>ENA-OQCN01001122-OQCN01001122.1-human-gut-metagenome-genome-assembly--contig:-NODE-1122-length-13654-cov-2.582391_pt1 | contig 13654 bp, 13 predicted proteins | sample MGYA00242497_ERZ504576 | MGnify/ENA primary metagenome ERZ504576 (study PRJEB26092, sample SAMD00036296) | human gut metagenome | host: Homo sapiens | study: EMG produced TPA metagenomics assembly of...
CTCAATTTTTTCAAAAATTGCGGGTTTGGGCAGCGCCATAAAAATCTTCCGATATAACAATTTATCAGGCGCAAACAGCCACGCTGTTTGCGTGCTAAAACTAAGTTTGTTAAAACAGGCGACAGCTTTTATAAAAGAAATGATTAACTTTTCATTATATATCGAATGGCTTTCTTGTTGCTATCGCATTTAAGGGCATTCGCCGTTGTGTTCAAGCCGCCAAACAGCGAGCTGTTCGTCTATCGTTAGCTTGCATAAACGGAAAGTATTTGTGGGCTTTGCCCACACCCACGACCTTTAAAGAGGTCGACCAAACTTTTATAATTGATTGGCTAAGCTGTGCACTCAACCAAATTTATTTTAATTTCTAATATAAAAATCCACAAACACAAAAGCCACTTTTGAACTAAATCAAAAGTGGCTTTCACTCTTATATAATAAAACTTTAAGAAATCATATCTTTAAGTTTCTGTTCAACTGCTGCAGCATCTGCTTTACCACGCTGTTCTTCATTACATTGCCGACAAGAGCCTTAATAGCTTTTTCCTTACCGTTCTTGTAATCATCTACAGCCTTAGGATTGTTCTCAACCGCCTGTTTGCAAAGCTCGTTTACAGTATTCTCGTCAAGTCCTGCCATATCGCTCTCACTGATAAACTCAAGTGCGCCCTTACCTGTATCAAGCATTTTCTCAAGTGTTGCCTTAGCAAGATTATTGCGAATCTTTCCGTTGTCAATCAACTTAATAAGCTCGTTGAGCTGCTCAGGAGTTGTAGCAATATCAAATGTTTCCTTGTCGGCCTCGGTTTCTGTTCTGCGGAAAATCTGACCGATAATAAGTTTGATACAGTCTTTGCAGACTTTACACCCTCGCAAGCCTTATCAAAATACTCGCTGATTTTTCTGTATTTTGTAAGGAGCTGTGCATCCTTTTCAGGAATTTCAAGTTCTTCAATATATCTCTTGCATTTGTCAGAAGGAAGTTCAGGCATTTCAGCTTTAAGCTCTCCACAACATCTCTTGGGACATTGATTGTAACAAGGTCAGGATCTCTGAAATAACGGTAATCGTGAGCGTCTTCTTTACTGCGCATTGAAGATGTAGTGTTTGTTGCATCGTCATAACGGAGAGTTTCCTGCACTACTTTGCCGCCGCTCTCAATTAAATCTACCTGACGCTCATACTCATACTCCATTGCTTTGGCAATATTTGTAATTGAGTTCATATTCTTAATCTCTGTTCTTGTTCCAAGAGTTTCACTGCCCTCAGGACGAACAGAAATATTAACATCGCAACGCATTGAGCCTTCCTGCATACGGCAGTCGGAAATTCCTATATAGCGCATTACCTGCTGTAATTTTTCCACATACTCCTTAGCCTCGTCAATAGAACGAATATCAGGCTCCGATACAATCTCGATAAGAGGAACACCGCCACGGTTGTAGTCGACATATGTGTCACCGTGCTGATGAATAAGTTTTCCTGCATCTTCTTCAATATGAATATGATGAAGTCTGATTTTCTGCCGTTTGAAAGCTCTACATAGCCGCCGATTGAAGCGGTGCATAAAGCTGGCTGATTTGATAAGCCTTTGAAAGGTCAGGATAGCAGTAGTTCTTTCTGTCCATTTTAGAAATCTCCGCAATCTCACCGTGAGTGGCAAGACCTGCCTTTATACCGAAGTTTACAACCTCACGGTTAAGTTTTGGAAGTGTACCCGGAAGTCCGATACATACAGGACAGCAATGTGAGTTAGGTGCACCGCCAAACGCTGTTGTACATGAGCAGAAAATTTTTGTCTTTGTAGCAAGTTCAATATGGGTTTCAAAACCCGCAACTAATTCATATTTCACAGCTTAACACCCCACTTTGTATCCTTAAAGTTTTCTCCGGCAGCCTGCTGATACTTAAACGCTGCATTTAAAATTTCAGCCTCGCCAAAACTCTTGCCGATAAGCTGCATACCGATTGGCATACCGTTTGCGTTAAATCCGCACGGTACGGATACACCCGGAAGTCCTGCAATATTTACGGGTACGGTACAAATATCTGTAAGATAAGTTTCAATCGGATCGGAAACTGCGTGACCCGCCTCGAAAGCAGTCATAGGAACTGTTGGAGCAAGAATTACATCACAATGCTCAAATGCATCTGTAAATGCCTTTACAATAGTTCCACGCAAATTCTGTGCCTTTTTATAATAAGCGTCATAATAACCGGCAGAGAGTACATATGTGCCGAGAAGAATTCTTCTCTTAACTTCCTCGCCAAAACCTCTGAACGGGTGCGGCAAATCATATCGTGAGTGCCGTTATAATGCGGTGTTTTATAACCAAAACGAATACCGTCGTATCTGCCGAGGTTTGAAGATGCCTCTGCGCAGGCAATAATGTAATAAACAGGAAGAGCAAACTTAAGTGCGGGCATATCAAAATACACTATTTCTGCACCGAGTGATTCATAAACTTTTGCGGCATTGAGAACTGCCTCTTTAACATCGTCACGAATACCGTCAAGATACTCACGGGCAATACCGATTTTCATACCTTTGATGTCATTGTTGAGCTTTCCGTAAGTTGCGCCGCCGACATTACCCTTTGAAGTGCTGTCTTTTTCGTCATACTGTGAAATTGCATCAAATACAATAGACGCATCTTCAACGCTCTTTGTGATAGGTCCAATTTGGTCAAGTGAGCTTGCATAAGCGATAAGACCGTAACGGGATACACTGCCGTATGTCGCTAAGACCTACGATACCGCAAAAACTTGCAGGCTGACGGATAGAACCGCCTGTATCAGAACCAAATCCGTATGCTGCAATGTTTGCGCCGACAGCGCTTGCTACGCCGCCTGATGAACCGCCGGATACATACTTTGTGTTAAACGGATTCATTGCACCGCCAAAGCATGAAGTTTCACACGAAGAGCCCATTGCAAATTCGTCCATATTTGTTTTACCGAGCATAACTGCATTTTGTGCAGAAAGATTCTCCCATACAGTTGCATTATAAATCGGCTTGTAACCTTTAAGGATTTTAGAACAGCAAGTAGTTTCAATGTCCTTTGTGGAAAGGTTATCTTTCAATGTCATCGGAACACCCTCGAGCATACCGATTTCTTCGCCCTTTGCAATTTTTTCGTCAACAGTCTTTGCGGTTTCAAGCGCTGTATCGGGAGTTACATTTACATAAGCGTTAAGCTCGCCGTTCGATTTTTCTATTTCTTCAAGATAGCTTTTAGTAAGCTCCGTACACGAAACCTGCTTGGAAACAAGCATTTCGTGAATTTTTGCAATACTACCCATTTTTACACCTCTTATTCTCTGCCTCTAACAAGGAAATGTGACTCTGCCTGTTCAGGGGCATTTTTCAAAATTTCCTCGCTGTCATATGACTCAACCACAACATCCTCACGAAATACATTTGAAAGGTTGTTTATGTTGTCAAAGCTCTCACCGCTTGTGGGAGCATTATTGATTGTATCGGCAAAATCTATAATTTCCTGCATTGACTGTGTAAGGCTGTCAAGCTCCTCTTCGGGAACGAACAGCTTTGAAAGCAACGCAATGTTTTCAACATCTTCTCTTGTTACCATAAAAACCATCCTTTGTATAAACAGAATCAGGGCAAGTTATAAAAACAACTCGCCCTTTGAGTATATATGAAGTTATCTTAATTTAATGTGAACTTCACGAAGCTGCTGCTCTGTTACCTCTCCCGGTGAACCGAGGAGAAGATCCTGAGCATTTGAGTTCATTGGGAAAGCAATAACCTCTCTAATGTTCTCTTCTTCAGTAATGAGCATAATCATTCTGTCAACGCCCGGAGCCATACCTGCATGTGGCGGAGCACCGTACTGGAATGCGTTGTAGAGAGCAGAGAACTTAGATTTAAGCTCATCTTCGGTATATCCTGCAATCTCGAAAGCCTTAATCATAATGTCAAGGTCGTGGTTACGAACAGCACCTGATGAAAGCTCAACACCGTTACATACGATGTCATACTGATAAGCAAGAATATCATCGGGGTTCTTATGAAGCAAGCTGTCCATACCGCCCTGTGGCATGGAGAATGGGTTGTGTGTAAATATTACCTGACCTGTGGTTTCGTCATGCTCATACATTGGGAAGTCAACGATAAAGCACATCTCAAACTTTGACTTATCAATAAGGTCAAGACGGGTAGCAACCTCAGTACGAATCTGACCTGCAAGCTTTGGAGCGTCTTTTTCTGTATCTGCGATAAAGTAAATAACATCGCCTGCGTTAGAATTATTACGCTTAATAAGCTCCTCTCTGTCGCCCTCTTTAAGAAACTTATCGATAGGACCGTCAAAAGTCATATCATCTCTTACCTTAACATAACCGAGGCCCTTCATTCCGATAGAAAGTGCAAACTCTTCCATCTTCTTGAACCAGCTCTTTGACTGCTTTGCGGCACCCGGTACATTAATTGAACGAACAGTCTTTTTGAGGAACGGCTTAAAGTCAGTCTCCTCAAACATATCGCTAATCTCCACGATAACAAGCGGGTTACGGAGATCAGGCTTGTCTGTACCGTACTTTAACATACTTTCAGCGTATGGAATACGGACAAACGGAGGCTTTGAAACCTCTTTATCTGTAAACTTAGTGAATGTTTCGTAAAGAACTTCTTCTGCAACCGCAAATACATCTTCCTGTGTGGCAAAAGCCATTTCAAAGTCAAGCTGATAGAACTCGCCCGGCGAACGGTCTGCTCTTGCATCCTCATCTCTGAAACAAGGAGCAATCTGGAAGTATCTGTCAAAACCGGAAACCATAAGGAGCTGTTTGAAAATCTGCGGAGCCTGCGGAAGAGCATAGAATTTGCCCTTGTGCTTACGGCTCGGAATAAGATAATCTCTTGCTCCTTCCGGTGATGAAGTTGAAAGAATCGGTGTCTGAATTTCATTAAATCCCATCTCGTTCATTTTTGCACGGAGGAATGTTATAATCTGTGAACGGAGCATAATGTTATTATGCACCTTCTGATTACGAAGGTCGAGGAAACGATACTTTAAGCGTACCTCCTCCGAAGTATTGGTAGAAGTGGCAACCTCAAACGGAAGTGCGTTTTTACATTTGCCGAGAACAGTAATGTCATCTGTGTGTACCTCAACATAACCGGTAGCAATCTTAGATTGATAGTTTCTTCATCTCTCTTTACTACCTTACCGCTTAATGTTACGGTACATTCTTTGTTAATACCCTTAAGTAACTCGTCATTGTGAACTACTACCTGAAGAACACCGTACTGATCACGAATGTCAAGGAACATTACGCCGCCGTGGTCACGGATATTTTCAACCCAGCCTGCTACACGAACTTCCTGTCCGATATTTTCTTCTCTTAACTCACCGCAAGTTACGGTGCGATACTGATTAGCTTTTATCATATATCTACAGTTCCTTTCACTGATATTGTGCTAAATTGCCTATTCTTTTGTATTATACCACAATTTGCCTAAGCAATCAATATTTTAAATGATTTTTATTTCAAAAATTCTATCTTTTTCAGATAATGCCGCACAAATAATGTGCGGCACCATTTATTCAACACTCTTAAGGCTTTCAACCATATTTACTTTTTTAATCTTAAATCCCATTGCAAAATTCACAATCAAAGCAAATGCAAAATGTCAGCAAAGCCGCAAAAACGAATGATGTAGGCAAAATATCTCTGCCAAACATTACATTGTCAACCTCAACGGTCTGAATAATAAATCTTGTAAGGAAAATACCGAGAACAAGTCCCGAAAGAATACCTCCGAGAGTAAGCACGATATTTTCTTTATAAATAACGCTTGAGGTTTCTCTGCTGTAAAATCCGAGCACCTTAAAAGTTGCGATTTCACGCACACGCTCGGCAATGTTGATATTTGTAAGATTATAAAGCACTACAAACGCAAGTGCCGCTGCACAAATAATCATAACAAGCACAACCATATTAAGCGAATTGAGCATATCTTCAATTTCACCCATACCTGATGAAAGATAGGTTACACCCGCTACTTTATCATTCGTCAGCATTTTTTCACCGAACGCAGTCTGTTCGTCAGGATTTTTCAGTACAACCTGTGCCATATTAAACTGCGGTTCTTCTCCGAATTTTTCACTGTAAAGTTTAGGAGAAATAAACACATAATTCTTTATATACTGTTCATAAATTCCGCCTACTGTAAGTTCTGCGGTTTTATCATCAACAGTTACACTTACGGTATCACCGACTTTGACAGACAATTCGTTCGCCATTTTTTCATTTATCATTACGGAATCATCGGTAATATCAAGGTGCTTTTTGTCGCCCCTTGTTCTAAGTTCTGTAACCTCCGAAAATCTCTGCGGATCTTCCATTACCGTAAGATAAGTGCTTTCATCTTTTACAACATTATTTTTCTTTACAACAACTTCCTGCTGACCTGCAAGCATAATTGACGCTACATCGCCCGTATTGTTTATTGTATTTTTCAGATAATCAAGCTGTTCGGCAGTTCCGCCTTCTTTAGGAATAACAACCGCATTATATTTGAATATTTCGCTAAACTGTGTATCGGTAAGCGGAATAAAGCTGTTTTTAAGTCCGAATGCCGCAACTATCAAAGCCGTGCAGCCTGCAATGCCTATGATTGTCATAAACATTCTTGATTTATATCTGAAAATATTTCTTGTAGTCAGCTTTGCGGAAAAATTCATATGTTTCCATATCGGAGTAATTCTCTCAAGCAGTATCCTCTTGCCTGCTTTCGGAGTTTTAGGTCTTAGAATTTTTGCACAGCTCTGGCTTAATTCTCTTACACATACTATTACAGAAACAAGCAATGTACAAAGTACGGCGGCAAGCGTACCGAGTATAATACTCTGTGCATCAGGTACAATGCTGATGTCAGGCATATAATACATAATCTGATATGCATTATAAATAATATACGGCAGTGTATTTATGCCTATTAATACACCTACGGTACAACCGATTACACCTGCAAAAACAGCATAAATCGCAAATTTCATTATTATGCTTAAGTTATTGTAGCCGAGCGCTTTTAATATTCCGATTTCTTTACGCTTTTCCTCTACAAGTCTTGACATTGTGGTTACACAAACCAAAACCGCAACGAGTAAAAAGAACATCGGGAATACTGATGCCACTGCACCGAGTCGCTCAACATTCTGCGCAAAGGTTGAATAACCCGGATTATCCGACCTGTCAAACACATACCACTCGGGATCTGCTATAGCGTCTATTTCTTCCTGTGCGTCGGCAATTTTTTGTTCTGCCTCTTTAAATTTATCATCAGCTCGGCTTTTGAATTCATTGATATTCTTTCCAACCTGTCCACTCAAGCTTTTGTCTGCCCGCTTTATTTTCCTGCTCCTCAAGTTTCGGACTTTCCGTTGTCATATTTTTCCTGTGCTGTCGCAAGTTCGGTTTCAGCCTGCGATATTTGGGCTTGTCCCTCTGTTTTTTTACTTTCAAGCTGTGCTTGTCCGTCCGCAATCTGCTGTTCTGCACTCTGAATTTGAGCAAGTGCATAGTCAAGCTGTGCCTGTCCCTCAGCCTTTTGTATTTCAAGCTCTTGTTTTCCGTTGTTCAGCTGTTGTTCTGCCGTATCAAGCTGTTCTTGCGCCATAGCAAGTTTTGTTTCACAATCTGCTAAAACTGCCTGAACCTGTGTAAGCTGTTCCTGCAATACAGCAAGAGCGGTTTCGTCCTCTGTAACCTCAATTTGCGCCTGTAAAGCCTCAATCTGTGATTTGCAAGTTGCTATTGCGGTTTCAAGCTGCGGCTTTTGATTGTTTTCAAATTCACTTTTTGCGGCATTGAATTCATCTTCTTTTTCGGCAAGAGTTTCTTCCGCTATGCTGATTTTTGAATTATATTCTTCAACACCTGCATTATATTCGGCTTTTGCACTGTCAAGTTCCGCCTGCGCAGAAGAAAGTTCGCTTTCACCTGCCGCAATGCCGTTTTTGTATTCTTCTTTAGCAGTTTCAAGCTGACTTTTTCCGTCATCTATCTGCTTTTTGGCTGTGTCAAGTTGCGATTGTGCATCTGAAATCTTATCTGTATATTCTTTTTCAGAATTATCTAAAGTTGTTTTTGCATCATCAAGTTTTGTAAGAGCCTCGGATTTTTCGGTTTCATAATCGTTTTTACTGTCCTCAAGTTCCTGTTTTGCTTTGCCTATAACATCTTTATCAAATGCCTCACAGCGTAAATCGGCGGTATTTTCAAGAACAGTTGTAAAGCTTTCAATGCCTTTTTCGTATTCATCATCAAAGGCTGAACCGTCGCCGTCAGAAAAAACGGTTTTCACATACATTTCCGTATATCTTTCGGTTACAAAATCATCCTGATAAATATACATAAATGCTGCAATATTGCCGTTGCCGATTGTAGTTGAGCCACGCTGATACGAAATATACATAGGTGATTCCACTTTACCGACGACAGTATATTCAAGCGTATCTACATATCAAGTGCATTGGATTCTCCGCTTTCACTTCCAAATACAACCTTGTCGCCGATTTTATAATCACTGCTGCCGACACTGCCGTATTCAACAAGGATTTCACCCTTTTTCTCGGGTAGTCTTCCCTCTTTTATGTTTAATGTATTAAGAGTTTTATTATTGTTATAACTTTTAGGTGCAGCGGTTACTCTTATAACCTTGCCGTTACCGCCGTTTCCGTTTGATTTTAAAACAAGGTCGGCAAAATACGATGGCATAACATCGGTTACATTGTCAAGATTTTCAACCGCTTTTACATCATCTTTATCAAATCCGACAGTAGATACAAGCCTGTAATCCATAAGATCGGATTGAGAATAATACTCGTCTGCCATATTGTACATTGACGGAATCGTAGCTTTGATTCCGGCAAAAAATCCAACACCGAGTGCAATAATCGCAAGTATAGAAATAAACCTTGCTTTAGAATTTGCAATTTCTCTGAAAGTATTTTTTAACAGGGTTTTAGTCAATGTCCTCTCCCCTTTCGCAGAAAATATGAATTACCATTCGATTTCTTCAACATTTTTAGGTTCATCATTGTGAACATCCATAATTACCCTGCCGCTTCTCATCTTTATAATATGATCTGCCATTGGGGTAATTGCTGAATTATGGGTTATGAGAACTACCGTCATATTTTCTTTTCGGCAGGTTTCCTGCAAAAGTTTTAAAATCTGTCTGCCGGTGTTATAGTCAAGAGCACCCGTCGGCTCATCGCAAAGTAAAAGTTTAGGTCGCTTGGCAAGTGCTCTTGCAATAGAAACTCTCTGCTGTTCACCGCCCGAAAGTTGAGCGGGAAAGTTTGCACTGCGCTGTGAAAGTCCGACGCTTTCAAGCGCCTCTGTACTGTCCATCGGATTTTTACTTATCTGCGTTGCAAGCTCTACATTTTCTTTTGCGGTAAGGTTAGGCACAAGGTTATAAAACTGAAATACAAAACCAATGTCAAACCGTCTGTATTCAATAAGCTGTTTGTCTTTCAGCTTGCTTATATCTCTGCCGCCGACAATAATACTGCCTTTTGTACAGGTATCCATTCCGCCGAGAATATTAAGTACGGTTGTCTTGCCTGCACCCGATGCACCGACTACCACGCAAAACTCGCCCTGCTCTATATTAAAAGAAACACCCTCGACAGCGTTAATAGTCACTTCGCCCATTTTATATATTTTATAAACATCTTTAAATTCAACAAGGCTCATAATATCCTCCCGTAACGGTAAATTTTCTTTGCTCTTTAAAGCGCTGAATATACAGAATAAACCTGCTTATAATACAATATTATAGCACTTTTTTACACCTCTTATCAATATACAAATACAGTGTTGATGTCGAATAAACCACAATATGACAAAACCGACCAAATTAATTGGCAATTGGCTTGACGAGGGTAAAAAATTATGCTAAAATACTAACGAACATAGGTTATTGCAGTGTAGATTGTTTGGTAATTACAACTCACCGCAAACTCTGATACTATGTAATTTAAGAAACAGAAAGGTTGATACTGAAATGGCAAAGATTGATTTAACTAAGTATGGTATTACCGGTACTACTGAAATTATCCACAATCCTTCCTATGACGAACTCTTTAACGAGGAAACAAAGGCTGATTTGGAAGGCTATGAGGTTGGACAGGAAACTGAGCTTGGCGCAGTTAATGTTATGACCGGTATTTACACAGGCCGTTCACCTAAAGATAAGTTCATCGTTATGGACGAGAATTCAAAGGACACTGTATGGTGGACTTCTGACGAATACAAGAACGACAACCATCCTGCAACACAGGAAGCTTGGGAAGCTGTAAAAGCACTTGCTAAGAAAGAGCTTTCAAACAAGAAGCTTTATGTTGTAGATGCATTCTGCGGCGCTAACCATGATACAAGAATGGCAGTTCGTTTCATCGTTGAGGTTGCTTGGCAGGCTCACTTTGTAACAAATATGTTCATCAAGCCATCTGCTGAAGAGCTTGAGAACTTTGAGCCTGATTTCGTTGTTTACAACGCATCAAAGGCTAAGGTTGAGAACTACAAGGAGCTCGGTCTTAACTCTGAAACAGCTGTAATGTTCAACATCACAAGCCGTGAGCAGGTTATCGTAAACACATGGTACGGCGGCGAGATGAAGAAGGGTATGTTCTCAATGATGAACTACTACCTCCCACTTAAGGGTATTGCTTCAATGCACTGTTCAGCTAACACAGATAAGAACGGCGAGAACACAGCTATCTTCTTCGGTCTTTCAGGTACAGGTAAAACTACACTTTCAACAGATCCTAAAAGACTTCTCATCGGTGATGACGAGCACGGCTGGGACGACAACGGAGTATTCAACTTCGAGGGCGGCTGCTATGCTAAGGTTATTAACCTTGACAAAGAGTCAGAGCCTGACATCTACAACGCAATCAGAAGAGATGCTCTTCTTGAGAACGTAACAGTAGATAAGGACGGTAAAATTGACTTTAACGACAAGACAGTTACAGAGAACACTCGTGTATCTTACCCAATCAATCACATTGAGAACATTGTTCGTCCTGTATCTTCAGCTCCTGCTGCTAAGAATGTAATCTTCCTTTCAGCAGATGCTTTCGGTGTACTTCCGCCTGTATCAATCCTTACTCCTGAGCAGACAAAGTACTACTTCCTCTCAGGCTTTACAGCTAAGCTCGCAGGTACAGAGCGTGGCATTACAGAGCCAACTCCAACATTCTCTGCTTGCTTCGGTCAGGCTTTCCTTGAGCTTCACCCAACAAAGTATGCTGAAGAGCTCGTTAAGAAGATGGAAAAGAGCGGTGCTAAGGCTTACCTCGTAAACACAGGTTGGAACGGCACAGGCAAGCGTATCTCTATTAAGGATACAAGAGGTATCATCGACGCTATTCTCGACGGTTCTATCACAAAGGCTCCTACAAAGACAATCCCTCACTTCAACTTTGAAGTTCCTACAGAGCTTCCGGGTGTTGATCCTGCAATTCTCGACCCACGCGACACATATACAAATGTTGCTGATTGGGAAGCAAAGGCACAGGATCTTGCAGCTCGTTTTGTTAAGAACTTTGCTAAGTACGAAGGCAACGAGGCAGGTAAGGCTCTCGTAGAGGCAGGTCCTAAGGCTTAATCTTTGTATTAATTTTAGTACAAGCTAACTAAATAAATTTAAGGGTGCTTTCCATATGGACAGCACCCTTTTATAATGCGTAATATTTAAGGCCTTAATAAGAAGTATCAACCTTTTACTTGCACAAAAGACTATTAAACAGCATAGATTTATCCCCGTACTTTTAATAAAAATCAAGAAATAGAATTAATAAAAACAACTGCCGCACCGATCATCATAATTGCGAATACAACAACCGCAACTATCATTGAAATATTATTACTCAATGCGTTTAAATCCAAACTGTTAGACGAATTAGACTTTTTTATTGGGGGCAAGCACCGGAATGTGACATTTCTTTGCCCATACAATCAGTGAATTGTAATTATCACACCAATTAGAAACACCTACAAGTTTTTTGCCGTTGACATAAATTTTAGCGGTTTTAATCCTGCTCACCTTTATGTAATTAATCTGATCATAATGATATGCTTCATCTTTATAATAAAGATAGCTCGTCTGTACACTCGGGCATTTTTTTAGTTTTAAACATATAAGTAAAGCTATAGCAAAAAATATTGCAGTGCTCAATATGCTTATTATCAGAATTTGAACAGTACTTAAAGTAAAAGGCGTATGATTAACGGAAGAAGTAATCGCCTCTCGTATCAAAATTTTTGCGACAGGAATCAAGCCGATAACTATAATTGGTATAATAACGAAAAATGCGTTAAAATCATAGTTCAAATCAAATTTCGTATTAAAAACGGCTTTTTCAATGGCGGCATTTTCTTCATTTTGCCGCCTTACACCAAAATACTCAAGCTCTTCTTTGGCATAGTTATTTAAATCATTAACAATTGGCATAGTGTTTCCCCTTTTTTAATTCTTTATTATTACCATAGCGGTTGCTACACCGCCGTCCTGCATCATTTTTGCGAAATAATCCGTTTTATCGGTTGTTATAGCTGAATGTTCAATAAATTTATTTAAAAAATCATCAAGTGCAGAAATATCTTGCGTAAATCCGATTTCTATCGCCCAGCAAATGCTAAAAGCATAACGATATGCGTCCTCATTTTTCATCTGACAAATCTGTCGTGCAAGCGACGCTGTTAATCTTTGTTCTTCTCGACCAAACAAAGCATCAATACTTACACCAAGTGCCTGCGATATATCGGGCAATAATTCGGCGTCAGGTGTACCGCCTCTCTCCCACTTCGACACCGCTTGCGTTGTAACTCCCAAAAGCTGGCCGAGTTGTTCTTGCGTAAGTCCTTTTTGAGTACGATATTTTTTTATTTGCTTGCCGATAACACTCATTTGTAAACCCTCCGTTGATTTTCTGTTTTTATATTATCACAAGCAAAGAGAATTTGCAAGGTTTGGTAAACAACAGAATAGAGCGGTTTATGCAAAAAGTGATATTTGAATTATTTTATAAACTGAAAACTTGAAAAATGCAATTACCTCAATTATAATAATTACATAACATTATAATTGAGGTAATTATGAAAACTAAAAAACGGAAAACCACAAAAATCACTGTACCTACCGCACTTGCTTTGATATGCTGTTTTGCGGTGATTTTAATTATAAACAATCAGCCGACAGAAAATACTGCAAAAGACGAAATTATCTCCCTTAAAGATATTCCCGATTATTCAGGTTCTGCTTTTATAGAAATAAACGGCAACGAACCGTATTTCAGTGATGACGATTACACAACATCATCATTTGAATACTATGCGGATTTAGATGAATTAGGAAGATGCGGCACAGCCTATGCCTGCGTTGGTACAGATATAATGCCGACAGAAGAGAGAGATAAGATAGGCAGAATTAAACCGTCAGGCTGGCAAACAGTAAAATATGACTTTATTGACGGAAAATATCTGTACAATCGCTGTCACCTTATCGCCTATCAGCTTACGGGCGAAAATGCAAATGAAAAGAATTTGATAACAGGAACAAGATACCTAAATGTAACGGGTATGCTGCCCTTTGAAAAGATGGTTGCAAATTAT
>ENA-OQCN01001124-OQCN01001124.1-human-gut-metagenome-genome-assembly--contig:-NODE-1124-length-13640-cov-1.557611_pt1 | contig 13640 bp, 19 predicted proteins | sample MGYA00242497_ERZ504576 | MGnify/ENA primary metagenome ERZ504576 (study PRJEB26092, sample SAMD00036296) | human gut metagenome | host: Homo sapiens | study: EMG produced TPA metagenomics assembly of...
CAAGCTGTTGGGATTTGAACAGCACGTCAAGAACAAAGAACGTAATTTTGCTAAGACGTTGAGAAAACGTTTGGAGATTTACAACAATTTCTTAGTGACATTAAACGCAATGAAAGAAGTGCCGTCGCACAGAGTTGACATTGGATTTACATATAACTTGCCTGCAAACGAACTTGAAATAGCACAGATGATTAATTACCTCAAAGGTCTTGCGTCTGACGAAACATTATTAGAGCGTTTGCCATTCATCACAGACGCAAAGGAAGAAGTTGAAATCGCACGCAGAGAGCAAGCGGAAAAGTCCGCCGAAGATATGCGTATCGCTGAAAGTTCGGCAAGGAAAGTAAACTACAATGAAGAGTAAGGCATATTGGGTAAAGCGTGCCGTTGAAGTTGAAACATATTTACAATCGCAAGCGGACAGCGTTAAGGACGGTGTAATTAAGGCATATGAGCGAGCAATCAAGAATGTAAACAATGACATTGAGAAAACGTTTAAAGCCTATATTTCAACCGATATACCCGAAAAAGAGGCACGCCGATTAATGAGCATAGCCGACAGCGATAAGCAGTACGAAGAACTGCTTGAACTGTACGACGAAACAGACGACAAGACAGTCAAAAAGGAAATTCTAAACCGCATAAATGCACAGTCATACGGTGCGAGAATTAGCCGATTAGAGGGATTGAAACGTAATGTGTACATCTATTTCAGACACGTTGCGAATGAGGCTATAAAGGAACAAAAGAAACTGTATGACAGTGCAGTAAAGACGGCGTATTATACGAATATTTTTGATACCGCACAAGGATTGAATTGCGGAATTGATTTTTCACTAATTCCGCAAAGAGCGGTTAATAAAGTGTTAAGTGAGCCGTGGCACGGTCACAACTACAGCGAGAGAGTTTGGATACATAACGACAGATTTATAAATGCAGTCGGACAAACGATTGAGACGGTATAATCAGCGGTCACAGTGTAAGCCGTATGACCGATAAGCTGATTGATTACGTCAAAGACACTGCACCGGGCGGAATACGAACATCAGCCGAAACTCTTGTGAGGAGTGAAACGGCTCATTTTATGAACCAAGGTCAAAAGATGGCGTATGAGGAAATAGGTATAAAACAGTATCGTTTTGTAGCGGCACTGTCTGAATTGACGTGTGACAGGTGCGGAAGTCTTGACGGTAGCGTGTTTGATACCGACAAAGCCGTTGAGGGCGAAAACTTCCCACCGATACACCCACGTTGTCGGTGCGTTACGATTATGGCAGACGTGAATTTAACAAGCCGTATCGCCCGTGACCCACTCACAGGCGAAAATTACAAGGTTGACGGAAGTATGACGTTTTACGAATGGAAAAACAGTCTGTCGGACGAGCAAAGAAATTCGTTAAAATATGTTGCAAATAGTGAAAAACGTGGTATAATAAAGGTAGATAAAGATACATTGAAAGTATCTACGGGCGGAAGAAGAAACGAGAAAAATCTTTCACAGGAACAAATAGACAGCATTAAAGATTATGCGGTTTCTTTGGGTATGCCAAGAGAACGTATTTATTATGTTGATTATGATTGTACAGCATATGGCTCTTTAGCGGACGTTTTACGAATTGGAACTGATGTATATCCGTCAGAGAAAAAGCAATCCAATCCAAACAGTAATGTTTCTATGAAAGGTGCCATAGCTCACGAAATAATCGGACACCGTGCGGCATTTTTGAACGGAAAGACGCAAAGTGATGATATTTTAGAAGAAGTGCAGGCGAGTTTGAGGGCGGCAATATTAACACCCAATTTATCAAACAGCGAAAGAATGGTACTCGCAAGGGACGGGTATATAGATTACATAAAACGGGTAAAAAATTAAAAGACGTACGAAATTTATTGTATTTGGAGTGATAGTTATGTGTGAAATAATAAATGTTCAAAAAATAAACAATCAATTTATTGTGGATTGCACTCCGTGCAAGGAAGATTTTACGAATGCGAAACTATTGCAAATCATCAATAAGCATAAGCAAGTATATACGACAAAAGAGTTTAAAGTTGAAAAAACAAGAGGGTGCTTTTCAAAAGGTGGCTCACCGTGGATTGTACTACAAAATATTCCTGATGATTTTGTGGATAAAGGCAATGAGATAATTTTCAGATAAAAATAACTAAATATACGCAAAAGCACGTTTTCGGACGTGCTTTTGATATTCAAATTTATTGAAAGGCGGTGATAGTGTGAGAGTAGGCACAACATACACATAGAAGAAAGGATGGTGATCCGATTATCTCCCTGTTAGACGTGGGGTTATACGTCTTATTTTTATACAATTTTTTAGAAAGGAATGATTTTAATGGCAGAGCAACACCAAATCCAAATCCAAATCCAAATCCAAATCCAAATCCAACACCTCCGGAGCCTCCCGCACCGAATAACGGCGACAATCAAAAGGCGATTGATGACGCAGTAGCGGCGGCAAAAGAGAAGTGGGAAAAGGAAGTTGAAGAAAAATTAAAAAAAGCCGAAGAAGAGGCATGAGAAAAGCCAAGCTTACAGCCGACCAAAAGAAAAAAAGAGGACGACGACAAGGAAAGGGCAGAATTTGAAAAGGCAAAGGCAGAGTTTGAACGTGAAAAATCGTTGCATATGCCGAAACAGAACTTGCCAAAGTCGGATTGTCTGCGAGATTGCAAAGTACATTGTAGCAGAGGACAAGGATAGCACAAAGGCGGTTATTGACAAGATAAAAGAAAGCTATGACAAAGATGTACAAGCAGGTGTTACCGAACGTTTAAAGGGCAAAACACCGAATTAAACGGTGGCAGTGGCGGTCACAACACAGGCAGTTTTATGGACATAATCAGAGAAAATCAGAGATAAGGAGTGAAATAAATGGGTTATTTGAAAAATGAATTGACAGGCTTTGTACCTGTCGAACAAGCAACAGACATCATCAAAATGGTGACAAGGGGTTCAAGTGTTTTAAGAATGGCGAAAGTCGAGGAAATGAAACACGAGAAAAAGAAGTTTAACGTACTTACAGACGGTCCGGGTGCTTACTGGGTCGGTGAGGGTGAAAGAATTAAGACAAGCGGTGCTACTTGGATTCACCCTGAAATCGAAGCTAAGAAGTTAGCCGTTATTATTCCGGTAACAAAGGAAAAGTTGGAAGATACGACTATCAGCGTATTTGAAGAACTAAAGCCGGAAATCGCAGAGGCATTTTACAGAGCGATTGACGCGGCGTGCATTTTCGGTACAAATTCACCGTTCAAGACAAACATTATGAACGCTATCGACAGTAAGCATATGGTTGTTACGGACAATGCAAATATTGATATTGCTATGTCTGACGCAATGTCGATGATTGAAGAAAACGGCTATGACCCGTCGGGATTTATCGGTCGTATCGGTGTTAAGAATATGCTGAGAAAATTGCGTGACGCAAACGGCGCACCTGCATATGTCAACGGTACAACAGGCGGTGAGCTGTACGGTCAGCCTATCGAATTTGTACGTAACGGTGCGTGGGACAATAAACGTGCCGATATTATCACAGGTAACTTCAAGTATGCCGTTGTCGGTATGCGTGCAGGTATCAACTATGAAATCTTGACGGAGGCTACACTTCAAGGCACTCTTGACAGTGACGGTAAACCGCTATCACTTGCGGAGCAGGATATGGTTGCAATCAAAGCTACTATGCGTTTAGGTTTCCTTGTGGTTAAGGACGACGCATTTGCCGCATTTAAGAACGGTGTTCCGACACTTGGCGAATTGACAGTTGAATCGGTTGCAGGAACAACAGGCAACACTGTTATTACAGTATCGCCAAAGCCTATCGGCGGTCACAAGTTGGTTTACAAGACTGCCGCAAGCACCGCTCCAAGTGTTGCGTATGACGACGATTTGTCGAAGTGGACAGAGTTTAACAACGGTGACGAAATCACTGCGACAAACGGTCACAAGATTACAGTTGCGGAAGTTACCGCAGACGGCAAAGCGAGAAGTCGGGCAGTGCCGACGTTGTAAGCGGTGAATAATATGGAACAGTTGGGGACATTAAAAATGTTGTTGGGAATTAAGGACGACGAGCAAGACAGCTTGTTGTCCTTTTTGATTGAGGACACGGTTAATATGATTATGGCGTATTGTCATATTGATGTACTGCCTCGTCAGCTTGAAAGCCTTGTTCCGAAGATTGCGGCGGATATGTACAGGGCGAAAGGTTACGGGGACAGTAAAAGTCCCGAAGTAGTCAAGAGCATAAGTGAGGGCGAACGTTCTGTGACATATACCGAAACCGACAACGATAAGATTTTCAGCAACTATTATAAACGCCTTGACCCGTTCCGTAAACGAAAGGGGCGTGTTCCGAGTGACATCAGTATTCAGTGATTTTTACGATAAAACTGTTATAATCGCAGAATATGAAATTGACGACTATACAGGTAAAACCGAAAAGACTGTATTGTCCGAAATTAAAGCCGATGTACAACCGTACAGTGGTGGCAGAGCAAGAGAGCAATACGGTTTAGATATAGAATGTCAAATGCGTATGTTCTGCGATATGTCAGACGATGTAAAGGTCGGTAACAGGTTGAATATGACGGCGACATATATGATATAACATATGTGCAGAAATGGGACAGCGGTTTGGTAGCAATGCTCGAAAGGAGTAGGCTGAAATGAATTTTTCAATCGAGGGGATAGACGACGTTGTTGACAAGCTGACACAGTATGCGTCGGGCGATAAGATACAAAAAAGGTCTTGCCCTTGCCGGTGAGGTTGTAAGAGGACACGCAGTGTCAAATTGCCCTTTTGATACAGGACGACTTAGGGGCAGTATCGTAAGCCAAGTGGACGGTGACAGCGTTGCAATCGGTCCGACTGCCGATTACGGTATTTATGTCGAATTTGGCACAGGCTCAAAGGGCGATAAGTCTGTTTCGCATACCTCAAAAAGCCATTGGACTTATTACAGTGGCGGTCGGTTTTTTACAACATCGGGTCAAGCTCCACAGCCGTTCCTCGTACCTGCACTGAAAAATAACATCAGCGAGATAATCGCTAAGTTTAAGGAGGTGTATAACTCGTGAAACGAGTTATAGCGAGCAAATACGAAGTGTTTGTGTTAGCGTAGGGAGGGTTATACGGTGTTTGATATTGGTTTGGAATTGCGGGACATTTTAAAGCAAATAGACGGTGTAAGTGTATGTTTTGCATATCCCGATAATTTTAATAAATTGCCCGCAATAGCATATTACACGCTAACGGACAAAGGCTCAATGTCATATGACAATACGGTCGTTACGAATGATACGACTGTTCAGATTGATATTTACGCCGATTATCCGCAAACGTGTTTTGAATTGTCGGAGAGGGTATACAAATTGTTGACTGATAATGAATATTATCACGAAATGACAATGGACGTACCCAATCCCGACGACAAGAGTATAAACATAGGACAATGAGATTTACGAAAGTAGTAGAAAGGAATGATTGATTTATGGCAACAGGAAAGAAGTAAGAGGTAAGGTTATAACGGGTGTAGAACGCTACACATTTTTTGAAGTTGAATCGGATACGGCAGAGGGTATTACATATAAAGAGCCGTGTCACCTAAGAGGTACCGTTGAAATAGCTCCGACAGACGCAGGCGGTAGTGATGTTTTTGACGCAGACAATGGGGCGTATGATGTAGTAAGCTATGTTGAAAAGTTGGGACACGAATTGACAAACGCCGATATTCCGCCTGAAGTCGACGCAATGTGGCGCGGATTGGAATTGAAAAACGGCGTATTAAGTTTCACTGATAATGGTAAGACAGTATATTTCGGTGTAGCGTGGAAAGTAAAAATAAAAGACCCAAACAAGTCGGGATTCAGATATATCAGATATAGAAAAGGCTCATACAGTTTTGGTTCCCACGTTGGAGCAAAGACAGCTCCGTCAAGCGGTGCGCCTGAAAGACAGACGGCAAAAGCAACATTTACAGCTGTTAAGCCTGATTATAACAATGTATACTATGATGTTATTGATGAGTGCGATTTGCCGGAGGGTGTAACAGTAGAGGAACTTGAAGAAAAGTGGTTTTACCGATATGAATTGGTATCCTGTGAAGAAAGAACTTTAAGACAAGGCACGCCGAAAGGCGTGCTTTTTTCGTATAGAGAGGAGCGAGTAACAATGCAAAGAGTATTAACATTTGTACACAACAAAAAGAAGTATGTATCAAAACCGTGGTGTTTCGGTGCGGCAACGTTGGTTGAAAAAGAATATATGGACGTTGCAGAGGGTGAAAAAGTAACGGCTACGTCGGTATGTGCAGATGCCGTTGACTATCTGTTTGAGGGTACAGAGGCGACACAAGATATTTTGGACACGGCTGTTTCAGCAAAAATGAGAATGTGTCGTGAAGTTATGAAGTGGTTTATGGACGATTTTACGGGAAAAAACGAGGAAAGCCTGCCGGAGCAGGCAACCGAAAAGGAAGATTAAGCGATTTATATGGGACAATGCTGAAATATCACGGTATATTGCCGAATGATTTGGCAAAACAAGACCCAAGATTATTACTTGCAGTTATAATCGAGGACGAGGAAGAAGAATATACGGGAAATGACCCGTATTTAAAAATGTTTTATGGAATGTAGTGAGGTGATTTGTAGTGGCTGACGCGGCGGAATTAGTAGTAAGAATAAGAGGTGATGCGTCCGACTTAGAGGCGACAATAAGCAGTGTTGAAAGCGAATTGTCAAAATTGGAGCAGACGCAAAGCAAAAATAATAATACAAGTACAAAAGGTCTTACGGCATATAAAAAGCAAATGCAAGACGCACAAAGCCACCTTGCAAACAAGCCGTACGGCATTGACGAATACAAAAAAAGCGTATGAGGATAACGTCAAGTCTGTAAATAAAAATGTTACGGCACTGAAAGCGCAGAAAACGGAATTAGATAAACAAATTTCTTTGCGTTCAAATGAGAAAAGGTTGCTGACAGAGGCGAACAAAAGTCTTGACAAAAACAGTGTTGCATACAAAGACAACCAAAAGGCATTGAATTGGGTGAATACCGAGATTGAGGCATACACAAAGCAAAGTCAAAGTATATCCGATTCTATTCGTACGCAAGAGGCGGCATTGTCGGGAAGTAAAAAGGCATATACCGACGCACAAGCAACCGTCAAAAAAGCAACAGAGCAATACGAGGAATATGAGAAAGGCTTAAAAGCCGCTGAACGTGCAGATGAGGCGCAGAACCTACAGAATACAGGTAAGCGGTGGAAAGAAGTAGGCGAGGGCATAGATACTGTAACTAAGCCGTTACAGTATGCGGCGACTGCACTTGCCGCGGGCGGTGTTGCGAGTGCCAAGTTTGCGATAGATTTTGAAAACAATTTCGCAAATGTAAAGAAAACTGTTGACGGTACACCTGAACAGATTGAAAAGATTAGGCAAGAAATTATAGATATGACGACTGTCGGAATAAACGGACATTCTGCCATTCCTGAAACAACGGCAGAATTAACCGAACTTGCGGCGGCAGGCGGTCAGTTGGGTATAAAAACTGAAAACATATCTAAATTTACTGAAACAATGGCAATGCTCGGCACTGCTACAAATCTGTACGGCGAAGAGGGTGCGGCAACACTCGCAAAGTTCGCAAACGTTACAAAAATGGACCAAGAAAATTTTGACCGTTTGGGAAGTTCGATAGTTGATTTGGGTAACAATTTCGCTACAACAGAATCGGATATAGCTAATATGTCTATGCGTTTAGCTGGTGCAGGTACACAAATCGGATTAAGTCAAGCCGACATATTAGGTATAGCAACCGCATTGTCAAGCGTTGGTATAGAGGCTGAAATGGGTGGTAGTGCGTTCAGTAAGGCTATGATTGCTATGCAAATGGCAACTACAAACGGTTATACGCAGGTTAATGACGTTATGAACAAAACAGGAATGTCATTAAGAGATTTGCAACTACTATCCGCAAACAACAGCAAAGACTTCAAGTCATTGGCTGATGGTTTAGGCTACACAAGCACCGAACTAAATTCAATGATTTCGTCAGGCGTACAATTAGAGAATTTCGCTAAAATCACAGGAAAGACAACAGAAGAATTTAAGAATTTGTTTGATTCATCTCCTGCCGAGGCGATAGACGCATTCATCAAAGGTCTACAAAATGCCGACGGTGCAGGTGAAAACGCAATCGGTATGTTGCAGGATATGGGATTTACCGAAGTGCGTTTGCGTGATTCTTTGTTGCGTTTGGCAAACAGTGAGGCAGGTATCACCGAGGCGGTAACACGTTCAAATACAGCATGGAACGAAAACATTGCATTGCAGAACGAGTTTGACGCAAAGGCTGAAACAACTGCGTCACAGTTGTCAGTTACCAAAACAATATTGTTGAGGCGGCAAGAAGTATCGGCGAAACAATGTTGCCGTCAATAAAAGACGCAAGCACCACAGTAGCTGATTTTGCAAAAGGATTGTCGCAAATGGACGACGAGCAAAAACGTGCTGTTGTTAATACGGGTGCGACAGTTATTGCGATAGGTGCTATTTCAAAAGTCAGTGCCGGAGCAATCAAAGGTGTTGGCGGAATTGTTGAGGCAGTCGGCAACATCAAAAAGGCATTTTCAGCAGGCGGAGCATTGGCAAAGTTTGCACCGACATTGACAAGTATCGGTGCGGCGGCAGGTCCTGCCGCATTAGCTGTTGCCGGTATTGCTACAGCGGCTATAGTAGGAAAAGTTGCATATGACAAATGGTATCAATCGCAATACAGGTGGAGCGAGGGACTATCCAAGGGCAACGAAAAGGTCAAAGAAAGCTTTGAAAAATACAAATCGCTGAATGAAGTACAGGGGCAAATCAAATCGTTAAAAATGGTTATTGAAAGCCCGAAAGCAGTCAAGAACAAGTTGACAATGCAAAAAGCAAGTTAGAAGAAATAAAGGAAATGCTATCGCAGGAATACAATCTTGTAATCAATTCCGATAATTCTAATTTGGACGACGCTGTTGAACAAGTAACCAAACTGTCTAAAAATGAATTGCAGTCTAATATCAATAAGCAACGTTCAGAACTATCAAATCTAATAAATAAAGACGCAAAATACAAAGAGGACCGCCAAATCGCGGAAGATAACTATAACAAAGAATTAGCATTACAGACGAAGTATTCAGAGGCTAAATCAAAAGTTAGTGACATAACTGCAAAAATTTCAAAAAATGAAATAACTGCGGCGGAGGGCTACAAAAAAGCACAAGAAATTTATAAAGAAGTTTCCGGACACGCATACGAAAACGGCACAACAGACCAATCAATGAAGAATGCGCAAGGCGTGTTATCGTCTATTGCGGCAAATTATTCGGTAGCAACAACAGAAGCCCAAAAGTATTACGACCAAGTACAGGCTCTGGACCAATCTCATAAAGAACTACGCGACGTATCAGAAGAACTGGCAAACTATGAAACTGAATTAATTAAAATATCTGCATTAAATCAAGACGGCGCCGGAATTGAACAATCCTTAAAGGATATGAAAGAATTTATCGACGTCGGTAATTAGATATGAACAGCTATGCACAGTCGGCGGCGTTGGCTATGAATGGTATAGATAACCTATCTACAGCGTGGAAACAGGCGGCAAACGGTGACGGTACAGCATTAAACGGCGTGATTAACGACTATATTCGTTCAATGACGGAATTTGGTGCGTCTTCTGCCGAACTGCTGTCGGTGTCAGTCTGTTAAATACCGAATGTACGAATATGCAGGATGCAGTTAATAGGGGCAAAATTGATGATGTAGTTCAGAAAATGAATGAAACAGGTCAAACAATGGGATTGACGACAGAGGAAATCGTTGAGGGTACTGCTTTAATCAAAAACGGATTTGACAGCGTACGCCAAGCCGTTGAAAAAGGCGATATAAACGGCATATTAAAGGATATGATGTCCGAGGGAAGTCAGCAAGGTATTGATATGACAGCGGACAAGTTGACCGAAATGTCGCGTGCTATGGGACTGATACCGAATGAAAAACGTATCAAGATAACCGCAGACGGATTTGAAGTAGTTGATGATTTGACCGCCAAAGTTCGACAACTGGAGGGCAAAAAGTTTGTTGTAACTGTTGACACAGAGGGCAACACAGACGGTGTTGATAATGTCGAGAAAAAGACGAAACAACTTGACGGCAAACAGTGTGAGGTCATATTTACAGCAGACGGAACACCCGCCATTGCAACAATAGATAATACAGAATACAAAATAGCCGAATATGACGGTACAACCGGAACGGCGAAACTAATTGCCAAAAACGGCGAGGCTATCGGCGTTATTGATTTAACCACAGGCAAAATAAATCTGATTCCTACAACACACGATACAGAAATCACAGCACAAGATAACACATCAGCAGGCGTTGAGAGTGCAAAGGCTAATTTAGATACCGTAAAAGATAAAACAGTAACACTGACCGTTCAGACGGTTCAAGTTGGTGGATTGAGTAATCAAAATGTTCCGGCGGCCAAGTTTGGCAGTACGGGAATGTTCGTAAAAAAAGCCAAAAAAGCCAAAGGCACACAAAATTTTGAGGGCGGTTTGGCAATGGTTAATGACGAAAAGGGTATATCTGACCCACGAGAATTAATCGTTGACAAAAGGACGTGCATTTATACCGCAGGGCAAGGACGTGTTGTTGCCATTGTCAAAGGGCGCAAAGGTGTACACAGCGTCACAAACCAAGGCGATAATGTCGGGTATGGGTATACCGCATTACGCAACAGGAAAAGACAATTCGGACGCGTTTACATCAGCCAAGGACGATTGGACGAATTACACCAAAACGCACGCAGTAACGACTGCACAAGAACTTGAAAAGTGGTTAGAATTTCAAGAGAAATTCAAGTCGAACGACAAGGATATTGCCGACATAGAGGAACAAATTTTCTCTATTATGCAGAAACAGACGAAAGAGTTCAACGAACAGTCAAAGGCATACCTTGAAAAGCACAGCGCTATAAACGATTGGGGTGATAACGGCGACACACCGCTTGACGCTTTCAAAACGTATAAAGACAGAAATTATCAAGAGTTTACAAGACGCAAAAATCACTTGGGACGATTATGTTGACAACGTGTCGGACGCAGGCGAAACGCTTTATGACGATATGAAAAGTTACTCTGACAGTTGGTTGAACATCAGCAGAAGTATCACAATATGTCGATAGATGACTACATTTCAGGTATCGACAGAGAGGCGGAACGTCTTGAAGAATTTTATGCAAATGACGTTATTAATTATCAAAAATACGTCGAGGAAAAACAGACACTTGAAGAAAAACGTTATGACGCAGTGGCTCAAAAAAAATGCTGACGAGTATTCGGCGTGGCAAAAAAGACGCAGACGCATGGCAGGAGTTAAGAAGTACATATGATGATTGGGATAAGTATGGTGACAGCGAGGAAGATTTCCTAAAACGCAAGATTGACCGAGTAAAAGAGTTTTACAATGCGGGTAAAATCAGTTTTGAGGAATTTATTGACGACACAAACAAGTACAGCATGGAACTGTACAAGTCGCAATCAAGTGCGGTTGACGAACTGCTCCAAAAGCAACAAGACTATATTTCAAATGTCAAAGACGAATTTTCAAAGCAAGAGCAAGAACTTCGTGACAGTTGGGACGTACAGGATCGCAAAACAGATATGTCAGAGGTACAGGCACAACTTGATGTGTACGCAAATTCAGTTACTGATAAGGGGCAACAGAAGTACAAAGAGTTGCAGGAACAAATGAAACAGTTGCAACGTGATGAAGAATTGTACCAACTACAGAAAAAGAATAATGCCACTATTGAAAGTCTTGAGGCTGAATACAAGCAAATGGAGGACGGCAAGAAAAACATTCTTACAGGATTGCAAAATGCCGACATCAACATATCTGCATATGTAGCAACGATAACCGATAAGGTTTCGGCGACAGGCGGTAATATAGAAAGTTTGCTAAGTCGAATGCTTGACAAATTCGATAGTTTCAAAATTGAAAATAATTCAATGAGCGACAACAGGAAGATCATAAATAACTTCATGCAAATGACACCGGAAGAAAAACAAGATGCATTGAACAAATACGTAGGATTATAGGAGGAAAGATATGCGTAACGGTTTTGAATTTAACGGCAAAAATACAACGGATTTTAAGCGAGTGACGGTCAGAACAAAGGACCGTCCCGTATTTCCACAGGTAAAGGAGTTTACCGCAAGTGCCGACGAAACAGACGGTGAATATGATTTTACTGACGTGTCGGGTCACGAATATTTCAATACACGAAAATTTCAGATTGATTTTAACATCGGTGCGGACTGTATCGAAGAACTAAATAAAAAGCTGACTGCACTAAGCCGTTGGTTTAAGGGCAAAGGCACGCTTATTTTTAACGATATGCCGTTTGTCAAGTGGAACGTAAGGGTAATGGACAGCGTGTCATATACACCCGAACACGACGGCAGAAAAGCCGTTTTGTCAGTGACGTATAAGGCAGAGCCTTTTTCCGAGTTGATATTTGACGCATTGGACGGTCCTTGTCTTGATACGGAAATACCGCTCGACACAGAACAACCGATAGGACAAGACGAGTATTTAACATTGAATGGCAGTGGCACATATAGGAATGTGCCGAATGTCGGCGATATACACGTCAAACCTATTATAACCGTAACAGGTGCAACAAGCCCTTTCACAATAGGAAATAACGGCAAAAATATCACTGTTAAGCATACTGGCGATATTGTTATTGACTGCGAAAAAGAGATAGCTTACAGCGGAAATACAAGCCTTATGACGGATATATCGGGCGATTTCTTTGAACTTGTCCCGGGATTGGATAACACAATAACGGTAACAGGCGGCGGTGTCGTGCAGATAAATTACACGCCTAAATTTTTGTACGACGTAGATTTTGATAATATGAAATGGAGTGAATAACATGGCTTTTAAATTACACGAATGGAACGAAACGGATTTCACAGGCGGTTGCCTTGCGTATCTTAACAAGGCGTATGAAGTGGCGGTGTTTGAGGGATTGCAGGAAACGCACACAGTTTCTTTTAAGTACCCTATGAAAGATGAAAAAGCGGAGCTATAAAAGAAAATCGTATAGTATCGGTTGAAGGACAAGCATACCGCATTACATTTGTAAAGCGAGATTACAGCGGTTCAAGAATTATGACGGTGAAAGCTAACCGAATATTCTATGATGACGCACTTCATCATCACTTGCCGACAATCGGCAACGATACGGACGTGACAAAATCAACGATAGGTGTTGACCCATACGACGTTATAAAACTTGCGATAGCCGATACAAAGTTTGAGCTTATACCCGACAGTGAACTTAAGGAAATGGGTATGACGAGAATAGGCGCAGACGGCGTTAAAATCGACTTTTACCCGACTGATAAGATAAATACATATGACGTGATTCAAAACGTCATAGAGGCTTACGGCAGGGGTGAAATATACTACGACAATTACCGATTTGCGGTTGTGGAGCGTATCGGTAAGGATAACGGCGTGAGAATGTCAATAAAGAAGAATATGACAAGTCTTTCAG
>ENA-OQCN01001125-OQCN01001125.1-human-gut-metagenome-genome-assembly--contig:-NODE-1125-length-13630-cov-3.349552_pt1 | contig 13630 bp, 20 predicted proteins | sample MGYA00242497_ERZ504576 | MGnify/ENA primary metagenome ERZ504576 (study PRJEB26092, sample SAMD00036296) | human gut metagenome | host: Homo sapiens | study: EMG produced TPA metagenomics assembly of...
GTGCTGTAAGATAATGCGGAAGAACATAGAAATCAATCAAATCAAGCCCTGCATCATCTTCTTGTGAGTAGTCCTCCGGCTTTTCATCCATTTGCTCGATATATTGGATGCTTGGAGCGCATATAATTGCGCCTGCCGACTCGCCGATCATCAATTTTCCATTTGCCAATTCCTTTTTCAGCAGCCCATCAGTTCCCGTTTTACGGAGCTGGTCCATAAGAAAGAAAGAATTTCCGCCGGTAAAATATATCACATCTGCTTCTTCAAAAACAGACTGTATCGTTGAATAAGCCTCCGTTGAAATATCAATTTCAGTTACGATTGCTCCCAACTTTTTGAATAATTTTCGAGCCGAGCCGACATAACCGGTGTAGCCTTCACGCAGCGAAGCTGTTGGAATAAATGCGACTTTTTTATTTTCAATTTCTTCCTTTATCAGACTTCCTACACTTGAAAAGTGCGAACATAAAAACAGTTTCATCAATATTCTCCTTTATATATAAACTTCGATTTGTCTGCCCCTTAAAGTCCAAGTCCTTCAACCCACGCCGCAAGCTCCTGATGCCCGATGTTGCCCTTGAAGACCTTGCCTTCCAGCAGCTTTGCACCTTTGCAGCTCGGTGCAAGGCGATCGTTCGTCTTGCCAATGTCGCTTCCGCCAGAGGTTGCAAACGGATGATCGTCTTGCCGGTCAGGTCATAGCTTTCAAGAAATGTATTGATAATCGTCGGCGCAACGTACCACCAGATCGGGAAGCCACAAAATTGTGTCGTAGTCCGCCATGTTGTCCCGCTTCGCGGCAATCTCAGGACGGGAGGCAGGATCGTTCATCTCAATCGTGCTGCGGGCGTTCTTGTTCATCCAGTTCAGATCAGCTTCCGTGTAAGGCACCTTCGGCTCAATCTCAAAGATGTCCGCGCCGATTGCCTCTGCCAGCGTCTCGGCAACCTTTGCGGTCACGCCGGACGCAGAAAAATATGCTACAAGTTTATTACTCATTGTGTTCTTCCTCATCAATCTTTTCATTTCCTTCATTCAGCATGAAGTATAGCAGAGCTTCCAGCAATGTTGCCATATAATGAAGCGACCAGTTTTCTTCCGGCTCTTTTGTCATCTTATCAAGCACGGCTCGAAAAGCCGTGGTACGGTCAATCCTTGTTTCCTCATCAATGCGGTCAAGTATGCCCTTCATTTTCAGGGCGAGTTCTTTTTCCTCGTCAGAAAGCTCCGGTATGCCAAGTAACTCAGATAGTTTCTTTTCCTGCATAATAGCATCGTATTCGATGTATGACTTGTGTTCGGCTGACATCAATTCTTCAAAGTAGTTGATAAAAATATGAACGCGAATGCCACCTTCTTCATCCGGGGAGAAGCAGACGGTTTGCGATTTTTCTGCAATTTCTTTCAAAAATGCAAGGTCTTCTGAGTCATCGAACTCCGCAAGCGGAAGAAACATATTGATTTCCGCGTGCCAACGATGATAGTCCACGATTCCCTTGATATACCGCGGTGTTGCTTGACAAACGCATCACAGCGTTCCAGAAGATACTCGTAGTTCTTCTTGTCCTCCGGTACAATGATCTTTGGTATCTTGTCCATTGCTTCGGAGTACGCTTTCAGCATACCACAATTAACTGCGCGGTCAAACACCTCATCGCACCATTTATCGTATTCGGCAGACTCGGTTTCCCGGTAATCCTTCTCAAAGATAATATCGTCCATTGCGTTACCCCTTTATGATTTTCTCAAGCTGCATTTCGGTCGCGTTAGGCAGACGTGATTGCAGATGTTTTAGAATGCGTTCTTTGGATTCCTGCGGGTTTCGCTGATAGGCAGATGTGATAAGGTCGTACCCGAAAAGTTCTTCCGGCGTCGCATACTCTGCGACACCCCAGCCATAAGGTCTTCCGTATCTGTCCTGCATATAGACGAAATCCGCGATGCAGACATAGCTCTGCATTTGCAGCCGCGTGATGCACGTCTCAAAACCGGTGTTGCCGCCCTTGCGGTAGTTCAGAGCCTCTTTCAGCCGTTTGGAAAGCATCCCGCCTTCACCGTCTATGGCTTCATAAAGCTCCTTGTCCTTGTAGGACGCCAAGCCGTCATCCCAACGGGCGTCAAAGTCATAGCCGTCACGCCGGAAGTTCGCAAAGTCCGGAATCCACTCCCGACTCACAAATCCAGCTTTCTTGTTGAAAAGTTTGCCGTAGAGACATTTGCCGCTCCGCGCAGCCGGCCCCTTCCATTCCCACGGACCGTCCACATCATCCGCAAACCACAACTCAGGTGGACAAAGTTCCTCGATGGAGAAGCCGTGAATCTCATTCCGAAAGAAGGGCAGAAAGCCGTATTGCTCAACAGCGGCAATCAAGTCATCGGCACTATGCAGTTGTCCGACATCTCGCTCTGACATTACTCTGCCTCTTCAATCACGCCATAATCAATCAGGATGTTCTTCTCCGCATACTGCGGGTAAACAACACCCATCATCTCATACTGATAACGTCTTACGCGGCGATGCTCCTGAATTGGTTCCGGTGCATACGCAGCGGTTTCACAGTGCGCATACTCCGGCATTTCCGCAAGATCATCCCGAACATCACGGATAAGCGCGTCTGCCACATCATCAATGCTTTTGCCGGTCTCCACGGCAACCAGTTCGTGCTTCCGGACCGCCTTGTCCAGATCACCGGGGGAGCGAAACAGCTTATATTTCATATCATTGCCCGTCCTTTCTCTCTATCGGTCTGTCTATTCTTCCTGAAATCTGTTCTTTAGGGACGCAATCATGCTTGTGCGGCAATGCTTAGATACAAAACTCCAATTTCATAAATAAAGTCGCGGTCAATCTCGATAAAGCATTCTCTAATGTGTGTGAAGACCAGTTCCAGCAAGTCCCTGTACAGTGGATCATCAAAGGGCTTGAACCGTGCAAACTTGCTTTTGGCAGCGTCCCATGTCATGGAGCTTCGCCCTCAGCACTGGTCATCGCCTCGCAGAGAATCATGCTGATGCCCATTTCCCGTTGCCGGTCAGGAGTTCTCCTTCGTAATAGCTGAGTAGGTCTTTCTTGCGTCGGAGCGGAACCATATCACAGTTGTCATCCAGTTCAAATGCAATCAGCTCCGCAATCAGTTCCCGCCAGACCGCATAACCGGCGTTAATGGTTCCGTCCTCTTCGCGGCTGATGGTATCGTCCATGCAGTATCGCTCATAGAAATTATCTCCGTCAATCTCGTTGCGGGTGCAGAAGATATGCGCCAGCTCATGCAGAAGAATGTGTTTTAACACTGCCGGATGACGCGCTATGTCTGTCCGCAGCAGGATTCCGTCAACGCCGTCTTCTTTGCCGATGAAGGCAGAGGCGTGAAAGTCAAAATAGCCGTCCTCTGTATAGCGGTCTTCCAGCCGGTCAGGGAAATACTGCTTGCAGAACTGCGCAAAGACTTCCTGCTGGTTTTCCGTCTGAAAGCAGCGCAGTACAAGGTTGTCCTCACTGAACTCTGCCCCCAAGCGTTCGTTAAAGATGGAAGCGGCATAGAAAAGGGCTTCTTTATAGTCGTCGTTGTTCATCTAATTACTATCCTTCATCCTCATTCACCCCTCCGGTCTGACATTTTTCAGGAAGTCAGAGTGCGTACATAAGGCAAGTTGAGCTGCAGCCCATGCGGTTCAGTTCGTTGAGCTTGATCAGCATCAGGTTGATGTTTGTTCCCATTGCAGCCGAGAGCTGCACCACATCGTAGTCCTGCTTCATCAGGTCAATCAGCTCATCATCGTCAATGATCAGGTGTGAGGCAAACGCATTCGCCTCATATTCGTGTTTTGTGCGCATATCGAACAGCACGAACTCCGGGAGCGGTTCGTTTCCTTTGGCAAGATCACGGTGAAAGGTATCATGCCCGATCTCGTGACCGCAAACCATTTGCATGATCAGATACTCCATGTTGGAGTTCAGAAGAATATGCCGCTCTTTATGGCGGTAGGTGTACATTCCGAGCAGATCGTTCAGATTGTCAAGAAAATGGAGATGAATGCCCAGTCACGGGCAATCTTCAAGGTATCTCTTGTTCCACAGCTTTTGACAATACTGTTCGCCTTTTTGTATATTTCCTCGGAGCGAATTATCACGGGACCTTCACCCCTTTCATGTTGAAAACAGTCAAAGTAAATCCGTCAAGAAACCGAGACGCAGACAGTTATTCCTCTGCGTCCGTACCGGTCTTCTTGTATTTCTTCGGCGTGTATTTCTCAACATTCCGGCTTTGGATTCCCAATATATATCCTGCAACGCCTTCATCACCGCATCCTTGTCCTGCTCAGACAGCGTACCGCCCGCAAACAAGCCGGACATCCCTTCAATTAGGTCCTTTGCCTGTTTCATGCCACGGGAGCCGTACTGCTCGGATGCCTGAACCACAAACTCTTCGTCCTCGGTCAGCAGATAGTTCACATCCACCTTGAAGTATTCCGCGATTTTTCTGTAAGCTCCTTGGTACGGGGAAAGGAAATGCCGTTCTCGTACCGGGTAATCATACGCCTGTTGATCCCCAGTGCATCGGCTACTTCCTGCTGGGTCAGCTTCCGCTTCTCCCGTTCAGCCTTGAATTTCTCTCCAAACGTCATTTTGGTAATCACTCCTGTTCACAAAAAAGTTTGCGACATCAAATTGCGCAAGTCTATTGACAAAGGCACTTGAAGTGCGTATAATAATGACTGAGCAATCCAACTACTCATAGTATATCTTGAATTGCTCATCCTGTCAAGGGGCATGAGTAGTTGTACACGAAAAAGTTACATCTTTTGAGCAGTTCAAATGGACAGGCATTTATGCTGCCGAAGATCATCCGTACCGGCATACACCGGTATGAGGGAACAGGAGTGAGAAAAACGGAAATGGCTACACAGTACAGAAAAGCATACGTCCCGGTTACGCTGGATGTGGACAAGGAGGGGGCAATCCTTCCTCGCCTTATCTGGTGGGACAACGGTGTAATCTTTCAAATCGACCAGATTCTATACAAATGCCGCGCCACATCCAAAAAGGTTGGGGGCGGAGGCATCCGTTACACAGTTCAGATTCGCGGAAAGGAGTCATTTCTTTTCCACGAAGGAGACAAGTGGTTCGTCGAAGCAAAGGAGGACAACTGCTCATGATTTTATCCCAGCGCCAACTTGAAGAAATTGCAGCCTCAACAACGAAGGACTTCAACCGGTTCTTTTTCGGGGATGAGGCTGACAAGCCCGACCGATCAGCTTTGCCAACACCCATTGATCAGTTTGCAAAGAACTATCTCGGTCTTCGCGTATCATTCGCCCGTCTCTCGCCGGACGGAAGCATCTGCGGTGTCACTGCCTATGCCGACACTGAGTACAAGATCACGGAACTTGGTATTACGCGCACACTGGCTTTGAAGCGTAATCAGGTCATCTTGGACGAGAGCTTTATTCGATCCGGAAACGTGCAGCGGCTCTGCGCCAAGCGCAGATTTACCCTTGCCCACGAGTGCGCCCATCAGATTCTCTTCCAACTGGAATCGGAAGAGGTAAAGGCGTCCTGCGAAATGAAATATTCCGCACGGACAGCCTATACGCCGCGAGAGCTGAAAACCCGCGAGGACTGGAACGAGTGGCAAGCAAATGTCTTGGGTGCGGCGATCCTGCTTCCTCAAAAAGAGGTTGACCTGGCAATGCGTCGGTTTGCAGAAACGCCGCTGATCAATTACGAGGGGAGGTATTCGTATGGTGATCACTTAACGCTGCGCCTTTTCTGCCGGTTGTTCGGTGTCTCCAAGACAACGGCGTCTATCCGCCTTCGTCAGCTCGGCTACATGGTAGATCGTCCATTCAGTGAGTATGTTGACCCATTGGAGGTGTGGTAATGAAGAGAGCATCCATTCGGGTTCAGGAACCGACGCCGGAGCTGATCGAAAAAATCCGCAGGGCAAGAGTTGCCATTTCCCAGCAGAAGCCCCGATACCTGAAATGTCCCTATTGTCAGCATAATGCCATTGCTGTCTACGAAGACACGAGAGGTCATGTAGAATCAAAGTGCAAGAAATGCGGGCGGATCACAGTCTTTGATGTGCTGAATATGAGAAGACTGCGACCGCGTACCAAGTAAGAACCAGAGGACAAGCCTCTGTTCTAAAATAAAATATATGTCATAGCTGAGCTGTGGAGCCGCCTGATAGGTGAAGTCATCCTAATGCCGCATGAGACAGAGTGTAATTACTCTGTTTTATCGGCATGGGATTCAAACCTCACCGTCATGCGGCTCTTTTTCTGTCTTCACCCTTCCCGCTGCTCCCGCGCAGCGGAAAGGATGAACAATGAAAATCCCTAAAACCCCTATCGCGTTCGATTACGACCTCTGGACTACGGAGGACGGCAAGTGCATGGTTCGCGTGAAACGAACCGGCGAAGTTTCCGAGGTTGACCGCAAGGTTATGAGAATCCTTCGCGCGGAGGAAAAGCGGATCAGACGCTCGTATGGCTCTGACAACACCTCTGAGGATGAGGACGGCGCAGAGAAAATTTCTGATACCGTGCTGTCCCTTGACGCTATGCCGGAGGACGATGTGAAGTCCGCTGCATGGCTGGCAGACTCCCGCGACTGCATGGAGGAACTGATCACCGCCCTCAAAGAGAAGGAGCTTCTTTCCATTCTGACCGAGAAGCAGCGCGAATTGTATCTTGCGATGACCCGTGAAGGACTGACTCTTCGAGAGTTTGCCCGAAGGAAAGGCATCGGCATCAGAGCTGCATTTGACCTCAAAGCAGCGGTGCAGAAAAAATTTCAAAGAATTTTTTGAGCGGTACTCAACAAACGGCAAAAAGCTGTCCGTTGTAAAGTGAAAGGGTCAATCAGACCACTTCACTGCTCCTTGAAAACTGAATAGTTCAGTGCTGCGGATCTTTCCGCTTCTGCGAAGCAACACAGCTTCCGACGCCAAGACCTCCCGAAAGGAGTGAGCGACCTCCGGAGAGCTATAACAGCCGTGTGGTGCGGCTGCTTGCGACGATGCAGATGCCGGGTATAATGATACTTCCGTCTTTTCTTTGAAGGGGCGGCTCGGAGCGATCCTCGGAGGGGTGAGAGTCCCATGATACCGATTAACCGTTGGTAGTCCGCAGCATTCCCGGAACTGCAAAGTTCTTCTGGCAGGGGCGCGAGCTGCAAATATGCCGGACAACGAAACAAACCCAAAAGAAACTTACTATATAGTTTCAGGATGAAAACTATGTGGCAGAGTGTCTTCACAAGATGCTCTGCCACATCCTTTTGTCCTGAATATTTCCACGAAACAGGAGGTGCTTAGAATATGATGGGCATTGAAACAATGAAAAGCGTCAGCCCGAAAACGGTTGACCGAAGCACACTCGTTCAAAGAAGCAGCATCCGGCTTGATCCTGCGGCACCGCGAGAGGAAAGGCTGAGGGAGTTCATCAAGCAGATCAGAAATCCCTATTGTTATCTGGACGGGAAGACAGTGGTGAAGATCAGCTTCGCCGAGACGGACACGACAATGGAAGATTGTCTGGAACACTATCTGAGAGGTCTTTGATTTATGAACAGTCTGAATCTTTTCGCCCGGTTCTATGGACAAGCGATTGAGCCTGTGGTATAATTTAATCGGTCAAAAAAAGAAGAATACGGATTAAGCCGCTTGCCTTGATGGTCATGTGGCGTTTTCGTGTTCCTCTTCATAAGAGTTGAAGCAAGCCTTCGTCTTTCTGATTTGATGTACCACACCAAACAGAAAAACGGAGGTTATTTTTATGCCAGACAAGGTTTACCGAACGGCGATCTACTGCCGTCTGTCCCGTGAGGATGGAGACAAAGTAGAAAGCAACTCCATCGCCAGCCAGAGAGCCATCTGCGAGGACTATATCGCAAGACATGAGGATTTGGAGCTTGTCTGTGAGCCGTTTGTGGATGACGGTTACAGCGGCGTTTCCTTCAATCGTCCTCAGTTCAAAAAGCTGGAAGAGGCAATCCGCAAGGGTGCGCTTGACTGCATTGTGGTCAAGGATCTCAGCCGCTTCTCAAGAAACTACATCGACGGCGGACGTTACATTGAGAAGATATTCCCGCAGCTCGGCATACGCTTCATCGCAATCAATGATGTGTATGACAGTCTGACCGGTGATCCGCAGTCCGACTCCTTTGTTATCCCGTTCAAAAACTTGATTAACGATTCTTACTGCAAGGACATCTCCATGAAAATCCGAAGTAGTCTGGAAGTCAAGCAGAAGAGCGGTGAGTTCGTCGGTTCGTTCGCCCCTTACGGCTACATGAAATCGCCGGAGAACAAAAACCAGCTCATCGTGGATGAAGCGGTCAGCGAATATGTGCAGATGATCTTTTCCATGTACAAGGACGGCTTCTCCATTGGGCGCATTGCAAAGCGTCTGAACCAGATGGGCGTTCTGTCCCCAATGGAATACAAGCATTCCGCCGGTGTGAAGTTTGATACCGTCTTCAAAACCGGCGATACCGCAAAATGGACATACAAAGCCGTCCAGCGTATTCTCACCAACGAGGTTTATATCGGCGTTCTGGCGCAAGGCAAGCGCGGCACTCCCAACTACAAAGTCCGCGTTGTGAAAAGCAAGGATGAATCCGAGTGGGTCAAGGTAGAAAATGCGCATGAAGCTCTTGTGTCCTACGAGGACTTCATGGCAGTCAAGGTCATGATGCAACGGGATATGCGCTGTTCGCCCGATCAGGACGAAGCGCATCTGTTTTCCGGCTTCCTGTTCTGCGGAGACTGTCAGCAGCCAATGATCCGCAAGACCGTCCCGTCGAAGACGAAAAAGTATATCTACTACGTCTGCTCCACCAATAAGCACAGCCGGACGTGCAGCCCGCATAGCATCGCCGCAAAAGAGGTTGAAGAGAAGGTCTTCCGTGCTATTCATGATCAGATCGAGCTTGTAATCAATCTCGAACACGCGCTTGCATGATAGAGCGGCTTCCGTCTCAGAGCCGTAAGGCTTTCAATTACGAAGCCCAGATTGCCAAAATCGAGGAAGAGATCGAGCGGTATCAAAAGCTCAAGCTGGGGCTTTACGAGAACTTCATCGGCGGCGTCATTGATAAATCGGAATACTTCGAGTTCCGCAACAGCTACACCAAAATCATTGAGGGCAAGCAGGACGCGCTTCTGCGGGTTAAAAAAGAAATGAAGCAGACGGTGACAACCGGTACGACTGAACGAAACTGGGTGACGCTTTTCAAGCAGTATGAAAACGTCGAAGAGCTGAACCGCCGTGTGCTGATGTCGTTGGTTGACCGCATCCTGATTCACGAAAACCATGCAATCGAAATCGTCTTCAAATATAGGGACGAATACCAGCAGACGCTTGAATACATTCTCGGCTATGCCGACGAACTGGATATTGCCGTATAAAGGAGGGATGAGCAAATGGCAAGAAAAAGCAGAAAACAAATTGCAGTCGAAGAGCCGGTTATCGAACCTGTTTCTTCCGAGGTCTTCTCAACAGCCATCTATGCCCGTCTTTCCGTTGAAAACAGCGGCAAGTCCGAAAAGGTGGATGTCATCGCAAATCAGATTGAGATTTGCAAGTCCTACATTGCAGAGCGTCCCTACCTGAATCTGATAGATACCTATGTGGACAACGGACGAACAGGAACGGTTTTTGATAGACCGGAGTTCAACCGGCTGATGAACGACATCCGCACCGGCAGGATCAAGTGCCTTGTAGTTCGTGATCTCAGCCGGTTCGGGCGTGACTACATCGAGGCTGGAACCTATCTGGAACGGGTTTTTCCGCAGATCGGGCTTCGGTTTATCGCTATCAAAGAGAACTACGACAACTTTGATACGGACGGCTCCGGCGAAAGCCTCATCATCCCTCTGCAAAACATGATCAACACCCTATACTCGAAGGACATCTCCCGCAAGGTTTCTACTGCGCTCAAAGCACAGATGGAAAGTGGAGAGTTCAAGAAGCGCAATCTCCCGTATGGTTATCGCTGGGATGAAGAACACAGCAATATGGTTTTCGATGAAGAAACCGCACCGATTGTCCAGAAGATTTTCCAATGGAAAATTGAAGGATTGTCCCTTCCTGCGATTGCAGACCGGCTTGATGCAATGAACGCGCCCAATCCGGAGTTTCAGAAGTATCAGGTCGCGTCCGCACAGGCAATGCTACGGCAAAGAAGATTTGGAACAAGTCTTCACTCACTACCATTCTGGATAATCCCCATTACGTCGGAGATACCGTTCTCGGACGGACGCTGAACGCCATCTACAAGGGCGTCAAGAATCAGCATATCGACCGCGAGGAATGGATTGTTTTTCCCAATACTCACGAGGCGATTATTTCCCGTGAGGACTTCCAAAAGGTACAAGAGCTGCGCGACGCTGCTGCAAGGACAAGGATTGAGAAGATGGAGCGCACGGAGAAAATCCGTGCTACACTGATCAATCTCTTTGAAGACAAAATCGTCTGCGCAGACTGCGGCAGGAAGCTCTATTTCCATCGCAAGCGCGTTGACAAGCGCAAGGACGGCGCATGGTACGCCTTCTATGAGTGCAGTTCATCCGTCAAGCGCGGCAATCTCTGTACGCCACACTATACGCGGCAGGACAAACTCGAAGCCGATGTGCTTGCGGCGATCCAGCTTCAAGTCAAGGCGGCTCTCAATTACGACAAGCTGCTTGCCAAGCTGAGAAACAGCGAAGGCGAACGCAGCATCCGCGATCAGCAGAATGCGCTCATCACAAGCCTGAATCTGAAACTCAGCGGCATCTCCAAGAAGCGTACTCGGCTCTATGAGGACTTCACGGAAGGCATTCTCGATGAAGAGGAATACGCCTTTGCCAAGAAAGCCTACGATGAGCAGTATGTCGATCTTTCACGGCGGTTGGATGAAGCGGTTCAGCGGAAGGTAAAGTTTGCCGAGGCAATGTCCGAGGACAACAAGTGGCTCACGCTGATGAAATCCGTCAGCGGTGCAACGATGCTCTCTCATGAGTTGGTTGACGAGTCCGTAGAGCTTGTGAAAGTCCATGAGACGCTCAATCGAGCTGGTCATGAAATACGGCGATATTTACGCACTGACCGTTCAGAGCATCAAGGAAGTACAGGAGGCGATGTAAATGAGCAAGGAATACAACATCGGCATCTACATCCGCCTCTCAATGGCTGATGAAGATACCGGCTATGGCAGCAAGGCGGAAAGTGACAGCATCGGCAACCAACGTATGCTCATCAATCGCTTTCTTGACAATCATCCGGAGCTGTCTCACTGTCAGCGGTCTGAGTTTGCGGATGACGGTTATACCGGCACGAACTTTCACCGTCCTCAGTTCACGCAGATGATGGAGAAGGTCAAGCGCGGCGAGATTAACCTGATCTGCGTCAAAGACTTTTCCCGCTTTTCTCGTGACTACATTGAAACGGGAAACTATCTGGAATGCACTTTTCCATTCATGGGCGTCCGCTTTATTTCCATCAACGACGGCTATGACAGTGACGATTACAAAGGCACAACGGGCGGTCTGGAAGTGGTTATGCGCAGCATCATCTACGCCGCATACAGCAAAGACCTTTCCGTAAAGACCACATCGGCAAAAATCCAGATGATGAAGCAGGGCAAGTATGTCGGTGGCTACGCCCCATACGGCTACGTCCTGCATCCCACCATTCGGAACAAACTTGCCGTAGACCCGGAGGCGGCTGATGTGATCCGTCGTATTTTCCGCGAGGCGCTGGAAGGCAGCAACACCTCTCAGATCGCCCGCACCTGAATGATGACGGCATCCCGACGCCGGGGCAATACTTCAAGAGCAAGCATCCCGACAAGAAGAAGTTCAGTAACATGAGCGAGAAAATCAGTTGGGAAACCGTGATGGTCTATAACATCCTCAAAAACCTTGTTTACACCGGAACACTGGTCAGCCGCAAAATGAAGTCCTGCGGTGTCGGCTCAAAAAAGCGTGTTGTCAATGAGCCGATTATCGTAGAAGGTACGCATGAAGCATTATCAGCAAGGAAGACTTTGAGCTTGCTCAGAAGGTCATTCGAGGCGGAGGACGGAATCCCACGCGCAAGCAGCATGACTATCCGCTCAAGGGACTCGTCCGCTGCGGTAACTGTAAACGTGCTATGACACGCCGAAAGAACAAGGCTGGCATTCGATACTTCCAGTGCATTCACTCGGTCAACAACGGAAACACAGACTGTCCGGTTGGCAGGAGCTTTCCGGAAATGGATATTGAGAAGGTTGTCTTCCATGCCCTTACTCAGTTTCTTGCTTTGGCACAGAAGGAAGCAATACAGAACCGCGAAGTCGGTGATCTGCGGAAATCTGCCATCAAGGAATGTGCTGATAAAATCCGCACTCTGCAAAAGCAGAACGAGCAGCACAAGGCGTCCAAGCTGAGGCTCTACGAGAAGTATGCAGCCGGAAGCATCACGAAGGAGGCGTACATTCAGCAGAAGGCGGCAGCGGATGTGAAGATTGCTGAAAACGATGGAGTAATCCAGCGCAGTCACGAACGGATGAAGGAGCTTGACTCCGAGACCGCCTGTTCAGATGAAAAGCTGGATGCGGTCTGCGAACAGTACGCCGACTGCAAAGCTCTGACCTATGAGCTGACCCACGCATTCATTTCTGCGGTCTACATTTACGATCTTGACAACATAGAAATCGTCTGGAAGTTCAAGGACTTCCTCGCTACATCAGAAGGAGAAGCCAAATGAAAGTATTTCTTTATATCCGCGTTGCCTGTGCGGATCAGCTTGCGGCAGCAGACCAGCGGGAAGAGCTGGAACGCTATGCGAAGGACAAAGGCTATGAGGTGGCTGCTGCTGTGGCGGCAGACGGCATCTCCGGCGTCCATACGGAAGGTATCATGAACTTCCTGCTGAACGAAGCCAAGCGTCAGGACATCGGTACGATCCTCACCCGCGACACCTCGCGAATCAGCCGGGACACTTCCTCTTTCATGAGGTATGAGCGAAAGTTTCGGGAGAACGGCATTCGGTTCGAATATCTGTCCAAGCCTGACAACGAGCTTCCGGTCACTCCGATGATGGAGGCATTTGCGGCGGCGTATAAGAAGCGTCGCACAAAGAACGGCACAAGAGCATAGAGAAAACGCAAGCCGTTCACGGGTGGTTGTCCACCTATGAACGGCTTGTAAATTCTCAAAATTTTTTTAGTCCCTACTTGACACAAGAAGACTTATCCCGTCTGGGCAGAAACTATATCGAAATGGGAAGATATCTGGAACAGATATTCCTGGTTATGAATATTCGCTTTATAGCGATCAATGACGCTTACGATACAGCTCTGTCCAATGATGGCACCGATTCTATGGTAATTCCGTTTAAAAATCTGCTTAATGATTCTTATTGTCGTGATATTTCCATGAAAGTAAGAAGTCAATTCAAAATGAAAATGTAGAGAGGAGATTTTATCGGCTCTTTTGCACCGTATGGGCATAAGAAAGATCCTAAGAATAAAAGACATCTGATTATCGATGAGTATGCGGCAGGCATTGTACGAAAAATTTTCAATTTGAAATTGGATGGTGTTAATTCTGAAAATATAGCAAACAGACTGAATGCAGAGGGAGTTCTCTCACCA
>ENA-OQCN01001126-OQCN01001126.1-human-gut-metagenome-genome-assembly--contig:-NODE-1126-length-13594-cov-3.380857_pt1 | contig 13594 bp, 15 predicted proteins | sample MGYA00242497_ERZ504576 | MGnify/ENA primary metagenome ERZ504576 (study PRJEB26092, sample SAMD00036296) | human gut metagenome | host: Homo sapiens | study: EMG produced TPA metagenomics assembly of...
AAAATGAAATTCCGTGTGCGGTGTGTACCACCAAAAATGACCAGGTGCATATCCCCTTACCCCTCAAACAAATATTTATTCCATATACAAAGCAATTACACACGGCAAAATCTCGGTAATGCAGATACTTCAAATGCAGAAATTCACAGTATTTTTGCCGACTCCGAGGAGGTGGCAAAATGAAAAAATATTTGCTTTCCACTCTGGCAGACGGTATATGCGTAGTTCTTTTGTCGGTCTGCCCCATACTCTGCTATGCAAGCGCATTTTCGGTTAAACTCGAATCTTCGGTACTGATTATGGCGGCTGTATTATTTTCAATTGTTTTCAGCCTACTGTCAGCCTTTGTAAAAAACAATTTGAAATACGCTTTATGTATGACAGTAATTGCTTTTGTGGCATTTTTGGTATTTGTCTTTGCAAATGAGCGTATTTTTGCACAGGCAAACTACGCAATTAACAAACTGCTTGAACTGTATTCGGTTTATCTTTCTGTTTACAGCAACATCAAATTTGCAAGTTATATAGCGAACGACGCTACAGGTTTCTTTGTTTTGCTGTCATTAATTCTGAACGGATTGTTTTCTTTCTTAATATCACGAATTAAATCAATCAAAATTGCAGGACTTTTGAGCATTGCGTTACTTGTACCCTGCTTTGTACTTGTAAACACTTTGCCCGACCTTGTACCGCTGCTTATAATATTTACAGTTCTGTTTGCGCTTTACTTTTCATCGCAGACAAGACAATTAAACTATACGCACAGCGGTGTAATAACTGCGGTTTGTGCCGTTATTTTGGCTGTACTCATTACTGTTTTGGCTGTAATAAATCCGGTTGCCGATTACGAAAGACCGAAGTGGCAGGACAATATGCTGAATACAGTACAAAATCTCACGGGAATGAAAACCTACAACGCAGCGGTAAAATCTCGTCCGCCCTCGCAGAGGTGGGCAACAGCCTTGAGCCTGAGGTGGATTTTTCAAATGCAGGAGCACTTACTCAAACAGGGAAAAAGGTTATGACTGTCACATCAAGTACAGACGGCAGAATTTACCTTAAGAGTATGGCATATGCAAATTACGAAAGCAACAAATGGTCTGTACTTACCGATGAGCAGGCAGACAACTATCCGCAGGATTATCAATCCTTTATTATGACTATTATGACGCAGTATTTCGAAGAGGCAGAAACCGTAACCATTGACACCGTAAACAAAGAAAATGTTATTTACACACCCTATTATCTTAATTATATCAACAACAATTTTTCGCCTGTATGCGATGTGTTCATAGCAAACACCGACAAGGCAACAAACTACACTATGTTTGTTATACCGTATTCCGACGAAAATATTAACGACTTTTCACGAATAGAAATAAGTGGCACCTCAAAATACGATGATTTTGCACAATGCTATTTATCTCTGCCAAACGATACCAAACAGGCAATGCTTGAAATTGCCGAGCGCAACAATATTAAAGATTTATCCAAGAGTGATATTTCTCAAACGGTTGCGGCGGTTAAGGACTTTGTTTCACATTCCGCATCGTATTCTCTCAATACACAAAAAGTACCCGACGGCAGAGATGTTGCAGAATGGTTTTTAAACGATGCCCAAACAGGTTATTGTATGCATTTTGCAAATGCGACAGCTGTAATGCTCAGAGCGCTGGGTGTTCCTGCAAGATATGTAACAGGCTACTGCGCAAATGTAGTTGACGGCAAGGCGACAGTCACCTCAGACAATGCCCATGCTTGGGTGGAATACTTTGACGAACGAATCGGCTGGATTCCTCTTGACGCTACATCATCTGATTTGAAGTGCCGCAAGCCACAGAATCAATACAACCGACTACGCAGGCACAGACAACCTCTCCTACCGTTCAGCCTACTACACAGGCACAAAATACTAAGCCTGTAAAAACAGAAGTAAAGGCAAAAATTTCAACACCTGCCATAATTGTTATAATTATTTTACTGATTATAGCTTTGGCAATCTTAAGAATTATTTTAATACGGTATTACAGAAAATACAGTTTTACTCACAAAGATTATAAATCAAGAGTAATCTGCATTTACAGATATTTAAATAAACTTTCCGTTCATTCAAAAGTCAGAATACCGAAAAAAATTGAAAATATCTGTACCAAAGCAAAGTTTTCCACGCACAATATTTCTGATGAAGAATATAAAATTGTTCTTAATTATGTATTAACATTCAGGAATAAAACAATCGGTAAAATGCCGATTGTTAAAAAGCTGTATTGCATAATAATTCTCGGTATATAAGTAAAAGCTGTACCCCGCAAAGGGATACAGCTTTTTGCTTTACCGCAAGATTACTTACAACCGCAACCCTGTTTTAACTCAAAACTCTGACAGTCTGTGCACTGACATACTGTTGGGTTTGATTCATGTGTACCAACCTTAATTGTTTCAAGTGAGCAGTAGTGTTCAGTCTCGTTGTTATGAGAACAGTTATTTACGGTGCATTTAATGCTACGGTTTACATAGGAGTTGTTCATCATTGTAAATCACCTCATACATTATTAGCGAACACTGCGCTGTTGCAGTTCTGTTCGCCCTCTTATTGTCTGCAAAACAACAGTAAATATACCTCACCAAATTCACACTTAATAATAAAATATATTGAGGTGATTTTATGACAGCGATTTCAACTGCCATACTGATTATTTTTGCGGTTATGGGAATAATATACTGCGTAAGGGAAATTACATATTTCCTTTATAAAACAAAAATAATTGCTCAATCATTATTGTTACTCCGCTTGAAGGAGAAAATCAAAATGCTGAATTTATATTGCGAGGTGCGGCGTCAAGATTAAGATGGTTTTGTCGTGGCGGTAAAGACTGCATACTTTGCCTTGACTGCGATATGGACGAAGAAACCGAAAACATTTGTAAAGCCTTGTGCAAAGAATACGGATTTATTCGTATGATAAAAAAGACTGAACTTATACATCTTTTAAACGAATAATCGCAAGGTGTATTGTTAAAGCAAAAAAACAGTGCTATAATAATTATAATTGTGGCAAAATACCGCTGTATTTTTTAAGGAAACAGGTATGTTTTTATGGATGACAATACACTTTTACAGCTTGAAGGCTATGTTGAAAGCGTAGTTTACAGAAATGAGGAAAACGGTTATACCGTTGTTGAAATATCGGACGATGACGACTATATAACAGCTGTCGGCATTATGCCAAGGGTACATCAGGCGACCTTTTAAAGCTCACAGGCAATTATAAGGAACATCCTAATTACGGCAGGCAATTCTCTGCCCAGGTCTGTGAGCTTTGCCGTCCGAGCGGTACAGCAGGGATTCTGCGTTACCTTTCTTCCGGTGCAATCCGTGGAATAGGCGCAACAACCGCACAAAGGCTTGTATCTGAATTTGGCGAAAAAACTCTTGATGTTATGGAAAACGAACCCGAAAGAGTAGCAATGCTCAAGGGAATTTCAAAATCAAAGGCAGAAGATTTTTCTCTGCAGCTAAAGCAAAGCACGGGTATCCGCTCGCTTATATTATTCCTCGGCGAATACGGAATAGGCAATGCTGCGGCTGTCAAAATTTTCACAGAACTCGGAACTTCCGCTATTGAACAAATTAAAGAAAACCCGTACATACTTTGCAACGGAGAGTTCGGCATAAGTTTTCAGACGGCCGACTTTATTGCAAAAAAGCGTGATTTTGACGAGCAGAGCACAGAGCGACTTCGTGCCGGAATTGCTTATATTTTAATACATAACGAAGGCAACGGTCATACCTGTTTGCCTTTTGAGGTTCTCTGCAAAAAAGCCGCAGATTTTCTGAAAGTTGACATAGCACTAATTGCTTCAACAATGCAGGAAATGATTTTCGACCGCTCGCTTATCAAAGACAATGTAAACGATAAAGAATTTATTTTTTCTCCTAACACCCATCTTTGTGAACTTTATATAGCCTCAAGAGTGAAAATGCTGCTTGGATTTGCGGCTGAACAAATAAAAAATATTGACACCGAAATTGAAAAATGCGAAAAAAATGACGGAATAGAATATGCCACACTGCAAAAAGAAGCAATCACACAGGCACTCACAAAAGGTATGCTTGTGCTGACAGGCGGTCCGGCACAGGTAAAACCACAACATTAAACGCTATTATTAAAATATTGCAAAACAACGGCAAAAAAGTTTTGCTTGCCGCACCGACAGGAAGAGCGGCTCAACGAATGAGTGCTTTAACGGGAGTTGAGGCAAAAACTATTCATCGTCTGCTTGAAGTAAGCTGGGACAAGCACGATAAACCTATTTTTAATAAAAACGAACGCAATCAGCTGAAATGTGACGCACTCATTGTGGACGAGGTTTCAATGGTAGACACATTCATTTTTGAAAGCGTTATGAAAGCCTTGCCTATCGGTTGCCGCCTTATACTTGTCGGCGACTCTAACCAGTTGCCGTCCGTAGGGCCGGGCAACATACTCGGCGACCTTACCGACTGCGGAATTGTACCGGTTGTAAGGTTAAACGAAATTTTCCGTCAGGCACAGAAAAGTCTTATTGTTACAAACGCACATAAAATAGTCAACGGCGAAATGCCCGTTCTCAATGCATCTGATAAAGACTTTTTCTTTTTATTAAGGAATAACAAAACCGAAATTTCTCAAGTTATCGTTGACCTTTGCGCACAAAGATTACCAAAGGCTTACAGTTACTCTGCATTTGACAATATTCAGGTGCTTTGCCCGTCAAAGAAAGGCGAACTTGGCACTGCTGAAATGAATTTCAGACTTCAAAAGGCTCTTAATCCAAAATCAGCCGATAAAGCTGAAATTGAAATTGCATCTAAAACCTTTAGAATCGGCGACAAGGTAATGCAGATAAAAAACAACTACGATATAACCTGGATAAGAGATGACGGAGAGCAGGGTTCGGGAATTTTTAACGGCGACATAGGAATTATTGATTCTATCGACCGCAAAAGCCGTACGCTTATAGTTATTTTTGACGACAAGACAGCCAAATACACTTATGAATACGCAACCGATCTTGACTTTGCATATGCGGTCACCGTACATAAAAGTCAGGGTAACGAATTTGACTGCGTAATTATACCTATGTTTCAAGGACCTCCTCAACTTTATTACAGAAATTTACTTTATACAGCCGTTACACGAGCAAAGAAAACGCTTGTGCTTGTTGGAAATCCAAAAACGGTAGAATATATGGTACAAAATAACCGCCGTACAAAAAGATACAGCGGATTAAAGGAATTTTTACTGCGTGATGAACAGTTATATTAAAAGAGCAATGCTGTTTTTGCAGGACATAATTTTCACCGTAAAGTGCCCGTACTGCGAAAAAGTTATTGACAGGAACGACTACGCCTGTAAAGAATGTAAGAGTAAATTTCCGCAAAAAGGCTATGAAACTTACGCTGTCGGAGGATACAAAACAATAGCGCCGTTTAAATATGACGGTATATTTGCAAGCGGTGTAAAAAACTTTAAATTTTATGAAAATCCGTCATAATTCCCGCCAACTTGCCATACCTCTGGCTAATGAAATAATCGCAAAATACGGTGTCGGCTGTTTTGATATTATTACCGCCGTACCGATGTATTATAAAAATATGCGTGAACGGGGATATAATCAATCGGAACTTCTTGCAAAAGAATGTGCGGAAATTTTTAACATTCCGTATGCAGAACTTGTTGAAAAGCATAAGAAAAATAAAGCTCAACATACGCTTAAAGGAAAAGAACGAGAAAGCAATGTTCAAGGTGTGTACCGTGTAATTGACAGTCAAGCAGTGGCTGACAAGAATATTCTTATAATTGACGATATTATTACTACGGGCAACACACTCGGAGAATGTTGTAAGGTTCTTAAAAAAGCAGGCTGCAAAAACATATGCTGTGCAGCGCTTTGTGCGGCTATTGTATAACTTAAAAAGTTGAAAAAATTGGAGTATTACCAATTCTTTCAACCTTTAGTTTTATTGTTTTTAGATAGTTGTGAATAAATTATGGCTTAGTAAATTGTTTTGCCAATCTTTTATAATTGCCTGACTAAGTATTCATAATTCCTGATTTTTAAAGAACATTATACTGTCATTGAAATATACTTTTGAAGAACAGTAACATCGTTTACATCAATTTTTCCGTCGTCGTTTAAGTCACAATAAATTTTATATCTGTTTTCATCAAATATTGAATCTTCTTCGACAAAAAGAGAACCGCTAAGATACATCTGTAAACTTGTAACATCATTTACATTTGTTGACTTATCGGCATTAAGATCGCCGTAATATCTGGCATTAAAATAATATAAAGTATCAATATCAATAACACCGTTAGTGTATAATTCAACAATATTTTGTACTTTATTATCAGCATAAAAGTAATTGCCCACAGGTGAATCTTCATAAATAGGATATACAAAATTTCCTGTTTTTAAAGATTTAATATTATTGTTTGATGAATAATGATCCTCAACTAAAATATAATCAAATTTAACTTCTTCGCTTATTGCAGATAATTTCAAATAAAAAATATCATAATCGCTTTCAGGGCAAGGGTAAGCTAAAGTTTGTTCAATATATTCTCTTGTCAGTTTTTCAATCTTAAAAAATTCATCCCATGTAATTTTGTTATCAACACTGTAGTAGTCTTTATCTGCAAGATCAATAGATACCTTTATATCGGCATCACCAAGGTTTAATATCTGTTCTTTTGTTGAAATGCAGAACAAACATTCACTTGCGGAAAAATATTTTATTTCTGATACCGAATATTTTTCATCAATAATTTTCTTTTTATCATCGGGCTTCTGACTTCTTATATTATTTTTATATTCCTCATAATCACGCAATAATTCATCACTATAAGTCTTTCCGCCGTCTTCATTTACAATAATCTCATCTAAGCGATCGTTTTTATCTGCAAATGTATATATGTCTTCACAATATGAAGTTAAATTAATTTTAACCGCAACCGTATCTGTATCCGCAATATCATCAATCGCCCACATAAGTTCTCCTGTTAACTTATTTTTAAAATCGTGATTCCACATATCTACATCACCAACGGCTGAGTTTCCCGTATCAGCCGCAAATGCTGTTGTTGTGCCGCAAAGAACAGCACTTGCCAAAATTGCTATTGCCATAATACCGCTTATAAGTTTTTTCATAATATAGCCTCCTTTAAAACATAAGTCATATTTCTTACGATTATTGTACTATATCATTAAATATCAAGCAAGTGTATTATTGTACAATCTTTCGATTAAATTGTTAGTTATTTAGACTAAACAAAATCATATACAAAAACTCCCTCCGTAAAAACGAAGGGAGTAACTAATTTGATTAAATTATCAAACAGGATGAACCATATTTTTCCTGTCGAGCTTGTCGCCGTTAATGCCAACTTCGGCATTTCTTCTCTTCTCAAAGAAGTCGAGAGCAACCTTCGGGAACTGAGCGTATGAAAGAACATCCTCTTCCTGCTCAATCCACTGTGAAATCTCACCTCTGAGCTTATCAAGCTCCGGCTCAAGTAAATCTGCAGGACGCAAGTAATAATCTTCTTATCGCCGCAAATCTTCTTCTGGAATGCAGGATCAATCGGCATTGGTGTTGTGCCGTACTCGCCTGCAACAAGACCCTTAAACTCGTTTGTACACATCTTGTATCTCTCACCTGTAATTACATTAAATACAGCCTGTGTACCAACAATCTGTGATGTAGGAGTAACGAGCGGTGGGTAACCTGCATCTTTACGAACTCTCGGAACTTCCTCAAGTACCTCTGTAAGCTTGTCTTCTTTGCCTGCCTGCTTAAGCTGTGAAAGAAGGTTAGAAAGCATACCGCCCGGAACCTGATAGATAAGAGCCTTAGCATCTGTAGCAAGCATCTTCTGATCAAGAAGACCGTTCTTAAAGTATTTCTCACGAAGAGTCATAAAGTAAGCACGAATTTCAGCAAGCTGCTTAATGTCAAGACCTGTATCATACGGTGTGCCTGCAAAAGCGGCAACCATTGACTCTGTAGGAGCATGTGAAGTACCGAGTGCAAGTGGCTGATAGCAGTATCAATACCGTCAGCGCCTGCCTCAACACCCTTTAAAAGACACATTGACGCAAGGCTGATGTGTAGTGTGTGTGGAGCTGAATAGGAAGATCAACAGCAGACTTAATAGCCTTTACAAGGCTCTCTGTAGCTGTTGGTGTAAGCAAAGCAGCCATATCCTTAATGCAGATAGAATCTGCGCCTGCATCGGCAATTCTCTTTGCATACTCTACATAGTATTCATCTGTGAAAACAGGACCTGTTGTGTAGCTGATAGCTACCTGTGCTTCAGCCTTGCCGTTTTCTCTCTTTGCAGCATTGATAGCTGTCTTGAGGTTCTTAATATCGTTAAGAGCGTCAAAAATTCTGATAATATCAATACCGTTAGCAACCGAACGCTGAACGAGGTACTCTACGCAGTCATCGGCATAGTGACGGTAACCGAGCATATTCTGACCTCTGAAAAGCATCTGCAGCTTAGTATTCGGACAATGCTCACGAATTATACGAAGTCTTGCCCATGGGTCTTCATTTAAGAAACGAAGACAAGCGTCATATGTTGCACCGCCCCAGCACTCAAGTGAATAATAACCGATTTTGTCAAGCTTATCAAGAATCGGGAGCATTTCCTCTGTTGTCATTCTTGTAGCAATAAGTGACTGATGTGCATCACGCAGGGCAGTTTCGGTAACTCTAATTTTCTTTGCCATTTCGGACATCCCTTTCGTCAGTTATTAGTTAAGAGTAACAAGTGTTTTACCTGAATCTACAGACTCACCCTTAGCAACATCAACAGTTGCAACTACACCGTCCTGAGGAGCCTTTACAGGAGTTTCCATCTTCATAGCCTCAATAAATACGAGGTCGTCACCGGCTTTAACTGACTGACCGGCTGAAACAACAACATTAACAACTGTACCCGGCATAGGAGCTGATACTACTACTGAACCTGCTGCGCCTGCAGGAGCTGCCGGCTTTGCTGCAGGTGCGGGTGCTGCTGCCGGAGCAGGAGCTGCTGCAACAGGAGCTGAAGAACCGCCGAGCTCTTCAACCTGAACATCGTATGCTGTACCGTTTACTGTAATTCTTAAATTTTTCATTTTAAATATCCCCTTTATTTAAACAAACATATTTATCAGATTGTTGAATGTTTCTTAGCAACTGTAGGAACTCTCTTGCCTGCAAGCATATCAAGAGCGGAAATAAGAGCTTTTCTTAAATCCTGCTGTTCAACAATACCGTCAACATAGCCGTTCTGTGCTGCGTTGAAAGCAGAGAGATTTTCTGCCGCAAACTTTTCGGCAACTGCCTTCTGCTCTGCAACAGGAACATTCATAGCGTCAGCTGCAAGAATAAATGCCGCAGCCTCTACATTTACAGGAGAAATAACAGCCTGTGGAAGTGCGTAAACCATATCTGCGTTTGCGCCTGTGCCTGCAAGTGCAATGTAACCTGAACCGACAGCCTGACCGTAAACTACGGAAATCTTAACTGTAGTAGCCTCTGCATAAGCCGATGCTGCCTTTGCGGCTGACTTAATTGATTCAAAGCCCTTACAGTCAACAAATGTAAGTATCGGAAGTGAGAAAGCGTCGCAGAAACGAACAAATTTTGCAATCTTTGTTGTTGCGGAACATGAAAGCACACCGCCGTTTGTCTTTACAATACCAACTACCGAACCGCCAAGACGGGCAAGTCTGACTTTAGCGTCTTTGCCGTAGTTGTCAAAAAGTTTATAAACACTGCCGCCGTCAACAGTTGAACCTACGATGCAGTCGCAGTCTGCAGGCTCTTCCTCAAATGACTCCGGAGCAGTATTGAGATTGTTAGACGGAAGATAAAGAACAAGCTCTTTAGCCTTAGATACAGCCTCAGCAGAATCCTTTGCAACAACAGAAGCAATACCGTGCTCTGCGTTGTACTCCGCACTTGCATTCTCGCCTGTAACATCAAGAGAAAGCTGTGCCTTTTCACTCATAATAACAAAATCCGCACTTGCTGCGTTAAGAGCGTTTGTACCAAGGCAAGTTCCGAGAACTACCGAAATCTGCGGAACCGCACCCGAAACCGCAGCAGCGCTGTTAAGAACCTGACCGCAGCCTGCAAGAAGCTCATTGCCCTGCATAAGTCTGCCGCCTACACTGTCATAGAAACCTACAACAGGAGCGCCTGTTTTAAGTGCAAGATCATAAATCTTTTTAAGCTTTGCAGCCTGTGCCTTACTCATAGCACCGCCGCAAATGTCGCTGTTCTGTGCGAAAGCGTAAACAGGCATACCCTCAACTGTACCAAAGCCTGCAACAACCTCTGCAAAACCTTCGCCGGACTTTGCAAAAGCATCAATTTCAGTAAAGCTGTCTGCATCAAAAAATTCTGTTATTGTTTTATAAGCAGAAGTAGATGCGATTTCAGCCTTTGCCTGATTGATTTTTTCAATACTCATCTTAAACATCCTCCAATACAATGTATTGAATATGCCGACAAATAACATAAGTCGGCATACTAATTTACCACATATATCATTATATCCTAATATTTATCAAACTACAAGGAAAAAGCAAAGCTATTTTTAAAATTTGAATATTTACAACAATGATTTTGCACAAACATTCTGATTTACTGTGCATTTTAACTTGTGATTTTATTTGATTTTTTGCCCCAAAAGTTAAGTTTTTAAAGCTTTGGATTAAATAAGCTGTTTTCCGTTTACAAACGGGTTTGAAAGCAGTTTTTTTACTCAATTTCGGTAAGGTCACGCCAATCGCCCTGTTTCAGCATACCCATTTTTACGCCGCCGATTTGTATTCTTTTAAGTCTTGCAACCTCAAGGCCCACAGCCTCGCACATACGGCGGATTTCACGGTTTTTACCCTCGTGGAGTATCATTTCAAGTACAACTCTGCCCGGTTCCTGATGAAGTACATGCACCATCGCAGGGGCTGTCTTTACTCCGTCAAGCTCAATACCGGTTTCAAGCTTAACAAGCTGATCTTCGTCAATAGACGGACGGACTGTTACTCTGTAAATTTTATAAACGCTGTTCTTCGGGTGCATAATTTTGTTTGCCAGCTCACCGTCATTTGTGAGAATGAGCATTCCCTCCGAATCTTTGTCAAGTCTGCCGATAGGGTAAACTCTTGTGCCCACATTTTCCACAAGTTGAGCAACGCATTTTCTGCCTCTGTCATCGCTCATTGTAGTAATAAATCCTCTCGGTTTATTGAGCATAATATAGCGGTAAGACGGCTTTGCGTTGGTAAGCACACGCTTACCGTTTACAAATACCTTATCTGTCGGTCTTACCTTGTCGCCGAGTTGAGCGGTTTTGCCGTTCACTTTTACATGACCGTCAATAATCATCTGCTCTGCTTTTCTTCTTGATGCGATACCGCATTGTGATAATAACTTTTGAAGTCTTATTGGTTCATTCTTTGCCATATGTAAAAAAATCCTTTATCTTAGTCCAAAAACTTTTGTTTTTATTCTGCGTATTGCTGTATTCAACAGCGGTTAAATTTGTACTTGCAAGCGTTTTGCCGTCAAGCGTGTATTCTATTCTGCCTACAATATCTCCGTCTTTAACAGGTGCATACAAGAAATTATCGGCATATGCGGTTCGTACAACATTGCTTTTCTTGTCAAGAGGCACTACAACATTTTTGCCCTTTGTACCCGTAACACCGATGCTCTCGTCATCACCGCCCGCACACGGAATTTCAAGGTAATAATCGGAATCATCGCACTCAACACAGGCAAGTTTGGAAAAGCCGTAATTATAAAGAGCTATGTGGTCATTCCAATCGTTTCTGTCATTGAGTGTAACGCAAACAAATGTAAGTCCGTCCTTTTTTGCGGAAGAAACCAAACATCTGCCTGCCGCCATTGTGTAGCCTGTTTTTCCACCCGTACAATACTCATACATAGAGAGCAGACGGTTATGGTTTGTATAGGTTGTTCTCTTTGACTGCGGTTCGCTGAATTCTACCGTAACGCTTTTTTGCGAAGTCAGTTTTGCAAACTTTCGTTTTCAAGCGCATAGCTCATAAGCAAAGCCATATCGTAAGCCGTAGAATAATGATTTTCGTCATCAAGTCCGCTCGGTGTAACAAAATGTGTGTTTTTCATTCCTATTACAGCCGCCCGATTGTTCATAAGCTCGGAAAATTTTTCTGCACTGCCCGCAATAGAAATTGCCGCCGCATTTGCTGCGTCATTTCCCGATGCCATCATCATTCCTGCCGCTAAATCACTGAGTTTAACCTTTTCCCCCACTTTAAGGTACATCGAACTGCCCTCGGCTGTCATATCCTTGGTAAAAGCAACAACCTTGTCGGCAGAATCGGCATACTCAAGTGTAATAAGTGAAGTCATCAGCTTTGTGGTACTTGCAGGTTTCATTTTTTTATTTTCATTTACAGAAAAATACACTTTCCCGTCATCAACACAATAAAGCACGCAAGCCTGTGCATTTACTGCCGGCTTGTCGGTTTCCTGCGCAAATGCCGTAATCTGTGCGGTTTGCGTTAATGTCACCACAACTACAACTATAACGGAAAGTATTTTTTTCATAAGCTCGCCTCCGAACTAATTTTATGCGAAGGCTTTGCCATAAATTACACCATATCTATATCGTCCTGTGTTATTTCCGAGAAATCATCGGCATCTTTCTTCTTGCTGAACATTCCCTTTACTTTTTGAAGAACATCCGGGATCATACCCACAATGCCCTCTGCGGTACTGCCGTTGTTGTCAACGGAAACAAGTCTTACTTCTCCCTGATAAACAGTTAAAAATGCAACAGGCTGAATTGTAACGCCTGCGCCGCTGCCGCCGCCAAAGCAATCTTTATTTTCCTTTTTGGTAGGAAGATCCGAGCCGCCTGCCGCAAAACCGTAGGTTACCTTTGAAACAGGAATAATGAGTGTACCGTCGGGAGCGGTAATCGCTCGCCGACAATAGTATTTACATCTACCATTTCCTTAATTTTGTTCATAGTAGTGTCCATAAGATTTCCGATAGGATGTTCCATAGTAATTCTCCTTTGTATTGAATAATCGTCATAACTGCACAAACAGATATGCGATAAATATCGTTAATTGTCTTTTATATTTTTAAGCTCCATAAGCATTTTTAATGCCTTAAAGCCGTGTTTTAATACTATTTTAACAAGATGTGCTATTCTTGTTTTAAATATCGCAAAAAACTCAATCTTGGTTTCCGCACCTCCGTAAAGTCGGGAAGAATATCCACACCGTAATGCGTATATTTCATTGAACTTATAACCGCACTTGTCAGCGGATAGACAACCGAGCAAACCTTGCCGTAATTTATAGCCGTATCGGCAGCGTCTTTTCCTCCGACTTTTATGCTTAACGCAAAGCTTTTGATTATTATGTGTGCAAAAAAGTCTTTTAATACACCTGCGGCAAGCTCTGTAATCCTTGTAAAAAGATTTACAATCCCCGAAAGTCCCAACTCTTTTAAGAAGTTATCATTAGGTTTTTCCTCTTTTTTAGGAGCA
>ENA-OQCN01001129-OQCN01001129.1-human-gut-metagenome-genome-assembly--contig:-NODE-1129-length-13581-cov-2.096849_pt1 | contig 13581 bp, 22 predicted proteins | sample MGYA00242497_ERZ504576 | MGnify/ENA primary metagenome ERZ504576 (study PRJEB26092, sample SAMD00036296) | human gut metagenome | host: Homo sapiens | study: EMG produced TPA metagenomics assembly of...
GTTTTCCTGCTGAATGAATTGTTTGAGTAGTTTCATAGAGACACATCCTTGTAATTGTAAAGGCTGCCCTGCTGCGGTGCCGGACGGCCTTTTCTTCGTATTTCAGAGCAACAGCTCAAACGACCCGATCATCAGCGGCATTCTTCAATGTGGAAGATCGCTACTTTCCCGAAGAACGGATTGCAAGTGCGTGCAGCTTCCGGCTCAAATCGGCCAGACACCATGCGATTGCCATACCGCCGGCAATTCCAAGAGCGGCCAGAAAGGTCTGCTCTCCGAAATGCTCTGCAGCAGACAAATCATTGGAGACGACTGCGTTCATGCAGTAGTAGAGGGTGCTTCCGGGAATGAGGGGAATGGCAGCGGTGATGAAGAAAGGCGTAGAGGGTGCATTGCAGCATCGGGCAAGAATTTCGGCATACAGAGCGGCACAGAAACCGGCCAACAGATTGGCAAGAAAGACGCTGTGCAGGGTGTTGGCGGCAAGAAGATAAGCCAGCCATGCCAGAAGTCCGCCTACACCGGCGGCGGGTAAGTAGCGCCGGTTCAGATTGAAAATCAGTCCGAAACCGACCGAACCAAGGGCAGCACTGAGCAACTGCGAAAAAACCTGTATCATGCGGAAATTCCTCCCATCAACCAGATGGCGGCCATCATGCCGAGTGCAAGGGTGGCGGCCATCAGAATGGCTTCCACCAGCGAAGAGAGCCGGAAATAATGTCCCCAAGTAAGATGTCCCGGATGGAATTTGTCAGCATGATGCCGGGAATCAGCAGCATGATGATACCAATCAGAACTTATCGGCATGAAACTGCATCCCAAAGCGGCAGAGCAGCAGAGTGGAGACACCGCTGAGAAATGATGCTATAAACTGAAATTCTACGCCATTCATACAAAAAGGCGAGAGATAGCGCTCCATCCAGCAAATCAGAACGGCAATGCCGCCGGCCAGCAGGCCGTCCCAGAGATTTCCACCAAAGAAGATGGCAAAACTGGAAGCAGCCAACACACTGCCGGCAAGATGCAGTCTTGGGTCCGGATGCTGTGCCAGAATGGCATTCAGCTGGCGCTGAAACTCTTCTATGGAAGGAGGCGCTGTGCAGATACGGCGGCTGAGCGCATTGAGCTTTTCCAATGTCAGCAGGTCATTGCTGGCAGCGTGACGCAGGCGGCGGGTCTCGGTCTGCGGCGGCAGCGAGGGCATGGTAAGCGTGACCACGATGCTGGATGTGATCACGAATACATTCACATCTTCTGCCCCATAGGCGATTGCGATCCGGTTCAAAGTGTCCTCAACGCGGAATACTTCTGCGCCACTGTTTTGTAAAGCTTCGCCCATTCGAACCAGAATGTGGAGAAAATGACTGATCTCGGTCTCTTCCACAATATCACGCTCTTTTCATCTCGGTTTCCACATTATTATAGCGGGTGGACCGGCAGAACGCAAGACGCTGCAAGGACAGAGAGGCTTTTTGATAACTGCATTGTTTACGCGGGCAATGGATCGCCTGGTTCTGAAGAAACGGCTTGCATCCGTTCTGTCACAGCGAAAGACTACGATTGGAGAAGAAAAAATTGAATCCAGTGCAAACGATTTTGCCGAGAATTGCATGAAATATTATAAAAATATTATTCTTTTATGAATTTTAGCGCTCTACTATTGACACTGCTAATAAACAGTGCTATAACAGTGGCGTGCTCAGGAGAAAGGGGCATGAGGGAACCGCAAGGCTCCCGGGAAGACTCCGCTTCTGATGCACGATCTTGATTTTATGCCCGACCGAACGCCGGGATTGGAGGGTTGTTTTATGTTTATGCCTGCTGTTTTCCATGAAAATCTGTTCGATGATTTCTTTGATCCGTTCTGGAACGACGGTGCGCTGGAGCGTGCAATGAATCGTGAAGAGCGTGAGACCTTCGGCAAGCGCGGCGCAAACATGATGAAAACCGATGTGAAGCAGACCGCCGATGGCAACTATGATGTGGCTGTTGACCTGCCCGGCTGCAAGAAGGAAGACGTTCAGATGGAGCTGAGTGACGGCTACCTGACCATTCAGGCCGTCCGCAACCACTCCAATGACGAGAAGGACAACAATGGCCGTTATCTGCGCCGTGAGACCTTCTCCGGTACCTGTGCCCGCAGCTTCTATGTGGGTGATGCCGTGAAGAAGGAGGACATCCACGCAAAGTTCGAGGATGGCATCCTGCACATCGTGCTGCCCGCACCGCAGCAGCAGAAGGCTCTGCCTGCGAATCCCAATCTCATTGAAATCGAATAACGTTTGTGCATCGGTGTGAGGAACACCGGCGCATAGAACCAACCCCCGGAGAACCGTAAAAAGCTCTTCGGGGGTTTTTGTATTCTGACATCTTTTCGAAAGTGAAAAAGCGTGGTACCCACAACACCGACACACAAGAGGACGCAGCAGTCAATCTTTTTGAAACCGCCGTCAAACACGCATAAAAGCGAAAAGAACCCGTTTTCAACATCAAATTGAAGTGAAAGCGGGTTCTTTATTGAAGTGACACCAAGTTGTCACAAAATCACATTTTCAGAAGGCCTGTGCATCATATTTATAGCGATATTTCGCCGTAAATTCGTTTCTACTTGATGGGATGAATTATTTCCGACTTGTCAGCCGGTTGAGCAGCATCACAGCCAGGACAATGATACCAATGACGAGAAGAATGCCGACCATGCCGATGAGCATCATGGCAGGGTGGTCATCCACGAAGAAAGATGAAGCATAAGTGTACCTCCGTTAAGCCATCAGGGTCAGAATCAGGCCGCCTGCAATGACGGATGCGATCTGCCCCGAAACGTTGACGCTGATGGAGTACATCAGCAGGAAATTCTGGTTATCTTCTTCCAATCCCATCTTGTTGACCACACGGCCGCTCATGGGAAAGGCGGAGATGCGGCTGCACCGATCATCGGGTTCAGTTTTTTGCCTTCGGGCAGGAACAGGTTCAGCAGCTTTGCAAACAGCACGCCGCCTGCGGTATCAAAAACGAAGGCTACCAGACCCAGTGCAAGGATGAGCAGAGTATCGGGCCGGACAAACTTGTCAGCGGTCATCTGTCCGGCCACGGTCAGGCCCAGCACGATGGTGATGAGGTTTGCCAGCACATTCTGCGCGGTTTCGCTGAGGGCGTTCAGTACGCCGCACTCCCGCAGCAGGTTGCCGAACATCAGAAAACCAACGAGAGCTACGCTGGCAGGAGCTACCATACCGGCAATGATGGTTACAACAATGGGGAACAGAATCTTCGTCAGCTGGCTGACATTGCCCTTTTCATAGGGCATCCGGATGCGGCGGTCCTTCTGGGTGGTCAGCAGTTTAATGACCGGCGGCTGCACGATGGGCACCAGAGCCATGTAACTGTACGCTGCCACCATGATGGCACCAAGGTACTGGGAGTTGAGGGTGTTAGCTACAAAAATGGCGGTGGGACCGTCCGCTGCACCAATGACAGCGATGGAAGCAGCATCCTTCAAATCAAAGAAGAAGCCTGCCAGAAACAGGGTGAAGAAAATACCAAACTGCGCTGCGGCACCAAAGAGCATGAGCCACGGTTTTTCCAGCAGGGGGCCAAAGTCGATCATAGCACCAATGCCGATGAAAAGCAGCAGGGGAAACAGCTCGTTGGACATGCCTGCTTCAAACAGGGCAGAAATGGGGCCTACGGTATCGCCCTGCGTGATGGCGCCGGACAGCGGAAGATTGACCAGAATGGCACCAAAGCCCATGGGTAAAAGCAGGCTCGGCTCCATTTTTTTGGCGATGGCAAGGTAGATGAGCAATGCACCAATGCCCCACATCACCACCATCTGCCAAGTCAGGTTTCCAAAATTGGAAAACAGACTTGCGAATGTGTTCAGAAAGTTCATAGTTTTCTTGCCTCCTATTGTGCTCCGGTACGGTGACAAGAAAAAGAGACTCCTGCCACAGCACCTTGTCTGTGACAAAAGTCTCAAGCGAACACATGACATCGGGCATTTCTGCCGTGATGACGCTGCCATGCAGCAGTCTCCCGAAGAATAAGCCGGAATACTGCCCTTTACTCCCTTTTATCAGATGTATTAAAACAGAATATGGGAAAACTGTCAAGAAAAATACAGAAATCTTTTCTGTATCTTATGAGGGTCCTTCCGCTGTGGTTCACGCAAGCTGATTACAGCAAAGCATTTCTGAAAGCCCATCGAGAGAAAATCACTCTGCACAAGGCGCCCCGGAGAGCTGCGATAAGCTCCGGGCCATTTTTGTTTTCCGACATCTTTCCGACAGTGGGAAAGCGTGGTAGAATAGGAGCAAAGCTGATATATGATCAACAGGAGGGGGAAAATCAAGATGGAAACGGTCTATATCGCAGGCGGATGCCTTTGGGGCGTACAGCATTTTTTTGACACAGTGCCTGGTGTACAGATGACTGAAGCGGCAGAGCAACGGAACAACGAGTTCTCTGGATGGCCCATACGATGGATATGCAGAATGCGTAAAAGTGGTCTATGATGAGAAAAACACAAGCATTTCAGAACTGATGGCACACCTGTTTGAGATCATCGACCCCTACAGCCTGAACAAACAGGGCGTGGACGTTGGAAAAAAGTACCGGACAGGGCTGTACAGTACAGATCCCAGACATCTGGAAGAAGCAAGAGCTTTTATAAACGGCCGGGAGGACCGGGACAAGATCATGCTGGAAGTGCTGCCGCTGACAAATTATGTCCGGAGCGCTGAGGAGCATCAGCACCATCTGGAACGGCACCCTGAAGACTGCAGTTACTGCCATATCCCGGATGCTGTCCTGAACAGATACAGAAATCAGTAAATATGCGATCCTACCATTGCAGTAACACCAATGGAAAGTATCAGGAGCAGGAGAGTGATCCGCTGGTGCGGGAATTTCTGGCGGATAACGGCATGACGGCGGCGCAGATCGAACGGGTGGCCTATCTGGTGGGGCACCACTGATGGTTCTGGATGTGGCGCTTGGCTGAGAGAGCGAAGCGGCTTCTCAATGGTAAAATAACGGAAAACACCCCTGTGAGCTTTTTTAAACTCACAGGGGTGTTTTTAGGCGTTGGGGTCGGTCAGCACAAAGGTCAGCTCGGCGGTGGCGGCGCACTTGCCGTCCACCCACGCCGAGCTTTGCCCACGCCCACCGGGCCGTGCTGCTCTACCAGTTCACAGTGCAGGGTGAGCACATCGCCGGGGGTGACCTGCTTGCGGAAGCGGGCATTCTTGATGCCGCCGAAGAGGGCCAGTTTGCCCTTGTTCTCCGGCAGGCTGAGCGCCGCAACGGCACCGGTCTGGGCCAGTGCTTCCAGAATGAGCACTCCCGGCATCACCGGCTGGCCGGGAAAATGTCCGCAGAAAAATTCCTCATTGCGGCTCACGCACTTGCGGCCGATGGCCCACTGGCCCGGCTCGTAGTCCAAAATGCGGTCCACAAGGGCAAAGGGATAGCGGTGCGGCAGAAGCGCCGCAATCTCCTCGCTGTTCAGGGCGTTTGCGTCTGCACGCACGGTGCGGGGTTCTGCCATGGGTCAGCCCTCCCATCTGCGCAGGGCGATGCAGGCGTTGTGCCCGCCAAAGCCCAGACTGTTGCTCAGTGCGTAGGTCATGGCCTGCGCACGGCCAGTGTTCGGCACATAGTCCAGATCACATTCGGGATCGGGCTGCTCATAGTGGATGGTGGGCGGCGCAAACTGGTCATGCAGGGCCAGCGCTGTAAATACGGCTTCAATGCCGCCCGCACCGCCCAGCAGATGGCCGGTCATGCTCTTGGTGCTCACCACAGTCAGCTGCTTTGCGTGTTCGCCGAACACCGCATGGATGGCGGCGGTCTCGCAGGCATCGTTCATGTGGGTGCCGGTGCCGTGGGCGTTGATGTGGTCCACCTGCTCCGGTGCGATGCCTGCATCCGCCAGCGTCAGCGTCATGCAGTCGATGGCACCTGCGCCGCCGGGAGCGGGGGCGGTGAAGTGGTAGGCATCGCAGTTGGCACCGTAGCCACCACCTCGGCGTAGATGTGCGCACCGCGGGCACGGGCATGCTCCAGCTCTTCCAGCACCAGCACGCCGCTGCCTTCGCCCATCACGAAGCCGCCGCGCCGTGCGTCAAAGGGCAGGCTGGCTGCATCCGGATCGGTCGCAGTGGAAAGCGCTTTCATGCTGGTAAAGCCGCCGATGCCCAGAGGCTGATGCAGCTCTCTGCACCGCCGCAGACCATGCGGTCTCGTAGCCGTCACGGATGCGGTGGAAGGCATCGCCTACGGCATTGGTGCCGCCGGCGCAGGCCGTCACCGGGCAGGTGCACATGCCCTTCAGGCCAAAGCGGATGGCCACCTGTGCTGCCGCCATGTTGGCAATGGACATGGGCACGAAATAGGGGCTTACCTTTTCCATGCCCTTCTCTTCACCACGGGTGTGCTGCTCCTCAATGGTGGGCAGACCGCCGATGCCGCTGGAAAGGATGACACCGATCTGTTTGGCTTCCGCTTCGGTGTCCAGACCGCTGTCTGCAACTGCTTCAGCGGCGGCAGCAAGGGCCAGAACGGTAAAGCGGGCCATCTTGCGGGCTTCCTTTTTGTCCACGATGGTTTCCGGGTCAAAGCCCTTCACCTCGCCTGCCAGCTTGCATTTAAAATCGGTGGTATCGAACTGGGTAATGGGGCCGATGCCGCATTTGCCCGCTTTGGCAGCGGCCCAGCTGTCGGCGGTGTTGTTGCCCAGCGGGTTCACGGTGCCAAGGCCGGTGATCACGACTCTGCGTTTTTCCATGAGAGTTTTCTCCTTTTACATTGCCATGCCGCCGTCTGCACAGAGCACCTGCCCGGTGAGATAGCTGCTTTGTTCTGCGGCAAAAAATGCCACTGCATTTGCCACATCCTCCGGCTTTCCTGCGCGGCCTGTGGGGATGCCCTTTGCCATTTCGGCACGGACGGCTTCCGGCAGGGCGGCGGTCATGTCGGTCTCGATAAAGCCCGGCGCGACTGCATTCACGGTCACATTGCGGCTTGCCAGCTCGCGGGCAAGGCTTTTGGTCAGGCCGATCAGGCCCGCCTTGCTGGCGGCGTAATTGGTCTGGCCGGCGTTGCCCCGCAGGGCCACCACACTGGAAAGGTTCACGATGCGGCCCCAGCGCTGGCGCACCATGCGGCGGGCGGCCTCCTTGCAGCAGAGGAACGCACCCTTGAGGTTTGCGTTCAGCACTGCATCGAAGTCCTCTTCGCTCATGCGCAGGATCAGATTATCGCGGGTAATGCCCGCGTTGTTCACAAGGATATCCACCCGGCCAAAGGCGTTCATCGCCTGTTCAAAGAGCGCTTTGCAGCCCTCGGCAGTGGAAACATCGGCCTGCACAGCCACGGCATTTGCGTTTTCGGCCTTGCACAGAGCCACCGTCTCGGCAGCTGCAGCTTCGCCGTGGCAGTAATTCACCACAACATTGCAGCCCTGCTTTGCCAGCTGGATGCACACAGCCCGGCCAATGCCCCGGCTTCCGCCAGTAACAACGGCGGTGCGGATGATCGTTTCTTCGCTCATAGCTCTTCCTTCCATGCTGTCAGTGCGGCGTTCAGCTGCTCCGGGGTCTCCACCGAAGCGCAGACCACGCCGGGCAGGGTCTTTTTCACAAAGCCAGCCAGAGCACTGCCCGGGCCGACTTCCAGAATATGGTCTACGCCCAGCTCACCGAGGCGGTGGAGCGTATCTTCCATGTAAACGCTGCTCTGCACCTGCTTCACGAGCAGCGCCGGGATGCTGTCCTGCTCAGCTTTTTCACGGCCAAGGCAGTTGAACAGCACCGGCACCTGCATCTCGCCAAAGGGCTCAGATGCAAAACGCTTTGCCAGTGCATCCCCGGCGGGGGCCATGAGGCGGGTGTGGAACGGGCCGCTCACCTTGAGCGGGATGCAGCGGCGGGCACCGGCTTCTTTGGCCAGTGCGGCGGCTTTGTCCACAGCGGCTTTCTCGCCGCCGATGACCAGCTGACCCGGGCAGTTGTAGTTGCAGATCTGCACACAGCCGAGCTGTGCAGCCTGCTCACAGCAGGCTGCAAGTGCCTGCCGGTCAAGGTTCAGCACGGCGGTCATGCCGCAGTCAATGCCCTTTGCAGCTTCGGCCATGGCTTTGCCGCGGTAAGCGGCCAGTTCGATGGCCTGCTTTGCGGTGAACACCCCGGCAGCTTCCAGCGCGGAGTATTCGCCCAGCGAAAGCCCGGCACATAAGCGGGTTTCACGCCCTGCTGGGCCAGCACTGCGGTCACGCCGCAGGCAAAGGCCACCATGCAGGGCTGGGTGTATTCGGTCTGATTCAAAAGGCCGTCCGGGTCCTCAAAGCAGACGCGGTGCAGGTCGAAGTCCAGCTCTGCGCTGTCGAATGCCGCCCGGAACGCGGGAGAGCCTTCGTAAAATTCTTTGCCCATGCCGGGGTGCTGTGCCCCCTGACCGGCATATAAAACGGCAAGCTTCATTGATTTTGCCTCCATTCGGTCACAAGTTCATCCATCAGCTCCTGTACCGTGCGCATCCGGTCCAGCCTGCCCACGTTGGCCCCGCAGAAGAACAGGCCCTCCTCCACATTGCCCTTTACGGCTTCGATGAGCGCGTGGGTGATGCAGTAGGGCACCTTGGCGGGGTCGCAGGTCTTCAGGCAGCGGGCACAGTGCCGGGGAGGGAAGCGGGTCCCTCTGCCAGCGCCTGCACCAGCGGGGTGTTCAGTGCACGGCCCGGCATTCCCACCGGGCTGTGGATGATCCGTACATCCTCGGGCCGGGCGTCAGCAGAACGTCCTTGTAGCCCTGGGATGCGTCGCACTCGTAGGTGGTGATAAAGCGGGTAGCAAGCTGTACGCCTGCAGCGCCCATTGCGGTAAAGTGGGCCATATCGCACCGGTATACACTCCGCCTGCCACAAACACGGGGATGCTGTGGCCAAATTGTGCTTCAAAGGGCTTTACCTCGGCCAGCACCTCGGGCAGAATGTCGTCGAGGGTCTGGCATTTGCCTGCCAGCAGGTCATCTTCGGCAAAGCGAGGTGTCCGCCTGCCTTGCAGCCTTCGATCACCACAAAATCAGCGGTGCGGCCAAACTCCTTGGCCCAGCGGCGCAGGATGAGCTTTGCGGCTCTTCCGCTGGAAACGATGGGAGCGATGGCAACATCCGTTGTGCCACGATGCCGGGCAGCTCCAACGGCAGGCCCGCGCCGGACACCACCGCGTCTACGCCCGCTTCCACAGCGGTGCGGATCGCGGCCGCATAATCCTGCGTTGCCACCATGGCGTTGATGGCTACCATACCGGCACCCTTTGCAATCTCCTTCGCCTTCCGGATCTCGGCGGTCAGGGCACGGTGATTGGCGCTTGCCGGGTCGCGGGCAAAGTCCGGCTCCCGGTAGCCTGCATCGGCGGTGGAGATGCACCCCATGCCGCCGCAGGCTGCAACGGCACCGGCCAGCCCGCCGAGGGAAACGCCCACACCCATGCCGCCCTGTAGGATGGGCACAGACAGGGGCTTTCTGCCGAGGGTCAGCATTCGGTGCTCAGCGCGGCAATGCGCTGCCTCCCGCCGTTCCACAGGTCTGCAAGAATATCCGCCACCGGGCGCACCTCGTGCAGCATGCCTGCCACCTGACCGGCCATCAGGCTTCCGGTGGTGGTGTCGCCCTCAAACACGGCGCGGCGCAGGCTGCCAAGGGTGTACTTTTCCAGCTCCATCTTGTCGGCACCGGCGTTTTCCTGCCGGACATATTCGCGGCTCATTCGGTTTTTCAGCACTCGCACCGGCGCACCCACGCTTCGGCCGGTCACGATGGTATCGCTGTCCTTGGCCTTGAGCAGGGCGGCTTTGTAGTTTTCATGGATGGGGCACTCCTCGCTCACCAGCAGGCAGGTGCTACCTGCACGCCGCAGGCACCCAGAGCCAGAGCTGCTACCAGCTGGCGGCCATCGGCGATGCCGCCAGCCGCAATGACGGTACATTTACGGCATCCACCACCTGCGGCACCAGCGCATGGTAGCCATTTCGCCCACATGACCGCCGCTCTCGGTGCCTCAGCAATGACAGCATCGATGCCCAGCGGCTCCAGATGCTTTGCCAGCACGGCGGCGGCGACAACCGGGATCACCTTGATGCCTGCCGCTTTCCACGCGGGGATATATTTGCCCGGGTTGCCTGCACCGGTGGTCACAACGGGCACGCCCTCTTCCACCACGATCTTGGCAAACTCATCTGCCTGCGGATGCATGAGCATGATGTTCACGCCAAAAGGCTTGTCGGTCAGCTCTTTGCAGCGGCGGATGTTCTGGCGCAGGGTGTCGGCGTTCATGCCGCCCGCACCGATGATGCCCAGCGCACCCGCGTTGGAGCAGGCGGCGGCAAACTCGCCGGTGGCAATGTTGGCCATGCCGCCCTGAATGATGGGGTATTTGTGCCTAAAATTTCATTTAAAAGTTTCATAGAAAAACCCTCTCAGTCAATGCCTTCCGGCATTGACAGCTCCCCCGAGGGGGGGAGCTTTTTTCTGCTTTTCTGTCAGCTGGACCTTCTCTTGGAAGGCACACTGACCCTACCCGCCCATAAAGCTCCCCCTTCGGGGGAGCTGGCGCATCAGCGCCTGAGAGGGTCGTATTCCACAATCATGCCGCCCCATGTCAGGCCGCCGCCAAAGCCGATGCAGGCCAGAAGCTGGCCCGGCTGCAGCTGCCCGTTCTCGGCAAGCTCGTTCAGGGCTACCGGGATGCTGGCGGCACTGGTGTTGCCGTGGCGGTCCATGTTCTTGTAGAACTTTGCCGGGTCGGCCTTCAGCGCCCGTACGCAGTGGTCGATGATGCGGCTGTTGGCCTGATGGCAGACCACCCACTCAAGATCATCGAGGGTCAGCTGTGTTTCATCCAGCACAGTGTGCAGGCACTTGGGCAGGGCATCCACTGCAAAGCGGAATACGGCCTTGCCGTCCATGGTGATGGGCGCAGAACCTGTGCGGTTCGGCCCGCCCGCATGGAGAACATCGCTGCCGCGCGCGCCCAGCGTCAGAGCAAAGGGAGTGTCCGACAGCTGAAAAATGGCAGCACCGGCTCCATCCCCAAACAGTACACAGGTGGAGCGGTCAGCGGGGTCCATCAGGCGGGAAAGGGCTTCGCACCCAATGACGAGGGCATACTGTCCACCCAAAGTTGTCAGCAGTCCCCGCGCCACGGCTATGCCGTAGAGGAAGCCGGAACAGGCCGCGTTGACATCCAGCGCAGGCCGGTCCTCGGGAAGGCCCAGCGCCGCCTGCACCTGACAGGCTACACTGGGGGTCGCGTCTGGGGCGGACAGGGTGGCACAGATGCAGCACCCGATCTGCGCAGGGGCAAGGCCGCTGCGGGCCAAAGCCTGCTTTGCGGCGGAAATGGCCAGCGTGGCGGCAGATTCATGCTCCGTGCACCAGTGCCGGGTGCGGATGCCGGTGCGGCTGGTGATCCACTCGTCGCTGGTATCCACCATGCGGCTCAGATCTTCGTTGGTGACCGTCCGGCCGGGGATGGCCCCGCCGGTGGCGATCAGCTGTAAACCACTCATGCGTTCCTCGTTTCTCCGATCTGGCGGTATTTTTTATAGCGCTGGTCGGCCAGCTGGCGGCCGCTCATGCGGCACAGCTCTTTCAGGTGCACCCGCAAAGCAACATCCAACTGTTCAAACAAGGCTGCGTGGCTGCGCTGTGCGCCGCCCAACGGTTCCGGGATCACCTGCTCCACGATGCCATCGCTGTACAGATCCTGCGCGGTCAGCTTCATCATCTCGCAGGCTTCGCCGCTGCGGGAAGCATCCTTCCACAGAATGCTGGCAAAGCCTCGGGGCTGAGCACCGAGTAAACGGCATTTTCCAGCATGAGGATGTGGTTTGCCACACCCAGTGCCAGCGCACCGCCGGAAGAGCCTTCGCCGGTGACAACGGCAATGACCGGCACGGTCAGGCCGCTCATTTCCATCAGGTTGCGTGCAATGCTTCGCCCTGACCGCGCTCCTCGGCATCCTTGCCGGGGTAAGCGCCCGGCGTGTCAATGAAGGTGATGATGGGGCGGCCAAACTTTTCGGCCTGCTTCATCAGGCGCAGGGCCTTGCGGTAGCCCTCCGGCCCCGGCATACCAAAGTTACAGGCCAGATTTTCTTCCAGTGTGCTGCCCTTGCGGTGGCCGATGACCGTCACCGGCAATCCGTGAAAACGGGCGATGCCGCCCAGAATGGCAGGGTCTTCCTTGCACTGACGGTCGCCGCGCTGCTCAAAGAAGTCGGTGAACAGGCAGAAACGGTCTCATCAATGTGGGGGCGCTCCGGGTGCCGGGCCAGAAACACCCGATCCTCGGCGGTCAGCGGGCGCAGGTGCGCAGGATCTCGTCCTCTTCCACAGCCAGCTCTGCCAGCTCGGAGGCATGGGCCGTGATGGCATCCATCTCGTTGCCGCTGCCTTTCAGCGCGGCGATCTGGGCATCCAGCGGAGCCAGCTGCTCTAAAATTTCCTTGATCATTCGTGTTTTCCTCCTGCATGGAGCTGCAAGACCTGGATCAGGGTATCCCGCAGCTGGCTGCGGGGCACCACCTGATCCACAAAGCCGTGCTCCATCTGGAACTCGCTGCGCTGGAATCCGGCAGGCAGCTTTTCGCCAATGGTCTGCTCAATGACCCGCGGACCTGCAAAGCCGATCAGCGCGCCAGGCTCTGCCAGCATGATGTCGCCAAGGCTTGCAAAGCTGGCCGTCACACCGCCGGTGGTGGGGGTGGGTGAGCACACTGATGTACAACCCGCCCTTTGCCGAAAAGCGCTGGATGGCGGCACTGGTCTTTGCCATCTGCATCAGGCTGAAAATGCCCTCCTGCATCCGCGCGCCGCCGCTGGCCGAAAAAATAACCAGCGGCAGGTGCTTTGCGGCGGCGTACTCGATGGCGCGGGTGATCTTGTCGCCCACGGGCAGTGCTCATGCTGCCCATGAAAAAGCGGCTGTCCAGCACGGCAGCCACGCAGGCCACCCCGCCGATGCGGCCGGTGGCCGTTACAGCGGCTTCGCGCAGGCCGGTCTTGTTCTGGGCGGCGGCAAGCTTTTCAGGGTAGCCCGGAAAATGCAGCACATCCTGCGGAGCAAGGTCGGCATCCAGTTCCCGGAAGCTGCCGTGGTCCAGCACCAGACTGAGCCGGTAATACCCGCCAATGGGCATGTGGTAGCCGCAGTTTGGGCAGACGTAAAGGCTTCTTGCCCACAGTGCGTGCGGCGCGGCGGCCGCACTGCTTGCACTCCACAAACTGCTGCTCGTGCCAGACGGCACCGGCATCCCGCTTGGCCTTCAGCTGGAAGGTGCGCTCCCGCATTCGGCCGGGGAAAAGATCTCGGATATCGTTCATTGCTTTTTGCCTCAGATATGTGCGGTGATGTAGTTGTAGATATCGCCCACGGTCTTGAGCTTTGCCAGCTCTTCGTCCGGGATGGACACGCCGCAGGCATCCTCCAGCGCCATGTTCAGCTCCACGGCATCCAGGCTGTCGGCCTCCAGATCCTCGGTCAGGCTGGCCTCCATGGTCACCTTGTCCTCCTCGCAGTTCA
>ENA-OQCN01001132-OQCN01001132.1-human-gut-metagenome-genome-assembly--contig:-NODE-1132-length-13564-cov-2.003721_pt1 | contig 13564 bp, 15 predicted proteins | sample MGYA00242497_ERZ504576 | MGnify/ENA primary metagenome ERZ504576 (study PRJEB26092, sample SAMD00036296) | human gut metagenome | host: Homo sapiens | study: EMG produced TPA metagenomics assembly of...
CCGGTGTGAAATCTTTCAGTGTCAGGAAATTTCTGCCTTTTAAATCCATTGTTTTGTACCTCGTTTTTATTCTTTGACTTTTATCTTATGTCTTTTGTCTACTTTTCTTCTTTTTTATCATCTGCGCCAATCTCTGTAACAGATTTTACCAGACCTGCAATGCTCTGGATCTCTGACGGGATGATGATCTTCGTTGCTTTTCCATCAGCAGCTTTTGCAAATGCTTCCAGACTTTCATGGTAAGAACAGCCTCATCGGCTCCTGCTTCTTTCAGGAAACGAATTCCATCGGCATTTGCCTGCTGTACTTTCATGATGGCTTCTGCCTTACCTTCAGCCTCACGGATCGTGGCTTCTTTCTGTGCTTCTGCTTTCAGGATAGCCGCCTGCTTCTCAGCTTCCGCATCCAGAATTGCAGACTCTTTGTGGCCTTCTGCCACAAGGATTGTAGATTTCTTCTCACCTTCTGCACGTAAGATTGCTTCACGGCGTTCACGCTCTGCTTCATCTGCTTCTCCATGGCATCCTGGATGGCTGCCGGTGGGATAATGTTCTTAAGTTCCACGCGGTTTACCTTGATTCCCCAAGGATCGGTTGCCACATCCAGAGATGCTCTCATCTTCGTGTTGATCGTCTCTCTGGATGTCAGTGTCTGATCTAATTCCAGATCACCGATGATGTTACGAAGTGTTGTGGCTGTCAGGTTCTCGATCGCCATGATCGGATTCGCCACACCATAACAGAACATCTTCGGATCCGTGATCTGATAAAATACAACGGTATCAATTCTCATCGTTACGTTATCTTTTGTGATAACCGGCTGCGGTGCAAAATCCACTACCTGCTCTTTCAGATCCACTCTTCTTGCCACACGGTCAAAAATCGGAATCTTAAAGTGAAGTCCGGTTCCCCATGTTGCCTGATATGCCCCCAGTCTTTCAATAACCAATGCCTGCGCCTGTCTGACTACCTTTACACAGGAAATCACCACGCAGATAATAATCGCTAATAAAATCAATCCAAAAATCATACTCTACTCCTCTCTGGCATGCACGATCAGTTTCACGCCCTGAATACCATTTACTACAACAACTGTGTTCTTTGGAATCTTTCCGTCCGGCTCATCCGTCTTAGCCGACCATATCTGACCGCAGATCTCTACCTGCTTTTGCCTTTATCGTATCAATATCTTCTGTCACCAGTGCATGCTGTCCGATCAGACTCTCTGCGTTCGTCTTCTGCCTCTCCTGATTGAAGAACTTCACCGCGATCGGTCTTGTCAGAATCAGAAGCAGAATGGAAACTATAACAAATACTCCGATCTGCACTCCCAGCCCAAAACCGACAAGTCCTGCACAGAATGCGATCAGTGCTCCTCCTGCGAACCAGATCGTGGTAAGTCCCATTGTCGCGATTTCAATGATCAACAGTACAATGAATATTGCCAGCCAATAGATCACTCTCATAAGCCGTCCCCTCTTTTCCGTATATATTATTTCTTGTTCACTATATTACTATACTCTGATAAAGAAAGCAATTTTCTTCTGTAAAATGAGTGGATTGTATCTCATTTAATTACACTTTCCTTCTCTGTCTTGCGGCTTCGAACATCAACACCGAAGAAGCGATTGCCGCATTCAATGACTCTACCTGTCCAAGCATCGGGATCTTGACATAGCAGTCTGCCATGTCTGCGATCTCGCGTCTCAGGCCATTCCCCTCGTTCCCAATCAGGAATGCACATGGATTCGTCAGGTCTTCCTCATCATAGGAATTCGTTCCTTCCAGATGTGCAGCATAAGTGGTGATACCTTTGTCTTTTAAATCCTGTATTCCTTTGCCAAGATCTTCCACATATACGAACGGCATGCGGTATATCGATCCCATCGTTGAGCGGATTGTCTTCGGATTATAGACATCGACGCATTCTCTGTCCATGAGGATGCCGGTCACGCCGGCTCCTTCTGCTGTACGCAGGATGGTTCCAAGATTGCCCGGATCCTGCAGATGGTCTAATACCATGATCAGCGGGCATTTTGCCAAAGTCAGTTCATTAATTTCATGGTTCATCTGTTCCACCACGCACAGAATTCCCTGAGGGGTCTTAGTATCTGATGCATGGGCGAATACAGTATCTGTCAGTTCTTCCACTCTTACTTTAGAGTCTTTCAGGACTTCTTTTACGGTATCTTTTTCTTTTTTGTAAAAGGATTCGGATACATAGACTTCTTTTAACTTGTCGAGCGGCACTTCCCTGAACATACGGATTCCTTCTACCAGGAAGATGCTTTCTTCGTCTCTTAATTTTCTCTTCTTCTTTAAATTCACCAGACGTTTGATTCTGGCATTGGATGTGCTTGTGATCATATATGTTGTTCCTCGTGTTTCTTATTTATTTACATTATCATATCATATCCTCCATTGAATAAAAACCCCCGGAGGTGTACCAGACCTCCGGGGATGTTTTTGCATCTCAAAATATTTTGCTACATTTTTACTTACACCTTAAACCGATACCCAACACCCCATATCGTCTCGATATACTGCGGGTTGGATGTATCTACTTCTACTTTCTCACGGATTTTCTTGATATGCACCGTTACCGTTGCGATATCCCCGATGGACTCCATATCCCAGATCTCCCGGAATAACTCTTCTTTCGAATATACGTGGTTCGGATGGCTCGCAAGGAATGTCAGCAGATCGAATTCCTTCGTCGTAAATGTACGTTCTTCTCCGTTCACCCACACACGTCTTGCAGTTGTATCAATCTTCAGTCCTCTGATCTCGATCACTTTATTCTTCTCTGCCGCACTTCCGGTCAGACGGTCGTATCTTGCCAGATGCGCTTTTACTCTCGCCACCAGTTCACTTGGACTAAACGGCTTTGTCATATAATCATCCGCACCGAGTCCCAGTCCCCTGATCTTATCGATATCATCTTTCTTCGCAGATACCATCACGATCGGTGTATTCTTCACATCACGCACCTGACGGCAGATATCGAATCCGTCCGTTCCCGGCAGCATCAGATCCAGGATCAGAAGATCATAATCTTCGTTCAGTGCTTTCTGAAGTCCTGTATCTCCGTCATTTGCAACCTCTACGGTGAACCCGCTCAGTTCCAGATAATCCCGTTCCAGATCTGCAATTGCTTCTTCGTCTTCTACTATTAATATCTTACTCATTGACTGGTACCTCCTGATACTTTCTTAGTACAAAATACATTGTCGTTCCGGTCTCTTCTCTGCTTGTTGCCCAGATCTTACCGCCGTGTTCTTCTACAATCTTCTTTACTACGGACAAACCGATTCCACTTCCTCCGGTGGAAGAATTTCTCGACGCATCGGTCCGGTAAAACCGGTCAAAGATATTCGGCAGGTCTTTTGCCGCAATTCCTTTTCCGTTGTCTTCCAGTTCAATCTGTACAAAATCTCCTACATCTTTGACACGCAGATTGATCATTCCCTTTGGTTTGTCCATATATTTCAACGAATTGTTGACAATATTGTGAATCACACGTTTTACCTGCTCCGGGTCTGCAATGATCCGTACATTCTTCTCTACATAATTAAAATAACCAAATCCTACATTCTGTGCTGCCAGTTCAACCGACAGGTCATCCGCACAGTCGTTGAAATATTCATTCGCCGACACGATATTAAAATTGTAAGGGATCTTATTCGTATCGATCTTAGAATATAATGTCAGCTCATTGATCAGCGTATTCATCTCTGTCGCTTTATTGTAGATTGTTCTGACATACCGGTCTATCTTCTCCGGTGTATCTGCAACACCATCTATAATTCCTTCGGCATAACCTTTGATCGTTGTCACAGGTGTCTTCAGATCATGTGAAATGTTACTGATCAGTTCTTTACTTTCTTTGTCATATTTCAATTTTTCTTCGGCACTATCCTTCAGGCGTCCTCTCATCTCTTCCAGGCTCTGGCAGAGTTTTCCAAGTTCATCGTCAGCTCCGGTTTCAACTCAAAATCCAGATTCCCATCCTTGATATTCTGCGCCGCTGTCTGCATCTTGCCGATCGGCTCCATAACCGCACGGTAAATCCATATAATAAGAGCTGCCGAAGTAAGTATCAGTATCACTACAATTCCAATCAGGATTTCGCAGAAAAACTGTCCAACCTCCGGAATTACATTGGATACATCTGACACAATGAACGCACTTCCCTTATTGCCGTCATCATATCTGAAATCTACCTGTTTTACCAATGCTTCTGCATCTCCGCCAAGATAAATTCCGTTCTCCGATGTTGTATCTGTATCTCCATATCCCGGCAATTGTTCGATCACCGCTTTTACACGATCATCATCGCTGCCCGTATATACGATTGTTCCGTCTTTTCTCACCAGCAGGTATGCATTCTTATTCTCCAGTTTTTTATTAAACTGATCCAGTTCTGTCGCATCTTCCATCTCAGATGCCTGTTCTGACATATCCTTCAGTTCATGATACGGCTTCTCCGTAACACGTGCAAGTACCTGCATGGAATTCGTAAAATCAGAAATCGTCGTTCCTGTAATCCCATAATTCTTCTCCACCACTCCGATCTGATAGCGGCATACCATTGAAACCATCATGACTGCCATAAGGACCGGTATAATGATAATCGTAAAAATGCTATAACTAATCGCGTTTTCAGCTTCATGTATCTGTCCTCCACTAAAAAAAATTATAGCATGAAAAATGGGTGCTTCACACCAAAGCACCCATAAACTTTTATAAAATTTCTATAAATATTTTTTCAGATCTTCTACTTTGTCCAGTTTCTCCCACGGAAGATCAATATCTGTACGTCCGAAATGTCCGTAAGCCGCTGTCTGTTTGTAGATTGGTCTTCTAAGATCAAGCATCTGAATGATTCCTGCCGGGCGGAGATCAAAATTCTCACGAACGATCTCTACCAGTTTATCATCTTCTACTGCACCTGTTCCGAATGTATCTACCATGATAGATGTCGGATGTGCTACACCGATTGCATAAGACAACTGAATCTCACATTTCTTAGCAAGTCCTGCAGCAACAATATTCTTGGCAACGTAACGTGCTGCATAAGCGGCAGAACGGTCAACCTTTGTACAGTCTTTTCCAGAGAAAGCCCCGCCGCCGTGACGTGCCATTCCACCGTAAGTATCTACGATGATCTTACGTCCTGTAAGTCCACTGTCTCCGTGTGGTCCGCCGATTACAAAACGTCCTGTCGGGTTGATGAAGAACTTTGTCTTCTCATCTACCATGCCCTCCGGAATGATTGCATCGAATACATATTTCTTAATATCTTTATGGATCTGATCCTGTGTCACTTCCGGATCATGCTGTGTCGAAAGTACGACTGCATCCAGACGTGCCGGAACACCATTCTCATCATATTCAACCGTAACCTGTGTCTTTCCATCCGGTCTTAAGTACGGAAGTGTTCCGTTCTTTCTTACTTCTGTAAGCTTTCTTGAGAGCTTGTGTGCAAGTGCGATCGGGTATGGCATATATTCCGGTGTCTCATCAGAAGCATAACCAAACATCATTCCCTGATCTCCGGCTCCGATCGCATCGATCTCTTCTTCGGACATTGTATGTTCTTTTGCTTCCAGCGCTTTATCAACACCCATAGCAATATCAGACGACTGCTCATCGATTGCTGTGATCACACCGCAAGTCTCTGCATCGAATCCGAATTTTCCTCTTGTATATCCGATTTCTTTGATCGTGTCACGTACGATCTTCTGGATATCAACGTATGCATTCGTTGTGATCTCACCCATAACAAGTACCATACCTGTTGTAGTTGCTGTCTCGCATGCGACACGGCTCATTGGATCCTGTGCCATCAATGCATCCAGAATGGCATCAGAAATCTGATCACACATTTTATCCGGATGTCCCTCTGTTACTGATTCTGACGTAAATAATCTTCTTTCCACGTTCTTCTCTCCTTTTTTCTTAAAACATTCCTGCATTCTTTCTCCCAGGATTGCCGGCAGTTTTTTGTAGATTCCCCTGTTTTACCGAACTGAAAAACCGTCCACTTACATAAGTGGACGGTTTGATATCTTCATAAACCAATCCTCTTATTGTTCGATCACTCGCTCAGGCTGGCACCTTCCATATATGGGGTTGCCGCAGTTTCATAGATCCTTTGTATCTCCACTGCTCTGAATAAGAGAAAGTTTGCTTTTATTATATTTCTGGTACGACTAAGACTTACTCTATTTTACACATACTGTCAATAGACATATCTAAGAAAATGTATCATCTAGCCTACTTTTAATTTGAATTTCTGGATTGCTTTTTCGGAATCCACTTTTTCGATGATTCCGCCGATACCACGGAGCTTCTCTTCGAATCTTTCATATCCTCTCTGGATATATACGATATCGTCTACGATTGTGATTCCGTCAGCTGCCAGACCAGCTATACAGAGTGCTGCTCCTGCACGAAGATCCGGTGCGCTCACTCTGGCTCCCGAAATTCTGTCACGCCTTCAATCGTTGCAGAATTACCTTCTACTTTCACATTTGCACCCATTCTTGCAAGCTCATCCAGATATTTGAAACGGTTTTCAAAAATACTCTCTGTAATGATACTTGTCCCCTTACATAAAGCCAGTGTTACGCCGATCTGCGGCTGCATATCTGTCGGGAATCCAGGATACGGAAGGGTCTTCACATGTGTGCTTGTAAGATCTCCTTTTGATACGACACGTACAGCATCATCGAATTCTTCCACTTCACATCCGATTTCTACCAGTTTTGCGATCGTAGCCTCCAGATGCTTCGGAATAACATTCAGTACCGTTACATCTCCCTTTGTTGCTGCTGCTGCGAACATGAATGTTCCTGCTTCGATCTGATCCGGGATCACAGAATATTCTGTTCTGTGAAGGCGCTGTACACCACGGATCTTGATCACATCTGTACCTGCTCCCCTGATGTTGGCTCCCATGCTGTTCAGGAAGTTCGCAACATCTACAACATGTGGCTCTTTTGCAACATTTTCCAGAATGGTAAGTCCTTCTGCCATAGCTGCTGCCATCATAACGTTAATCGTTGCTCCAACACTTACCACGTCGAAATAAATATGCTTTCCGACAAGACGGTCTGCCTCTGCAACGATCTTGCCATGTTCAATATCTACATCTGCACCTAACGCACGGAATCCTTTGAGATGCTGGTCGATTGGTCTGCTTCCGATATTACATCCTCCCGGAAGTGCAACTTCGGCACGTTTATACTTTCCAAGTAATGCGCCAAGAAGATAATAGGAAGCACGGATCTTCTTAATATAATCATACTCAATATCTACGTTCTTGATACTGGCTCCATTAATCTTTACTGTATGACGGTCAACACGGTGTACCTTCGCTCCAATCCCCTCGATTGCATCGATCAGTACGTTAATGTCATTCACATCTGGTAAGTTATCGATTAATACGGTCTCATCTGTCATAATTGCTGCTGCAAGAATTGCAAGTGCCGCGTTCTTGGCACCGCCGATTTCCACTTCTCCCACAAGCGGATGACCGCCCTTAATAATATACTGTTCCATTAATTACACCTCATTAATATTTATATGAATCTCTAATTACAATAAATCTTTTGTTCAATATTTATAACTATCTCAAATTGTACATAAATTTCTGCATCACAATATAACCCCAAAAGGTTCGCGCCTATTATAGCACAAATTTCTCAATTGTAAAATATTTTTTACAGTTATGTAATTTTATTGTAACATATTTCAATTGTTCTATCTATACTTGTGCACTTTTACTCCCCTAATGCATCTAATACCGATTCAATCGTATCTTCCAGCTTCTGATTATCTTCACACACTGTAATATCTGCATACTTTTCAAAAAGCTTTACTCTTTCATCATACAGATCTTTGAGCGTCTGTCCGTCACGCAGTACCACTCCACGGCCTTTGGCGTTTTTAAGTCTGCCGTTTATTGTCTCAAAGGATGCCTGTAAATATACGACTTTTCCGATTTCTTTATAATGTTTCATCGCATTTTCACAATATACTACGCTGCCTCCCGGCGAGATAACGGTACGTTCCGCTTTCACCTGTGCATTGACCCGGTCTTCTACTTTCAGGAAGCCATCCGGTCCAACGTCAGCAATAATATCTTTCAGAAGTTTTCCTTCTGATTCCTGGATCAGAATATCCGTGTCTACAAATCTGTATCCCAGTCTCTTTGCAATTACCACACCAACTGTACTTTTCCCGACTGCCGGCATTCCGATAAAAATAATGTTATTATCTGCCATGATGTGCCCTCCTGTATGTTATGTTCTGATTTTTTCTTTCATTTGAAAACTATAATTATCATCGCACAGTATAACATACAAGAGGGCGAAGTGGAAGTTTTTTTTCCAGATGCCCTCTTGTAGATCAATATATTTTTTTACGTATCTCTCTATGTTCCACACGTCTCCTGCAAAGTTCCTGATATGTCATAACCTCGATCAGATCCATAAGCCAGGCACCCGGGTTCTCTTCTTCCTTCTCCGCCTTATCATAGATCCTGCGGCACATCAGACGAAGCTGCAGGCGGTCCGGATATTCATCATACATCATGCTTCCGTCATATTCCATTCTGTCACATTCCTCTTCCATATAAGGAAGTACTCTCTTTGCCGTATCCGGGTAAATGCTTTTCATATAGTCATAGTCTCTTCTCGCATTCCGGTCATCATTATACAGCAGCGGAACCGGATAAGCCATATAGAACGGTAATTTGTTCTCCATAATCCTGATTGCTCCTTGGCGGTTCTATCTGTATTAAGATATGCACGGGGACATCAATCGGTGAATGAGAAACTATCTCTTCTAATTGAATGTTATCTCATATTTTTCAATATTAACGGTTGCCGCTTCATCACTAGTAAATATAATTTCATTTGCTTCCAATGGCGTAGGAATGACCACACTCGCCGTCTGCTCTCCATCATTAATAAATAATTCTACAGAATATCTGTCCATGATAAAATGTAGTTTCGGCGCATGATGTTTTTCCGCAATTTCTATCTTTCTCACACAGACAACATCTGCATTTACACCACTGTAGGTCCGGTCAATTTCAATCTGATGTTTTTCCGGATAATATGTAAATGTTGTTGTATATTCTTCATTATGTGCCACATCTACCTTGAACTCCCGCCTTCTACATTCGTAAGTTCTACCGTCATGTCAATCACCGGCCATTGATACCATCCAAAGACATCTGTCCCGCTAATTTTCTGTTCTGTATAGATGATTGGATTTTTCTTATACTTTTCCAGTTCTCTCACCGGACTTTGCCAGATTTTCCCATCTTTGATTTTTAATTCTCTTGGGAGTGTCATCATTCCCTGCCATTTCTGTCCTTTTGTCATGACACGTGCATCCCACGACTTCATCCATGCGACCATGATCCGCCTGCCATCCGGAAGCTCTGTTGTCTGTGGTGCATAAAAGTCCAGTCCATAATCTAGGCTTCTCTTTTTCTCCCATGCAAAATCCGATATTTCTTTTTCTGCATCTCCAATAATATAAATGGAATTATGACCGTTATGAAATTCGTACTTTTGAGCATGCATATTCTGCGGAGAACAAATGATTACAGGATACCCGTCTACTTCCAGATAATCCGGACACTCTAACATATCTCCATTCTTTCCGTCATTTCTCAAAAGGACTTTTTCATACCGCCAGTTTTTATAGTCCGCACTGCTAAATAAGACTATTTGCCCACAATTTTCCTCATAGCGATTGCCTACAACGCAATAATATCTGCCATCCTTTTTCCATATCTTCGGATCACGGAAGTCTTTTCTGTCAAATTTCTCCGGCATGATATCTCCTTTTATAACTGGATTATCCTGCCATTTTTCATAAGTCTTCCCATCTCCAATGGCAATGCACTGATTCTGGATTTCTTTTCCGTCTTTCTGGCTTACTCCTGTATAAAGCAGCACATGCTTTCCATCAGCTTCTACTGCACTTCCCGAGAAACATCCAATGTGATCATAATCCTGATCAGGTGCCATAGCTACCGGATATGCTTCCCATTTTACCAGATCTTCAGTCACTTGATGCCCCCAGTGCATCGGTCCCCATTCTGTTTTATATGGATAGACTGATAGAATAAATGTACTTTTCCCTGATATACAGAGAAACCATTCGGGTCATTCATCCATCCTGTTTCCGGTGTCACATGGAATAATGATTTTTCTTTTTCATCTATGTGATTCCGTTTGATATATTCATTGGCTTTTTCAAGTCATACGTTTCTTCCTCTTTTATTCTAAATTATTCTGCTCCGATCACCTGCTCTGTTTCCTTATCAAAGAAATGCATCTTATGTGGCATAAAGGTAAATTCCACCTCATCTCCCACCTGGCTTACTTCATATTTTGATACTCTTGCAATCGTTACGCTTCCTCCGAAGTCAAAATACAGATTATTCTCATTTCCCATAATCTCCGTATTGTCAATAACTGCTTTCTGATGACTTCCATAGACATCCAGATTAGTTGTATCAAACTTGATATCTTCTCCTCTGATTCCCATGATAACTTCTGAGTATCCCGCAATACGTTTTGCAATTGCTTCCGGAAGTTCCACTGTATTGCCATCTGCAAATATCAATTTCTTTCCGTCTACTTTCACATCATAAAAATTCATCTGCGGAGAGCCGATAAATCCTGCCACAAATTTATTCACCGGATGTTCGTACAGATCCATCGGTTTTCCAACCTGCTGGATCACGCCATCTTTCATGATTACAATGCGGTCTGCCATTGTCATGGCTTCTACCTGGTCATGTGTAACATAGATGGTTGTACTTCCAAGATTTCTATGTAACTTGCTGATCTCATTTCTCATGCTGACACGCAGTTTTGCATCCAGGTTAGAAAGTGGCTCATCCATCAGAAAGACTTTCTGGTCTTTTACAATCGCTCTTCCAAGTGCCACTCTCTGTCTTTGTCCACCTGATAAATTCTTAGGCTTACGGTAACGATATTCTTCGAGTCCCAGGATATCAATTGCCCAGTCTACTTTTTTCTTGATCTCATCTGCCGGAACCTTCATGTTCTTCAATCCATAAGAAATATTTTTTTCTACCGTCATATGTGGATACAGTGCATAGTTCTGGAACACCATAGAGATTCCTCGATCCGCCGGTGCAACCTCATTCACACGTTTTCCATCAATAAAAAGGTCTCCACTTGTAATCTCTTCAAATCCTGCGATCATTCGGAGTGTTGTGGATTTACCGCATCCGGATGGTCCGACAAATGCGATAAATTCTTTTTCTTCTATATCTAAGTTAAAGTCTGTCACGGAATTCTTATCGTTTCCTGCATATTTTTTACATATATTTTTAAATTCGATAAAGCTCATCTTTTAGCCCTCCTTGGAACCTGTTGATATTACACCCTCTACGATCTGTTTTGAGAAGAGTGAATAGATAATAATGACCGGAATTGTTACCATTGTGATAACTGCAAGGGTCTGTCCTGTTGTTGTGTTATCATTTGATGTAATCGCATTCAGACCAATCTGTGCTGTCAGAAGATCACTGGATGTAAATACAAGTGACGGCCACAGATAATCATTCCATACATTCAGGAATGTAAATACACTAACCGTTGCCACTACACTCTTTGACATTGGAAGAACCATAGTAAAAAAGTATTTTACCGGTCCACAGTGATCTAACTGTGCTGCCTCATATACATCATCCGGAAGTCCCAGGAATACCTGACGGAACAGGAAAATGTTAAACGGATTCACGATCATTGGAAGTACATATCCAAGCACCGTATTCAGAAGTCCAAGTTTTGCAATGATCAGGAAATGTATCGTAATGATCGTCTCCATCGGTACGATCATCAGAAGCATAATGATCAGAAGCCAGCGTTCTCTGAATGGAAAATTAATCTTAGCCAATGCATATCCTGCCAGTCCATTTACAATTACACCAAGTACGATCAATATTGCTGCATAGAACAAGGTATTACACATATATCGTACAAATCCTGTATTTGTTAATACAGATACATAATTTTCAAAGAAATTGCCGTTCAATGCCGGTGGAATGAATGCCGCCATACTGTTCATATCAGCAGTGATTGCCGCGTCTGGTTTGAATGAGTTTGCCAGCATCCAGATAACCGGGAACAGGAACAACAATGATACGATCAGAAGTACGACCGTCAGTATCCAATTATTTCTTTTTTGCTTTTTTGTTAACATTCTGATCCTCCTTATCTCTTGTTGCGATTGTCTGGATCACGGTCAGTATCATTACAAAGAATGCGAATACAATAGCCATTGTAGATGCCAGTCCAATTTCCCAGTTAACAGTACCTGTTTCATATATATCATACACAACCGTATACGTTGAATTCGATGGTCCTCCTCCGGTCATAACCATTGGCTGTACCAACATACGGAATGCTCCGATCGTAATCGTAATTAAAACGAACACACACAATGGTTTCAATTCCGGCAAGGTAATGTCCTTGAATTTCTGCCACGGTGTTGCATGGTCCATCTCGGCCGCTTCATAAAGTGCCGGATTGATTGCCTGGATTCCTCCCAGGAAGATGATCATCTGATATCCCATTCCCTGCCATGCACTCATAATCGCGATGGATGGAAGTGCCTGACTGGCACTGTTGATGAATGGCTGTGCATCAATTCCAAAGAAAGAAAGGATTGCATTCATAATTCCTTCCGGGCTGTAGATCTGGATCCACAGTGTTGACACAACAGCAAGTGACATGACCACCGGAACAAAGAATGCTACTTTGAAATACTTCTTACAATGCGTCACTTTATTGATCAGAAGTGCCAGCACAAGCGCTCCAATTCCCTGCAGCGGAACAATAATGATCACAAACTTTACGGTATTAAAAAATGCCTGTGAAAACACATCATCTTTAAAAATCTGAATATAGTTGTCCAGTCCGACAAAATGCGTCAGTCCCGGATTTAAAGCAAAGAAATCAGTAAAACTGAAAATCAATGTCAGGATCATTGGCAGGAATAAAAATATCGTAAGTAACACAAGTGCCGGTCCAAAAAACGCCATTCCCATAATGGATTCTGTTCTTTTCTTCATTATTTCATCACATAACGCTTTAATTTTGCGTTAATCCTTTCTACAGATTTATCCAGTTCTGTCTTCGCATCTTTATCGGTAAGCACCGAATTTTCCAGTACTTCCTGTACCGATGCACTAACCTGTGGATATACAGGTGTTTTTGATCTTGGATGCCCATATTTACTGAGCTGATGATATAAGGCTTTGTAATTCTCATCTTCTTCAAAAATCGGACTGCTCTCAAACGCTTCATATGTAGATGGGAAACTCTTACTTTCATCCCACAGACGCTTTCCACTTTCTATACCACTCATCCACTGTACCAGCTTTGTCGCACCTTTTAGTTTCTTCGTCTTTGATGATGCCGCAAATGCCCAGGAACCGGTTGGTGTATATCTTCCGCCATCCCAGTTATCAGATACTACATATGGTGCAACTCCAAGGTTTA
>ENA-OQCN01001134-OQCN01001134.1-human-gut-metagenome-genome-assembly--contig:-NODE-1134-length-13534-cov-2.630790_pt1 | contig 13534 bp, 15 predicted proteins | sample MGYA00242497_ERZ504576 | MGnify/ENA primary metagenome ERZ504576 (study PRJEB26092, sample SAMD00036296) | human gut metagenome | host: Homo sapiens | study: EMG produced TPA metagenomics assembly of...
GTCCTGTAACGTTTCCAGCTCCAGTTTTAACTTGCGAAGCTGTATATCCAGTTTTTTTACTTCTGATTCTTTGTCATTGATTGCCTCTGCAAGTTCTTTTTTCGGTATATCCTTCCGGCTCTTCCCAGTCATCTTCATCGTTCCAGTTATCTTCATTCTCAAGTTCATCCAGATAATCCTGAAGACTTTTTCCAACTTCTTCTCCTGAAAAACATACCAGGACCGGCTTTTATCATAGTCCATAGGCATGGTACTTCCATCGACATCTTTTACATTCGGTGAAATACTGTCATCTGCCACAGGCTCATATTTCTGTACTGTAACTTCTTTTGTGTCACCATTCGACTCAGTACTGTCATCCACCACTTCATCTCCTGTTTCCACACTTTCAAACACCATTTTCCCATCGCTGTCTTTTTTGCAGATAATAAACTTTACATATTTTCCATCCGTATAGGTGCCATCTGATTTTTTCTGCGGCCGCAGCGAATTGTAAAAACTTCCATATGCAAAAACATCTTTATTACAATAATAAATGTAAGGATTCTCTGCTGTCCCATCTGCCGTGTCTTTATTATATGGCTCCGAATCTTCCGTCACATAATTATAAATGCGGTTATCCTTCGCATCCTTTTCCGGCAGTGCTCTATGTAGGCTTTCTTCTGCTCTAATTCCTGCAGCTTTTTATTTATGTACGAGGATGCAGTACTGGCAGTAGAAGGCCGTGTCTTATCCACCGGTTTTGTGTTTTTTAATGACTCTAAAGAATGCTGTGCCTTCGCAAGACTGTTTTCTGTTGTACTGATCTCAAGGTTTTTCCTCTGGATATCGATCTCTGCCTCCGATGTATCATACTGGATCAGCGGATCTCCCTCTTTCACTGTATCGCCTTTTGAAACATAAACCTCCTGCACTTTGTTGGAATCATCTAAATATACTTCCTGGGAAGAATCATTCGTCACAACACCATAGCTTGTTTCAGAGTTCCCATAATATCCATAGTTTAAACTGGAAACAGACTGTACTTCTGCCACCAGATTCTTCTTCTGATACGACTTATAACCATAAATTCCTCCGGTGACTGCACCAACAGTGACGGCAAGTACGACAATGACTGCGATTACTTTTTTTAATTTCATGATGCATCCTCCTTTTCATCGCCCTCAAAAATCTCCCCGTCAATGATTTTCACCATGCGTTTTGCATTGGATGCGATATGCGGATCATGTGTGATCATAACGATCGTAACACCCTCTTCATTGAGTTTCTGGAACAGTTCCATGATCTGCTCTCCTGACTTGGAATCAAGTGCTCCGGTAGGTTCATCCGCAAGTAAGATCTTTGGATTATTGACCATTGCTCTCGCAATCGCAACCCTCTGTTTTTGTCCACCGGAAAGCTGCGTCGGACGAAGTCCACCCTGTCACCAAGTCCGACACGTTCCAGTGCTTTGATTGCACGCTCCCTGCGCTCCTTTTTTTTCACGCCGGCATAACTAAGCGGCAGTGATACATTTTCCACCGCAGTCTCTCTCGGCATCAGATGAAAACTCTGAAATACAAACCCGATACTGCGCAGTCTTAAATCTGACAGCTGCTTGTCTTTTAACTTTAAGACGTCCTCTCCTGCCAGCTCATAAGTCCCGCTCGTCGGCTTATCCAGACAGCCTATGATATTCATAAGTGTTGTCTTTCCGGAACCGGACGGTCCCATGATCGCAACATACTCTCCCTCTTCCACGGTAAGACAAACATCTTTTAATACCGGAACGACCAGCTTATCCTGCTGATAATCCTTGTAAATATTCTGCAGATTCAGTATCATTCCCCTACCTCCATATCATTGGAATCATCATAGGAATCATCAGAATCCTCATAGTCAGAATCATCGTAATCAGAGTCATCATATTCCGCATCATCCGCAGAATCGCCATCGTCAGCTCCATCATAACCTGATCCATCTTCCATATCGCCATTTACATAATTCTGCATACCATTATCGATCATCATTCCGTATCGTACATTCCGTTTTCATACAACATCTCCGTACCGTAATCAAGCATCTCAGTGCCATAATCAAGCATCTCGGTGCCATCCTGATTATAAAGAGGCGAAGAATAATCGACCTCGCTCACATCTGTCACGGTCGTTACACCCTCATAGAGTCCTTCCATCGGCCATGTGATATAGTCGTCCAGCGAAAGTCCGGATAAAATCTCATACTCTGCAAGATCTTCATCGTATTCACCAAGTTCTACATAACGTTTTTCCAGACGTTTCTTATCATTTGCCGCCCAGACATAAGCACCGCTGTCATCCTGAACAACATAGTTGGAATACAGCCAGATTCCTTCTTTCTGCTGATCGTCCTGACCTTCGTCAAGTTCAATATATACATGCTGTCCTAACAGCAATCCCTCTGCAGATGGAAGTTCCACATAAAACGGGTACTTTGTTGCAGAGACACTACTGTCTGAAGATGAATCGTCATCACTTTTCTGCACGTTATCTGTATCAATCTTTGAAATCGTTCCATTCCATGTCTGACTTTCATCCACCCTCGAACGTATGATGACCGCCTGTCCATCTGAGATCATCCATACATTCTGCTCATCGATACTTCCTTTTACACGGTATTCACCTGTCTGAAGAATCGTCATAAACGCAGCATTATTGCCATTACTGTCTGTACCGTTCTCGTTGATTTCCTTTACCACGCCGGATTTTTTGCTGACAACAGACGATGCATCGATCTGGTCTTCATATTTTGATATTTCAAGGTTCTTGCTCTCAAGATCAAGTTTATTCTCCTCGATGGAATTTTCCTCCGACTGAATATCTGTCGTCAGTGAAAATTTATCGTCCTCATCTGTCGTTTTATTTAATTCATCGGTCAATGTGGCTATCTTTTTATTGGAACTGTCAATCTCATTCTGGATTCCCTCGAGTTCAAGTTTTGCCTGTTTCACCTGCATCTCAAGTTCGCTGGTATCATAGGTAACAAGTGTCTGACCCTCTTCTACCTCATCCCCTACTTTTACAAGGATTTCTTTGATGGTACGCGATGAATCTACATTTACCTCATAACTGTCCTGTGACTCCACAACACCATTATACCGGTTGGTGTTTCCTGTATATGTATTCATAATCTTGGAAACTTTTTCAACATACACTTTATCATCCGATTTTCCTGACTGTAAAAACGGAATCTTCTCTGCAACTACATCAAATGCCTCTGTTGCCACATCTATCACATTGTCACGATAATAATAACCGGTTCCTCCAACTGCTCCAATCACTGCAATGGTTACAACCGGGATAATTATTTTTTTCTTTTCCATAGTTCCTCCTTAAATGTCCACTGTCTGCATCCTGCTCATCAGACATCCCGTATTATAGCATTTTCCTACTTAATATATAGATGAATATTATTAATTCTTTTTTAAATCAAAAAATGGTTTTTTCTCCAAAATGCATGATTTTCAGCTTTCATTATAACTTTTTCAAAAAATTTGTTGACAAATCCTGTTTCCCATAGTATGATATCGAATGTGTCTGGCAGACAGATACAAAACAATTTACATATGCGCGAGTGGCTCAGTTGGTGGAGCACGACCTTGCCAAGGTCGGGGCCGCGGGTTCGAGTCCCGTCTCGCGCTTCTTTTAATTGTAGCGGAAGCCTTGATTTTACAAGGTTTCCGTTCTTTTTATGTTGTTGTGGTCAAGCTTTTTTGTAACATTTGTGGCCAAATTCAAAAATTATTACATATCAAGTACACCTGAGCCCATAATACTAAAATTCATGTCATTTCCTGTTATTTCTCTTCCCATACATCCCTCAATTGATTATTCCGGAGCTCTCTGAGCCACCTGTCCGGACTTTGGGAGCCACCATTCCGGAGAATGAGAGCCACATATTCCGGTAATTCAGAGCCACATTTAAACGCTCTATTACATATATTTCCTTTATACTGTTGATACACACCATTGGTGTGAATACAGGTAAAGGAGGTCACAATTATGACCAAGTATCGTGAAATCCTACGCTTGCAGAGCTTAGGATTCAGCGAACGGAACATCGCACAGAGCTGCGGTGTATCCAGGAACACAGTCGCCAAGGTTTTGAAAAAGGCAGCGGAAATAAATATTTCATGGCCGCTGGATTTTGACATGACCGACAGCGCACTTGAGGAGCTTATGTTCCCAAAGGATAAGTCAGTAACAAATAAACGCATGCCTGACTTTGACTACATTCGCAAAGAACTTCTGCGAAATGGAGTCAACAAAAAGCTTCTCTGGGTAGAATACTGTGAGGAGTGCCGTATGAGCAACGAAGAGCCGCTCATGTATTCCCAGTTCTGCTACTACATCCAAAAGGATGAAGAGAAACGCAGGGCTACCATGCATATCCCGAGAAAGCCTGGTGAACAGATTGAAGTTGACTGGGCAGGTGATCCCGCCCACATCTTTGATCCGGACACCGGAGAGATCACAGAGGCATGGATCTTTGTAGGGGTACTGACTTACAGCCAGTATGCTTTTGTAAAAGCATACATGAATGAGAAAACAAGCAACTGGATTAAAGCTCATGTCCAGATGTTCGATTTCTTTGGCGGTGTAACACCCATGCTTGTCTCCGATAACTGCACAACAGCAGTGAATCATGAAAAGAGCGACTGGTATACCACGTCATTAAACACAACTTACCATGAGATGGCAGAACACTATAATCTTGCCATCATTCCGGCCAGAGTCCGGAAACCCAAGGATAAACCAAATGTAGAAGGATCTGTAGGAAAGATATCTACTTGGATAACTGCAGCCCTTCGTAATGAACAGTTTTTCTCGCTTGCAGAATTAAATGATTCTATCCGGGAAAAACTGAATGCCTACAATGCTCGTAAATTCCAGAAAAAGGAATGCAGCAGGCTCAGTTTATTTCTTGGGGAAGAAATGCCGTTACTGGCTCCGTTGCCTGCTACACCCTTTGAACTGCTGAGTGGAAACAAGCCACTGTCCAGTTCAACTATCACATCGCAGTAGACAAGATGTACTACTCCGTGCCTTATCAGTATATCAAAAATAAGGTAGATGTGCGTATAACAGATACAACGGTTGAAATATTTTATAATCACAATCGAATTGCCTCTCATAGGAGACTTCACGGAAGGAGCGGCCAGTATTCCACTGTGACGGAACATATGCCGCAGGAACACCAGAAATATCTGGAATGGAACGGCGACAGGTTCCGCAAATGGCAGATTCGATTGGAATTAACACAAGTAAGGTTGTCGATGCAATACTTACCTCCGGCAGGTTGAACAACAATCCTATAGAAGCTGTATGGGATTGTTAAAACTGGCAGAGAAATATTCGCCTGAAAAACTGGAACAGGTCTGTGCCAAAGCACTTTCTTATTCTGCTAAACCCAGCTATAAAAGTATCAAAAATCTATTGGCTGCAATGAAAGACTCACCAGATGACATATCGAATGCATCAAAGGAATCTCAGACTGTTGAAAAGCCACATGGCATCACAAGAGGTGCCAGATACTATGGAGGTAAACGATCATGACAAATCAAAGTACAATCGATAAACTTATCGAAATGCGCCTGACCGCTATGGCAGATGCATTCCGTATCCAGATGGATGATCCTACAATGAAGGAAGTGCCGTTCGAGGACCGCTTCGGTATGCTTGTTGATATCGAGTACAGCAATCGCAAAAATAACCGGTTGAAAAGACTGATCCGGCAGGCTGAGTTCGAACAGCCGGATGCCAGCATTGCAGCAATTGATTACCAGTCCGGTCGGAAACTGAACAAAGCACTGATCAGCCGTCTGGCAACTTGCGAATACATTACAGAATACAGGAACATCTTCATTACAGGTGCCACCGGAAGTGGTAAAACTTATATGGCCTGTGCTTTTGGCATGGAGGCCTGCAAACACTACTACACAGTACGGTATGTGCGGCTTCCTGATTTATTACTGGACTTACAGGCTGCCAGAGACAGCGGAACTTTTTCAACTGTCCTGAAGAAGTACACCAAGCCAGTAGTACTGATCATTGACGAGTGGCTTCTCCTCAAACTGACGGAAGCTGAAGCCAGAAACCTTTTTGAACTGATACACAAAAGACGCAAGAAATCATCCACGATCTTTTGCTCGCAGTTCCGCGAAAGTGAATGGTACCAACAAATCTGTGGCGGTGAAAGTACCCTGCAGATGCCATTATGGATCGTATAACGTATGACTCATATAAAATCGATATTGAAAGCATTGATCCATCCAAAGATCTCTCTATGCGAGAGGTATATGGATTAGATCCTGCAATGGCAAAGTAACTTATCACTACAGAGAACGGAGTGGCTCCGTTAGTCCGGACAGGTGGCTCTCGCCACACCGGACTGGCGGCTCCGCCGCACCGTAATATTCACCTCAATAAAATCAAAGTATCCATCTGAGCCTGAGTGTTTTTCCCATGTGTCAATGGATTCCTTGATTCTTAACAGACACATTACCGGAAATCTATAGTATTCTTTCACTTGTCCCTGTGACAACATATCCACCTGGAATTGTTCTTTTAACAGTTCCATTATCTCTTCATTCGTGTAAGGGTCAAATGCCATAAGCAATGCTTTTTCAAGTCTTTCATTTTCTTCATTTCTAAAGTTGCCTGTGTCATATTTTTCACCACTGCAGTTTCCTTTTACATCAAATAATACCAATGCAATGGCCTCCCTTAGTCTACGGCTGTTTGATTCCGGAAATTCGCGGTGTATTTTTAATACATTTCCCTCCATTGGCAGCAACAGCATAGCGTATGTTTCTTCTTCGCCTTTTCGGATCTTCCCAAATTCCCGTTCCATCTGTGAATAAATTTTTTCAAACTGGTATAACTGCATGATTGTTTTTCCTTCACATCTTTCTATAAATTTTCTTCAAAAAAGCTTGACTGATCAGCCAGTATATGTTGCGCAAGCCTTGTTTATAAACATATTTCAAGGAGGTGCCTCATGGCTCACTCTTTTTTAGCACAATTAAAAGCAACCCTCGATAATGAAATATCTTTTAAGAAAACTCATATTGCATGAAATTACCATTATGTACAAATCCGAAATCTGTATACAATTTAACCCCCATATCAGATGCCGTAATCTGTATCACTCCGCACCCATATTCTCTAGCCTCATTTACAACACGAGATAATAATTCCTTTGCAATACCTTTTCTTCTATATTGTGGTTCTGTAAACATACTGGATAACAATCCTATCTTTCCATTTGGACATCCAAAATAAGGCGGCTTCTCCACAAATGACATTCCACTTGTCCCAATAATATTTTTTCCATCAAGGCAAGCCAGGATACAAATGTTCCGTCTGCCATATGACGGGTATAATAGTCCTTCAAGGCAGGAACTAAATCAATTTCTTCTTTAGCCCCTTCTTCTCTAAGCTGATTTATCCTCATATTAATAAAAGTATTCAGTTCTTTTTCCGTAAGCATTTTATACTCAATAGCCATTTACATAATGTCCTTTCATGTGCTAATCTTTATGATACAGCTATGTTTATTAATACCTTTATCTTAAAACATTTTCAACATATTCTTGGTATCCCTGCTCCAAAATACTAAAAGAACAACTGTTGTCAGTTAATTTCTGTTTTCGATTTGTTATAACCATTTCATATATTTTATTTGCTTTTTTCTGAATCCGCTCAGCATTGTCCATACAAACTGATATCCTTATTTAGTAACAAGCGGTATTTTTCATCTTCTACATCTTTAATAACCAGTCTTTCAATACACTCCTCCGGCACTGGAATCATATAGTTGAATCGTAAAGCCCCCTTGATTTCTTTTTCATCTTCCGGTATACGGATCAAAATATTAGCTTCCTGCTTTTTGTCAAAAGAAGATACAGACACATAATTCAAGAAGTTTTTCGAACGTTTGTTCATCTTTTATTTTCGCTTGGTATACTTCTTTTTTGTTATATGTGCCTTTTTGATATCCTCTTTCCCTTCATTTTTCATGTTAAAATTAATATTATTGCTCTCAATAATCTCTTTCATTTTTTCTTCTATTACATTAGAATCAAACTCAATTTTTCCTTCTAAAATTGCAATTGTACGATTAAATACCTTGGCAACAGACTCTTTCAACATTATGTTTACTTTAGGATAAAAACAAACATAACTATCCGATAACTCGCTCTTTTTCACAAGATACAATCTTCCTTGCTTTATTAATGGTTCAAACTGTTTTTTTATATAGTTCTCGATATCATATTCTGTTCCATCATATACGATAATAACCTTCTTTTTACCACTATTATTAAGTGAATCTATTTCTTTGAAATTTAGCAGCTTTCTCAAGCGGTTACTAGAAATAATAATCCCTTCATGTTTGATTTCATTTTGATACAAAAAGTATTTTTCAATTTCCTTATTATCTATCAGACACCTTGGCTTAGTAAATTCCAACTCAATCTCTTCTGTAACTGCATCACAATTATGTAATAGATTCGTCAATTTATCTGTTTGTTTTCTTTCTACACTCTCCTCTCGTCTTACAGGCTCACAGTCTTTTACAAAGTTCCAATCTCGCTCAAATACATTCTCCAATCCAGGAAAAGTTATATCTTTAACTTGAGCATAAAAAGCATTTATATACTTATCTCCAGAGTCTTTACTTATTACAAATTCATAATCATCCACGTCATTGTTTTTATATATCAACAATTCCTTTTTTTACAAAAACTAACCTATCATATGCTACATCTAATATTTTGTATAACTCTCGTGAAACATTATGTACGAAAAAAACACTACTTTCAATTTGATTTTTTGGTAAATTTCATTTATCTCTGCATAATTTGTCTCTAAAAACTCTTTTGTAATGCTAATCTCTTCATTTAGACAAAGATCCTGCTTCTTCACCTGCGATATAATTATATTATCACTTTCTTCAAAAGTCCCCGTGATCATATCAACCATAATTTGATTAATATTTCTTTTTTGAATAGTAACAAGTTGTCTGGTTTTTAGCGCTTTTCTGCCTCTCTGTGTCATAGAAATTTGATTTTGAGATGTAGCAAGATACTGCTCTTCAATCATATCTACAATTACTTCTTTTAAAAGTTTAAATTCAACCCCCATAATTTCAGAAATCTCATTGATATCACATACGCCAATATCAATAAATTTTAATATTGTCTCATAAAACAAGTTAATCTCAGCCGTATCTCTTGTCAAACACACGACACCTATTTCTCTATACGGTACATAAATGTCCTGCCTTTTTATCAAATGATGATTTTTTATTTCTTTGGGAATATCCCGCGCGATAGATTTTATTATATGTTCCATACTACTTCTCTCCTAACATTCAACTATCCGACACCTTCTGACTCTTTAATATACTCAATAATTTGAGGAAACTTATTTCCTCTAATTTTATAGTTATCCAAAAACTTCATATCTCCAACGATAATTAGCAAACATCTCGCTCTTGAGAATGCAACATTTATTCTCGCTTCTGATTTGAGAAAACCTATACCGTATGGATTTGAACTACTCCTTACTGTCGAATAAATAATAATATCTTTCTGACTTCCTTGAAATGCATCTACTGTATCGACATCTATATCAAGATTCTTTAAAGAGAGCTGTTTAACCATTGTTTGTAAGTTATAGCGCTGCGGTCCATAACCAGTAATAATCGCTATCTTTGTTCTTATTTGCATCTTAGCATCTAATTCAATTAATTTCGCTTTAATAATCTTTTTTTCTAAATTGTTCTGATAGGATTTTTTCCCATTATTTTCATACGCAATTTCATATCGTTCTTGTGGTGACCGCTTTGATGTATCTAGCCATTCTATTGCAATATCTTCATATCCTTCAATGGATAACGTTCGTTCCTCTTTTTCAACTCCATTTTGAATATCATCATCATAAAAACATGACTTACAAGCGTTCCAATAGTTGGATGCATCCTATACTGTACAGTAAGTCTATGCTTGTTATCTTCTGGAAACATCATATATAATTTTTCAAAAATACCTTGTGCCAAATTTTCCTCATCAATTTTATCCTTATTGTCCCTGATAAGTTCTGTATCTAGCACTGGCGGTAATTGCTGATGATCTCCAACCAAAATAATTTTATGTGCTTTATTTAACGAAACCGCAAGCTCTGGAAATGTTGCTTTAGCCGCCTCATCCACAATAACATAATCAAAATCTACATCTCTAATTATTCTATTTGACACAAACCCTGTACACGTTCCTGCAATAATCGTGGTGCTTTTTATAATATACAACTCCACTTCATCGCACTGGGACATCTGATTTTTCCATTCCTTTTGAATCTCCAATATTTTTCTTACATGCCCAGATTGAATACCATTCGTTTTTTTCTGAAATTCTGCTATTAATTGATAATCCTTTACCTCAAGATTATTATTTTCGACTTTTGACTCTTCTAATTTCTGATAATAGTTTTCAAATTCTGCTTCGTCAATTCCAACTTCTTTCATTATACTTTGTGAATATTTGTCACATCTCTCTTTTACTGTTTCTATCCAGTGTTCTTTAACATCTGTAATCGAATATTCCTTTCTAATTTCGTCGTTCAACTTCTCATCTCGCCCAATTCGTAATAAATCCGGTCTCTCTTCACTATCTCTAATAAGGTCTTCTAACATTTTATCTACCGCCGGATGCGATTGTGAAACAAGCAAAATTTTTTTAGGCTCCATATCCTTATTTCTATTATTTTCTTTTAATATTTGCAATATTATTTCAATAATAACATTTGTTTCCCAGTTCCAGGAGGTCCTTGTATAATAGCAATTGAGTCTGCTTCCAACGCCTTTTGTACAGCTGCTTTCTGTGGCGAATCAAGTTGTTTATTAAATAGATGCAATTCTTTTGATATAATACTAACCGATGGATTCTCTACACCTGATATTATTCTCTTCAAACTAAAATTACATTGATAATCTTCCTTTTCCAAAATATTCAATGCATCTAATTGTCTTTCAACATTCACTAAATCTTTGCGATAATCCATACATATCAAACCTTTAGCAGGCAAACTAACTCTACCCACCCTTTTTATCTGTAAAATTACATGTTCATTTTCATAGATATCGTTTTCATATGCACCTATCGTAACAGGTTTTACTTTGTCCTTGCCTTTTCCTTTTCGTTCGTATACAAAAAGCTGCTCCTTATTCAAACGCTCTTCATCAATAAAAACACCTTTCTTCAAACGAAATCGTAAAATATCTCCATCTAATTGAAACGAATCATATGGTAATCTTATTATGTTCTTTTCAATATCTTCCTTCACCAACTGTAAAAGGTCGCGCCATACACCATACTTACTCTTATATTCATTCTCAACATTATTATTGGAAATATATTCTGAGTAATAATCAATAATCGTATTTTTAATTTCTATACTATCATTCTTAGGTTCCCTATGAGCAAATTTCTTATCTACAAATCGCACTTTTCCTACAACTTGCGCATATCTCTTCCTTAATCTATCGCGGTCAATCGGCACCACTTTTCGAAACTTCAAAACATCAAATACATTTAGTTCTTCTTCATAAATACATTCCATAAGGTAATTATATCCCAAAAAGATAAACACCTTTTCATCATCTTCCTCTTTGCAAAAAGCATACATTTCCAGAAAATTTTCTGGCAAATTTCCTTCAGCAGCCTCCTTTACTGTAACCGACTGTGGTAATAATTTAAAATTCTTTAATTCTTTGAATCGTTCATACGCCATAGTAAACACAACAGTTTTTCTGTATCTAAAAGCGCATAAATAATCTTGAGATATCTTTCCGTAACTCAAATATATTTTCATAACGATCATCTGGATTTTCTGCCACCAATTTTTTAACAATTGGCTTCAATTCAATATCCATTCCCCGCACTGAATCCATAGTTTTTTGAAACTGTACTGCCAGTGGCGGCTGTTTTCCTGTAAAAAGATAATAAATTACTGCACCAATAGAATACAAGTCACTCTTTTCTGTCGCATTCTCACTATGCTGATGTACTTCTGGTGCAGAATACGCATTTGTACCTAATGTAAATACTGTTGCAGAATTTATCATGTCATTAATTTTACAAATTCCAAAATCAATAACCTTTACAACCTTATCCTCTGTAACCATAATATTATTTGGATTAATATCTCTATGTATAATACCATTGGAATGTGAGATTTCTATTGCATCTAACAGCTGCCTTACAATAGAAAATTTTTCCTTAGATGAAAGATTTTCTATCTGTACCTTGCCCAATTCAACCCCATTAATATATTCAAGATAAATTACTCCAACCTTTTCACCCGTCTTGGTTTCCTTTAAGTAATCATCTCCAACTATACTAACATATTCTCACTTTTATTAAGCTTGTACAATGCTCTCATTTCTCTTGTAAATATAGCCTGATACAACGGATGATCAATACCATGTATCACTTTTCTTACTATAAATTCATCTGAGTCTTTTTTCTGCAAAAGATGAACTTCGGAATTTGTCTGCCCACGATCACTTAATTTATTTACGACTTTCCAATCACGAAATGTACTCATTATTCATCCCCCCAATTATCTTTTCTTTTGATTATCTTTTCTTTTGATTATCTACACATTATTTTTATAATATCATACTACAAGTCACAATGTATTCCATATATTTTTAATTTCTACGTCACATCTCCACTTTACCTGCTTCGTTTTTCATACTACTTCTTACTTCTCTTGCAAGTGCTGCTAATGTTGTAACTCCAACAATCTCATTAACAATGAGTCGCAAAAACTCGTTTTCTCCAATAGGACTACATAATATAATTACATTCAACAAAATGTAAAAATAAAGTTTTGAGTATTGTATTTCTGCTCTAACAACTTCCCATTCTTTTCTCATATTTTCTTTTCTCTCATTTCTATAAAGTTCATCTTTCATTGTGCCACGCCAATTATTTTTTGATTCACGCTTCAATCTGCTTTTCTGCACACTACGAACAACTGATCTTGTTGATAGCCACGCGCACAACTCCGTAATCTTGAAATAAAGACATATAGAAAACAAAAAACTATGATAAATGCTATTGCTTCATCATTCAACTTAATTTTCAACCGAAGATCAACAAACTCTTTTAAAGTTGGCACTTTTATTGCTGCAATAGAAAAGAGCAGTAAAACAGCAAATATACTCAATAAATAATATGGGAACAAATATGCCACATGCTTCTGTCTTACCAAATTTAGTAGCTTATTAATAAATCTAATTATTAAGTGATATGGTAACATTAATGCCAATGCCACTGTTAATATAAAATAACAACTTTTTTTCTGATAGCGATTATCATTGCTTCCTAATTGAGCAATTATTCCGTACAAGACAGAATACTGCCCCAGAATTATCAATTCAAATGAAAAAAATACAGAATTTTCCATACACCTTTAAATCGCAAAAAATAGGCGCATTGGGTATTAGG
>ENA-OQCN01001135-OQCN01001135.1-human-gut-metagenome-genome-assembly--contig:-NODE-1135-length-13531-cov-5.706655_pt1 | contig 13531 bp, 14 predicted proteins | sample MGYA00242497_ERZ504576 | MGnify/ENA primary metagenome ERZ504576 (study PRJEB26092, sample SAMD00036296) | human gut metagenome | host: Homo sapiens | study: EMG produced TPA metagenomics assembly of...
ACACTTTTCTATTTTATTTTCTTATTTTTTATGCTTCATAAATATCAATTGCATATAACGGTGCTCCCGCTTTGATTTCTCCGCTTGCAAGCAGTCTGACTTTCTGATTATCCTCTAACTCTGTACACAGAATCGGAGAACATAAAGAAGGTGCATTGGCTTTAAGATACTCCAGATCAAGTTCCAGCAATTTATCACCTTTCTTCACTTTCTGTCCGTTTTCTACAAAGCAGGTAAATCCTTTTCCATCCAGTTTTACGGTATCAATTCCGATATGCAGTAACATGGAAAGTCCGCTGTCACTCATAAATCCAATTGCATGCTTTGTATCAAAAACAAAAGCAATTTCCCCATCTTCCGGAGCAACAACTACAGGATTTGTAGGTGTTACCACCGCTCCGTCTCCCATCATTTTTCCTGCGAATGCATCATCCGGCGCATTTGCCAGATCATCTGCAATTCCGGTAATCGGGCTGGAAACGATAATCGTTTCTTTTACTTTTCCAGTCTGTTTTTCTTCTGTTTTCTCTTCTGTTTTTGAATCGGCTGTTTCTTCCATTGTATGAAGTTCTTCATCCGGAGCTGTTTCCAGATAATCTTCAAAGTTTGATTTAATTACAGTAACTTTTGGTCCGTAGATAATCTGCACACCATTTCCTTTATGCACCACACCGGATGCTCCCGTTGCTTTTAAAATTGTATCATTTACCAGCTCTGATTTATGCACGGTACAACGAAGTCTGGTTGCACAACAATCTACGTCTGAAATATTTTTCTTACCACCAAGACCTCTTAAGATTCCTTCAGAAACCTGGTCCTCTGCAGATGCACTTTTTTCTCCTTCTTTTCTGGCATTAACATCTGCTCTTGTGTAAAGTTTTACTTCTTCTACATCATCTCTACCCGGAGTTTTTAAATCTAATTTTTTAATCAGGAAACTAAACAGCACATAGTAAACAATAAAGTATACCACTCCGACAACTACAATCCAAATCCAATTTGTCTTTTTATTTCCCTGTAAAATACCAAATAAGAATAAATCAATAAATCCACCGGAGAATGTCATTCCTACTCCGACTTTTAAGATATGCATCAGCATATAAGCAAGTCCGGCAAATACACAGTGAACTCCGTATAATAATGGTGCTACGAACAAGAATGTAAATTCAAGTGGCTCTGTAATACCTGTCAGCATAGAAGTTAAGGCTGCAGATAAAAGCAGACCTTCTACCGCTTTTCTTTTTTTCGGTTTTGCAGTACGATACATGGCAAATGCAGCTCCCGGAAGACCAAAAATCATAAGTGGGAACTTACCTGACATAAATCTTGTAGCAGATACCGCAAAATGTTCTACACTCGGATCAGATAACTGTGCAAAGAAGATATTCTGAGCACCTTCTATCATCTGTCCGCCTACTTCTAAGGTACCACCAACTGCTGTCTGCCAGAATGGAAGATAAAATACGTGATGAAGACCAAACGGAATTAAGAGACGTTCCATAAATCCATAGACCCAGGTACCGGCATAACCGGAACGAAGTACTAAATCTCCAACTGCATAAATTCCGGCCTGAATGGTCGGCCATACGAAAAACATTGCAATACCAACCACTACATAGACAAGCCCTGAAATAATCGGTACAAATCTGGTTCCTCCAAAGAAGGATAATACCTGAGGCAGCTCAATTTTATAAAAGCGATTGTGAAGCGCTGCAACACCAAGTCCGACAACAATACCTCCAAATACACCCATCTGTAAGGAAGTGATTCCACATACATCTGTAGTTGCACCGGAAAGCATAGCTTCTGCTCCGCCGTTAATATCAATTAATGCTCCAATAGATGCATGCATGATGAAAAATGCGATTACCGCTGAAAGTGCGGCAACTTACTTTTTCTTTCTTTGCCATTCCGATTGCAACTCCCATTGCAAATATAATCGGAAGATTCGTAAAAATAATATTTCCTGCGGCATTCATAATCTGTAAAACCTGATTGATTATGGTGCCAGGTCCCATTACATTTAATAAGCCATATGCTTTTAACATGGTCTCATTTGTAAAAGAACCACCAAGTCCCAGTAACAGACCGGCTACCGGAAGGATTGCGATTGGAAGCATAAAAGAACGTCCAACTCTCTGCAAAATTCCAAAAATCTTGTCTTTCATGATTTTCTCCTCTTTTCTTTTTTTTAGTATATCCGTTTTTGAGTTCTTATATAGCAAGTCTTTTTTAGCCGGCTGTTTTCCACAAAATTTTTTTTATGGAATAAAAAAGGCACTAACCCTACACAAATATCTCAAAAAAAATATTTATGCACAGTTAATGCCTGCTTACTCAGTAACACACTATGACTGAGATTACTTATACCATAATTTAAGGTTGAAGTCAATCATTTTTGCAAAAAAATCATCTTTAATTAGCAACTGGAAAATTCAATACAACTCGATAATTCCACAATATCATCAATACCGCACTTTAGAACATTGCATATACGTTCTAAGTTTTCAAGAACATTTTACCAACAAATTTATTTAATCCGTTTCTGGATATCCTCAACAGATGGTAATTGCTTTTCCAAATCATCCGGCAGATTACTGGTTATTTTGTATTCGCTCACACCTATCGGTTTTGAAACATCCTTAAGTGAATATTCTGCAACCACATTATTCTTACTTTTACACAGAAGCAAACCAATAGACGGATTGTCCTGTTCTTTTTTCAAAATACCGTCTACGGCTGACAAATAAAAGTTTAGCTGACCAACATATTCCGGTTTAAAGTCACCGGTTTTCAATTCGATAACCACATAACAGCGAAGATTCAGGTTATAAAACAACAAATCAATATAAAAATCATCACCGCCCACATTCAAGTGATACTGATTTCCTAAAAATGCAAATCCTGTTCCAAGTTCCAGAAGAAGTTTTGTTACATCCCGAACCAATGCCTGCTCAATATCTCGTTCTAGCATATCTTCCTTAAAAGGAATGAAATCAAAAACATAAGGGTCTTTCATTGTCTGCATCGCAAGTTCACTCTGCGGAGATGGTAAACGACGTTCAAAATTTGTAATCTTGTCTGCCAGAACCTGACGTTGATACAATCTACTTTCAATCTGATGGACAAGAACATTTCGTGACCAGCCGTTTTCTGCTGACTTTTGAATATACCATTTGCGTTCATCTATATCAGCAACCTTATCCATAAGAACAATATTGTGACCCCACGGAATTTGTGCAACAACCTGTTGCACAAATTCTCGTTCCGAATAAGTCTCAGCGAATTTTGCCATATACTTTAAGTTACGAACAGAATAGCCTTTGCTTTTTGGAAACGCTATTCGAATATCTGCTGCAAGATTATCAATAAATTTGTTTCCCCACAATTTATGTTCATTAATCACACAACCAATATCATAATACAGTAGTAACATGTCTGTATTCACATGAACTGCCGCACGATATTGTGTCGCAGTAATTTCACTCTTAATATTTTCAATAACAGAAAGATACTCCTGCGTATTCATTAGCACACACATCGCCTCACTTTCACATCATTTTTATCATTATTTTTTTCTCTTAATATGCTAATATGCTCTTCTAAAAAGACAATCGCACTCTTGTTATCTGCTGCTGATATTATCTTAACTTACCTACTAAAACTTATCAATCCAAATTTATATTTTCTCTTTTTTTACCTCAATTCACAATTCGATAATACTCTTTCGCAGTCACCCCATACACAATCGCATAGAATACCGCAAACACCACCACACTCACAGCCGTACATTCTGCAAACAGCGTTTCATTTGCCAGATTCAGCACCGCCAGCAGTTTAGTCATAACAGGAAATGCAACTGCCACATGCAAGATTGCAACGCCAAGTGGCAAGAAGAACACGCTTAACACCTGACTATGAATTGCTTTTTTGACTTCTCGTTTACTCATTCCTACTTTTTGCATAATCTTAAAGCGTTCTTTATCGTCATAGCCTTCTGAAATCTGTTTATAATAAATAATCAACACCGTTGCAATCACAAACATCATTCCAAGATAGATTCCAATAAAGAAGAATGAACCATACAAACTATAGAAAGACTTTTCACTTAAAATCCGGCTTTCAAAATTAATGTTGGTATTTTCTCCGAATTTTATCTGCATTGCTTCTAAGGCTTGTTTGCAGGATTTTTTATCACCTTTTAAATCAAATCCAATCGAATAAGAAACATCTGTCATCGCTTTTGCAGATTCTTCTTCCTGTCCATTTTTTAATGCCAGTTCTTTTGTCGCTTCGGAAAACTGGCGTATCTGTTCCAACTTTGGAAGAATCACATAAAATGTTCCATAAGTACCGGCTTTATTTTTGGGTTCTGCTTTCAGCGTTTTTAATTCTTTCTGGATTTGATAAGTTGTTCCATTTATCGTAATCTGAGATGCACCATAAGTTCTATCTGTGCAATATAATAATGCCTCATCTTCATTTAAAGAAACATTCTGGTGTTCCATCTGATTATATTCATCCACCGGAATTAAAGTCATCCCACAAATTCCAAAAACGGAAAAATCAGATGCCGGTCTTAAGGTAAAGGAAGTTCCTTTTGATTCTGCCATAAGAACTGCCCCATGATAGGTAATCTCAGAAGTTTCTGTCACACCTGCTTTTTCTGCTTCATCCTTTATTATCTGTCTTACCTGTTGTTCCGTCTCTTCATTTGTTGAAAGAATCTCAACCTTTGCCGGACTTGGAAATCTTACGGAAAGAATATCATTCATTCCCATATATAAGGATACTGTCATGGAAATTAGTACAAGCACCATCGTACTTAAAATACAGATATTTGCAAGTCCGACTGCGTTTTGTTTCATTCGATAAATCATTCCCGAAACTGCCGTAAAATGATTTGCCTTGTAATAATATCTCTTATTTCTGCGAAGCAATTTCAAAAATGCAATGCTTCCTGCGGTAAACAGCGCATACGTTCCAATAATGACAAGAATTGCCGCTACAAAAAACACTCCAAGTGCCGCAAGCGGGTCTTTTGTGGTAAGCGCCAGATAATATCCTGCCGAGAGGGTTGCCACTCCAAACAGTGCATCAGCCATTTTGTTCTTTGGTTCTCGTTCTCCTGCATTTCCTCCATGAAGAAGTTCCACCGGATTAGACAGACGAATCTGAATGATATTATAGAAATAAGTCAGTAAAAAGATTGCACCAAATACCACAAGAGTATCCACTAATGCCGGCTTTGAAAATGCAATGTTTAAGCTTGCATTTCGATGCAGAATTTTTAAAACAGCAGATACATCAAGCGATTAAACAGACTGCCAGTCCAATTCCACCTAAAATACTGATACCGCCAATCAACAGACTTTCAATTCCCATCATTTTTGCAATGTGAAATTTTCCCATTCCAAGAATGTTATAGACACCGATTTCTTTTTTTCTTCGCTTAATTAAAAAGCTGTTTGTATAAAATAAAAAGATAACGGAGAAAATCACCATAATTCCGGCTGCATACTGAAGGCAGACCTGCATCGTTCCTTCTCCTGCGATTTCTTTTATTCTGCCCAAAGTATCAATCATAAAAAACATCATAATACTTAAAATCGCAGTTAGCATATAGGCACGTAAGTTCTACGATTATTTTTTAAGTTCGTTACTGCCAGACGAAGATAGAGTCTCAATGTATTTCACCCCCTGTTGTAAGTACCGTAAGCGTTGCCGAAATCTTATGGTACATCTCTTCATTTGTCATATTTCCACGATACAGCTGATGAAAGACTTCACCATCTTTGATAAATAACACTCGACTTGCACTGCTCGCTGCTTTCACGCTGTGCGTTACCATGACGATCGTCTGACCATCCATGTTAATTGTATGAAATAAATGCATCAGGCTGTCTGCTGCCTTAGAATCCAATGCTCCCGAGGGTTCATCCGCTAAAATCAACTGCGGTTTTGTGATTAACGCACGTGCAATCGCAGCTCTCTGTTTCTGTCCGCCAGATACTTCATAGGGATATTTTTCCAACAACATTGTAATTCCAAGTTTCTCTGCTATCGTAGCAAGCCGTCTTTCCATTTCCTGATACTTCTTTCCGGAAAGCACCAGTGGAAGAAAAATATTATCTTTCAAAGAAAACGTATCTAACAAATTAAAATCCTGAAAAACAAAGCCCAGATTTTCTCTGCGAAAAGCTGAGATTTCTTTCTCACGAAGCCCTCCCAAATCACTTCCTTTTAAATAAACCTTTCCCTGCGTCGGCTTATCCAGTGCCGCTAAAATATTTAACAGCGTCGTTTTTCCAGAACCGGACTCTCCCATAATTGCTACATATTCTCCCTCTTCCACAGAAAACGTTACATTTTTTAGTGCTTCTACCTGATTCTTTCCAAATCGGGTGGTATATATTTTCTTCACATTCTTTACATCCAGTAATGCCATTTTTTCTCATCCTCTCTTGTTTTGTTCGTCTTTATTTCTTTACCTTACAATGCTTATTATAAAAAAAGAGAAAATGTATTACCATTGAATCAGGTTACATTTTCTCTTTGAATCTTACATTGTTGTAAGGTTAAAATTTCACTGTAAAACTAAATTTTTTATTCTTCATAATTTTGTCATACACATTAAAATAGATCAATACTTTTTTAATTTGACCATACATCACCAAATTAGTATAATAAATTTATAGAAAATAAACATCCAAAAGGGGGATTTTTATGAAAAATCGCATCGTTTTACTTACTCTATGCTGTGTATCTTTATTATGTATTGGATACCCTCTATCTAAGAAAATTTCTTCTCCTTCAAAATATAAAACGGTTCAAGTATCTGAAACCGACAACACAAAAACTTCCCGCTGTCAACCATACACAGGAGGATACACCAAAAAGCTCCGTATCGAAAGACAAAAATACTTCTGAGTCCACGACAGCGCCAGAATCCACTGATTCTATTGATTCTTCAGAAACCAATAATACCGTAAACAATAATGATTCCACTGCTCCTTCCGCTGCAGAATCATTGAATAATTCCGGCAATATTGCAATACAGAAACTTACGATAACTCCAATATAACATTAGAATCAGAGCAGGAAAATCAGCCAGTCAATATTGAAACTGCCGACGATACAACCCAAACCGACCCCGTTGAAGAAAACCAAAATAATCCACTTCAAACAGTACAGGCTTATGTTTTATCCGTAGATGGCACTACGATGTATGTAGATTTAGAAAATCCAGGAGCAAGAACTTATCCTGGAGAGGGCGAAGAACGCCAAACTGCTTTTGATATTTCAAATGCAGAACAAATTCAAACAGAAATCAGTGACGTTTATCCTGCAAGCAATCATTTTATTTGTTCCTGTGTTTCTGTTGAAATCGAATATTATACAGAAAATGGAGTTAATATTGCGACCAAATTGACCTCTAACGGTCAGGAAATTGCACCACTTTACTTTAAAGAATAACAGTCATTAGAATCTCTAAAACCTAAAAAGAGACAAATGCAGTGGCTTTTTCATCAGCCCTGTACTTGTCTCTTTTCTCTCTCACTGAAAATTCCTCTGTGATATATCTTTATTTCTTATTTTTCTATTCCGGATGCAGTTCTTCTCTTGCCAGTCCCAAAAACACCTGTGTTCCCACACCCACTTTGGATTCTATCCGAATCTGATGCCGTAACCGTCCCATCACTTTCTTACAAAGATACAGCCCGATTCCGGTAGATTTTTTATCTGCCCTGCCGTTATATCCGGTAAAGCCCCGCTCAAACACTCGTGGCAAATCTTCTTCCCAGATTCCAATTCCATTATCCTCAATCACAAGCCATAACTGATTGGATTCCTGTTTTGTAAAAATTTGAATCGTTCCACCTTTTTCAGTGTATTTTAATGCATTGGATAAAATCTGTTCGATTACGAAACACAGCCATTTTTTATCTGTAATCACATTCTGATTCACCGCCTGATATTCTAACCGAATCTTTTTTAAGATAAACATCTGGGAATATTTGCGAATACTTGCCCGAATTAAATCATCAAGCGGATAATGCTCAAATTTCAAATCCGAAGCCATATCTTCCATTCTAAGATACGTCAGCACCATTTCCACATACTGTTCAATCCGAAACAATTCCGCTTTTAATTCCCGTAGTTTTTTCTCTTCTGGATACTCCTCTTCCATCGTTTGTAACAGCATCCGCATTGCAGATATTGGTGTCTTAATCTGGTGCACCCACATCCCATAATAATCCTGCATTTCCTGTCTGAAAATCAATTCTTCGGATTTTAATTTTCTTCGGATTTCTTCTAATTTATCAAGCAAATCCTGATAATCATTTTCAATTAAAGTATCCGGTTCCGGCAAATCCAGAAGCGCATCCTGCATATTTTTCTCTACTAAAACAAGCTCTTTATGCCTCTTATAAAACTCGCAAAAATCAATGAAAAATAAAATTCCAGCCAGTACAAGAACCAGCAAAAAACCATAATTCAACGCATCAGATGGAAGATTATAGAGGAAAAATACAAATTTCAAAAGTGCCAGCGTTATTATATAAAGCAAAATTTCCCTTGCCCGCTCTTTTAAAAATCCTGCAAATATTCTCATTTTGCCACCATATATCCGATTCCTTTTTTGGTCTGAATCACTTCTTTTAGACCAATTTGTTCCAGTTTTTTACGAAGCCTTGTCATATTGACGGTCAATGTATTATCATCGATAAATTCGTCACTTTCCCAAAGTCTTGTAATCAGTGCATCCCTTGATACAATCTTCCCGGCATGTTCTAACAGCATCTGAAACAGACGAAATTCATTTTTTGTTAATTCCATTTTATTCTGCTCATACTCAATTGTTGCATCAGCAAGATTTAAATATGCCCCATGCCATTGCATCACATCGACACTGCCCTGAAATTCATACGTCCGTCTGAGCACTGCCTGTACTTTTGCCGTCACCACATTTAAATCAAACGGTTTTTCAATAAATTCATCTCCACCCATGTTCATTGCCATTACAATATTCATGCTCTCGTTAGCCGAAGAAATGAACAGAACCGGCACCTTCGATACTTTTCTGATTTCCTGACACCAGTGAAATCCATTGAAAAATGGAAGAACCAAATCTAACAGTACAAGCTGTGGCTCAAATTAAAAACGTATCCATCACATTTTTAAAATCCGTCACACCCTCCACCTGATAATCCCATTTTTCAAAGTGTGTTTTTAGCCCATCTGCAATTACAACATCGTCTTCTACGATTAATATTTTATACATAATGTCCTCATTTATTATAATTCAAACGCTTCCATATCATCCGGCACATAGAGATTTCCATGATAATAGGCTTTTCCTTCTTCCGTATAAAGTGCCTTCCTTGCTTTGATATTTTTATCTTCGGTATGATATAAAATCAGATTTTCCACCCCTAATTTTTCTGCCAGCTCACAGGCATCTTTTACGGTAGAGTGATTTTTTTCATACGGATGGAAGGTATCTCGCTGTCCATACAGGCAAAATGCTTCATGAAGCAGCCATTTACTTTGTCTTGCGTATTTTTCTTCCCAATCGCAGTATGGTTCATCTCCACAACAGGTTAACTTCTGTCCTTCTTCTAATTCCATGCTAAATCCAAACTGTTTTGCTTTAGTAGAATGAATATCAAAAAATGTCACTTTCTTTCCAATGATTTCTTTTTCCTCTCCATCGGAAACCACAACCAGATGTACTCTCTTTCCAATAAAATCGGTCTGTTTTTTCTGGAGCAGTTTTTCAGCAAGTTCCTGAATTAAAGAAATCACTTCTTCATGTCCGTAAATATAAGCATCACCTTCATAAGCACCTTTCTGCATATTTTGGCAGATAATACGGGTCATCCATACAATTCCCAAAATATGGTCGATATGTTTATGAGTCACAAAAATATGATGAATGTCTGAGATAGAAATATCCGCATCTTTTAAGCGTTTTAAAATTTCGCTTCCACCGCCTCCATCAACTAATAAATATTGCTTCTCATTTTCAATTACAAAACAGGTATTATAAACTTCTGTTACTAATGCATTTCCTGTTCCAAGCATTGTTAATTTCATTTTTTTCTTCCTTTCTGTTTTATCTGTTTAACTTTGTTGTTTTAATTCCCGATGTACCTTTTTTCTTACAAAATAGAAGCAAACTGCCTGCATCAAAATCGTCAATGTCCAAGACGCCGGATACGACACAAATAAAATCTTTAAGGAACGATGAGCCGGGAAAACTCCAAAAATCCACACAATTCTTGTTCCAACTGTTCCGATAATCGATAAAATCATTGGCACTGCCGAAGCTCCCATTCCTCGAAGCGCACCCGGAAATAAATCCATCACTCCACACAAAAAGTATGTCACCGTAGTCAGTGCTAAAATTTCCAGACCACAGCGAATAACTTCCGGATCTTCTGTATAAATCTTTAAGATTTCACCACCAAATGCATAGGAACCACATCCCAGTACAAGTGAAACACCTACACTTAAAATAATACAGTCTATCATTACTCGATCCATTCGTTTTGGCTTATTTACACCATAATTCTGACTTGTAAAACTCATACACGCCTGTGTCACCGCATTGATTGACGCATATAAAAATCCCAGAATATTATTTGCCGCCGTATATCCGGCCATCGCTGTTGAACCAAATGAGTTTACGGAAGACTGCAAAAGTGCATTGGAAAAATTAATGACCGTACTTTGCACCCCTGCAGGAATTCCAACCTGAAAAATCTGTTTCAGATACTCTTTTTTCATTCTTAATTTTGAAAAACGAAGCTGATAACTTCCTTCTGTTTTATAAAGGCACCACAGCACTAAAACGCAAGAAATCAGCTGTGAAATCACTGTCGCAATCGCAACACCTGCCACTCCCATGTCGAATACAATGACTAAAATCATGTTAAGAATTGCATTGGTAACCCCTGAAATAATCAAAAACATCAACGGACGTTTGGTATCTCCAACAGCTCTTAAAATAGCTGCTCCATAGTTATAAAGCATGAAAAATGGCATACCTAAGAAATAGATTTTCATATACAGACTCGACTGGTCTATGACATCCGCCGGTGTCCCCATCAGTTCCAGCGCCCACCTTGAAAAAAGCAGTCCGACTATCGCCATTGCAATTCCACTAATCAACGCCAACAATATCGAAGTATGTACTGTTTCTGACATTTCTTTTTGTCGCCCTGAGGCATAAAAACGTGCAGCCAACACATTTGCCCCAAGTGATACTCCAATAAATAAATTCGTAAACACATTAATCAATGCCGTCGTTGAACCGACCGCCGCAAGGGCGGAACTTCCACTAAACCTTCCTACCACAACAATATCCACCGCATTGAACATCAACTGTAAAATTCCGGAAAGCATAAGTGGAAGAGAAAACGAAATCAATTTGTCCATAATCGAGCCATTGCACATATCAATTTCATATTTATTTTGTTTCATTTTTATCTCCATCTCCCGTCTTTTTTTTACTTCTCTTTATCAGTATACTATACAAAAAATTGCAATACAATGGAGAAAAAATCAAAAAATCAGGTAGGAAAATTCCTGCCTGATTCTTTGACTACTTATTCAATTTAATCACAATATCTCCGTCATCTGCCTGTAATTTCAGATTGCCATCTTTTCCATTTCTTTGATAACTGCTTTCATCCACATCTTCTTCATGAAGCTTTCCTTCAAGAAAATCCGGTACCTCAATATCGCCAAAACCTGTAGATGCATCAAATCCAAGTGTTAAAAGCTGTTCTTTTTTTGCTTCAATATCAATATCTCCAAAGCTGCTGGAAATGGAATTTTCACCAGTAAACTCACTATCTTTTGCGACGAAATCACCATCGGAAAGTTCAAAGTTACAAGCTTTTATCTTAGAATCATACGTTTTCACATCACCAAAAGAAGCGGAAACGGTGACATCTTTTAAAGTACTATTCTTAATAAAAATCTCTCCATCATCTGATGAAATCTTTCCACTTTCAAAGCAACTGCTATTAATCAGGATATCACCAAATGAACTGTTTATATTTGCAGACTGAAATCTTGCATCCGTTGGAACATATAATGTTACAACATTTTCATCCGTCGTAAAGTCTTTGTCTTTTGACAGGAATGCTGTAAGAAATCCAATATCTATATGTGTATAAGAATTGGAGTCTGAATCTTCTTTAAGCGTAAGAATTTTATTTTTCACATCATAAGAAACCGGTTCTTTTTCCTTTGAATCTGAAGTCGTATAACTGATATAATACGAATCATCATCAGAAGATACAATCTGCAAGTTTAAAGAAGAAAGATCCACGTTTAATGTGCTATAATCATCTATCTTTGTTTTTTCTAATCCATAAGTTGAATCTTCTTTTGTTGCCGAACCTTTCCATTGGTTTAAATCAGCGGCAAGCACATAATTTTTTCCTCCGTTCAAAAATCCAACTGCAAAGAGAAGTGCTCCTGCCACAACGCATCCCGCACCTGCTGCAAGACAATTTTTAATCCATCTTTTCATGAATCCTTCCTCCTTTTCTAAATCTCTTTGAACGTCCTGAAACCCATTTTGCCAATTTCACGAATAATAATCCAATCCCTTTTGCAAGCGCAACACCAAGAATAATGCTAAGTATTCCAAGACCAACCACGAAAAGTCCGCTTCCACTTATGATTGCAAATCCTGGTACGGAAAACGGAATTGCTAAAATTCCCCGGATAAATAGTTTTGCCCCGACTAAAAAGAAACAAAATGCAAAAATAAAAATACATAGTACTATGACTCCAAGACAAATTACCAATGATAATACGACTGCAAGGAAAGCAATTGCAAGCGGTGCACCAATCGGTGCCGCACAAATTGCAAGGCAGGCTATCCAAAAGAGACTCCATTTCGATGACTTTTTGATTGTTTCGGATTCCGACACCTGCTCCTCTAACTTCCTATCCAGAAGATTAGAAATCAAGTCTCTTGCTGCTTCTTTTGGAGTTCCAAGTTCGTTCATTAACTCCTTTGCGCCCTCTTCGTCTGTCTCTTCAAAATATTCTGTGAAATACTCCATCGCATCTTCATAATCCTGCGAAGAAAGTTTTTTCAAATATTTTTGTAACTGTTTTAAATATTCTTCTTTACTCAACTTCGAATCCTCCCCTCTATAATTCCGTCAATTGTATCGCAATAGGCAATCCACTCATGGCTAAGATATTCGATTTGCTCTTTTCCACTTTCGGTAATCGAATAATACTTTCGTTTTCTTCCCTGAAACTCCTGTGAATACGTGGTAAGAAATCCTGCCTTTTCAAGTTTTTTCAAAATCGGATAAAGCGTTGATTCCTTAATATCCGCCACCAGTTTAATTGTCTGACTGATTTCGTATCCATAAGAGTCCTGAGTTTCCACAATTGTCAGAATCAGATATTCAATCAATAAAGCAGAAACCGGAAAATACATGCAATCATCTCCTTTTTAATTATGTAAATAATTATATATATATAAATTTTA
>ENA-OQCN01001136-OQCN01001136.1-human-gut-metagenome-genome-assembly--contig:-NODE-1136-length-13530-cov-1.877863_pt1 | contig 13530 bp, 17 predicted proteins | sample MGYA00242497_ERZ504576 | MGnify/ENA primary metagenome ERZ504576 (study PRJEB26092, sample SAMD00036296) | human gut metagenome | host: Homo sapiens | study: EMG produced TPA metagenomics assembly of...
ATAGCCTATATCAACCTTTTCGCCGTCCACTTCCGTATACTGCTTTTTACACTCGATAAAACTGCCGTCAATACCGCTGATACCGACTGCACGACCGCCGTTTGTATTAAGAAGTGCGACAATTTCTTTAATTTGTTTTACCTATAAGTACCTGTTGAGCAGTCTGCATTGTAATATCGTCCGTCACACGCAAACCGTTTACGAATTTACTCTTTACACCGCGTTCGTTAAGAGCCTTTGAAATATCGGGACCTCCGCCGTGTACGACAATCGGATTAAGTCCGATAAACTTCAAAAGAGTAATATCCTCCATTACGGAGTTCTTTAATTCTTCGTTTATCATAGCATTGCCGCCGTATTTGATAACAACGGTTTTGCCGGAAAATTTCTGTATATACGGAAGTGCCTCTATAAGTATTCCCGCTTTTTTTATAAGTTCTTGCATTACTTCCACCCTCTATTATAAATAAAATCCCGGATTTGTAAGGGCTGTCTTTTCGTCCAAGCCGAATAACAAGTTCATATTCTGAACGGCTTGTCCCGCAGCACCCTTTACAATATTGTCAAGTGACGATACGACTACGGCTCTTTGAAGTCTTTCATCATAGCACACGCCTATATCAACGAAGTTTGAACCTGCAACGTGTTTTGTTTCAGGCAAGTCGCCCACTTCCTTAACTCTTACAAAAAATTCGTCTTTATAAAATTCCTTGTACATTTCCGTAAGTTCTTCCGCACTTGACTTTCTGTTTAGATTTACATAGATTGTCGAAAGTATTCCGCGTTTTTGCGGAATAAGGTGCGGCGTAAACGAAATCATTATTTCTTCACCTGCAACATTGCTAAGCTCCTGCTCGATTTCAGAAGTATGACGGTGAGTTGCTACCTTATACGCTTTCATATTTTCAGTACATTCGCAGAAACTGTTTTGAAGTTTAAGACCGCGTCCTGCACCTGTAACACCGGATTTTGCATCAACAATAATATTCTTTGTTTCAGCAATTTTATTTGCCAAAAGCGGAACTGTTCCGAGTATTGAACAAGTTGTGTAACAGCCGGGGTTACCGATAAGTCTTGCATTCTTAATCTTATCTCTGTGAAGTTCGGGAAGTCCGTAAACAGACTCCTTTAAAAGTTCGGGTGATGAATGTTTTTCACCGTACCACTTTTCATACACAGCCACGTCATCATATCTGTAATCACCGCTAAGGTCGATAACTTTAAGACCTTTTTTCAAGTAATGACGGAATTACCGATTTTGACGCACCGTGCGGAAGTGCGGTAAATGCCACATCACAAGCACCGACCTTATCAAGGTCAAGTTCTTCACATTCCTTTTCAAGTACGTGATTGAAGTTCTTATAAACATCACTTATCTTCTGTCCCGCAAAACTGTGCGAACCGAGTATTTCAATACTTACCTCCGGATGTGATGTTAATAATCTTACAAGCTCAATACCTGCATATCCCGTTGCTCCGAGAACTGCCGCTTTTATCATTTCGTATCCTTCCTTCCAAATAAAAATAAGGCACTTTATCGTTTTTTTACCCTATTTTTTGCTACTATCTAATTAATTATAATACACATTTTGAAATTTGTAAAGGGTAAAATGCCACATTATTGTAATATGCTCTTAACAAAAATCAAGTTGAATTGTCACAGATTTACTTGTATAATGTATAATATTAAGAATTATGTAAACATAGGGGGTGTGATGTTGAAAAACAGAATATTCAGGTTGTTATCTGTTTTCTGTTCGATTGTAATTTTAATGTCCTGTCTTACGTTCAGCACTGTTGTTGCTGATGAGCCTGTCGGCAAGATGGCGGCGGTATATGCTTATGTACTTAATAACTATTTGTACACTTACAGTTCAATGCACACCGAAAACGCAGGTGATTCTCTTTCAATTTCGGAGGACAATATACCTAACGGCGTTGTGTACAGTGATATAGTAAATTTTGACGCAAATGAAAATCCGTATCTTGTTATTTTCCTTGCGGACAGCGGATACACTACCGCTTCATGTCACGTTTGGAAATATGACGAAGAAACGGAAAATGCGGAACGTATCGCTATTTTAGACGTTAATTACAATCAAATACCGCTTGGTCAATCGGGTGTATTTTCTCTCGGTTCAAGCGCTGAAAAACGTTATATAACATACAAGGTGTTTGAAGGTGACGAACTTGTTCACGCGGATTATTACACCGTTATCGATGGTGATGCATTTGAATATGTAAACGCACCGCAGGTGCTTTCGGAAACAGGTGTTATGGACTTCAGTTCGGAATATTTCCACCCAAATGTTGACGTTTCTCATTATAACCAAAATATCGGCAACTTTTTCGACAAGCTGAAAAACTCTGCCGCAGACAGTGTTACATATGAGGACATTGCGGAACGTTTGAGCGATGAGGACGAACATCAGATTGAGGAAGTTCTTAAAAATGTAGTAAGCTATACCGATTTTGATATTGCCAACTACACTACTATGGACGAATACCAAAACGCACTTAACGTCGAACCGAACGGTGACAGATTTTATCTGATTTCAGAGGCATATAATCTTGGTGACGAGATTTATTACGTTCGTTTCTCTACTGACCGTTCATATTACAACTATGCGCTTTTGCGCAGAAGTGATATGGCTGATAACGGTTATCAGATTTTGAAGGTCAGAACGGACTGTATACCTCTTTCGGACAGAGAACTTAAACAGATAAAAGCCGATTACGACAGAAACACTTTACTTTATAAAAAATCAAAAGGTACTCTGAAGCTTTCAAAAACATCAAAGTATGATGACAGCGACGGTCTTTCAGAGCCTACAAAAGCACCGTCTATTCATATTGAGAAATCATTAAAGAGTTCAACCCGTCTGCCGGCAGTATGCTTGGGCGGCGGTATCGCAATAGCCTTGCTTACCGTTTTATGGGTTTACCTTTACAGTGACAACAATTAAAACAAAATCCGATGGTATGAAACCATCGGATTTTTGATTATTTTTTATTTTTCTTTTTTAATTTCCACGTTTTTTCTTTAAGTTTTGCAAGCTGTTCTTCGTATCTTCTTGACGTCAAATTCGGGAATGCTTTAATAATACGTTTTTGGAATATATGCGTTTCTTTAACAAGATTATCGTACTTCGCTTTAAGTTCGTCCAAATCGTCCTTATGCTTTGACTTGATTTCTTCTTTCTTATGCTCGTACTTCTCTTTCATATCGTCCAAATTCTCACGAATTTCCTGTACGTTTTCACTGTTGTATATCTCAATGCCCTTTTTCATAATATCGTTGGCACCGTCATAAATATGTTCGCCGACTTCGTCGGAAACATTATGAATTTTCTTTGCAATATCATTCATAAGTTTAACACGTTTTGTAAGATTATTAATGGTTATAACGGTTATAATAACATCAGCCACAAACACTGCCGCAAAAAATACAACTACAACAAGTCCCAAAATATGCGGTATAAATCTTACAAATCCAAGTATAACAGGGTGAATACCTTTCATAAGCGCGATACACACTAAACCCCAATATATCGAAAATTTAAGGCATATGTAACCGCCTATGTTAAACGGCATATCCGTATAATCCCACCAACGTGCGTGGAATATTTTGTCGAGTGCAAAACCTGTAATCAGTTCCAATATTGACGTAAGCAACGCCGAACCGACAAAAAGTAAAAATATATTGTCTTTTATCGGAGTAAGACATAATACAACTATCACACCTCCGACACCGTATATCGGACAAACAGGCTCCGTTTAGGAAACCGCGGTTTATAAAATGTCCTTCATTCAGTCCGCAAAATACTACTTCGATACACCAACCGAAAAATGCGTAAATGAAGAATAGCCATAAAAGTTCATAAATTGAATAGCCTAATATCATTTGTTTGTTCCTTTCGTTATAAAATTATTTCGTATCCTTATTTATGTATTCCGCTTTCAACTTCGAATACATAATCTTCTGACTGCTGTATAGTCCGTAATACCCCGATAACATATAACTCACGCCTGCCGCAATGGCAAAAAGTATAAAGCCTTTCGAGCCGAACAGTTCAATACTCAAAACTATTGACGCAATCGGACAGTTAAGCACACCGCAGAACATTGCAATCATTCCGATTCGCCGCAAATCCAGGATTTAAGCCGAACAAATGACCGACAACACAGCCGAATGTCGCACCGATAAAGAATGTCGGAACAATCTCTCCGCCTTTAAATCCCGCACCGATTGTTATTGCAGTGAACACAATTTTCAATACCCACGCCCAACCTTTTGCGTGACCGCCGACAACGGCATGTTCAATTATATCCATGCCCGAACCGTTATAATCTCGTGAGCCTGTTAAATATGTAAGTGCGATTATCGCCAACGCACCGACAACTACTCTTATATACGGATTTTTAAACCATATTTTTAAATATCTTGCCGTATAGTGCATTGTCGTACAGAATATTATGCTTAGTTCCGCACACAATGCCGAAATAAGTATTGTCTGTAAAATCGTTATAACGCCTGTTTGCGGAATAACGGTTATTGCGAATTGAGTCGGCTCAAGTCCGGCAAATCTTGTAACCAAAAATGCCGCAAGTGATGACATAAGACACGGCACAAGTGCCGAATAATACATAATTCCCACGCTTGTCACACCGAGTGCAAACACAGCCGCCGTTATAGGTGTACCGAACAGAGCCGAAAACACCGCACTCATTCCGCACATTACAACCATATGCATATCTTTTTCATCAAGCTTAAAAAGTCTGCCGATATTGCTTCCTATACTTCCGCCAAGCTGAAGCGCCGCACCTTCTCTGCCGGCACTGCCGCCGCAAAGATGAGTTATAACCGTACTTACAAATATAAGCGGTGCAAGTAAAATAGGTACTTTTTCATCATTTCTTATTGACGAAATAATACTGTCCGTACCCTTGTTTTCAAGCATTTTACACGCTTTGTACATTGCCACAATTATAATACCGCCTATCGGAAGAAACAGTACAAACCAATCGTGCATTGTAAAAATAATATTCGCATAATTTACACTCATATGAAACAAAGCGCCGACGCATCCACCAACCACTCCGATTATTATTGAAATCAACGCCCATTTCAAAAACGTAATAACGTAATTTGACGCAGATTTCATTTTTCCAATCGCTATATCCTTTATCATATTTATCTCCCTGTTTCTTTTTATAATATATTAAATTATATCATTTTACACCGTTTTTTTCAACATATTTATATTCTAAATATTACTAATAAAATTTTTGAATATAATTTTTATCAATGTACAAAATATTAGTGTAGTCGATACAATTCGACACAAAATTTTAAATAGATTAAGACTTTGGTTTTAAGGAGGGAAACAAAATGAGTAAAAACAAGATTCAAGTTCCTGAGGCAAAGCAAGCTATGGAGCAGTTCAAAATGGAAGCAGCTAACGAAGTAGGCGTAAACCTAAAGCAAGGTTACAACGGTGACCTTACAGCAAAGCAAGCCGGAAGTATCGGCGGTCAAATGGTTAAAAAAATGATAGCTGATTACGAAAGCAGAATGAAATAAGACATTCTGAAAATAAACTTACTATCATAATTTAATCAAATCACAAAAACGGTGATTAAAAATGAAAATCATTTTTAATCACCGTTTATCTTTTGCTTTATTTCCTGAACTATTTCAACCAACTTAAATTTAACAACAACTTCTTTATCGTTTTTTGTAATTATATCATAAGTCTCTTTATCGAGTTTTTCGCGAAGAATTTTTTCGCTTTCTTTACTGAGCCGAACTTCCTCACCCTCTTTAAAGCACAACGGCGGATACATAACGCACCACCAATTATGTCCTTCACCGCTGCCGAGAACAATTCTTACACCGTAATATTCGCCCGCCGGCAAAACCATTGACTTATATGTTTTTCGGGAAATTCAAATTTACCGTATTCGGCGTGTGCCGTATATGAAAAACCGTTTTCAAGAAGTACGTCATTCGCTATATCTTCAAATTCATTCAAATCATTTATTATCTCATCGCGACATTCGTTTTTATCCGTTTTTGAAAGTCTGTCGCCGACATTTTTTAAAATTGCGTCACGCACCTTTAATTTAACTGCTTGGTCGTTATCATCGTCACTGTCCGCGATAATATGTAATCTTATCAAATTATCCTGCAAATCAGACTGTACACCGTCCGAATATGCAGTTACACAAACCGTCATACAAAGTGCCACCAAAAATACCGCTATTATCTTATTCATAATTCATACCTCACTGATTTAATCTTGTATTGAAATTATTAACCTATTTTTCATCTCGCATACATATTTATTACGATTTTATGGAAATACTAAAGAAAAATCACAAGGAGGAAGTAATATGAAAAAATTAATATCTGTCGTTCTGGCATTTGCATTGATAACTTGCGGCGTCGTTTATTACACTAACGAAAACAACGCATATGCGGTAAGTGCCTCATCAAACGAAAAACAGCTTTTGGCAAGAGCGGTAAACGGCGAGGCACGCGGCGAGCCTTACGAAGGACAAGTTGCCGTTGCGGCAGTTATTTTAAATCGTGTACGTCATTCGTCATTCCCTAACACAATTTCGGGTGTTATCTATCAGCCGGGTGCATTTACGGCGGTCAGTGACGGACAAATAAATGTTCCTATCGACGAAAATTCTACGGTTTACAAAGCCTGCAATGACGCTTTAAACGGTTGGGATCCGTCCGGCGGTGCGATATACTATTTTAATCCCGACACCGCCACAAATGCTTGGATATGGTCAAGACCACTTATAAAAACCATCGGCAAGCACAGATTTTGCAAATAATATGAGAGAGAGGAAAATAATATGGAGAGAAAAAAAAGCATACACGTTTGGCTGTATACAATACTTATTGTAGGAATAATCGCCGCAGTCATATGGGGTGCTACCGCAACGAAAAATGCAAAAGCACTTGAAGTCACCACAGAAAATCAATACAACAGAGCGTTCCACGAGCTTGTCGGTTATGTTGACGATATAGACACTCTTTTGAGCAAAACACAGCTTACAAAAAGTCCCGCACAGCTTGCAAAACTTCAAGCGATATTTTTCGACAAAGTGCAGAGGCAAAGTCATGTCTTGGTCAGCTTCCCACATCAGAGGTACAGCTTGACAACACGTCAAATTTCTTTCACAAGTCGGCGATTACACCTATGTGCTTTCGCAGTCAATGATTAACGGTGAAGAATTTCACAGGAAGAATATGATAATCTTGCGTCAATGAACGAATATGCCGCAACACTAAAAAATACGCTCTCAGAAATAGAAACAAAAATTTACAATGGAGAAGTACGCATTTCACAGTCAAGGACAAGACAGCGCGGAACAGTCGCAGACGCGGCAGATTCAAACGTACTTGACGATTTGGCTAACGTAGAAAAATCGTTTGACGAATATCCGTCACTTATATATGACGTCCGTTCTCGGAGCATATTGAAAACAGAGAGCCTGCACTTTTGAAAAACGCACACACAATTTCACAAGAGGACGCACTGAACACAGCTGAGAAATTTGTCGGTACAAAAGGATTGGCTTTTGAAAGTCTTTCGGAAAATACCGCAATACCATCATACACATTTGTGAAAAACACCGACTCAAATCAAATTTCAATAAGTATAACAAAAGACGGCGGATATATTCTTTCATATCTGAACAGCAGAAATATTGACGGCGAACGTCTTGACATTAATTCCGCAACAGACAAAGCGGCTGAATTTTTGCAGAAAAACGGTTTTTACAGTATGCAGAGCAGTTATTATGAAAAATCAGGCGGTATCGCAACGATAAACTTTGCATATGTACAGGACAACGTAACGTGTTACAGTGACCTTGTAAAAGTTCGTGTTGCACTCGATACAGGTGAAATTGTAGGTCTTGAAACAAACGGATATATTATGAATCACACAGAGAGAAACTTATCAGCACCTACACTTTCCGTTGATGACGCAAAATCAAAAATATCCACAGGACTTGACGTGACCGCAACAAAACTTGCTCTTGTTCCGAAGGATAGTATGAGAGAAGTACTTTGCTATGAATTTAAGGGTGTTTTTAACGGCAAAACTTTTTAATATATGTCAATGCCGAAAACGGTCGTGAAGAAGAAATATTCCTGCTTATCGAATCGGAAGAAGGAATTTTGACAGTATAATTTAATATATTGACTTTTTCGTGTATTTACGATACAATATATAATAGTATATTATAGGTACATTGTAAATATAGGAAAGGAAATGAAACCAATGAGTAAAAGATTATTTACTTCGGAATCTGTAACAGAAGGTCATCCCGATAAAATCTGTGACCAAATTTCTGACGCAATTCTTGATGAAATACTAAAAGAAGATCCGATGGCAAGAGTCGCTTGCGAAACTACTTGTACAACGGGTATAATCTCAATTATGGGTGAAATTACAACATCTTGCTATGTTGATTTCCCTAAGGTTGCAAGACAGGTTGTTCTTGACATAGGCTATGACAGAGCTAAATACGGCTTTGACGGTACAACTTGTGCCGTTGTTACGGCTATTGACGAACAGTCGCCCGATATTGCGCAAGGCGTTAATGACGGTTATGAAAACCGTGAACAAGGCGGTAATGACAACGAAAATTCAACAGGTGCCGGCGACCAGGGTATGATGTTCGGTTACGCTTGTGACGAAACACCCGAATTTATGCCAATGCCGATTTCTCTTGCACACAAAATGGCAAAGAAACTTACACAAGTAAGAAAAGACGGTATCCTTGATTATCTTCGCCCTGACGGCAAAACTCAAGTTACTGTTGAATATGATGACGATAAGCCTGTAAGAGTTGACGCAGTTGTTGTATCAAGCCAGCATTCTCCTGATGTTGATATTCAAAAACTTCGTGAAGATATTAAGAGAGAAGTTATTTTAACAACTGTTCCGGCTGAACTTATTGATGAAAACACTAAGTTTTATATCAATCCGACAGGCAGATTTGTTGTCGGCGGACCTAACGGTGACAGCGGTTTAACAGGAAGAAAACTTATCGTTGACACATACGGCGGTTATGCAAGACACGGCGGCGGTGCTTTTTCGGGTAAAGACCCTACAAAGGTTGACAGAAGTGCCGCATATGCATCTCGTTGGGTTGCAAAGAATGTTGTTGCGGCAGGACTTGCAAAGAAGTGCGAAGTTCAGCTTGCATATGCAATCGGCGTTGCACACCCTGTTTCAATAATGGTTGATACTTTCGGTACTGCAACAGTTGATGAAGATAAGATTGAACAGGCAATCGAAAAAGTATTTGATTTAAGACCGCACGCAATTATCAAACAACTTGATTTGAGAAAGCCTATCTATAAAAACCTTGCCGCTTACGGTCATATGGGACGTGAGGACTTAGGCGTAAGTTGGGAAAAACTTGATAAAGTTGAAGAATTGAAAGCTGCAATTAAATAACTAATAAAATCCGATGGCATTAACCATCGGATTTTTATGCACTCAAAAAGCACATCGTAAGATGTGCTTTTTGTAATACAAATAACTTTTTCATTAGAAATCTACTTCTGTACCGTAGTATGTGCAAGTAAACAATTTCTCCATCTGTTCCGGAGTAATTGAACGTGGGTTTGAACCTGTGCAAGCATCACCTACTGCAAGTTCGGCGATTGATGACAATTTTTCTTTAAATTCATCTTCCTTAACACCGAATTCCTGCAATGTCTTAGGGATATTCATAGCTCTGTTAAATTCTTCAATCTTAGCGATTAGAGCATTTACCTGTGCCTTTTCAGATGTTCCGCCAAGTCCTACACGTCTTGCAATATCTGCATAACGGTGCATAGCCTCTGGCTCGTGTGCGTTGTACTTAATTACATACGGCAAATAAATTGCATTTGCACATCCGTGAGGAATATGACCTGTTGAGAATGCCGCACCTGTTTTATGTGCCATTGAGTGAACTATACCAAGCAAAGCATTTGAGAATGCCTGACCTGCAAGACATTGTGCATAATGCATTTGTTCTCTCGCGTCCATATCGCACTTATACGACTGCGGTAAGTAATCAAGCACCATCTCTATTGCCTTAATTGCAAGAGGGTCTGTAAACGGTGAATTAAGAGTTGATACATATGCCTCGATTGCGTGAGTAAGTGCGTCCATACCTGTGTATGCAACTTGCTTTATCGGCAATGATTCAACAAGCTGTGGGTCTACGATTGCAACGTCCGGTGTAATCTCAAAGTCTGCAAGAGGATACTTGATACCCTTTGCATAATCTGTGATAACCGAAAATGCAGTAACTTCAGTAGCCGTACCCGATGTTGACGGAATAGCTACAAATTTAGCCTTTTGGCGAAGTTTCGGGAATGAGAAAGGTGTACAGAGTTGCTCAAAAGTAACCTCAGGATATTCATAGAATGCCCACATGGCCTTAGCCGCGTCAATCGGTGAACCTCCGCCGATTGCTACGATTACATCAGGCTGAAAATCTGTCATAGCCTTTGCACCCTTCATAACAGTTTCAACTGACGGATCAGGCTCAACGCCTTCAAACAACTGTACTTCCATTCCTGCTTCTTTTAAATATGCTTCTACTTTATCAAGAAAACCGCCGCGACGCATTGAACTGCCGCCCGATACGACGATAGCTTTTTTACCGTCAATATTCTTTAGGTTTTCAAGTGAATCCTTTCCGTAATACAAATCTCTTGGTAATGTAAATCTTCCCATAATAAATAACCTCCTCTAATAATAAGAAAAAAGTAGTTGTTAAATTATTATCAATCTAACAACTACATTATATCACTTTATATTCAGTTTTTCAATAATTTAAACCTATTTTACAAAAAATTTACCTTTTGCATAAATTTCTTGGTTTATTTTGTACACTTTTTAAAATCATAAATTAAAAAATCTTGTTGCGATATTGAAAAATATCAAAATACTCGTTGCATCGACAATGGTCGTTATAAGCGGTGCCGCCATAACAGCGGGGTCAAGCTTACAACGCTTTGCAAGCATAGGCAGTGAACAGCCTATAAACTGCGAAATTATGACTATAAATATAATCGACAGACTCACCACGGTCGCAATTTGCAAATCACCTGACATTATCCATATTCGCACACCGTTTACGATTGCCAATATAACGCATATTGCAAGCGAAATTCTGAATTCGGTAAATATGACTTTTAAGAAGTCTTTCAGTTTAATTTCGTCAACCGACATTCCGCGAATTATCATTGTTGAGCTTTGCGAACCGCAGTTACCGCCCGTACTCATAAGCATAGGAATAAACGATACAAGTGCAGGTATCGCCGCACACGCGTCCTCATATTTTGTTAAAATAGTTCCCGTTATCGCCGCCGACAACATCAGTATCAACAGCCAAAAAAATTCTGTTTTTGGCGTGTTTAAAATCAGACGTTTTGAAATACGATTCCTCCGTCGGTTGATAGCCGCCATTCTTTCGATATCCTCTGTTGCCTCGTCCTGCATAACGTCGATTGCGTCGTCAAAGGTTACGATACCGACAAGTCTGCCCTCGTCGTCAACAACAGGCATTGTTACAAAGTCGTATTTATTCATATCCTTTGCAACGTCCTCTTTATCGCTCAAAGTATGCACGCATATTATGGTCTTATCCATTATATCGCACACTTTTTCATTCGTCTCGGCAAGCAAAAGATTTTTTACCGACAAATATCCCAACAGTTTTCTGTTATCATCAGTGACATAACAAGTATAAATCGTTTCAGCCTCATTGATTGTACGTCTTATACGTTTGATTGCGTCACTGATTGTCATTTTCGGTCTAAGACTGATATAATCGGTCGTCATAAGACTTCCGGCACTGTCCTCGGGATATTTCAATATCTCATTTATCATCTGACGCATATCAGGCTCTGTATTTTTAAGAATACGTTTCACCACATTTGCAGGCATTTCCTCAACAATATCCGCCGCATCATCAACGTAAAGTTCATCAAATACTTCCTTGATTTCATTATCCGAAAAACCGCGTATCAAAAGTTCTTGCTCATCAGTGTCCATAAGTGCAAATGTATCCGCCGCCAAATCTTTCGGCAAAAGTCTAAATAAAAGCGGTAAACTGTCCGAAGAAACCTCTGAAAACATTGCCGCTATATCCGCCTCATTCATTGACGAAAGTACATCTCGAAGTGATGAATATTTTTTGTTTTCAAGTAATGTTTCGATTGTCTTAGCCAATGCTGTCATTTTCATCACTCCTATCATTTTTAGTCCTATATATAGTATAACCTTATTTTTGCTTTGTGTCAATTTTTAATTCCGATTTTTGTGTAAAATATATTTTTGAAAAGTTTTTTTATTTTTTTCAAAAAATTCGTTCAATATCGCAAAAAAAGCCTCCGCAACCGCCAGATCTTCCGGGGTTGTGATCTTAATATTCTGATAAGATCCCTCCACCAGAAGGATCTTCGTTCCCGTCTCCTGCTCTACTACCATGGCGTCATCTGTCACATTACTCATGTCTTTCTTACGGATGCTTTCATAGGCTCCGCGAATCAGATCATAAGAAAATATCTGAGGAGTCTGAATATTCCATACAATTTTACGATCTGGAGTCTCTTTAATATAGCCTGACGAGTCTGCCAGTTTCACAGTGTCCTTGGAGGGCATGCCCATTACACACGCATTGGTTCGCTTCACGGCCTCATATCCTCTTTGAACCATCTCTTCTGTGATAAATGGTCTTGCACCGTCATGAATGTACACGTAATCTGTATCCTGACAGCATAATAGTCCTGCATACACAGAATCATAACGCTCTTTTCCTCCTGCTGTCACCTTGCGCACCTTGGAAAAGCCATATTTTTTTACAATTTCCTGCTCACAGTAAGAAATCATCTCTTCCCCCGTCACCAGAATAATATCCTGGATCAGCGGACTCTCCTGAAAACAATGCAGGGAATAATACAGAACCGGCTTCCCTCCTATTTCCAGAAACTGCTTCTGTATTTTGCTATGCATTCTTTTGCCCTGGCCTGCCGCCAGAACGATTGCCGTACATCTGCCCTGCTCCATTATCTCTCTCCCAGTTTCAGGTTAGGAACTGCATTTAAGTCCCATCCATGGCGTGTTCCTTTGATATATTCGTAATAAGCTGCCACGCCGATCATCGCCGCATTGTCTGTACAAAAAATAGGTGACGGACGATAGAACTTATAGCCCCTCTTTTCACAAGCCTTAGTCATAGCTTCTCTCAAAGCTCCGTTGGACGCAACCCCGCCTGCAATAGCAATCTTATCCATGTGATAATCTTTGGCAGCAAGCATTGTGTGCTCCACAAGTACGTCTACCACAGACTTCTGGAAAGAAGCCGCAAGGTCGGCACGATTGATCTCTTCGCCCTTCATCTGGGCATTGTTAATATAGTTCAATACAGCAGATTTCACGCCACTGAAGCTAAAATCATAAGGACAGTCTCCTAAATTTTTCCTTTCGGGAA
>ENA-OQCN01001137-OQCN01001137.1-human-gut-metagenome-genome-assembly--contig:-NODE-1137-length-13523-cov-6.547104_pt1 | contig 13523 bp, 12 predicted proteins | sample MGYA00242497_ERZ504576 | MGnify/ENA primary metagenome ERZ504576 (study PRJEB26092, sample SAMD00036296) | human gut metagenome | host: Homo sapiens | study: EMG produced TPA metagenomics assembly of...
TTAATGGTTATCTGTACTTCACAGAAAACAGTGATTCCGCTTTTACAGGAAGGTGCCAAAAAAGGTGTTGGCGGAGCAGTTGTATTTGCCAGCGGTTATGGTGAAGTTGGAACAGCGGAAGGAAAACAAAATGAAGCAGAACTGATTGCAGCAGCAAAAGAACTCGACATTGCGGTTATGGGACCAAACTGCGCAGGTTTTGTGAATTATATTGATAATGTACAGGCATTCGCATTTATCTCTGCAAAAAGAGACAGAAAAGGAAGCGTTGGTGTCGTGTCCCAGAGTGGTCAGCTTTGTCTTTCCATGATGGATGACCCGGGAATGCGTTTTTCTTATAATATTTCAGCAGGAAATGGAAAAATCGTTCAAATGGAAGATTATATGGACTTCCTTGTGGACGATGAAGATACAAAAGTAGTCAGCATCTATATTGAAGGTGTTAAAAATGCAGATAAATTTGCAGCTGTATTGAAAAAAGCAGCTGAAAAGAGAAAACCGGTTGTTATCTTAAAAGCAGGACGAAGTGCAAAAGGTGGAGCAATCGCTGCTTCTCATACAGGAAGTCTTTCCGGCTCCGATGCATCCTTTGATGCAGTATTGAAAAAATTCGGAGCAATCCGTGTAGATGACCTGGAAGAATTAATTGCAATGTCACTCATGCTTTCTACTATGAAGAGAATGCCGGAAAAAGCAACATTTGCTTCTATGAACTTATCCGGTGGAGAGACAGGAATTTGTGCCGATGTAGGAAGCTTAAATGGAATCGAATATCCGGATTTCACCGAAGAAACTCTGAAGAAATTAAAAGAACAGCTTCCATCTTATGCTTCTCCAAACAACCCGCTCGATATGACTGCAAGTCTTTCTTATGATGCAGACCTCTATGCAGGAGCACTTCGGACGGTTATGGATGACCCGAATATCGGTATGGTACTGATTGGATATACTCTGCTTCTTGAAATTGCAGACCCGTGTATCCATTACATGTATAAAGGAATTGAAAAGGTAGTTCAGGAAAAAGGCGGTAACTGCAAACCGATTGCCATGATACCATTTGCGGAGAACACAAGAAATCCTGAATATCAGGAAAAATTATTCCAGATAGGCGTACCGGTTTTACCGCCTCCGGTATACGCCTTCAAATTACTCCGCCATCTGGCTGACTTTATCGCTTATGAACCGGAGACAAAGACTCTGGAACTTGCGGTAGGACATCCGAAGAGCGAAGAAACACAGGCATTATCTGAGCATGAAAGTAAACAGGAATTAAAAGTATACGGTGTACCGGTACCAGATGAAGTCATCGTAACATCGAAAGAAGAAGCAGCTCAGTTTGCAAAAAATCATCCGGGTCCATTAGTAATGAAAGTAGAATCAGCTGATATCCTCCATAAGAGTGATGTGGGCGGTGTAAAATTAAATGTTTGTGGTCCGGAAACAGCAGAAAAAGCTTATGAAGAAATCATGGAAAGTGTAACCGCAAAGAGACCGGATGCACACATCAATGGAATTCTGACAGTTCCAATGTTAGATGCCGGTGTGGAAATCATCATAGGCGTAAACAATGACCCGCAGTTTGGACCGATGATCATGGTTGGAATGGGCGGCGTCTTTGTAGAAGTCTTTAAAGATGTAGCCTTATATCCGGCACCTCTGAAAGAAGAGGAAGCGCTTGAAATGTTGAAATCACTGAAATCATTTAAACTTCTTAATGGATATCGTGGAACTGAGAAATGTGACATAAAAGCATTGTGTCAGACAATCGTAGCAATCAGCAATTATGCCCAGGCCAATAAAGATGTTTTAAAAGAGCTGGATATCAATCCATTGTTTGTATATCCGGAAGGTAAGGGTGTCGGTGTAGCAGATGCTCTGATCGTAAAGAGAAAATAATGTATTAGCTAGTCCATTTGGTAAAAAATAAATTCAGAGATATCCCGTAGAAGTCAAAGATGACAGACTACGGGATATTTCTGTTTTATAAAAATTATAAAAAAACGGCAAAACCATATGGAAAGAACGCTGTGTGATGGAAGCAAAATCTTTTGCAAAGTGGGATATTTGCCGATAATAAACAGAAAAAGAATGAAAAATATAAAATAAATGCACAAAAATTACAGAAAATTAAACTAAAAAAAGTTAAAATGTATAAATGTATTCGGCTTGAAGTGCGTTGGCTTTGCGAATATGATTTGTGGAATCTTCTGGGAGTTAGAAAGAAGATTTGGGGACTGATGGAAATTGGCAGAAACGAAATGTAATTAAAAGGATTGAACTGCTTTTTAATTATATTTAAAGAAAAGGGGGCAGTTCATTCATGAAGAAACTTTTTGAAAACATAGAAAAGAAAATATTTATACCGGCATTTTTGGTATTAATTGTACTGACACTTACGATTTATTTGTTTCCAGGTCAGGTAAACGGAGTGATTTCGATTTTATTTTCATTTTGTACCCATGAGCTTGGCTGGTTGTTTATGCTGGTCTGTCTGGCATCGTTTGGATTTATGATTTGGCTGACATTCAGTAAGTATGGAAAGATCAAACTTGGAAACAAAGATGAAAAACCACAGTACAATAATTTGTCCTGGATTGCGATGTTGTTTACAGCGGGGGTTGGAACAAGTATTGTAATTCTTGGATTTTTAGAGCCGATTTATTATGTGAGTGCACCACCATTTGATTTGGAACCGTTTAGTAATGCTGCATATGAGTATGCACACATGTATGGGCAGTTTCATTGGGGCTTCAGTGCATGGGCATTTTATAATCCGGCGATTGTGGCAATTGCTATGTGATGTATGTGCGGAAAGAAAACAGTATCCGCTTGAGCAACGCCTGTCGAAGCGTGCTTCATAAAAAATCAGATGGATGGCTTGGACACATTGTGGATATTCTTGTTGTATTCGGTATTGTAGGTTCGATTTCTACATCTCTTGGAATCGGTGCACCGGTGCTTTCTGATATTATCCGTGAAGTGTTTGGTATCCCTGCACAGTATGATTTTACTGTAAAAATTATTGTGTTGATTATCTGGGTATTAATCTTTGGAACAAGTGTGTATCTGGGGTTGGATAAAGGGATCCAGCGGTTAAGCAATATTAATGTTGTGCTGGCATTTATTTTTATGGGACTGATTCTTTTGATTGGACCGACAATGCAGATTTTTAAGATGGAAGTAAACTCAATCGGTTTATATGCATCTGATTTTATCAAGATGAGCACTTATACAGATCCATTTGGAGAAGGAAAATTCTCCAGTGAGTGGACGGTATTTTACTGGGGATGGTGGATTGCTTTTATGCCGATGATGGGAATGTTTGTCGGTAAGATTTCAAGGGGAAGAACTATCAAAAATGTAATGTGGGGACAGCTTCTATGGGGGACACTCGGATGCTGCTGCAGTTTTATGATTTTTGGTGGATATTCTCTTTACCTACAGCAGTCCGGAAAAGTTGATTTGGCGACCATCCTTGCAGAAGAAGGAAATAGCGGTGCAATTATTGCAATTTTGCAGACCCTTCCAATGTCTAAGATTATGATGCTGTTCTTGTGTATTGTCTGTTTTGTCTATCTGGCAACAACGATTGATTCGTGTGCTTATGTACTGGCGGGAACAACGACAAAACGCTTATCCTATAAAGAAGACCCTGCAAGATGGAATCGTATCTTATGGGCAGTTTTATTTTGTGTCTTATCCATTGGGCTTATGATTATTGGTGGATTGGAAGCTGTAAAAACGATTTCGGTGTTGACGGGACTGCCACTGATTGCAGTGTTGATTGTGCTGATGGTTTCAGTGAAACGAATGTTGAAAGAAGACGAAGAAAAGGAAGAAAAAAGGAAATAGAAAAATTTTAACTAATTAACATTCAAGAATAGCCGCTTAGTTTAGGAGACGTGGGCGGCTATTTTTGTGATTTATGATTATCTTTACCTATTTACTTATAACAGTCAGTTTCAATTTTTCTAAAAATAATCACTGTTGAAACTCTCAGGATATGATTCAATAAACTTAACAATAAAAATAAAGCTGAGAAAGGGGTTTATAAATGATAAAGGTTATAAAAAATCATGGAAAAACAGTGCATGCATATCGCCTGGGAGAAGACAGTGAAAAAATTCAGCAATTAATAAAAGAGAAAAAAATCATTCCGCTTCCGAATGATAAATTCGAAGTGAAATCCTCAGAAACGCTTTCAAGTCAAAGTGAGCATGGTGAAATTGCAAAGGCAGGAGATTTCATTAAAGTGGACAGTGATGGTAATCCCTATCCAAATGGTGCAGAATGGTTTTATCGAAATCACAGACATTTGGCAGGAGATGAATATGAACAGCTTCCGCAGACTTTAGACGCCTGGACGTGCAATGAGAAAATGTGCAGGGAGATTGAGTTTTTAATTCAACATAAAGGACTTGTAATAAACGAACAAGAGGAGGCAGATTATTTTGTAGCGCCACTTTGGGGAACAACAGAGACTGCCGCAAAGGATGCTGTAATTGTATTTTACGGAATTACATATACAGAGAACGGTGAAATTATGGATGTGGAGTTTAATTTTGTCAAACGCACAGAATTTGATAAAACCTACCATATCACGGAATAAAAAATCTAAAAAAATAATGCGTTTTTACTGCGAGTTTTAGCTATATGGCTAGTGTACAAAATTTGATAAACTGATATAATAAAATTACGAATATATACGTAAAAAAATAAATTTGTGCGAAATCAGCAGAAAGGAAGGTATTATTATGGGTCTTATTAAAGCGGGAGTTGGAGCGATAAATGGAGTATTGGCGGATCAATGGAAAGAGTTTTTCTATTGCGAAGCGCTGGATAAGGATATTCTGGTAACTAAGGGACAGAAACGCATTGGCAAACGTTCCTCTAATACAAAGGGCAGTGATAATATTATATCGAATGGAAGCGGAATTGCAGTTGCAGACGGTCAGTGTATGATTATTGTCGAGCAGGGAAAAATTGTTGAAGTCTGCGCAGAACCTGGAGAATTTACTTACGATCGTTCGACTGAACCAAGTATTTTTACAGGAAAACTGGGTGATGGGATTAAAGAGACGTTTAAGACAATCGGCAAACGATTTACATTTGGCGGAGATACCGGAAAAGACCAGAGGGTTTATTATTTTAATACTAAAGAAATCATAGATAACAAATTTGGAACACCGAATCCATTCATGTTTGATGTGGTAAATAAAGACATCAATATGAGAAGAACTGTTCAGGTGCGCTGTAATGGTGTGTATTCTTATAAGATAATTGACCCATTGTTATTCTATACACAGGTTTGTGGAAATGTAGAGCGTGAGTATACCAGAGAAGAGATTGACCATCAGTTAAAGACGGAATTTATCGATGCCCTGCAGCCGGCATTTGCGGCACTTTCCGAATTGGAACTTCGTCCGGCACAGATTCCGGCACATACAAAAGAATTAAAAGATGCCATGAATCGTGCATTAAAGATAGAATGGACAGAACGAAGAGGAATTGAAGTACAGGCGATTGCCTTAAATCCAATTACACTCACTGAAGAGGATATGAAGAAAATCAACCAGATGGAGGATGCAGCAACACTGGGCAGTAATCCATTTATGATGGCAGGACGTATGACAGATGCAACTGCAAATGCAATGGAAAATGCAGCTTCTAATCCAAATGGGGCAATGAATGGATTTGTCGGGATGGGCATGTCGATGAATGCAGGTGGAGCAGGTGCAGGCTTTGGCGCAGCGCAGAGCTTTTATAATCAGGGAGTTCAGCAACAACAGGCACAGCAGCAGATGCAGCAAATGCAGCAAATGCAGACCGAGCAGCAGACAGCACAGAATCAATCCGGGCAGCAGTCTCAGGATAGTTGGAAATGTGCATGCGGAGCAGTTGTAACCGGAAAATTCTGTACCGAATGTGGAGCAAAGAAACCGGAACCAATTCAGGCAGGAAGATGGAAATGCAAATGTGGAGCGATGGCAACCGGAAAGTTCTGCCCGGAATGTGGCTCACCTAAACCATTAGAGGATGGATGGACCTGCACCTGTGGAACAGTAAATCAGGGAAAATTCTGCCAGAACTGTGGAGCAAAGAAACCATCGGGTGCACCGTTATATCGCTGTGATAAATGCGGATGCAGCCGGAAGACCCGAAGAATCCACCTAAATTTTGTCCGGAATGTGGAGACCCTTTTGATGAGAATGATGTTCAGTAAAAAATATATTTTAGGCTCTTTTGATATTTAATTTGTGAAAATATTTTTGATGATTGTGTCAGAATTTCTAAAGTATAAGTAAATGAAAGTTATTACATCATAAGAAAAGAGAGGGGGAAACTGCATGGGAAATTTACAGGAATATAAGTGTCCGTGTTGTGGAGGCGCAATTGAGTTTAACAGCAAACTTCAAAAAATGAAATGTCCATACTGCGATACTGAATTTGAAATAGAAACCTTACAGGGCTATGAAAAAGAACTTCAAAATGAACAGTCTGACGATATGACATGGGAAACTTCTGCCGGAAGTGAATGGCAGGAGGGTGAAGCAGAAGGCTTAGAGTCTACACCTGCAAATCCTGTGGCGGAGAAATTGTTGCCGATGCAAATACTGCTGCAACATCCTGCCCATACTGTAATAATCCGATTGTGATGACCGGACAGTTTGAGGGAAGCTTAAGGCCGGATTATGTGATTCCGTTTAAATTAGATAAAAAAGCAGCAAAAGAAGGTTTGATGAAACATTTAAGCGGAAAACGGCTTCTGCCTAAGATTTTCAAGGACCAGAATCACATTGATGAAATTAAGGGAGTGTACGTTCCATTTTGGTTGTTTGATACAGATGCAGAGGCACATATCCGATATCGTGCAACGAAAGTGAGAAGCTGGAGTGATAGCGAGTACGATTATACCGAAACAAAACATTATATGATTCACAGGGGCGGAACCGTTGGGTTTGAACGAATTCCGGTAGATGGTTCCTCTAAGATGCCGGATGATTTGATGGAATCGATAGAACCGTTTGATTTTAAAGAGGCGGTAAAATTCCAGATGCCGTATCTGGCAGGATATCTGGCAGATAAATATGATGTAAGTGAGGAAGAAAGTGTTGGGAGAGCAAATAAGAGAGTGAAAAAATCGACAGAAAAAGCATTTGCGTCTACTGTCAAAGGTTATTCTTCTGTGACAACGGAAAACAGCAGTATACAGTTACAAAATGGAAAAGCAAAGTATGCGCTGTATCCGGTTTGGATTTTAAATACGACCTGGAAGGGAGAAAAATATCTTTTTGCGATGAATGGACAGACTGGAAAATTTGTTGGAAACCTTCCGGTAGATAAGGCGGCAGCAGGAAGATGGACCGCATTGCTTACAGTGATATTTGGAGCTTTGAGTTATGGCATTATCTGGCTGTTTTGGTTGTTTGGTGTGTTATAGAGGGAGGGCGGAAAAATGAAGAAACGAATTTTTACAGTTTTTTTAACCATACTTCTTTTTATGCTTTCCACAGTGGGAGTCTGGGCGTCAGAGGGATCAGATGACAGCGGATTTTCAGGGGAGTACGAACGCCTGACTGATTCAGCAGGACTATTAAGCGAGGAAGAAGCACAGAATATTTTGACAAAGCTGGATGAAGTAAGTGAGCGTCAGAAGTTTGATATTGTAATTCTGACAGTAGATAGTCTTGAAGGCGCAACAGCGACGGAGTACGCAGATGATTTCTTTGATTATTATGGCTATGGATATGGCGAAGGGAAAGATGGAATTTTATTCTTAGTCAGTATGGAAGACAGAGACTGGGCACTTTCAACACATGGATACGGAATTACTGCATTTACAGATGCAGGATGCGATTACATAGCAGAACAGTTTAAGAGTTCACTTTCAGATGGTGAATATGAGAAAGCATTTGAAATTTATATCGACCAGTGCGATGCATTTGTTACACAGGCGAGAGAAGACCGCCCTTACGACAATTCCAATCTTCCAAAAAAACCACTTGGAATGATATGGATTCCAGTTGCACTGGTGCTTGGATTTATCTGTGCATTTTCAATTGTAGGAGGAATGAAACGACAATTGAAAACCGTGGCAAGAAAAACAACGGCCGGAAATTATCAGAAAAAAGGCAGTCTAAAAGTGACAGAAAGCAGGGATTTATTCTTATATGAAGATGTAACTCGTACAGCAAAACCAAAATCCAGTGATGGGGATTCCGGAAGCAGTACCCACACTTCATCGTCGGGGGAAACACACGGCGGAAGCAGTGGAAAATTCTAGCAAATTGGGCTGAAAGTTAGTCTTTCAAAGGGGAGTATATAAGGGTATAATGAAAGAAAAATTAAGACTGATTTTGTTAGAGAAGGGAAATTATGACATGAAGATTGCAATTTTAGGTGCTGGAAGAATCGCAGTACATATGGCAGAAACACTGGCTGGAATGGATGATGTTGAGGCTTATGCAGTTGGAGCAAGAGAACTTGAGCGGGCAGAGGCTTTTGCAGAGAAATATGGATTTACAAAGGCTTATGGTTCTTATGAAGAAATGCTGGCGGATAAAGAAATTGATTTAGTCTATATTGCTACGCCACATTCCCATCATTATAAACACGCAAAAATGTGTCTGGAAGCAGGAAAAAATGTGCTGTGTGAAAAATCATTTACCGTAAATGCAAACCAGGCAAGAGCACTTTTTAAACTGGCGGAGGAAAAAAATCTGTTAATCACAGAGGCAATCTGGACCAGATACATGCCGTCAAGAAAAATAATTCAGGATATTGTGGAAAGTGGAGTGATTGGAGAGGTAACTTCTCTTACTGCAAATTTAAGCTATGCAGTTACAGAAAAAGAAAGAATCCGTAAACCGGAACTTGCAGGAGGTGCACTGCTTGATGTCGGAGTCTATCCGATTAACTTTGCAAGCATGGTGCTTGGTGAAAACCTCAAAGATGTGCAGTCGAGTGCAATTTTTGAAGGCGGCGTCGATATTCTCGAAACCATTATTATGAATTTTGAAGGAAATAAAATGGCAACGCTTCAGAGTGGTGTCAGAGAAATTTCTGATAGAATGGGAAGTATTTTTGGAACAAAAGGCTACATTCAGGTTCAAAATATCAATAATCCGGAGAAGATTACAGTATTTAACCAGAACCATGAAGAAACAGCAAGCTATTTTCCTCCAAAGCAGATTACAGGATACGAATATGAAGTCCGAGCTTGTAAAAAAGCATTGGAAGAGGGCAAAATTGAGTGTCCGGAAATGCCTCATGCTGAAACGGTAAGAATCATGGAAATTATGGATGGTTTGAGAAAAAGCTGGGGATACGAAATTCCGGAAGTGTACTAGACTTAAATAAGTATGTTATAAAGTGATAAAACAAATGTCCATACAGACAGCAAAGCAAAATCCCCGATGTTGCCGCATCGGGGATTTTTACGCTCTAGTAGAAAATGTCAAGAAAGATTTAAAAATTTTGATTCTGTCAGTCGCCTTTTAAGACTACACGAATTCTCTTATAGATTAAAAATACAATCAAAGAAGTCAGTGTGTATTTAAATAAGTTAAATGGGAAAATAATCAAGGCTGCAAATGTCAGAAGATTATGAACAGAACCATGAACGGCACTTCCCATCTGAATAAATGCATCAACCGGCATTCCGAATGCTTTTCCGTAAGCCGGAAGCAGAATAAATGCATTGATAAAGCAGGCTACAACAGAGGTTAAAAGTGTTCCGGCAATCATTCCGAGAACAGCATGTTTTCTATTTTTCATAGAACGATAAATGAAACCGGCCGGAACAACGAAAGCACATCCAAAGATAAAGTTGGCAACATCACCGACACCGGCTGTCATTGTACCCTTTGTTACCAGATGAACTAAGATTTTCACAAGTTCCACCCAGACACCTGCAAGCGGTCCCATTGCAAAAGAACCAACTAATACCGGAACTTCAGAAAAATCCAGCTGATAAAAACTTGGTGCTAAAAAAGGAATCGGAAATTCCAGATTCATCAAAATTCCTGCGATTGCACCAAGCATCGCAATCTGTGTAATTGTTCTTGTACGACTTCTTGTCGATACATTTCTTCTTAATACCTGTTCACTCATTTTTCGTTTCTCCTTTAAAACTTATGATTTTATTAAGAGAATTCTTTGAAAATTTCTTAGTCTATAGCATATATAACAAGTTTCCATAAACTAAAAAGCCCTTGGAATTTCTTCCAGGGGCTTGAGCACGTATTTAAAAATTTGCGCGTTCTTCTCTCATCCAGACTATACTGTCGGTTTCGGAATTTCACCGAATCAGCCGCTTGCGCGGGTCGCGGACTATACCGCCGGTAGGGAATCTCACCCTGCCCCGAAGAATTCTCTTTTTCTTTGTCCTCATTATACTATATATGTATTCTGGTTTCAATAGTGAATCTGTTTTTCACAGTTCGCTTGAATTTACCTTTGTTTCCGAGTATAATGAAAATAATTATAGGATGTTTTCTATTTCTATAAGTGAGAATTGAGGAGGAACTTATTATGATTAAGTGGAACAATTTAAACACTCTTTCTTCATTTGAGAATCTTTCAAAAGTAGAACGTGTAAAACTCGCAGAGGTAATGTCAGGAGAAAACGGTGCAGACCGTGTGAAAAAATACACAATTCCTATGGCAGCCGGTCTTTCTTACAATTATGCAGCAAAACAGGTAGATGATGATGTATTAGAAGCATTAACCAAGTTAGCGGAAGAAGCACAGCTTGCAGAAAAATTTGAAGCCCTCTACAATGGAGAAGTCATCAACACAGGAGAAAAACGTTTGGTTCTTCATCACATGACACGTGGTCAGTTAGGTAAAGCAGTAGAAGCAGATGGTGTGGATAAACGTACTTTCTATACAGAACAGCAGAAGAAAATTGCAGATTTTGCAAATAAAGTACATGCCGGTGAAATCACAAATGCAGCAGGCGAGAAATTTACAACAGTAGTTCAGATTGGTATCGGTGGAAGTGACCTTGGTCCTCGTGCAATGTATCTGGCACTGGAAAACTGGGCTAAGAAAAACAATACATTTAAGATGGAAGCAAAATTCATCAGTAATGTAGACCCGGATGATGCAGCAGCAGTTTTGAATTCTATTGATGTTGCACATTCTATTTTTGTACTGGTTTCCAAATCCGGAACAACTTTGGAAACACTGACAAATGAATCTTTTGTAAAAGATGCTCTGAAAAATGCAGGCTTAGACGCATCCAAACACATGATTGCAGTTACAAGTGAAACTTCTCCGCTTGCTAAGAGTGATGATTATCTTGCAGCATTTTTCATGGATGACTACATTGGCGGTCGTTTCTCCTCTACATCAGCAGTAGGTGGTGCAGTTTTATCTCTGGCATTTGGCCCGGAAGTATTTGCACAGTTCTTACAGGGTGCAGCAGAAGAAGATAAACTTGCAATGAATAAAAACGTCTTAGAAAACCCGGAAATGCTTGATGCATTAATCGGTGTCTACGAACGTAACGTATTAGGATATCCGAGTACAGCCGTTCTGCCATACTCTCAGGCACTGAGCCGTTTCCCTGCACATCTTCAGCAGTTAGATATGGAATCCAACGGTAAATCTGTAAACCGTTTTGGTGAAGCAGTAGATTATCCAACCGGTCCGGTTATTTTTGGTGAACCAGGAACAAACGGACAGCACTCTTTCTACCAGTTACTGCACCAGGGAACAGACATTGTACCGCTTCAGTTTGTTGGATTTAAAAACAGCCAGATTGGTACAGATGTTGTAATTCAGGACAGCACAAGTCAGCAGAAACTCTGCGCAAACGTAGCAGCACAGATTGTACTTTTGCATGCGGAAAAGCAGATGAAAATAAAAACAAAACTTTGAAGGTGGACGTCCATCCAGCATTATTATCGGAGAAGAACTGACACCGGAAGCACTTGGTGCACTCCTTGCTCACTTTGAAAATAAGATTATGTTCCAGGGATTCGTATGGAATGTAAACAGCTTTGACCAGGAAGGCGTACAGCTTGGTAAAGTTCTTGCAAAACGTGTCCTTGCACATGAAACAGATGGCGCACTGAAAGTATTCAGTGACTTATTAAATATCTAATTTTAAGAGAATCCTGTGTAAAAGCAGGATTCTTTTTTAGATAAATGTCAACTTAATAATATAAAATAGTTGACATTTGGTGCTTTTGAGAATATACTAAACTTCAACAAATATTGCAAGGATTCTCCCACCTCTATAGGTGGTGAGAAAAATTGTAAACAGGAAGGTTAACGGCAGTGATGGGCGGAGAGAAATCGGTATCCCCCACTGACATGAGGTAAACCACAGTCAGCGTTTTGCTGACATGTCAGACTCTGTGAAATTACCGACTGTGGGTTGAAACAAATGCTAAAAATGAGAGGAAAGTATATTATGTCAGAATTATCCATCACATCACGTTTAGAAAACTGGGACGAGAGCAGACCGCTGACTCGTGAGGAAGCTGTTGAAATTTTAAATCTTCCGGAAGAGGAAATGCCAAAACTTCTGGATTGTGCTTACGCACTTCGTACGAAATATAAAGGGAAAAAAGTCAGTGTACAGCTATTAACAAATGTGCGCAGTGGAAACTGTTCCCAGAACTGTGCGTATTGTGCACAGTCTCGTGATTCCGAAGCTCCGATTGAAAAGTATCGCAGAGTTTCCGATGAAAAATTATACGGAGATAATGATTTGGTGGATGAAAAACATCTGGCAAGACATTGTATTGGCTTAAGTGGAATCGGTTTCTCCGATGAAGAAATTGAAGATTTGGCAGACCGTATCCGTGAAATGAAGAAAAAGGAAACACAGATTTGCTGTTCCATCGGATTTTTAACAGAGAAACAGGCAAAAATGTTAAAAGAAGCCGGACTGGATCGCATTAATCATAATTTAAACAGCAGTCGTTCTTTCTATCCGGAAATCTGCACCACTCATACTTATGAACAGCGTGTAAACAATATTAAAATGCTTCAGGGCTTAGGTTTTGAAATCTGTAGTGGTGGAATTATTGGAATGGGCGAAAGCAAAGAAGATGTAGTAGATATGCTGATGGATTTAAGAGAAATCAATCCGGAATCCGTACCGATTAATTTTTTACTTCCAATTCCGGGAACAAGACTGGCAGACAGAGATATTTCAGAATTAACACCAGAGTATTGCCTGAAGGTGCTTTGTCTTGCAAGACTGATGATTTCAAAATCAGATATTCGATGTGCAGCGGGACGTGAAGTTTATTTCAAAGGAATTGAGCCGACTTTATTTAAAGTAGTAGATTCTATCTTTGCTTCCGGATATCTGACCGCAGGCGGACAGGGAATCGATGCGACAATGAAAATGATAGAAGAAGCCGGATTTACCGGAGAAATTGAATCGACAGATGAAGAATAATAGAGAATCATAAAGACAATAAAGAAATAAGGGAAAAGACAAAGAAGCTGAAAAAATCGTTTCTTTGTCTTTTTTTGTGCTATAATCAAAAAAAATAAAA
>ENA-OQCN01001140-OQCN01001140.1-human-gut-metagenome-genome-assembly--contig:-NODE-1140-length-13507-cov-2.974813_pt1 | contig 13507 bp, 15 predicted proteins | sample MGYA00242497_ERZ504576 | MGnify/ENA primary metagenome ERZ504576 (study PRJEB26092, sample SAMD00036296) | human gut metagenome | host: Homo sapiens | study: EMG produced TPA metagenomics assembly of...
GATCAGATGTGGGATGAAATGTGTGTTACACTTGAAGGTCTTGGATGGGACCAGCTTGTTGAGTTTGATACAGATAAGTATCAGGCAGTAGTAGATGCAAGAGAGGCAGCAGTAGCAGAGTAAATGAAAATGAGTTGTTCTGGGCTGCATATATAAAGTGATCTGAGGTCAAAGGGGAAAAAGAAAAAAGGAAAAGACAGACACAGCATGGATGATCTGGCGGGGAAAGGCAAAACTGCTATTCTCCGCCTTTTCTATAAGAAAAGGAGAAAAAAATAATATGAAGCTTTATATTAACGAAAAAAATAGAAAAGGTCATATTGAGCCGGAGATTTACGGGCATTTCAGTGAGCATTTAGGCCGCTGTATTTATGAGGGAATTTATGTGGGAGAGGATTCGCCAATCCCAAATAAAAATGGTATGAGAACAGATGTGGTTGAGGCTTTAAAGAAAATTAAGGTTCCTGTACTTCGCTGGCCGGGCGGCTGTTTTGCTGATGAGTATCACTGGATGGATGGTGTTGGTCCTAAGGAAAGCAGAAAGCAAATGATCAATACCAACTGGGGCGGTGTGACTGAGGATAATAGCTTTGGAACACATGAATATTTTGAACTGTGCGATCAGCTTGGCTGCAAAACATATGTCAACGGAAATGTTGGAAGCGGCAGTGTGCGTGAGATGAGCGAGTGGGTTGAATATATGACATTAGATGGTGTGTCACCGATGCAGATCTCAGAAAGAAAAATGGCAGAGAAAAGCCGTGGAGAGTGGACTATTTTGGTGTTGGAAATGAAAACTGGGGATGCGGCGGAAATATGACACCTGCTTACTATGCTGATCTTTATCGCCGTTATCAGACATATGTGAGAACATATGACAGCAATGCACCGATCTTTCGTATCTGTGGCGGTGCGAATGCTGATGATTATAAGTGGACAGAGGTGGTGCTTCGCGAATGTTTTGCAGAGCCGGCACCAAAAGAAGTACATGGCATGATGGATGGTCTGTCTGTTCATTATTATTGCGGCGCAGAAAAGGGACCACATAAGGGAAGTGCGACAGACTTTTCAGAAGATGATTACTGGTACACAATGAATCGTGCGCTCGGCATGGATGAGTTGATTTACAGACATGGTGCAATTATGGATCAGTATGACCCAGATAAAAAAATCGGTATGATGGTGGATGAATGGGGCTGTTGGCATGATGTAGAGCCGGGAACAAATCCGGGATTTTTGTTCCAACAAAGCACAATGAGAGATGCACTTGTAGCAGGAGCTACATTTAATATTTTCAATCGCCATTGTGATCGTGTGAAGATGGGATGTATCGCACAGATTGTAAATGTGCTTCAGTCAGTTATTTTAACAGATGGACCAGAATGATTCTTACACCGACCTACCATGTGTTCCATATGTATCGTTTCCATCAGGACGCTGAGCTTTTAGAAAGTTGTCTGTCTGAGACAAAGAAGGTAGGAAATGATAAGTATCAGATGGATAACATTCAGCAGTCAGTATCACAGGATAAAGATGGTGTAATTACTATAACACTTGTCAATACATCACTTGATGGTGAGGAGACTATCGAAGCTGTTTTGATGGAGGAGACACCTAAAAAGGCAGAAGGCTTTATTCTTCACGGCGGATTAAATGATTACAACGAGTTTGGAAAAGAACCAGTTTTATATGAGAAGCCGCTTGATGTAGAATTAACAAAGCGCGGTGTGAAATTTGTGGTACCGGCATGCTCAGTAGTGACGGTGCGTGTATATTAAGTGAGGCAATGATATGCTAACAGCAAAGTCCAGGGCAAGTAATTTTATCACAAAGGTGGTCAGGCAGAAAAACACATTACTCTTGATATCACAGGCATCTAAGGTTCGATTGATACCAGTATCAAATTGTGTTGTAAGAATTATTTGCGTGAAGGAAGAAAACGGGGAAATAGAAGAATGGCTGGAGCAAAAAGATGGTTCTGTACAGTGGAATTTTACTGTGGATGAAAATATTGTCTGTATGCAGCTGACGGGTCTTTTAATAAAAATAGATCGGGCTTCGTCCTCGATTTCTTACTATAAGCCAGATGGTACATTGCTTTTGAAAGAACGCAAGAAAGATAGTCGAACGATGGAGGCGTTCCAGTCCTATCGTGTGGAGCAGGCAGGACAGACCACGCATATTCAGACAGCAGACGGTGTAAAAACATTTGTAAAGGATGCCGTTCGTGTGCCCGATAAGCAATTATATCATACTAGGATGCATTTTGAGTGGCAGCAGGGGGAGGCACTGTACGGACTTGGCCAGCATGAGGAGGGTGTTCTTAATCTTCGCGGTCATCAGGTGTATCTTCATCAGGCAAATCGAAAGATTGCGATTCCGCTTTTGGTGTCAAGTCTTGGATATGGCATTTTAATAAATACATCGAGTACAATGATTTTTAGCGATACAGAGTACGGTTCATATTTGTATACTGAAGCAGTACCCCAGCTTGATTTCTATTTTATCAATGGTGAAGGAATGGATGGTGTTGTACGTGAGTACAGAAGGCTTACGGGAAAGGCATCAATGCTTCCACGGTGGGCATTTGGCTATCTGCAGTCACAGGAGCGCTATGAGTCTCAGAAGGAAATTTGTCAGGTAGCCAAAGAATACCGAAGGCGTGGTATTGGTTTGGATGGTATTGTATTGGACTGGTGTTCCTGGGAGGACGGAATGTGGGGACAAAAGAGTTTTGACCACAGCCGTTTTCCAGATCCATCAAACATGATTCAGACACTTCATGATGAGGATGTTCACTTTATGATTTCAATTTGGCCGAATATGGATCCAAAGTGTGAAAATCACAAAGAAATGAAAGAAAAAAATTTGCTGCTTCCATTTTCAGATATTTATAATGCAAGGACTGAGCAGGCAAGAAAATGCTACTGGGAACAGGCAAAACGGGGATTATATCAGTATGGTGTGGATGCGTGGTGGTGTGATTCAAGTGAACCATTTACACCTGAATGGAGTCATACAGAACGCGTGGAGCCAGCTTTACAGTATGAAGAATATAATAGGACGGCAGGAGATTATCTTGGAGAGGAGCATACGAATGACTTTGCACTGTATCATGCAAGAGCTATCTATGAGGGACAAAGAAGTGAGGAAAAAGGCAGCGATAAGCGTGTCTTTAATCTTACGAGAAGTGCATGGACAGGTCAACAAAAATATGGTGCTGTTATGTGGTCAGGAGATACTGCTGCCAGTTGGGAGACTCTTCGGCGTCAGATTCCAGCGGGACTGAATTTTTGTGCTAGTGGATTTCCATACTGGACGGCAGATATCGGTGCGTTCTTTGTAAAAAGAGGAGATTACTGGTATTGGATGGTGAGTATGATGATACCGTGGAGGATCCAGCATATCTTGAACTATATACGCGATGGTATCAATGGTGCTGTTTTCTTCCTATATTTAGAGGACATGGTACGGATTGTCGACGTGAACTGTGGAATTTTAAGGGAGCAGATGGTGTATTTTATCAGGCTATGCTTCGAGCAAATAAGCTTCGGTATGAACTTCTTCCTTATATATATTCGACAGCAGGAAAGGTATGGTTGTATGATGCATCTATGATTCGTATGTTGGCCTTTGATTTTCCAAAAGATGCTAAGGCACTTGAGATTACAGATCAATATTTATTTGGAGAGAGCCTGATGGTATGTCCGGTGACAGAAACCATGTATTATAAGAAGAGTGCGACAGGAGCAGAAAAGCAGGAAAATCCGAGTAAGTTCGTAATGTATATTTGCCAGAAGGCTGCGGATGGTATGATTTTTGGACAAATACGTATTATGAGGGTGGTCAGTGGATCGAGGCAGAGGCACCGATTGAGCGTATACCATTGTTTGTAAAGGAAGGAAGTATTTTGCCAATGCAGCAGTCAGCGAATAGTACGGCAGAGACAGTAATGTCAGGTAATCTTACATTTGTTGTGTATGCCCAAAAAGACTGCAGCTATGAGCTATATACAGATGACGGTGATGGATATGCGTATGAGAATGGTGCATATACGCTAGAGACCTATATGTGGAATCAGAGCGAACAGATTCTTAGAGATAGCAAGGCAGGGAAGTGGTTTTGTTTATGGCAAAGCTCAAAGTGATTGTGTGGAAAAATCATGATCGAGTGATATTTTGTGAAAGAAATAAAATTAAGAAAGGTTGGTATTACAGTATGAAAAAACAGGCATTTAATCCGTATCTTCCGTCATGGGAATATATTCCAGATGGAGAACCTTATGTATTTAATGGACGTGTGTATGTTTACGGATCGCACGATTTTTACAATGGATATGTATTTTGTATGGGTGATTATGTATGCTGGTCTGCTCCAGTAGATGATTTGGGAAATTGGCGATATGAGGGCGTGATTTATAAAAAGACACAGGATCCGGAAAATCCAGATGGAACGATGTGTCTGTACGCACCTGATGTCACAGTTGGACCAGATGGAAGATATTATTTATTCTACGTGCTTGATAAGCTTCCGGTTGTATCAGTTGCAGTTTGTGATACACCAGCAGGAAAATATGAATTTTTAGGATATGTTCATTATCCAGATGGCACGCGTCTTGGTGAAAAAGAAACAGATGAGCCACAGTTTGATCCAGGTGTAATCACAGAGAAAAATCAGACTTATCTGTACACAGGTTTTGTGGAATTGGGGATAAGTCGAGAAGCGGCGCGATGTGACAGTCCTTGATAAAGATATGCTGACTGTGAAGACAGCACCGAAAATTATTGTGCCGGGAAGTGAGTACAGCAAGGATACGCCATATGAGGGTCACGCATTTTTTGAGGCTCCGTCTATTAGAAAGAGAGGCGACACATATTACTTTATTTATTCGTCTGAGGTTATGCATGAGCTTTGCTATGCGACGAGCAAGGAGCCTACGGGCGGCTTTAAGTATGGCGGCGTGATTGTAAGTAACTGTGACCTTCATATTGATACATATAAGCCGGCAGATATGCCAACTGCATATGGTGCAAACAATCATGGAAGTATGGTCCAGATTGGAGATGACTGGTATATTTTCTATCACAGACATACAAATGGTACGTGGTACAGCAGACAGGGATGCGCAGAGCGCCTGACATTTGGTGAAGATGGCAGTATTTTCCAGGCAGAGATTACTTCATGTGGATTAAATGGCGGACCACTAGATGGAGAGGGCTATTATCCAGCGTATTTGGCATGCAACTTATTTACAAATGAGCCTTCTATTTATGTAGATGAACGTTTTCCTAAGATCATGCAGGATGGAAGAGATGGTGATGAGGATCCGGCATATCTTGGTGCAATTGTGGATGGTACAACAGTTGGCTTCAAATATTTTGATATGAAGAACATTCATCAAATTTCGATTGATGTTCGTGGTTATATAAAGGGAAGCTTTGAAGTAAAAACTGCATGGGATGGCAAAGTGCTGGCACAGATTCCAGTAGAGTACACGAATGTATGGAAACATTATAGTACACCAGTTGAAATGCCAGATGGTGTGCAGGCACTTTATTTTACATTTAAGGGAGAAGGAAAGGGTTCACTGAAGGGCTTTTATCTGGAGCATTAATACTTTCTGTGAAAGAGCGTTATAATCATCATAGCGTTTTAGAGAGGAGAAGATCAATGATTCGACAAACAAAAACAGAAAATGGTCTGGTGCGCGGTATTGAGGCAGCCGATCCGCGTATCACAGCTTTTCGCGGTGTTCCGTTTGCTGCACCGCCTACAGGGAAGAATCGCTGGCGCGCACCTCAGCCGTGTGAGAATTGGGAAGGAATAAAGGATTGTGCACGCTTTGCACCGATTTCTGTGCAGGATACGCCAGGCATAGGTGATTCTCTATACAATAGAGAGTGGCATGTTGACCAGGATGTGCCTATGGATGAGGATTGTCTGTATCTAAATATCTGGACAGGAGCAAAAAGCGTGGATGATAGACGTCCAGTTCTTGTTTGGTATTTTGGAGGCGGCTATCAATGGGGCTATACAAGGGAGATGGAGTTTGACGGAGAGCGCCTTGCAAGACAGGGAGTTGTTGTTGTCACCGTCAATTATCGTGTGAATGTATTTGGCTTTTTGTCACATCCTCAGCTGACAAAAGAGCAGCCAGAAGCACCGTCCAATTTCGGAAGCCTTGATCAGAAGGCAGGTCTTGAGTGGGTTGTCAGAAATATTGCTAATTTCGGAGGTGATCCAAATAAGATTACAATTGCCGGACAGTCGGCAGGCGGTGCAAGCGTAATGTCGCAGCTCGCATGTGAAGAAAATGAAGGAAAAATTTCCGGTGCGCTTGTGATGAGCGGTATGATTGGAAGTCCTTATGAAAAGACACGTTTTGGCACACCGACACCTTTAGCTACGGCAGAGCAGATCGGAAAAGACTTTTTTGAATTTCTTGGCGTAAAAACCTTGGAGGAAGCAAGAGCACTTGATGCATTTGAGATTCGTGATAAGTATTCTGATTTTGCTAAGGATCATCCGCGTATGTATACTGTGCGTGACGGTGTATTCTGCAAGGAAGACCCATACAAAAAGATGCTTGAAGGAAGAAGCCTTTTAGTGCCTCTTATGGCAGGAAACACATCAGATGAGTTCTTAAATCATATTGAAGCTAAGGACGGCGAACAGCTTTTGAAAAAGGCAGAGGAACTTTTTAAAGATAAGGCAGATCAGTTTTTGTCATTTGAAGAAAATAAAAAGCAGACACCAGAGGGATTTTCGCCTGTCAGTGGAATTGAGTACAGCGTAAAGCGAGCATTTTTATCAAGAAAAGCTACAGGCTGTAATCAAAACAGCTATTATTATCGTTTTGATGCTGATATTCCAGGATGGGACAATGCAGGCACATTCCACTCGTGTGATTTATGGTTCTTCTTTGAGACACTTGCCAAATGTTGGCGACCATTTGACGGTCATCACTATGATCTGGCGCGTCAGATCAGCAGCTATTTTGTCAACTTTATAAAAACTGGCAATCCAAATGGAAATGATTATAATGAAAATAAGCTTCCAGAGTGGAAGCCATACTGCGATGCAGACCGCTATGAAATGAATTTTACAAAAGATGGTGCAGCAGGTGGAAGTACAGAGACTGAAAGAATGCGCTTTTTGCTGGATAATGCAGAGTAATTAAAAAAACAGGCAGAGGAAATCGTAATAGATTTTCCTCTGCCTGTTGGCATTTTGGTGAAGTATATGATATATTTTTGTTAGCAGCAGGAAAGGAGAAGACAATGAAGTGTTTTAATTGGTTCAATGATTTAAGCTCAATTTTAACTTCAGATTTAGCAACTGCAGCAGTTGAAGAAACGGAGCCTGAAAGCATGGAATTTCTGGCAAATGAGCTTGGCGATAAGGTGGAAAAGCTAAGCCAGATTTCATGGAAAGAAATGTTTGAGAGGTATGTGCCGGTTGTATGTGACTATTTGCTTCGCATTGCATTAGTATTAGTGATCTTTTTTGTCGGCAGAAAGCTGATTAAAAAGATAGTAAGCTTATGCGATCAGGCATTAAAACGTCATGGCATGGAGGTGACTGTGCGCCGCTTCTTTTGCAACGTGATCAATGCACTTGGCTATATTTGTATGTTGGGCATATTGTTGCAGACGGTAGGACTGACGGCAACATCGCTGACTGCACTTGTAGCATCTGCTGGTGTTGCAGTTGGTCTTGCGCTTCAGGGAAGCCTTTCTAACTTTGCAGGAGGCGTGTTGATTTTACTGATGAAGCCGTTTGTCATTGGTGACTACATTGTGCAGGGAAATACAGAAGGCACAGTAAAGGAAATCGGTCTGGTATATACAGAATTAATTACAGCAGATAATCGTCTTATTGTGATTCCAATGGTACGCTGATAGACAGTAGTATTGTCAATGTAACAGCAACGGGAAAGAGGCGTCTTGAGTTATCTGTGGGAATCGGATATAAGTCCGATTTAAAAAAGGCAAAGGAAGTATTGATCCGTCTGGGAGAAAATGATCCTGCAAGAGATCCGGAAAATCCCGTCAATGTATTTGTGTCAGAGCTTGCCGAAAGCTCCGTAAATTTAGGACTTCATGTGTGGGTTTCATCATCAGAATATTGGAATGCAAAGTGGCGCCTAACAGAAAATATTAAGATGGCATTTGATGAGGAAGGAATTGAAATACCGTTTAAGCAGGTTGAGATTTCCGTAACGAAAATGTAATAAAGTGAAAAAAACTTGACAGCAGCCATATACCATGATAATCTATACATAGATATACGAGGTATTGGCTGCGAAGTTTATTAAAGAAGGAAAGGAGTATTATGAGCGTTAATAAAGAATTGGTAAAGGGAAGCACATCTATGTTAGTACTTGGTGTGCTTGAGGAGAAGGAAATGTATGGCTATCAGATCATTAAAGAATTGGAGCAGCGTTCTGAAACAGTTTTTTCCCTGAAAGAAGGAACACTTTATCCGATTCTTCATGTGCTGGAGCAGGATGGCTTTCTGGAAGCATATTGGGAGGATACGAGCTCAGCGAGAAAACGCCGCTTCTATAGGATTACAAAAAAGGGGAGAAAAGAGTTGGACAGACAGAAAGAGGAATGGAAGGAATATGCAGGAGCAGTAGGAAAGGTGCTGCAGCTGCAAAATGCGTGATATGCGAAAAAGTGGCATAGCGCTTTGATGAATATTTCTGATCTAAAGTATATGAGGAAAGGAAGGTGATTTTATGAGTGGTATGGGGATGAATGGTGCTAATCAGACAGATAATGGACATATAGAAAAGATGAATGCCTTTCTTGACCGGGTAACAGAGGAAATTGTTGGCTTGAGAGAAAAAAAGATGGTTCGTGAGGAGATGGAAGATCACATTGAGGACGAGGCATTTGAGCTCATGGACGAGGGAATGAATGAGAGCGCAGCTTATGTAGAGGCGGTGAGTCGCATGGGTGATGCAAATGAGCTTGCGCATGAACTTATGCTTGCGCATCCATACGATTCCAACAATGGTTTTAATAAGATGCTTACCGTCCTTTGGATTGGAATTTTCTTAATCTGGCTGCCAGATGTCAATAACATGCGACCAGATGCGATCAGTTGGATAGGAACATATATTATGATATTTTCCTTATATCGCATGAGAACAATCAGCAAGTCATTTCGCAAGGCGTTTTATGCATCATATGGATTGGGCTTACTGATGCCGATTACTGTCTTGGCACAGACACAGCCGTATGCAATTTTGCAGACAATCTTGCGAGTGGGAAACATGATTGCTTCCGGAATTGTTCTTATGATGATGGCAAATTATTTAGATGCAGCAGTAGAAACAGAATTAAATAAAGACGATGGCAGTATTGCATGGGTGCTTAAGGTCTATATTTGCGCAGAGACCCTTCTGATATTGATTCTTAACGCGATTCATGGATTTCCAAAGGAAAGTGTCAATATAAATGTAAATGGTACGTGGGGCTTTCTTATTATAATTGGAGTGATTGCACTTAAAATTTGTGATATTTTGTTTATTATCAAAACATGGAAGATCAAGCGTATTTTGCAGGAGGAATCTTACGCTGGAATTGAGCCATTTTCATGGAAAAAAATTTGGGGTTATTTAATTCCACTCGTGGGCATGACACTTTTACCAGCGCTTGTCAGTATAGCAATTTCCATCTGGCCAGTACATGGCAAATATATGATGAATCTGCCAGAAAAAGAATTTTCACAGCTTTCAAATGAGGAGGCGAAGGAGCAACTTTTATCCATACTTCCAGAAGATGAGAAGACAGAGCTAGAATCATACGACATTTTTTATTTTGACAGACGAGGAGAAGGAAACTGGGAAATAAGCGAAGGAAATCCAAAGATGTGGCTGCTTCGCGGCAAACGTGTGGTGCCGGATATTGCAAGGGGACAGCAGGAACGCGTAGCTACATTTACAGTGTGGGAAAATCCAAAGGTTGGCTTTAAGGCGGCCAGTGGATTTTGGATTGCCGGACGATATGATATGGGTGATAATATAAAAAAGACTTGCCATCAATCATTTTTCGCCTATGAAAAAGATGGAATGTTGTATGAATTTGAGCCAAGCCGCGTGTGGAGATGCCGCGAAAGACAATTGCCGAATATGCATTAAACCATGGTGCAGACCGTGTATACTGTTATCAGGCACTCACTGTTTGGCGTTTGGCTGATTATAATGTTCAGGTTGGCTACGAGGCAGCAATTCAGCATTCGCCGCTTCGCATCCTATATGATGATTTTGTTGTAAAAGAGGATAGCAGAAACGGCGGATATGCGATCACTGAAATTGTCACATTGAATAACCAGATGAGCCTGTTAGACTATGGAACTGTGAGAACCCAATCGAATTCTGTGTGGGAAAAGATTGTGGAATCGCTCATTTTGTTGGTGAGGAAGGAGAAGAGTGAATTTTCACTTTATGCTACTTTGATAGAATCTTTCACGCAGTCAAGAAACGCCTGATGAATGCGTGTGTCTGGATCCAATTCCGGATGAAATGCAAATGCAAACTGATTCTTGTAGCGTACTCCCACGATACGGTTATTCACAACGGCAAGGATTTGACCATTACCAGAAGCAAGTGCATCCTTATCCATTTCTACAACGTATGGTGCGCGGATAAAGGTCATCGGGACAGCACCTATGCCTGCGACATCTGCTTTTGCATGAAAACTTGCTAACTGTCTTCCGTAAGCATTTCTTTTGACGCGGACAGGCAGTGTGCCAAAATATGAATCTGGTTGCCCATCAATTTGTCCATCAATAGCAGAGGCTAAAAGAATCATTCCTGCGCAGGTTGCAAGGACTGGAAGACCGTCCTCGATCTGCTTTTTTATTGTGTCAAACATGCCAAGCTCACGAAGGAGCTTTCCTTGAACGGTACTCTCTCCGCCCGGAAGAATCAACCCGTCATAATGCTTTTTTAAATCCTCTGCCTGACGCAGTTCTATGCAGTCTGCGCCGAGAGAGCGAATCATTTTTTCATGCTCTGCAAAGGCACCCTGCAGAGCGAGAACTGCAATTATCATTATTTACCTCTTTCTGCCATTAAAAGTGCGATTTCCTGCTCATTGATTCCGACCATAGCCTCACCTAAATCAGCGGAAAGCTCAGCGATCATCTTTGCATCTGTATAATTGGTGACAGCCTTTACGATTGCGGCGGCACGCTTTGCCGGATTGCCAGACTTAAAGATACCAGAGCCGACAAATACACCCTCAGCGCCAAGCTGCATCATAAGTGCTGCATCAGCAGGAGTAGCCACACCGCCTGCAGCAAAGTTTACAACAGGGAGACGGCCATTATTGTGAACATATAAGACAAGATCATACGGAACCTGCAGCACCTTTGCAGCTTCAAACAGCTCATCCTCACGCATAGATGTCAGCTTTTGGATTTCGCTGTTCATCTTTCTCATATGACGAACAGCCTGTACGATATCGCCAGTTCCAGGTTCACCCTTGGTACGAATCATAGAAGCACCCTCGTTGATGCGGCGAAGTGCCTCACCCAAATCCTTAGCACCGCAGACAAACGGAACACGGAAATTTCTCTTATTTATATGGTATACATCATCAGCCGGTGAAAGAACCTCACTCTCATCAATGTAGTCGATGTCGATTGCCTCGAGTACCTGCGCCTCAACAAAATGACCGATACGGCATTTAGCCATAACAGGGATGGAAACAGCTTCCTGAATGCCGCGAATCATCTTCGGGTCGCTCATACGGGAAACACCGCCAGCTGCGCGGATATCAGCCGGGATACGCTCAAGTGCCATAACAGCACAAGCACCAGCAGCCTCCGCAATGCGTGCCTGTTCCGGTGTCGTAACATCCATAATAACGCCGCCCTTTAGCATCTGGGCCAGCTCCTTATTTAATTTATAACGTTCAGTTGCAGTAACGGAAGTATTTGTTGTATCCATAGTGAGATTCTCCTTTTCCAAAGCTTTACTTTTGCTTTGCCTTGCATTATACTGACAAAGTGGATATAAGAAAATCCCCAAAATAAATATATTCAGTAAGGTCAGATTGGAGAAAAAAGATCAGATGTTGACATATAATTTAACCGCGACAGGGTCAGATTCACTTTATGAATCACTATATAAATGTATCAAAAACGACATTTTACAAGGGAAATTGTGCGCTGGTGAGAAGCTGCCATCAAAACGCAGTTTTGCGAAAAATCTGGGTATAAGTGTAATTACCGTGGAGAATGCCTACGGTCAGCTTTCAGATGAAGGTTATATTTATTCGATGCCAAAACGTGGCTTTTATGTGTCAGATATTGATATGGTGGCAAATCCAAATACAAGCGCGAAAACAAGTGCAGATGCAAATTTGTTTGATGACTCTGCTAGTATTGCCTGCTCCCCATACTTTGCCGATTTTTCCAGCAATCAGACCGACAGTGAAATTTTTCCATTTACTATCTGGACGAAGACTGTACGAAGTGTGTTAAACGATAACCGTATTCAATTGATGATCAACCCGCCTTGCGGCGGCATCCTGCCTCTTCGTAATGCAATCGTCCGCTATTTAGGGGATTTTCGAGGTATGAAAGTCGCACCGCATCAGATAATCATTGGTGCCGGGACAGAATACCTCTACGGCCTTTTGATTCAGCTTCTTGGAAAGGATCTTATCTACGGTGTAGAAAATCCTGGCTATCATAAGATTGGAAAAATTTGTAAGAGCATGGATGTATCTTATCGCTATGTTGATCTTGATGAAAATGGTGTTTCTATCCATGAGTTAGAAGAAAAAAAGATTGATATTATTCATACATCACCGTCACATCATTTTCCAACAGGAATAGTAATGCCAGTCAGCCGCCGCTATGAGCTACTCGGCTGGGCTGCGAAAAAAAAGCAGCATTATATAATAGAAGATGATTATGACAGTGAGCTTCGATTAAGCGGAAAGCCATTTCCAACGCTGCAAAGCATTGATGTTTCAGGAAAGGTTATCTATATGAACACCTTTACAAAAACGCTTGCATCCACGGTGCGCATCAGCTATATGGTGCTGCCTGAGGATTTGGCAAAGCGTTTTTATAGTGAACTATCCTTTTATTCATGTACCGTATCCAATTTCGAGCAGTACACATTGGCACAATTTATGGAAAATGGAAGTTTTGAAAAGCATATAAATAGACTAAGAAATTATTACCAGAACAAGCGAGATGCGATCCTAAAAGAGCTAAAAAGCGGTTCAAGCGGAAAATATATCACGATACAAGAGGAAGAAGCAGGAGTGCATTTTCTTATGCATATCCAGTCGGACTGCACGGAGGCAGAGATTGTCGAAAAGGCAAAGGCAGGCGGAGTAAAGCTAGATCCGCTGTCGCGCTACTATATAAAGAACACAGAAAAGCATGAACAAAACGGACAGGAAAATCCGTATGAGAATACTTATGTAATGAATTATTCTTCCATCAACATGGAAAACATAAAGAAGGTCGTGCA
>ENA-OQCN01001141-OQCN01001141.1-human-gut-metagenome-genome-assembly--contig:-NODE-1141-length-13493-cov-2.530226_pt1 | contig 13493 bp, 14 predicted proteins | sample MGYA00242497_ERZ504576 | MGnify/ENA primary metagenome ERZ504576 (study PRJEB26092, sample SAMD00036296) | human gut metagenome | host: Homo sapiens | study: EMG produced TPA metagenomics assembly of...
CTTCCACTTTAAAATTTGCATATTCTTACCCGGACAGACTCATAAAAGTATCTTCCGTTACGGAAATACGCTATGCCATTATGGATAAAAATAACCATGTTCCTGCCGTTTTCATAGATGTATCCGAAACCGGAGATGATGGCAGGCAATTGTGGGATGAATTAAGTCATGAGTCCTGGGCTTCGTCAACTCCCATTATCGCAATCTGCAAAGAGGGTAATCTGACTCAGATTCGAAATGCCATATTATCTGATCTGATCAATGATCTCATTTTTGAACCGATTGATGTGGAAAGCATAAAAAGACGTATCAAAAAACATCAAACCCTGTAAAAAACAACGGTCAGATGTTACTTATCATTCATCTGACCATTGTTTTTCTTTCATCCGGTTTCTTTATCTGAACTATTTTTTTATCTGAACTGCTTTTTTCTTTGACCAGTCTGAGTAGATCCTCACTTTTTTTGTACCGGACTTTACTTCTTTATATGTACGTACTTTTACATAATATTTCTTTCCCGGTTTTAATCCTTTGATTTCTTTCACTGTCGTCTTATTACTTTTGATCACAGCCGTCTTCGTATTTTTTTTGCCAAACGATGCATCTGCTGTATATACTATCTCATAGCCGCTCGTCTGTGATGCCTGTTTCTTCCATTTCACAGTCATGAATTTTTTCCCGGATTTTACACTTGAAATAGAAGTTCCCTTTGGACAGATTTCAAATGTTCTTTTTCAGTATTCCCGAATAATTTCCCTGAAACTTCACGGTCACTGTTGCTTTTCCGACTTTTTTATTATTCTGATACGAGACTTTATAAAAGCTGCCTGAAATCACTTTTCCCTTATTATCCGTCACTTTGATGGCAGGTTTTTTCGCTTTTCCATCATAACTATAATGATCTTTCGACAATTTTACCGTCTTTGGTGCATTGATTTTCACCTGTTTCAATACTGTTTTGCACAAGCTGCACATGGTCACATTCTTTCCATTGCTGCCCGGTTTTGCAGGTGTCAGTTTTTTCTCCGGTGTATGGGACTTCTTTGCAATTTTTTCTGTATAACTGTCCCCACATGCACAGGAATAAATTTTTTCTCCCTCTTTCATGCAGGTTGCCTCTGTCGTTTTTTTCAACACATAACTGTGTTTGTGCACCGGTTTCTCTGTGTCCGGCTCCGGTGTCTCTGTTCCCGGCTCTTCTGTATCCGGTTCCGGTTCCGGTGTCTCTGTTCCCGGCTCTTCTGTGTCCGGCTCTTTCAGGGCTGGAATCACTATTTTTTCTCTGCTTAACTCCTCATGACATGTGGTGCAATACATTACTTTTTCATAGCTTCCTTCCACACCCACTTTCGCTTCCACGCGATTTTCAGTGACCGGCTCTCCTTTTTTGTGTCCTGATGCCGGAACCGTTATGTTCTCACGGGAAAGCTCTTCCCCGCAATCTTTATCCTTACAATAAACTACCTTATCATAGCTTCCTTTTTGGGTACAGGTCGCAGCTATCTCGTTTTCTTTTACCGGCTCGCCCTCCACATGCTGATGTGATACACCTGGTTCATCTGTGAATATTATTTCCTTTTCCGCCAACACGGTATCTTTCAGTGCTTTTACATCTGCCACAGTATCAAGATCATCAAACGGCTCCGAACATAATAATAAGGTGTATTTTCCTGTTTTCACTTCACCATATGCAATCAGATAATAGCGGTCTGACTCATTTTTATCCACATCCAGATAGATTGGGTTTCCCCAGTCCATTTTCTGTTGAATTTCTTCATCATCACTATTCCAGTCATCAGAGCGGATTAGTATCATATGATTATAAAATCCATAGCCATCATATTCATTTGCAACTTCATCAAACGTGTAATCTTCTCCATACTGATCCTTCCATATCACATCCAGATATGGCGCATCATCAGTTTTATCTGTAATGTCTGCCGGAATATTACCGGTGTAAACATTTTTCGGGCAGGATTTTATCTCGATACTTTCAAGTTCACGTTTCTCCGGTACATAATTGCGATACGCTGTCCATATCCCATTTTTGCAGACCAGGCTATAGTTGTTATTGATATCTTTATCTGATAACACAAAATTTCCTGCTGTTCCATTCTCTGCTATGATATAGGTATGCTCATTTAAAAGATTACCAGATATAGCATGACTTCCCACCTGAAACTGTGTAACACCGCTTACCTGTCCATTGATCTGAACGTATCCATTTTGATCAAGAACAAGCTTTCCCTTTGCCGCACTGCCACCACTTGTGAAATTGCCCTTTACCTGAGCATCTATTATTTTTGTAAGATCCAGACAACCACCGTTTTTCAGTGTAATATTGTTTAACTGCGCTGTTTCATCTTTCGGCTGCAGTCTTCCTCCTGCCTCTAAAACAATATCTTTAATCCCTGTTGTAACGACACCTGACACAGCACAATTTTTTACAGTCAACACCGTGTTGGCATTTCCTTTGATCCCTGAAATGCTGATCTCATCCATTCCATTTTGTCCACCTGAAAAAACAAGTGATGCAGATGTTGTGTCCTCTGCCGAAATAATATCCCGCACTTTTGCATCTGCGTCCAGATTTAACTCCACACTCCCCGTATAGGCAGTCCTCTCACCTGCTGACGCTTTATGTCCCATATAGATATTCTGGAACATTGTATCACTGTTTGCATTTACAACTGTGAGTGACGCTTTCGTCCCCACCGCTGTATTACTGTGATATCCTCCTGCATAGATGGTTGGAAGAAGTTCTTTTTCTGTGCCGCCAAAACCACCCAGGCTGCGTCCCCTCCTCCCGGCAAATATGTTTTTACATTATCCAGTGTAAGGCTGTGCCCTGCAAGAAAAATCTCACGATGCGGCACAGAATTCATACTATTGGTAGAGATAAAACCAATCTGGATATCCCGGATCACAACACCGTCTCCCATGATCTGGATTGGTCCGCTGAACGTAATACTTCCTGTATTATTTCCAGTAATCACTGTCCCGTCTGGTATCTCAACAGGCATCATCTGTCCGCTCGCTTCTGCCTGACCTCTGACGGAAAACTTCCAGTTACAACAATATTCTTCTGCTTTTGTGCAAGTGCCGACAGAAACTCATTCTCATTCGACACTGTAACTGCTGTCTCAGCCGCCGCAGCCACATTCCACAGCAAATGATTTTGGGTTACTCTCTCTGCTCCCCCAGACGGTATGCCACAGATCAGCAGGCCCGCAGCCATAACTCCACAACAGAAACGTATCGTCCTTTTTTTCATATACTCATTTTCCCTTCTTTTGTACATAAAAAGACCCAATATATATCCTTGTTTTGAATATCCACTGATGTCCTTACAAAAAATATATCTGAGTCTCATTTCAATTCGCCAAAATATGGTTTATCATATCTTATTTTTATGATCGTGTCAATACATTTTATATTTTATTTATACTTTTATCTTCCACAGGCACGTCCGGGACAGCCCGCACAGCCTCCTGCAGAATCCGCCACGCTGACACTGCTCTCATAGATCGTTGTCAACGCACAGATTGCCTGTGCAGAAATTCCCTGTTCCCTTCCGGTAAATCCCAGTCCCTCTTCTGTGGTCGCTTTCACATTGATCTGATCTTCTGATATTTTAAGTGCTGCTGCAATATTCTTCTCCATCTGTTCGATATGTGGACGCATCTTTGGTTTCTGTGCGATGATCGTCGCATCGATATTTTCCACAATATAACCTTTTTCGGCGATCAGTCCCGCCACATGTTCCAACAGTTTCATGCTTGAAATCCCTTTATATTTCGGATCCGTATCCGGAAAATGCTTCCGATATCTCCAAGTGCTGCTGCCCCAAGCAGTGCATCCATAATGGCATGAAGCAGTACATCTGCATCCGAGTGTCCCAAAAGTCCTAATGTATGTGGGATCTTTACCCCTCCAATGATCAGGTCCCTGCCCTCCACTAATTTATGAACATCATATCCCATTCCTACGCGCATATTTTTCTTTTCCCTTCTATTAATATTTTTACTGTGGTGGATTACACTTTGAACACGGTGTAAGTCCTCTTGCTTTTGCCTCTGATAATGTCACTTCAATATCACTTTTTCTTAAATACTGACATCCGGCAGAGTGATATTTTTCTCCCGTTTTCGTGATGTGAACGATCACATCCGAATTTCCATCCGTCTGGTCTGTCGGATTACTTACGGCTGCATCTGTTTCTGCATTATTCTGGCTGTCAGCTGCTTTTTCACTTTTTTCTGTGTTCTGGCTCTTTTTTGCTTCCCCTGCCTGCCAGCTCTCTGATGGAGACATATTCCAGGTAAGTGTTGTCCCATCTGACGAGGCAACGATCGTTCCCTGCTCATCCGTGCGGAAAACAGATACTCCGGCTGCACGGAGTCTGTTTAATACTTCCGCATGCGGATGTCCATAAGAATTGCCTTCCCCAGCACTGATTACCGCATACGTCGGATGTACTGCATCAAGAAATGCCTGGGATGTTGCCGTATTGCTTCCATGGTGTGCAACCTTATAGACATCCGCCGAGATATCGATGCCATTCTGCAGGATATCCTGTTCTGCTCCCTCTTCCGCATCCCCGGTAAACAAAAACCGGTGGTTTCCATTCTGTAAAAGGACGCCGACCGACCAGGAATTCATATCATTTCCATACTCTTTGTTTGGGGCAATGATCGTAAATGCTGCTCCACCGATCGTGTATGTCTCCCCGACAACCGGATAAGTGGTCTTATATCCTTATTTTTCATCGTCTGCACAACATCATCATAAGTGCGCGTGTTATTTGCAACATCCGGCATGATGATCGTCTTACAGTCAAATTTATAAAGAACGACATCCATTCCTCCGATGTGGTCTGCATCCGGGTGCGTGCCGATCACATAGTCAAGAGTCTCCACTCCCTGATGCTGCAGATAATTCTGTACAAGTGTACCTTTATCATTATTTCCCGCATCGATCAGCATAGAATGGCCATCACATTTGATCAGAGTCGCATCCCCCTGTCCCACATCTATAAAATGTACTTCCAGATTACCTGCCGTCTTTGCCTGCTCCGCATCATTTTCTTCCGCGACAGTCTGACGACTTTGCTCTGTCTGACCCTGTTCTTCGTTTTCCGACGTTTCCTCCTGTTTTGAACCTTTCATAGAACCCGGTACGAATTCCATCTGATTTTCTGTATCCTGCAGCTCATCCGAATCTACAATATAGCTGCTCTGTGATCCATTTTCTGTATTTTCCATACAGCCACTCAATAACATACAGCCGGTAAGCATACTTAGTAATAATATGAAAAATGCCAGCTTCTTATATTTTTGTTTCATAGTTCTCCTCTCCTGCATCTTTAAAAGTAAAATTGAATTCTGCCTGTATAGGATTCGTATCATAAACTTATTATATAAAAAAATTTTGCCGGTATACAACAAAAGACCTCAGAATCTCTGAGGTCTTGAAGTAGCGGAAGGGAGATTCGAACTCTCGACACTACGGGTATGAACCGTATGCTCTAGCCAACTGAGCTATTCCGCCATATTAAATTGTCATCAGAACTTCTGATGTAATGGGACCTATAGGGCTCGAACCTATGACCCTCTGCTTGTAAGGCAGATGCTCTCCCAGCTGAGCTAAGATCCCATTTTTGTCCTTTGCTTTTTGCAACCGACTTCTAAAGTATACTATTACAGAAGATGAAAGTCAACACTTTTTTTCATATTTTCCTAAAAATTTCAAAAACATAACAACACATCCAGCTTTCTATACTGGCACTTCATGTAAAACAAGCTACAAGACTCGTTTTACATGTTATGCTATACTAAAAGTGTCTTATGCCAGTAAGCGTTCGACCAGTTTCACACATTCCGCTGCATCTTTCGAATAGCCATCTGCTCCGATCTCATCCGAAAAACTCTCCGTGATCGCCGCTCCTCCAATTACAATCTTCGCCGTACAGCCTTTTTCTTTTGCCAGCTCCACAACGTCTTTCATCCGCATCATTGTGGTCGTCATCAGTGCGGAAAGTCCGATCACCTTCGCACCTTCATTCATTGCGGTATCCACGATCACATCTGCCGGAACATCCTTGCCAAGTCGATCACATGATAACCGTAATTCTTCAACATCAGAACCACAAGATTTTTTCCGATATCATGGATATCGCCCTCAACTGTCGCAACAACGATCGTAGCCATTGCCTCTGTATTACTGCGCTCTAACATCGGCTCTAAGTACTCGATTGCAAGTTTCATCGTATTAGCGGAAGAAATCAGCTGTGGCAGGAAATATTTCTTTTTATCAAATAATTCTCCTACTTCATTGATCGCAGCGATCAGATGCTCATTGATAATCTCATCCGGTTTGCTCCGCCATCCAGCATCTTTTTTACTTCTTCTAATACATGTTCTTTGTTTCCCTTTAAAACTGCTTGAAATACGCCGCTTCCCGTACTCTCTTTCCTGGTTTCGCCGCCAGCCGCAGATGTACCTGCAGGTGTTTTCTGAACCATGACACGTTCCATACCGGCATATTTTTCTGACAGGAAATTCATGCGCTCAATATAACGGATGTCGCTTTCTTTCTTATTCAACAGCATATCCGACGCAAATGCGGCATTCATCAGAAGTTCCTGTGACGGATTTGCAATCGCCATCGTAAGACCATTTGCGATCGCCATTGTAAGAAAAGCCGTATTGACGTAAGTACGTTCCGGCAGTCCAAATGAAATATTAGAAAGTCCGCATGCTGTCGGCAGTTCCAGTTCATTTTTGCAATAGGAAAATGTCTCAAAACACTCTAACGCAGCATTCGGATTTGCTCCGATCGTGGCAACCAGTCCATCCACAATGATATCTTCTTTTGCCATGCCGATCCGCACCGCCTCATCCATGATCGTGCGGATAATGCCATGTTTCTCAGCAGAATCTTTTGGCAGCCCCTCATCCGAGAGTGGAAGCAGGATAAACATTGCCCCGTACTTCTTTGCAATCGGAAGCAGTTTTTCAAACTTTTCTTTTTCCAGTGAAATCGATTGATGAGTGCACGTCCCGGATAGATGCGGAGCGCGGCCTCAATAATATCCACATGGCTGGAATCAATGCAAAGCGGACAATCCACCGTCGAAGTCACTTCGTAAATGGTACGCAGCATCATCTCTTTTTCATCTATACCGTTCATACCCATATTGATGTCAAGGTCGATGCTCCATTTTCCTCCTGTTCTAATGCCATGGTACGGACAAGATTTAAGGAACCCTCTTTTAACTCTGCCTGCAGCTTTTTCTTTCCGGTCGGGTTAATACGTTCTCCAATGACCATAAAACGTCCATCAAGCGTGATCTCTACAGACTTACGCTCTGAAGTCAGCATTCTTCTCTTCGTCTGAAGCGGTGCTTTGACCGGGATACCTTTTACTGCCTCCTTTAAAGCACGGATGTGCTCCGGTGTTGTTCCACAGCATCCTCCAATGATGGCAGCACCCTCTTCGACCAGTTTTTTCCCGACTTCGGCAAATTCTTCCGGCTCTACATTAAAGACGGTCTGACCATCGATCAGCTCCGGCATTCCGGCATTTGGTTTTGCGAGAAGTGGTATCGCTGCATACTCTGCCATCTTCGCGATCGGCTCTAACATTGCCTCCGGTCCGGTCGAACAGTTCATTCCGACCGCATCCGCACCAAGGCTCTGCATCACAACAACCGCTGTCACCGGATCTGTTCCATACAGTGTTCTTCCGTCTTCATTATAAGTCAATGAAACCATGACTGGCAGGTCACATACTTCACGGATTGCCAGCACAGCCGCACGGCATTCCTGCAGACTCATCATCGTTTCAACCACAAAAAGATCTGCTCCGGCATCCGCAATAATTTTCGCCTGCTCTTTATAAACATCCACCAGATCCTCAAACATCAGATCTCCCAACGGATAAAGCTGTTCTCCTGTCATGGTAAGATCTCCGGCAACCAGCGCATTTGTACCCTTTGCAGCCTCTTTTGAGAGTGCGACAAGCTTGCGGTTCATCTCCTCTAAATGATCTTCCAAACCATATTCTTTTAATTTTATTCTGCTCGCGGTAAAGGTCGGCGCAAATAAAATATCGGTTCCGGCCTCTACATACTGTTTCTGCAGATCGATCAACACTTCTGAATTTTCCAGGATCCACTGCTCCGGACATACTCCGACCGGCATTCCTGCCTTCTGTAAATTCGTTCCTGTTGCACCATCAAGCAGTACCGGGCCTTTTTTTACCAGCTCCCTAAACGCTTCTCTTGTCATTGCTGCCAGTTCCTTTCCTTTTCACATCATTTTTATCTTGTGTAATCTGCTGTCTTTTTTATCATCCAGCGGCTTTCCGTCATATCGCTTTTCTAAAGGATCGTGCCGCCTCCGGCAACATATTCTCCATCATATAATACGACTGCCTGTCCAGGTGTCACCGCACGCACCGGCTCTAAAAATTCACAGTGTATCGTATCTTCTCCGGTTCTTGTCACCTTGCACATACTTCCGCTGTGGGAATAACGGATTTTTGCCTTCAAAAGCATCTCATCCTGAATATCCGGGATCGACATAAAATTAATATGATCTGCATCCAGTTCATAAGTAAATACATCTCTGTTCTCACCAAGTACGACCTCATTTGTCTCCGGCCGTATCTCCGTGACAAATACCGGATGCCCGAATGCAATTCCGAGTCCCTTTCTCTGTCCGATCGTATAATGCGTAATCCCTTTATGTTTTCCGACTACAGTTCCGTCTGTCAGAACAAAATTTCCCGGAGGTGGTACCTGATCGCCGCATTCCCGGTCAATAAATCCGGCATAATCATTGTCAGAGATAAAGCAGATCTCCTGACTGTCTTTTTTATGTGCAACCATAAGACCGATCTCCTCTGCAATCTTACGGATCTCATCTTTATGATAGGCACCGACCGGCATCAATGTGTGTGACAACTGTTCCTGTGTCAGATTGTAAAGTGCATACGTCTGATCTTTGGCTGCTGTCACGGAATTTTTAATTGCATATCTTCCATTGGAAAGCTGCTCGATCCTCGCATAGTGCCCGGTTGCAATATAATCCGCACCAATCGCAAGACTCCGATTTAACAATGCTTCCCATTTTACATAACGGTTGCATGCAATACACGGATTTGGCGTCCTGCCTTTTAAATATTCCGCAGTAAAATAATCCATGACATTTTTTTTAAATTCCTGTTTGAAATTCATGACGTAATAAGGAATTCCAAGACGGTCTGCCACTCTTCTGGCATCATCCACTGCCGAAAGGCCACAGCATCCGCCACTCTCCTCCTGCACAAATTCATCCTCATCCTGCCAGATCTGCATGGTCACACCGATCACATCATATCCCTGTTCCTTCAAAAGGTATGCTGCCACAGAGGAATCCACACCGCCTGACATACCGACTACTACTTTCTTTGCTGCCATTCTTTTCTCCATTTCATCTATCTCAAATATTTTCTATTCTGCCAGATGTCAACATCCATTTTTACACTATCTATTATTTGACCATACATCGCCCCATTGTGCAATCTTTTTTTCCGGTGCGCTGATTATTTTTTTGCAAATTTATGAGAAACCCAATCCGAGTTTCTCATAAATGATTGTTGTGATATAATCCTTCCACCGTCCGGATCACATCATACCAGTATGACCGCTGCTGTCCGCTTTCAAAATGTATGAAAAACAGCAACATATTTTTCTGCAGCTCTGCGATCAGATCGTAGAGTTATAAAGTTCGCCTGTTCTGTAATTATAGGTATAAGAACCTGATTTCTGATAGGTATTCGCCTTTGCGGCCTCACTCTTTGCATAAGACTCTGCACGGCCTGCCTGTCGTTTCACTTCTGTTCCATAGTAGCTGTTGTCTGCAAACATTGCCTTTACCTTACTCATATCAGCCTTCTTAAACTTCTCTTCATCAATGGTAAGCTTGTTGTCTGCACCTATGGAAATACCGATATCAGAAAGTGATTTACGGTTTGCCTCTGTCACATTCACCATGCTGGCACCGGCTCTTAAAATACTCTTTGTATTGGAATTACCCACTTCATCGATCAGACTATTATAGCTGTCTGTAAAGTTTTTAACAGCTTTATAGATAGCATCCGTATCATAACCGGTTGTCTTGTTTCCATTTTCATCTGTCTTTGTCACTTCGTTAAACAAGGATTTATCCCCTGTTTCCTGAAGAGCTGCAACCGACTTCTCCACACTCTTCGCATCACTCTCAATCACAGCGAGTGTCCTGGTGCTGTCTTTGGATGTTGACGTTGAGGAAGATGTTGTATCGTCTGAATCACTGACCTGTCCACCTTTCCCATAATACGCATTTAACAATTTAAAATAGCTGCCCGATCTGATTGTTGCCCAGTCACTGTAATTGATTCCAAGTATATCACTTCCTGACATACTGTTCGAAAACAATGAATTCTTAGATGATGTAGTGTTTAGACCAGAAAACAAAACTCCCATTGAATATGAATTATAGCCAGAAATTGTTGCCATATATCTCACTCCTTTGAAATAATACAATAACCTGTTCGTTATGAATCAAACATCCCTGTTTTCTTTTATATCGTCATTTTAGGCCGTTCTCTTTATATTTTCAAGCATTTTCCACAGGTAAAACCGTCTTTTCAGGTGTATGGATAACCTAACCAATTTTTTTGTTATTTTTTTCTGTTTTTTTGTTTTAAATTACTGAAAATTGTTAATTTATTATTCACACTTTGTTCATATATGATTGATATACTAAATACAGTTAAAAAATACTTAGACAACTTGTTATAATATACTTGATAAATTTTTTTCATAATAGCCCGGGCGCCGAAAGGTGTCTGGGCACTCCTCATTTATGGGAACTTACAGGTTTTCGATCTGCCAGTCGATCGGCTCGATCCCATTTGCTTTTAAGAAATCATTTGCCTGACTGAAATGTCTGCATCCAAAAAACCTCTGTATGCAGAAAGTGGGCTTGGATGTGGCGCTTTTAAAATCAGATGCTTCGGATTTGTCAGCATCGGTATCTTGCTCTGTGCCGGTCTTCCCCACAACATATATACGATTGGCCGGTCCTGTGCATTGACTGCCTGTATGATTGCATCCGTAAACTGCTCCCAGCCTCTTCCCTGATGGGAATTCGCCTGATGTGCACGGACAGTCAGCACCGTGTTTAAAAGCAGTACGCCCTGATCCGCCCATTTTTTTAAATATCCGTTGTTCGGAATATAGCATCCCAGATCATCCTGAAGCTCTTTGTAAATATTCTGCAGAGATGGCGGGATCTCCTTCTGTGATGGCAGTACGGAAAAGCTCAGACCATGTGCCTGATTCTCATTGTGATACGGATCCTGTCCTAAGATCAGTACTTTTACCTCGCTAAGTGGTGTAAAATGCATCGCATTGAAGATATCATCTGCCGGCGGATAAATGACCGCCCTGCTGTATTCTTCTTTTACAAATTGAAATAGTTCCCTGTAATATGGCTTTTTAAACTCTCCCTGAATTGCCGGGAGCCAGTCATTCGTAATCATTGCCATGATATTTACCCTCTTATTATCTTCTGACAGAGACACCGCGTTCTGCCAGATAATCTTTCAGATCACAGATCTCAAGTTCTTTGTAATGGAATAAAGAAGCAGCAAGCGCTGCATCCGCTTTTCCCTCCGTCAGCGCATCGTAAAAATGCTCTTTCGTCCCCGCTCCACCGGAAGCGATCACCGGAATAGAAACATTTTCTGCGATCATACGGGTCAGTTCAAGATCATAACCTGCCTTGGTTCCATCACAATCCATACTGGTCAGAAGAATTTCTCCTGCGCCAAGCCGGTCCGCTTTCATTGCCCATTCCACAGCATCAATTCCGACATCAATACGTCCACCGTTCTTGTAAATATTCCAGCCCGAACCGTCTGCACGCTTTCTTGCATCGATCGCTACCACCACACACTGGCTGCCAAACTTATCTGCCGCCTCACTGATGAGTTCCGGACGGTTGATTGCAGAAGAATTAATCGATATCTTGTCCGCACCCTCACGGAGTAATGCCTTGAAATCATCCACAGTACGGATACCGCCGCCTACAGTAAATGGAATAAACACTTTTTCTGCCACTTTGCGCACCATATCCACGACCGTCTCTCTGGCATCTGAGGTTGCTGTGATATCGAGAAATACCAGTTCATCTGCCCCCGCCTTATCATAAGCCGCTGCGATCTCAACCGGATCTCCTGCATCCCTTAAATTTACGAAATTAACACCCTTTACCACACGTCCGTTATTCACATCCAGACACGGAATAATTCGTTTTGTAAACATTTTTATCCTCCTGTCTTAAATCCCGGCAAAATTTTCTAGTATCTTAAGTCCGACTGTACTGCTCTTTTCCGGGTGGAACTGACATGCAAAGATATTGTCCTGTTCCACGGAAGCATGAATATGTGTGCCATATTCCGTAGTTGCTTTCACAATTCTGTCATCTTTTGCTTTCAGATAATAAGAATGAACAAAATAAACATATGGATGCTCCGGCAATCCTGCAAAGAGCCTTCCATTATTCCATAGATCCAGTGAATTCCATCCGATATGCGGTATTTTTAATTCCTCTGTATCTGGTATACGCAGAATCTGCCCATCTAACAAATGCAGACCTTCCACTCCGCTGCTTTCCTCACTGCCCTCAAATAAAAGCTGCAGACCAAGGCAGATGCCAAGAAATGGCTTTTTCTCCTCCGCCACTTCCTGTATCACTTTATCCAGTTCATATTTTTTTAACTGGGCCATCGCCTCACCGAAAGAACCAACCCCCGGTAAGATTACCTTGTCTGCCTGACGGATTTCATGAAAATCCCTCGTTATCACGCATTCCTGATGTAAAAAAGTCAAGTGCCTTTTGTACGCTTTTTTAAATTGCCTGCATCATAGTCAATGATCGCTATCATTTTTATTCCTCACTAAGTCCTGCATCATCCAGTATCTGATAAATCTCTTTTGAATATGCAGTCCGATCCTTCATGTCATATACTTCAAGTGCTTTTTCCGTATCAATCTTAAATGCTTCTAATGCTTCCTCTGCCTTTGCCTGTATGTCTGAAATCTCTCCTTCACATCCAAGTTCTTTGGCATCACTGCTGTATTCTTCACATCTTCCGATCGTGCTGATCAGTGAATCCAGTGCCATATCATAAATTTTCTGGTTCACCAGATTCTGATATGCTCTGTACTGACCTGTTGTATATGCCAGAATACGGTATTTTCTGTAGGTATCCTGATCTTTCTCTTTCACTTCAAGACCTGCCACATCCTGAAATGCCTGCTCATAATCACCCTTTGCATATGCGTCTTCTGCATTTGAAAAGCTGCTTGAATAGCCGACCAGATTTGTTGCTAACACCACAAGAATAAGGAATGAAAATACCATTACAAAGATCAGAATTACCGGCACCTTCGGCAATGG
>ENA-OQCN01001142-OQCN01001142.1-human-gut-metagenome-genome-assembly--contig:-NODE-1142-length-13488-cov-2.046853_pt1 | contig 13488 bp, 15 predicted proteins | sample MGYA00242497_ERZ504576 | MGnify/ENA primary metagenome ERZ504576 (study PRJEB26092, sample SAMD00036296) | human gut metagenome | host: Homo sapiens | study: EMG produced TPA metagenomics assembly of...
GGGACATGGAGTAGGGCTCTGCCAATCGGGGCTGCCGTAATGGGAGAACGGGATATACCTACGATGAAATTCTATTGCATTACTATAAAGGTGCGGATATCCGCCGTTTTTATTAACAGGCCCCGCCCACATGGGCGGGGATTCCATTCGGACTCTTTAAAATGAAAGGAACCATGAAAAACAAGCATACCTCGCCATGGGCATGGATACCCACTCTATACTTTGCACAAGGGCTGCCCTATGTGGCAGTAATGACCATTTCGGTCATAATGTATAAAAGATTAGGCATCAGCAATACCGAGTTAGCTTTTTATACCGGCTGGCTCAACCTGCCTTGGGTTATCAAGCCTCTATGGAGCCCTTTCATTGATCTTATCAAGACGAAACGCTGGTGGATTATCACCATGCAACTTTTAATCGGCGCAGGACTGGCGGGCATAGCCTTCACCATCCCCACAGAGCATTTTTTCCAACTCACTTGGCCGTTTTCTGGTTACTGGCATTCAGCTCCGCCACACACGACATTGCTGCCGACGGCTTTTACATGCTGGCACTGGACTCGCATCGGCAAGCCCTGTTTGTAGGAATCCGCAGTACCTTCTACCGTATTGCAACCATTGCGGGACAAGGATTACTTATCATGCTTGCAGGAAGACTGGAAATAATGACAGATAATATACCATACGCTTGGTCCATCACCTTTTTTGTATTGGCCGGACTTTTCCTTGGAATATGGATTTATCATAAGTTTGTTCTTCCCTGTCCGGATTCAGATCATACCTCCAAAGAAGTTTCCGCTTCCAATCTGCTCAAAAAGTTCTTTGGTACTTTTGCCAGTTTCTTTCAAAAAAAGCAGGCAGCATTGCCATTCTTTTCATGTTACTCTACCGTTTGCCCGAAGCTCAACTGGCAAAAATGTGCATTCCTTTCCTTATAGACCCCGTTGAAAAAGGTGGTTTGGGGCTGACAACCGAAGAAATAGGTTTCGTACAAGGCACTGTCGGCATCATCGGACTTACCCTAGGAGGTATTTTAGGAGGAATAGCCGTAGCCCGTAACGGTTTGAAACAATGGCTCTGGCCGATGGTATGGGCCATTTCCTTACCCGATTTAGTCTATGTTTATCTCAGCTATATCCAGCCTGATTCTCTATATCTCATCAATATTTGCATCTTTATAGAGCAATTCGGTTACGGATTCGGTTTCACAGCCTATATGCTCTACCTTATTTATTTTGCAGACGGAGAACATAAAACAGCACATTATGCCATTTGTACCGCATTTATGGCATTAGGCATGATGATTCCGGGAATGGCTGCCGGCTGGCTTCAGGAGCAGATGGGATACAACCATTTCTTTATCTGGATTATGATATGCTGCGTTATCACCTTCGGAGTAACGGCTCTGCTAAAAATTGATCCGGAGTTCGGCAAGAAGAAAGGTTGATCCGACCTTTATTTCAGCCTGTCCTCGGAAAGACAGGCGGATTATGGCTCTCTGGAAGGAATCAGGGAGGGTGTCGCAGATATGTACACGCTGGCCCGCACACAAAAAATCTATGGTTCTTTTCAGAGTTCATTCTCAAATATAGCGGCACAGTTGGGAAGGGTTCCGTTAGAAATTCTGAAATTATAGCTCCGCACTTCAGCATTTGTTTTAATTCGTTTTTCCCTCCTCCTTTCATTTACCGTCAAAACGCCCTGCCGGTGGGTGTTCCGGTGATGAAGGAACATCCCGTCATTGTCCTTTCATCCTCCTTTTCTGCTAAATCCATAATGCTTCATTTTTATACATGGCAAAAATATAAGAATGAAAAAAGGGCGACAAGATAGAATCGCGGAGACGCTTACCGTTGAAACGGGAGTGAGGGGAAGCGGTTCCAGTTTTAACCGCTTGATTGACTGTGTGTTTTTAATAAGATGAAAGGATAAATGGAGAAGGAAGAATATCGGCTTAGTGATGGAGTAATGTACGCTGAACATGATAGGCATATACGCTGAAACATGCTGACCTTTTTTTAAAACGCCCTTGTCTTTTTTTAAAAGGCGGTTATCTTTTTTTAAAAAGGTGCTGATGTTTTCTAAAAACATAAAGACATATTCAACAACATCAGTAACGTAAGCTTGCAACATACGTTGGCATCGGGCTACATATACGCAAGCATAAGCCAACACGTACTTATGTACGTGTATCAAATTCCGCAATATCTTGTTACAAGGTTTACCCAATCTTGCATCAAGTTCCATTGTTTTTTGCGCCAGGATTCGCCATACTGTCCTCCCCCTTTTTGACACATTGTACAAAATATAAAGTCATAGAAGCTTTTAATTAAAAAATAAGATAAAGTCCTTTCAACAAAATAATTATTATATTTGTTTCATATCCAAACAATAACATAAAAGATACATATATGAAAAAGATTATTTTATTAGTATTCGTCACCTTGTTTTGCTGCGTAGGCTACTCACAAGCACAAACAACAAAAAAAATGACTCGTCAGGAAAAGAAAGAGGCGCAAAAAGCTATGGAACAAGCCTTGTTCGAAGAAGCCAGACAAGCTATAGAAAATAAAGCGTTCACACTGGAAGCTGACCGGGTTATATTTAAAAGAGGAAGAAATGCCTTTGTTTCTTCTAATACCAATTTTGTAATGGTAGACGGTGATAAATCATCCGTGCAGGTAGCATTCAACATTCCTGCCAGCGGTCCTAACGGATTAGGAGGTGTCACTGTAGACGGCAATGTTTCCGGTTACAAGATCAAAACCGACAAGAAAGGAAGCATATATCTGACAATGAGTGTAATGGGTGTAGGTATATCTGCTCAGGTAAGTATAACATTACCTTATGGAAGCAACAATGCCACCGTAGATATACGCCCCAACTTCAATTCCAACCGTCTGACTTTATCCGGTGAAATACTACCGCTTGACAAGTCAAATATATTTAAAGGAAGGTCTTTCTAATCACTTTATAGTTCATAGAAAATAAGCCCCGGAAATTTTGTTAAAGCAGATTTCCAGGGCTGTTCATTTCTCATTCATTCCTCTTCACACCTTTAATTTCAGCTCCTCCAAAACACACTTCAGCAACCGGTTTTTCCGTTTCAGTAACAAATTACTACCTGTTTATGACAAAGCTTATTATGTTTATACCGGATTTCAATAGGAAAACAACATAAAATAAAAAAGTAGGTATTATGAGAAAAGTTGTAATATTAACATTAGTAACCTTGTTTACCTGCGTAGAATACTCACAGGCACAAACAACAGAAAAGGAAATGACACGTCAGGAAAAAAAAGCGGCTCAGGAAGCTTTGGACAAAATGTTATTTCAGGAAGCCAAAGAGGCAATAGACAACCAAACCTTTGTACTGGAAGCGGACAGAGTTTACTTTAAATACGGAACCTCCGCTTTCGTTTCATCCAACACCAACTTTGTAGGACTGGACGGTGACAAGGCCGTGGTGCAAGTAGCATTCAATGTACCTTTCAGCGGTCCGAACGGACTAGGAGGTATTACCGTAGACGGTAATGCTTCGAACTATAAAGTAAAAACCGACAAAAAAGGTAATATTCATGTCAGTATGAACGTGATGGGAATCGGAATCTCAGCCCAAGTAAACATTGACATACCTTATGGAAGCAACAATGCGACTGTAGATATTCTTCCGAACTTTAATTCCAGCCACATGACTTTATCCGGTCAAATATTGCCATTAAAGAAAGCCAATGTGTTTAAAGGACGCTCACTATAAACTACTTAACTAAAATTATAGGAATATGAAGAAGCTACTATTTCCACTATTCATGCTTGCCATGATAGTTACTTCGTGCGAGAAAGATCCGGATATGAATAAACTGGATAGTGACTACAGCGTTTACACTGATTATGACAACAGTGTACATTTCAATGAGTTTTCCACCTATTACCTGCCAGATAGCATTCTGGTTCCGGACAACAGCCTGAAAGCCAATTATTGGAAAGATGAAAATGCCCAAAACATTATCAGTGCAGTGGCCCATGAAATGGAACAGAAAGGCTATGTACGGACGGAAGATAAAGAAAAAGCCAATGTAGGCATTCAGTTGTCATACGCCCAACAAAGAATACAAATGACCACAGGAGGATGGTATGGCGGCTGGTGGGATGCCGGATTCTGGGGACCTTACTGGGGAGGAGGATGGTATTATCCTTATCCGGTAACTTACAGCTATGACACAGGAACCTGATTATGGAAATGGTTGATTTAAGACAACCTGTCGATCAGTCTAACCAAAACAAACTGCCTGTCATCTGGCATGCTTATGCGTCAGGACTGCTATACGGAAACTCCCATTTCAATATGCAGTTGACATTAAATGCCGTCAATCAGGCATTTGCACAATCTCCTTATCTGTCAAACAAACAATAAAACCGGAAAATCATGAAAACGAAAATATTAAAACACAGAGTTCCCCAACGTATCCTCATCGGAATGTTACTAGTTCTCTTTTGTTTCACAAGTAAAGCACAGACCTGGGAAAATGTACATTTTAACGTAGACTGGCAGATGAATGTGCCGTTGAACAGCAACTTTGCCGATAAATTCAGCGGGTGGGGAATGAACTTTGAAGGAAAATATGATCTGACGCCCTATTGGTCTATAGGAGCTTTCCTTAATTTTCATACCAATCACCGATATGTGGACCGCCGGACCATCCCCTCACCCAACGGCTTCATTGACAACAGACCAGCAACAATCAGCGTTCCAACTAACCCTTCGGAATATCCTGTATCCTACAAGTTACCGGATAACAGGTATGTAAAACCTTACTTCGGAGTCAAATCGGGTGCCATGTATTCCCAAAACTCCATTTACAACAATCTGGTACAATGGTATGAACGCCCGTGGGGATCTATGTTTCACCCGAACTGGGAATGGATATTCATCCGGTGCCTTATCAACGTCTGGGATTTCATGTAGCCGTATATTATAGCTACGCAACCAATAAAACCGATATCCTGACTTATTCTGAAGATGGAAGGAATAGCATGGGTGTACGTGTAGGAGTTTGTTTTTAATCCATACTAAGCGTTTGCTCATAAAAGAGGAGATTTGGAAAGTATTCTATTCTTTTCTGAATTTCCTCTTTTTTTCATATTTTTGTAAAATAACCCAAATCATTTTCAACAGCGGAATGGCTATGCAAAATAAATACAATCAATTCTTCAACTTTTTCCTGTTTTCAGGGCTGGCATGTTTCTCATACCTTTCGCTGGTACTATATACCGACCTTACGCCTCAACATCAGAAAATATTAATCTCCTCTCTGGGATTTATTTCTGTGGTGTTCATATTCAATCTGGTAGGCTTCAGTCTGATAGTCATCAACCGGTGGCTGAAAAAAAGCTCTCTATTCTTTATCAAGAAGAGAAACAAGCTGATTATCAACTGCATTTTGATTGCAGCTATTCTTTTCTTCATGAATTACGCTACTCTGACCATCTGTAAAGTATTGCTGGAACTGCCTTTCCCATTTGTACTGAGCAGTCCGGGTCTGCGCTTGATCATGATTATATGGTTGGTAGAAATTGTGATTGTGAGTTTAAGTATCACGAGCGCTTTTTACAGGCAGCTGGTTATTCTGCATGAAAAAACAACCAAGCTGGAAGAAAGTTCCATCAAAGCGCAATACACAGCTTTACAAAATCAATTAAATCCACATTTCCTGTTCAATAGTTTGAATACTTTAATATCCGAAATAGAATATAATCCGGAAAACGCAGTAGTTTTTACACAAAAGCTATCAGATGTTTACCGTTATATCCTAAAAAGTCAGGAACAAGGACTTGTCACTTTACGTGATGAACTGGAATTTCTGGATTCATATATCTATCTGCATCAAGTGCGTCTGGGAAAATGCATTCAACTGGAAAACAAAATGACCCCCACGTTATTGAACAAGAAAATCCCTTCATTAACCCTACAGTTACTTATCGAAAACGTGATAAAACATAACATCATCAATATGGAAAATCCAATGGTCATCCATTTGGATTATTCTGACAAAGATCAAACTCTTTCCGTAAGAAACAAGATCAAATTAAAAAAGGATGTTGCAAAATCAGGAATGGGACTGAAGAACTTATCTGCCCGCTATCTGCTGATTTGCAACTTGCATATCACAATTATTGACGATTCTGAATATTTCACCGTAAAAATACCTTTACTGAATGAATAAGATAAAAGCCGCTATTATAGAAGATGAAATTCCTGCAGGACGCCTGCTACATAAAATGTTGTCAGGATTAAGGCCAGACTGGGATATAGTTGTATTGCCCGGCAGCATAGAGGGATCTGTAAAATGGTTTCAGGAGCATCCACACCCGGATATAATCTTTCTGGATATCCAACTGACCGATGGCATTTCTTTCGCTTTCATAGAACAGGCCCAACCCGAAAGTATGATTATTTTTACCACCGCTTACGACGAATATGCCATACGTGCTTTTACTGTAAACAGCATAGACTATCTGCTGAAACCAATAAACAGGGAAAGATTGGCCGAAGCCATCGAAAAGTTTGAAAGATTAACTGCCAGATATGGCAATGCCAACCTATCGAGCTCATCCAATGAATTACTGAACTTACTGAAAAATATAAGTAATCCGGAAAAAAAATACCGTACCCGCTTCCTGATATCAGGAGACGAAAAGCTGTATACCTTGCAAGTAGAAGATATAGCTTATTTCTATTCTGAAAACAAAATTACCTTTGCCGTCACAAAAGAAGGGAAAGAGCATATCATAGATTTATCGCTCGACAAACTGTCCGAACAACTAAACCCCGATATTTTTTTCCGCACCAACCGGCAAACATTGGTCAGTGTACATGCCATACAGAAAATAGAAAACTATTTTTTAGGAAAAATAATAGTACAGGTAAAACCGCCATTTAAAGATAAAATTACTGTAAGCAGAGAAAAGATAGCTGCAATGAAGCTGTGGCTCAATTATTAAAAAAGTCTGTTTATATGAAAAAGCACTAACTTATAAGTAATAGGAACAGAGTTACTAAAATAATATAAGAGCCCGACAAATAAATACGGAAAACAATGGATATCGGATAAATTTATACTATTTTTGTAAGACTAACAATCATCTTATTATCCGATATGATAGTAATAGCAGACAGTGGTTCCACCAAACAGACTGGTGTCTGGGTAACACCAAGACAAACAGCAGGACAGTTCGAACAGGAGGTATCAACCCTTCCACCAATCAGTTGATGAAATAAAAGAAGTGATTGCCTCCACACTAATTCCCCAGTTGGGAGACACCACTGAATTTACAACTATTTATTTCTATGGTGCAGGATGTATTCCCGAAAAGACGAATATAGTGAAAACAGCTTTGGCGCAGAACTTCCCCAAAGCGAATATCCTTGTCGAAAGTGACTTGTTAGGTGCCGCCCACGCCCTATGTGGTAAAACGGCAGGAATTGCATGTATTTTAGGAACCGGATCCAACTCTTGCTTTTATGACGGGGAAAAAATAACAGCTAATATTTCTCCGTTAGGGTATATTTTAGGAGATGAAGGTAGCGGAGCCGTATTAGGGAAACGTCTGGTAGGTGATTTACTGAAACACCAACTTCCCGATGACCTTTGCCAAGATTTCCTTAAAGAATACGATTTGACCCCGGCACTGATTTAGATAAAGTATACCGACAGCCTTTAGCCAACCGCTTTCTGGCGGGTCTGACTCCTTTTCTTTTCGCCCACAAGCACAGACCAGAGATACGGAATCTATTAATTTCCTGCTTCACTGATTTCTTCACCCGTAATGTTATGCAATACGAATATCATGATATTCTTGTACATTTCACAGGTTCTATTGCATTTTTCTTTCAAGAAGAAGTAAAAGAAGCAGCTCTAAGACTGAATGTGTCCATCGGAAAAGTTTTAAAAAGTCCACTGGAAGGATTAAAGGATTATCATTCGAAGTATGAATTTTATAAAAATAACCGAACAACCGTCCATACATGAGGATTTGGAACAAAAATCCGTCAGAGAGTTACTGGAAGGTATCAACGAAGAAGACCGGAAAGTAGCCTCAGCCGTTCATGCCTGCATACCACAAATTGAAAAACTAGTAAATGAAATAGTAGAACGTATGCATCAAGGAGGACGCATATTCTATTTGGGAGCCGGAACCAGTGGACGCCTAGGAGTATTGGACGCTTCTGAAATTCCACCCACTTTCGGTATGCCTGATACCTGTGTCATAGGTATTATAGCCGGTGGCGAACAGGCTTTGAGACGTCCCGTAGAAAATGCTGAAGATGATAGTCAAAAAGGCTGGATGGAACTGCAAGACCATCACATCACAAATAAAGACATTCTGATAGGCATAGCGGCATCGGGAACAACTCCTTATGTAATAGGAGCACTGCAAAAAGCAAGAGAACACGGAATATTAACAGCAAGCATCAGCAGCAATCCGGGCTCTCCACTCTCGAGTGTGGCAGATATACCCATCGAAATGATAGTAGGTCCGGAATTTATCACAGGCAGCTCGCGCATGAAGAGCGGCACAGGGCAAAAAATGATACTGAATATGATAAGTACCACCGTCATGATAAAACTGGGCAGAGTAAAAGGAAACCGGATGGTAAACATGCAACTCAGCAATCGAAAAACTAATAGACCGAGGAGTGCAAATGCTGATTGACGAATTACATATTAATAAAGCAGAAGCAAAACAATTCCTGCAAGAACAGGGTTCTGTTAAAAAGGCATTGGACGCTTACAAAACAAATAATTGTATCACTAAAAACGACTGAAGTATGAAAAGTTGGAAACAAGAAGCCGTCATCCTTGCTATAGGCATGTTGGTGATGGGGTATTTTATCAAACAGGGATTGGACACTTTCTCTGGTAAAGACAGAGTAGTGAATGTGAAAGGTCTGGCAGAAATGGAGGTGCCAGCTAATAAAGTAACTTGGCCTTTAATGTATAAAGACCTGGGAAATGACCTCCCGACCTTATATAACAAAATAAATGCAACTAACCAAGCAATTGTCGGTTTTTTGAAACAGAAAGGAATCACTGAAAACGAAATCAGTATCAATGCACCGGAAATTATAGACATGCAAGCCGAACGTTATAATAATAATTCAGTTCCCTTCCGCTATAATGTGACCTCTGTCATCACGGTTACTTCAACTAAAGTAGATCTGGTGAGAAAGATGATCAGCGAACAAAGCGAACTCTTAAAGCAAGGTATCGCTATTACGGGTGGAGATTATCGTTACAATGTGCAATATGACTACACCGGGTTTTAAAACGACATCAAAGCCTCAAATGATAGAGGGAAGCAACTAAAAACGCACGGGCGGCAGCGTTAAATTCGCCAAGGACTCGGACAGCGAACTTGGTAAGATAAAAAGAGCCTATCAGGGACAATTCAGCATTGAGGATCGTGACGCCAACACTCCTTACATCAAACGCATCCGCGTTGTAACCACCATTGATTACTCTTTGGAAGATTAAATTCCCATTTGGCGGAGCATATCAAACAAAGCTTCTTTGTTCAGAGGCTTGGACAAATAACCGTTAAAGCCTCTGGACATTACTTCCGCTTATCTTCATCGTATGCAAAAGCAGTCACTGCAACAATAGGTACTTTGGATGACAATTGACGAATTGCTTCCGTTGCCTGATAACCGTCCACCACAGGCATACCTATATCCATCAAAATAACAGCAGGACTATATTCCAAAAACTTAGAAATGGCTTCTTCACCATTTTCAGCTCGTATCAGATTGTATTTCTTCTCCAAATAAATCTTATACAACAAATAATTATCATCCATATCTTCCGCAATTAAAATCGTTTTATGTTCCAAACAACTCTCCGGCTCGGACAAATCTATAAATTGTTCTTTCTCTTCCGACTGTAATGGCAGAAAATCAAAAGGCTTTTCCGGGAGAACAAACCAAAAAGTAGAACCTTCACCATATTTTGAAGTAACACCAATCTCACCACCCATTTTTTTTATTATAGTCCGACTGATAGAAAGCCCCAATCCGGTACCTTGACGCTTGGCATCCAACTTTGTAAAACGTTCAAAGACCTGACTTACTTTATCTTCCGGAATACCGGTACCTGTATCGGACACATAGAAACAGATACCATTTTCACGTATCTCATATCCCATGGTTATACTGCCTTGCACAGTATATTTAAAAGCATTAGACAAGAAATTGGAAATAACCTGTGAAATACGGTTCTTCTCCGTATGAATGAAGCAGACAGGCAGCTTAGGTTCAAAAATGATACGTACAGGAACATCCGCCTCTTCCAAACGCAATCTGAAAATACCTTCCAACTCACGCATAATTTGATTAACATCCACATCGGTATAAATAAATTCCAAAGTACCCGCCTCAATCTTAGACATATCCAAAATATCATTTACCAACTGTAATAACATATTCGTGTTCCCCTTGATAATCTCTACATAAGAAATTCGATCTTGATCCGACGCGGTCCCCAATAATCCGGCAAATCCCACAATAGCATTCAAAGGAGTGCGAATCTTATGACTCATATTTGCCAGAAAAGCTGTTTTCTGTTCTCCTGCCCATTCCGCATTTCGCCTGGCCTCCTCCAATTCATCCAAAATCTTTTTCTGACGAGTCACATCACGAACTGTCAGCAGAACCTTATCATCCTGATCCAACTGTAAATATGTTCCCGACACGCAAACAATACAATCGACATAATTATCCATCTTTTCAGACATATAAAGTCTCATCGGAGTTTCCAACGGAGAAAAGTGCCCTTTTTCCCGAAAGCACTTTTCAATGGAGTTACGGACAGGACATACTTTACAATTCTCATGAGAACCGCAGCTCCGGCGTCCAATCCATTTTTACAACGAAGCAATTCCCCGACCCTACGCAGCACCTGTCCTTCAGAAGTATTATTCAAATTATAGTAATTGGTCTTTTCAACCAAAAAATTCCGATCAACCAAAATTATATATGCATCCACATTATACAATATGGTATCCGAAAATTCTTTCACGGAACACACCTTATTTTTCTTCTTAACGAACTCCTTTTCCAAACTTTTCCTCTTTCTTATCTCCCATAAAAACCTAAAAGTAGAAACAAACTAAAATGAACGCTACCATATTTTAATAGGTTAAATTTCTACAAATGTACAAACATAAATTAAAAACAACGATTATATCCCATTTAAATTTTAATCAGCAAGAAATTTCAGTAAACTTGTTTGTGTTTCAGTATTTTGTTGTATCTTTGCGCCCGAAATTAGATAAACAATATAATGTCTAACGTAATTAACTGAGAATTTTAACAATTTTATTAATGGAAAATTTAAAAAACATCACTCCTGTTGAAGATTTCAACTGGGATGCTTATGAAAACGGCGAAGCTGTAACCAGCATGAGCCACGAAGATCTTGAAAAAGCTTATGACGGTACACTGAACAAAGTAAACGACCGCGAGGTTGTAGACGGTACTGTTATTGCAATGAACAAACGCGAAGTAGTTGTCAATATCGGCTACAAATCAGACGGTATCATTCCTTTAAATGAATTCCGTTACAATCCAGATTTGAAAATAGGTGATACTGTAGAAGTATACATTGAAAATCAGGAAGACAAAAAAGGACAGTTAATTCTGTCACACAAAAAAGCACGTGCTACTCGTTCTTGGGACCGCGTAAACGCTGCTCTTGAAAATGAAGAAATTATTAAGGGTTACATCAAGTGCCGCACTAAGGGTGGTATGATTGTGGACGTATTCGGTATCGAAGCATTCTTGCCGGGTTCTCAAATTGATGTGAAACCTATCCGCGACTACGATGTATTTGTAGGTAAGACAATGGAATTCAAAGTGGTTAAAATCAACCAGGAATTCAAAAACGTTGTTGTTTCTCACAAAGCTCTTATCGAAGCTGAACTTGAACAGCAGAAGAAAGAAATCATCGGTAAACTTGAAAAAGGACAAGTACTGGAAGGTACTGTTAAAAATATCACATCATACGGTGTATTCATCGACCTTGGCGGCGTAGACGGTTTGATTCACATCACTGACCTGTCTTGGGGCCGTGTAAGCGATCCGAAAGAAGTTGTAGAACTCGACCAGAAGTTGAACGTTGTTATCCTTGACTTCGATGACGAAAAGAAACGTATCGCTCTTGGTTTGAAACAACTGACTCCGCACCCATGGGATGCTTTGGATGCTAACTTGCAGGTAGGTGACAAGGTGAAAGGTAAAGTAGTCGTTATGGCTGACTACGGTGCATTCATCGAAATCGCTCCGGGCGTAGAAGGTTTGATCCACGTATCTGAAATGTCTTGGTCACAGCACTTGCGTTCTGCTCAGGACTTCATGAAGGTAGGTGACGAAGTAGAAGCTGTTATCCTGACACTTGACCGTGACGAACGTAAGATGTCTTTGGGTATCAAACAGCTGAAACAAGATCCATGGGAAACTATCGAAGAAAAGTATCCTGTAGGTTCCAAGCACACTGCAAAAGTTCGTAACTTCACTAACTTCGGTGTATTCGTAGAAATCGAAGAAGGTGTAGACGGATTGATCCACATCTCTGACCTGTCTTGGACTAAGAAAGTAAAACATCCTTCTGAATTCACTCAGATCGGTGCAGACATCGAAGTTCAGGTATTGGAAATCGACAAAGAAAACCGTCGCTTGAGCCTTGGTCACAAACAGTTGGAAGAAAATCCTTGGGATGTATTCGAAACTGTATTTACTGTAGGTTCTGTACACGAAGGTACTATCATCGAAATGTTGGATAAGGGTGCTGTTGTAGCTCTTCCTTATGGTGTAGAAGGTTTTGCAACTCCGAAACACTTGGTAAAAGAAGATGGCTCTCAAGCCCAATTGGATGAAAAACTGTCATTCAAAGTAATTGAATTCAACAAGGATGCCAAGAGAATCATCCTGTCTCACAGCCGCATTTTCGAAGATGCTGCCAAGGCAGAAGAAAGAGCTGAAAAGAAAGCAGCTTCTAATGCAAAGAAAACAACTAAGAGAGAAGAAGCTCCTGCTATCCAAAATCAGGCAGCCTCTACCACTTAGGCGATATCGATGCTTTGGCTGCTTTGAAAGAACAGTTGGAAAACAAAAAGAAGTAATCAGTTTACTTTAAGATAAGCCAAAAGGATGCATTTATTAAAATGCATCCTTTTTTTATGCCATTATTTCTTAAAAAGGAAAATATTCTATGGGATATCCGTAATAAAACCGTATCTTTATAGAGTAATAAAATTTCGAGTTAGTATTTCATAACGACTTCTCCCCCGTTTTCTTATTACCTCACTATTAATTCCATACACTTCCCCGTAGCAGGCCGAACTGTATATTACTAATTTAAAAAGAATCAAATGGCGAAACCTATTTCATTTACCAAACGAGATCTAGAAAAGAAAAAACAAGAAAAGCGTTTAG
>ENA-OQCN01001143-OQCN01001143.1-human-gut-metagenome-genome-assembly--contig:-NODE-1143-length-13482-cov-1.727817_pt1 | contig 13482 bp, 23 predicted proteins | sample MGYA00242497_ERZ504576 | MGnify/ENA primary metagenome ERZ504576 (study PRJEB26092, sample SAMD00036296) | human gut metagenome | host: Homo sapiens | study: EMG produced TPA metagenomics assembly of...
CTATCGATGATGTCAGAGTATAGTGTACATGATCGATGCTAGACGTACGGTAGCTGTACATCGATCGATGCTCAGACGTACTAGCTGTACATCGATCGATGTCAGACGTACGTAGCTGTACATCGATCGATGCTCAGACGTACGTAGCTGTACATCGATCGATGCTCAGACGTACGTAGCTGTACATCGATCGATGCTCAGACGGAAGAAGATCTTCAGTATATCGACAGTGATCCGGGAAGAGTGCGTGCGAAAGCATACGATATCGTATTAAATGGTAATGAAATCGGTGGCGGAAGTGTCAGAATCTTCGATCAGGATATTCAGAGCAAGATGTTCAAAGTACTTGGATTTACGGAAGAACAGGCTCAGGAGCAGTTCGGATTCCTTCTGACAGCATTCAAATACGGAGTGCCGCCGCACGCAGGACTGGCTTACGGTCTGGACCGTCTGGTTATGCTGATGGCAAAACAGGACAGCATCCGTGACGTGATCGCATTCCCGAAGGTAAAAGATGCATCTGACCTGATGACAGAAGCACCGGGACATGTAGATGCAAAACAGCTGGAGGAACTCGGAATTGCAGTAGTGGCAAAGGAAGAGAAGAAAGACGACGCTGAGTAAGTAAAGAATAAAATGCCGGGAACAGTCAGATAAAGATTATTCCTGGCATTTATTAAATTATTTGAATTTTCAGATAGAAAGAAAAATTCAAAAAACTCGTGAAGTAATAAGATAAATGCGAAATGAGTGATATAACTCACTTCGCATTTTTAATTTTTATAAGAAATTGATAAATGCGTTAGAGTGAATAATCACTCTGGCGCATTTATTTTTTTGCCTAAAAACAGAGGAGGTGGAGAGCAATGGCAACCAATAAGCGACCGAGAAAAGCGTACAAGCGCATCGGATTCGAGGACAGAAAGAAAATCGAAGCACTGAACGCACAGGGCAAAACAGTAGATGAGATGGCGATGGCAATCGGTGTCCACTCGGCTACCATGTACCGTGAACTCGCCAGAGGTGGAGAACCGTACAAGGCAGAGGTCGCACAGCATTCCATCTAACAGAGAGGAGCAAGTGGAATGGAAGAACTGGATATCAAGACTGCCATACAGATAGCAAAGATACTGGCAGCGGCCCCGGATGAAAGAATCCCCATGATACTGGATGTGTTCAGCAAGGCACAGGTTGACATCAACGGACTTGATGAACTGGCAGAATGGAGAGCACTGGACAAGCAGGCCGCACTGATTGACACAGATGCCTTTGTAACAGAACTGACCAAGGGTAAGGAACTAGAGGACGGAGAATACCGCATCAGAGTTCCAGAGTTTAATCACTTCTGTAGCACAAAGGGAGTGAGTGCCAGATACGCAAGGAAGCACCTGTACGAAAGCGGAATGCTCCGAAGCAGCACTGACAATGGCAAAATCAACTACACCTGCCCGGTGCAGGCAACAGATACCAAAAAAACAGAACGATGCGTATGCATCACACCTAAAAACTGAATACCGAAGAAACACACTGGCAAGCATCGACCAGGATAAAAACCGATAGGTAGGAGCGAGCCGCCGCAGTAAATCGCTCCGGCAGCAGGACATGAGCCTGCATGAATAGCTGTCGTAATTGGGGTAGGGAACGCAGACCCAAATAAAACAACAACGGTTCGGAGGCAGATGAGAAACACGCAGAGAGAGAATACCGAGAGCATGGATGCGTGGGTGCGATTTAACACTCGGTAGCGGGGAATGAAAAAGACCGCACTGCAGGCGACTAGTACAGCTACCCCAACAGATATGACAATCAAAGGTATGGACATTTCATATTGGCAGGGCAATGTAGACTTTGCCAGAGTAGCAGCAGACGGCATCAAGTTCGCAATCCTCCGTGAAGGATACGCACAGACGGTAGACGCAAAGTTCCGCCAGTATGTGGATGGCTGTAGAAAGAATGGCATCGAGATCAAGGGAGTATATCATTTCAGTTATGCACTCAACGCAGAACAGGCAGCGCAGGAGGCGGCATTCTGCATCAAGCAGATGGAACAGGCAGGTCTCGGAAAAGATGTGATCGTATTCTACGATTTTGAGTACGACACCGTAAAGAAAGCCAAGGCAAAGGGAGTGACCCTCGGAAAGAACGAGTGCATCGCATTCACAAGGGCATTCTGTGAGTACGTGGAAAGCCACGGATACAAGGCAGGTGTTTATTCCAACATCGACTACCACAGAAATATGTATTCGGACGAAGTGCTCTCCAAGTATGTGTACTGGCTCGCAGATTACACAGGATCTCCGGACTATGACTGCGCATTCCACCAGTACACCAGTTCCGGAACAGTAAGCGGCATCGATGGCAAGGTAGATATGGACTACTACTACGGAGAGGAAACCAAAGAGAACCAGGGCGAGAAGAAATCCGTCACTGAAGTGGCAAAGGAAGTGCTCGCAGGAGACTGGGGAAACGGAGATGACCGCAAGAATAGACTGGCTGCTGCCGGATATGACTACGCAACGGTGCAGGCAGAAGTGAATCGCCTTGCAGGAGCAACCTCCGCACCGAAAAAGAGCGTGGCAGAAATCGCCAAGGAAGTCATTGCAGGACAGTGGGGAAATGGCGATGACAGAAAGAACCGCATCAAGGCAGCAGGATATGACTACGATGCAGTCCAGAAAGAGGTCAATGCACAGCTTGGAGTAAAACCGCAGAAAAGCGTTACTGAGGTAGCCAAGGAAGTGATCGCAGGTAAGTGGGGCAACGGCGAAACCAGAAAGCAGAAGCTGAAGGCAGCAGGATACGACTACGCAGCCGTGCAGAAGAAGGTCAATGAACTTCTGTAATTGGCGATTGACTTATAAAAAGAGTGGAGGTATGATGTGCCGCAGAGGGGGTTCTAAAGGGGGTAAGCACCCGGACGATGTGACCGACATAAATGTCGGGAATACCGCAACGCAGAACCCAGAGCGTGGCGCACCGTGACAGCCAGAATAAGACGAAAAGCAACCCAGTGGAACAAACACCCACTGGGTCTTTTTTTATTGCCTAAATGGGGCAGATTTGGAAGCCAAAGAAAAAGCAGGGGCAATGATTACCCCTGCGGAAAGATAAAGATTTTATAGACCTGCTCCGGGGTAAGAGAATATCTCCGGGCAATGAGACGGATATACTTCAGAGCAAACTCGCCACGACCATTCCAGATGGTGGAGAAGTTCGGAACGGACATACCAATGGCCGCAGCCAAGTCCTTGTTTTTATCTCCGTGAGCACGCATGATCGGCTCAAGCAATTCTTTATTCATGAGACAACACCTCCCTGCAGGAGAACCTGCTGACATTGTCAGAGCAGGAATCCGAAATCACAAGGCGAACCAGAACATCGCCAAACTTGTCAGTTACATCGAGCACACGAACACCAGTCCCTATGCCGACCTTGCCGGAATCAGAGAACCGACATCTATCATCAACCGCCCACTCGTCCACGGTAATACCGAGGTCGGTGCGGCACTTATCAATATAAATCATTTTATCAGATCCTTTCAGATTTATCGCCGGAGTTTTACCGCCGGAAATTTATCGCCGTTTTTCAAAAAGGAACAATAAGCCATGTCGCCCATCGGTCTCGCCCGACTGGAGAGAGCGTCCAGTGTTACGGTACACCAGATAAGACCTCGTGCTCGGCTACACACCACCTAACCCTTTCTCTGCAACGCAGGAAACAAAATCAACGAGTTGCGATAGGCAATCGGCAAAACCAATAACTCCTCCTACCTTTAAGGCTTTCACATTAAAAACCAGGCAAACTTGTCAGACATCACTCAGACATGGCATTGTCCTTCGCTCCCCTCACGCTTCCGCCTTCTGGACTTGGGACCAGACATCGGTGGGTTAGAGCCGGAGCAGATGCACTGCCCCGGACGGACCGGCTACATTCTGGAAAGCAGGAGAAGCAGACCAGAAACCACGATAAGCAACTCCGCTATCCGAAAAGCCAGAACCGAAACTGAAACACATAACCGTTTCATTGACAAGACCTCCAATCGTGTGGTATATTTTGAGAAGCAAGGGAGAGAGGTGGACCCCTCCCCCAAGCCATCATCATAAGATGATGAATCGGATAACCGCTACGAGCGTTCCGATTTCCAATGCAAGCTGAGTAAGGGCTCGAACAACTTTACTCAGCTTATTTATTTTAGAAACCAAATCATCCAGGTTCATCGGATGCACCTCCTTTCCTTTAGGTTGTGTGTATGTTACCTTGGAAAAGAGGTAAATTCAAGTTATTTATAACATATAATCTGCACAAACTTCTGAGCCATAATCGGCTCGTTTTTTGTTGGCTTTTTATTTAATATTTTGTTGATTTATGGGCATCCAGATGTTTCAAAAAGTCGTCAACCTCTGCAAGGTTAGCGAAGAAATCCTCATATGCTCCAAGACCGGATTCCTTGATAATTCTGAAAGAACCCTGTCTGGTTTTCATCAGTCCCAGTCCATTCTCTTTGGCAATCATACAAGCCCTTTTTGTGAGTTTTCCAAGACTCATGATCTCTTTGCTGTTTCCTTTTTCAAATGCGCTTTTGCAGCCTGTTTTATCAATGTATCTCATTTTGTTTCCCTCCACTTTTTATTTGCTATCCTTTAAGTGTCTGTATATTACCTTGGGTTGCGGAGGTATTCAAGTCTTTTATAACCCATAAATTCAACAAAAATATAACCCTAAAAACACCACTTCTTTGTTGGTATCTTATCCTTATTTATAAGTGTTTTGTTATTGAAATTTATAACTTTAACACCGATAATAGTAGAAAGAGACAGGGAGGTGGCTACCATGCGTAGATTCAAACAATTATCCAGAGCCGATAGATTAAAAATAGAAGCACTGCTGAAAGCAGGACATGGCAAGCAGGAGATAGCAGATCAGATAGGAGTCCATGTCAGCACCATATACCGTGAGCTGCAGAGGGGCAGATACCAACACACCAATTCCGACTTGACGGTAGAAGATCGATACTCCCCAGATATCGCAGAGGATAAGTACCAACAGAACCTGCGAGATAAGGGGCCAGACCTTAAGATAGGCAAGGACCACAGACTGGCAGAGTACATAGAAGAAAAGATAGCAGAGGACGGATACTCTCCGGGAGCAGTCCTCGGAGAAATTAAAGCTAAGGGGTTGGAGTTTGAAACGGAGATCAGCAAGCCGACCCTGTACAGTTACATCGACAAGGGAATCTTCCTCACGATTACAAATAAGGAACTCCCGGTAAAGGCAGACGGAAAAAGAAGAATAAGAAAGTACGCAGGCAGGCGAGAGCAACGCAGGCACAAGCATAGAGAAGCGGCCAGAGGACATCGACACCAGAGAGGAATTCGGGCACTGGGAAATGGACACGTGTAGGCAAGAGAGGGGAAAGTAACACAGCCTTCTGGTACTCACGGAGCGAAAGACCAGGAACGAACTCATATACCTTTTATATGAACACACCACAGAGCAGGTCTGCAAGAGACTGGATCAGTTAGAAGCGGAATGGGGAGAGCGATTCGGGCAGGTGTTCAAGACCATAACCGTGGACAATGGCTCGGAGTTCGCTGACTGGGAGGGAATGCAGCAGTCGGCGGAAGATGAGTCCGAAAAGAGAGTGACCGTGTCTACTGCCACCCATACTGCTCCTTTGAGCGTGGCAGCAACGAAAACCAGAACCGACTGGTGCGAAGGAAGATACCGAAGGGAGAGAACTTCGATGACCGGACAGAGGACGATATCCAGAGTAGAGGACTGGATCAACGACTACCCAAGGGAGATGTTCGGATGGAAAACCTCCGGCGAACTGTTCCAAGAAGAACTGGCAAGACTGGCATAAAAAGAGTAGAATAAGCAGAGAGCAAAACGAAAAGAGGGGCAGTCTGTGCAAATTGCCAACAAAACGCAAACAGAGTTGTGCAAAATGATGAAATGATGTTTCGCAAGTAAAGTTTTGCATTTATTGCTTGACTTTTCAAAAATTCAAAAAACTTGAAAAAGATATTGACATAATGAGAAAGTTGCGATATACTAAATATCGTTCTGATGAACACGAAAACATAAAATATACTTGATGTGCGATAGTAGTACAGTTGGTAGTACGCCACCTTGCCAAGGTGGAGGTCGCGGGTTCGAGTCCCGTCTGTCGCTCTGAATTGACTGTTTGCAACGTCTTTTGTTGTACTAATTTACGAGCAGAGAAAGAATCCGATTGAAATCATATGTGGCACTGTGCTATACTAAAGTGTACATAAACAAAAAGAGAGTGAACAAGAAAACGAGGATGTGAGAAGATGAATCAGGAAAGAGTAGTAAAAGCAGGTCTTCTGGGACTTGGAACGGTTGGCAGTGGTGTATATAAGCTTGTAGAATGCCAGAAAGATGAGATGGCAATGAAAGCCGGGGCAGGTCTTAAGATCCAGAAAATACTGGTACATAACATGAATAAGAAGAGAAAAGGCGTAGACCAGTCTCTTTTAACAGATAAGTGGGAAGATATCATTAACGATGATGAAATCGAGATCGTGATCGAGGTGATGGGCGGCATTGAGCTGCAAGAACTATGATTCTGGAAGCTCTGCATGCAGGGAAGAATGTTGTAACTGCAAATAAAGATCTGGTGGCAACACATGGACATGAACTTCTGGAAGCTGCAGAAGAAAGTGGAGTGGACTTCTTATTTGAGGCAGCCGTAGCAGGAGCAATCCCGATCATCCGTCCACTGAAGCAGTGTCTGGTTGCAAATGAGATTCAGGAAGTCATCGGTATTGTCAATGGTACAACGAACTTTATCCTGACCAAGATGATCGAAGAAGGCATGGATTTTGGCGATGCACTGGCACTTGCTACCGAGCTTGGCTATGCTGAGGCAGACCCGACAGCGATATCGAAGGACTGGATGCCGGACGTAAAGTAGCGATCATGGCATCGATCGCATTCCATTCCAGAGTGACATTTGATGATGTATATACAGAAGGAATTACGAAGATTACGGCAAAAGACGTAGAGTATGCAGAAGAATTCGGTGACGTGATCAAATTGCTCGGTGTCGCACATAATACAGAAGGTGGTATAGAAGTTGCAGTACATCCGATGATGATTCCGAAGGAGCATCCTCTTGCATCTGTCAGAGATTCCTTTAACGCAGTATTCGTACATTCCGATGCGGCAGATGATACGATGTTCTATGGACGTGGAGCGGGAGAACTTCCGACAGCAGCGCGATCATGGGTGATGTGATCGATGTGATCCGTGATATTCAGTATCATTGTACGGGAAGAATCAGCTGCACCTGTTATCGTGACACACCGGTAAAGGATTTTAAAGAAGTAAAGAATAAATTCTACATCCGTATGCTGGTGGATAATAAACCGGGTGTGCTTGCAGCAATCGCGAGTGTATTTGGAGTGCATAAGGTAAGTATTGCCAGAGTCATCCAGAAGACGGAGGCAGATGATGCGGCAGAACTGGTTATCGTGACAGAAGCAGTAAAGGAAAAGCATCTGGAAGATGCACTGGAACATTTGGTGGATATGGATACGACACGTGAGATCGGAACTGTGCTCCGTGAATACTAGAGCATAAATAGAAAAGCATAAATAGCAGAATATTTTTAAAGGACGGAGACCGTAACAAGCTCCGTCTTTTATAATCGGATAAGGAGTGAAGATGAGATGGAGGAACAGAAAAAAAGAAATCCTCTGGAGACAGAAAAAGAAGGAAAACTGATCGCGAAATTTGCAATTCCGGCAATTATCAGTATGCTGGTGAGCTCGTTATATAATATTGTAGACCAGATCTTCATCGGACAGGGAGTCGGACTTCTGGGAAATGCGGCGACCAATATCGCATTTCCGGTGTCGATCATCTGTACGGCAGCAGGAATTGTTGCAATAGGGTTTGCGCTAAAAGAACTTCGTGCGATGGATGAGATTGCATAGCCTGTTGGAATATGGTAAAATAAATTGATTGAATGAGTCCGTCCGGGGATGTGAATCTTCCCGGACGATGATGTTTACAGGGGAATGGGAGAAGACAAAGGATGAAAGAACGATTACCCGTTGGATTTATGTTTAAACAGATTAATAATATTTACGAGAAAGAATTCAACAGTCTGCTCCGCGGGATTGGGATCACATCGTCACAGTGTGCGGTGCTGGATTACCTTCTTGGCAGCAGCAAAGAATTTGTGAATCAGAAAGACATTGAGAAAGCACTAAGTCTTAAGAATCCGACGGTGACAGGAATCTTAAAAAGGCTGGATGAAAAGGGATTCATTCTGGCAGTTCCAAGTAATCAGGATAAGAGATGCAAGAACATATACCCAACAGAAAAAGCATACGATATCCAGAAAAAAATGGATAACTACCGGAAGAAGATCGACCGGCGGCTTACGATTGGAATGAGTAAAAAGGAAATTGCAGCATTGGAAAAAATGCTGGACCGGATCCTTTATAATATCAGTGATCCGTAGACAGAACGAAAAGCAGAGAGACAGGAGATGTAAAAATGAGTTATGCAGATAAAGTGTTTATCAACATGTGCCGTGACATCATCGATAACGGTACCGATACCAGAGGAGAAAAGGTAAGACCGGTATGGGAAGACGGGACACCAGCGTATACGATCAAAAAATTCGGAGTCGTGAACCGTTATGATCTGTCGAAAGAATTTCCGGCATTGACACTCCGAAGAACCGCGATAAAAAGCTGTACGGATGAACTTCTCTGGATCTGGCAGCAGAAATCAAATAATATCAATGACCTGCACAGTCATATCTGGGACAGCTGGGCAGATGAAGACGGATCGATCGGAAAAGCTTACGGATATCAGATGGGCGTAAAGCATCAGTATAAAGAAGGAATGTTCGATCAGGTAGACCGTGTGATCTACGATCTGAAAAATAATCCATACAGCAGAAGGATCATGACGAATATCTATGTACATCAGGATTTGCATGAGATGAACCTGTATCCATGTGCTTACAGTATGACATTTAATGTGACGAAGAAACCGGGACATGATAAACTGACACTGAATGCGATCCTGAACCAGAGATCCAATGATGTTCTGGCTGCAAATAACTGGAACGTATGTCAGTATGCTGTACTGATCCATATGCTTGCGCAGGTGTGTGATATGGAAGTGGGAGAATTTGTTCATGTGATCGCAGATGCGCATATTTATGACAGACATGTACCGATGATCGAAGAACTGATCAGCCGTGAACCGCTTCCGGCACCGCAATTCTGGCTGAATCCGGAGATTAGGGATTTCTATCAGTTACAAGAGATGATGTGAAATTGATCGATTATCAGACACATGACCAGATTAAAAATATTCCGGTAGCGGTATAAGTAGGAGGAAATAATATGAATTTGATCGTAGCAGTAGATTCGAACTGGGCAATTGGAAAAGAGAATAAATTACTGGTGAGTATTCCGCAGGATATGAAATTTTCCGTGAGACAACGAAGGGAAAAGTTGTTGCGATGGGAAGAAAGACACTGGAAAGCTTTCCGGGAGGACAGCCGCTGAAGAACCGAGTTAACGTGGTACTTACGACAGATAAGAATTATAAAGTAAAAGATACCGTGATCGTACATTCCGTAGAAGAAATGGTAGAAGAATTAAAAAAATACAATTCGGAAGATGTCTATGTGATCGGTGGAGAGAGTATTTACCGCCAACTTCTTCCGTATTGTACAAAGGCTTATGTTACAAAGATCGATCATGCATATGATGCAGATACATACTTCCCGGATCTGGATGCAGATCCGGAGTGGGAAATGACAAAAATCAGTGATGAGCAGACATATTTTGATCTGGAATATGTATTTGTGATATATGAGAGGAGATAAAGAAAGCGGGATGAGAATACTTAGTGTCACGGCACAGAAACCATGCAGTACCGGGAGCGGAGTCTATCTGACAGAGGTTGTGAAAGCACTTGCAAAAGAGGGACATACGCAGACTGTGCTGGCAGGCATTGCAAGAGGGGAACAGATGGATATGCCGGATGGCGTAAAGGCATATCCGGTATATTTTGAATCGGAAGGATTACCATATCCGGTTGTGGGTATGTCAGATGAGATGCCATATATCAGTACAAGATACAAGGATATGACAGAAGAGATGACAGTACAGTTCAGAAATGCATTTCTTGCAGTATTGGATGAAGTAATAGAAAGAGAAGATCCGGAACTGATCTTATGCCATCATCTATATTATCTGACAGCACTGGTGCGGGAGCGCTATCCGGAAAAGAAAGTATATGGATTCTGTCACAATACGGATTTGAGACAGATGAAAAATACGTCATTTCAACGGGAATTTATACGCAGTCAGATTCCGCGTCTTGACCGGATCTTTGCACTTCAGGAAGCACAGAAAGAAAAGATCAGACAGATATATCCGGTGAAAAGCGAGAGCATGACGGTAATCGGCACGGGGTACAATAGTCATGTGTTCCGGATAACCGGTGAGAAGCCGGGAAAAAAAGATGAAGTGGTGCGGCTGGTTTTTGCCGGGAAAATCACGCAGAAGAAAGGCGTAAAAAGTCTTTTGCGTGCGATGAACCTGCTGGATGAAGAAAGCGGACAGATAAAACTTGTGCTTGCGGGTGGAGCTGGAAATCAGAAAGAATATGAAGAAATAAAAGAACTGGCTGCACACTGCAGATATCCGGTTAGATTTGCCGGTTGTGTGCCGCAGGTGGAACTGGCAAAACTGTATAACGACGGAGATATCTTTGTCTTGCCGTCTATGTATGAAGGACTGCCGCTTACAGTGATCGAAAGCCTGGCGTGTGGTGACCGCGTAGTGATGACGAGGCTGGATGGAGTGGCAGACTGGCTTGAGGATATGATACCGGATGCTGATATCCGTTATGTGGATCTGCCAAAGATGAAAGGTGCGGATGAAGCAGTGGAAGAAGAACTTCCGGTTTTTGAAAAAAGACTGGCACAGGCACTGGAAGATGCAATTAGGACAGTAAAACAGGAAAATAGAGGACTTGTGAAAAACAGGGCATGTGATGTGAGCAGAATATCCTGGCAGAAGATTGCGCAGGAAGTCATCCGGTAAAAGGTAGATAAAAGAGAGCGAAAAGATCAACTTGATGATTTTTCCGCTCTCTTTTGTTATATTTCCGTTAAAAGTATATTCTATAATGTATCGTTCCTTCTTACATATCCAGGACGGTCTTCAGAAGCGGACAACTCTTTTGCATGTGTGATCTTAGCATGTTTGTCAATTACCTGATTCTCTACGTGAACATTTTCACCGATGTAAGCATCAGAAAGTACGATGCAGTTTTTGACAACAGCTCCTTTCTTGATGATACATCCACGTCCGATAACAGAATGATCAATCTCTCCTTCGATCAGACAGCCATTTGACACAACAGAGTTTTTGGCTGTTCCGGTTTCGAAATACTGGGTTGGCAGGAATCGTTGGTCTTGGTATAGATCGACCAGTCCGGCACGAACAGATTCTGTGCTGTTTTGATATCTGTCAGGGACAGGTTGGACTCATAGTAGCTGTTAAAATCTGAGATTGCTGCAAAGTAACCTCTGTGAGAAACTCCGCGGATATCAAGGTCTTCGCAGGAAGCATTTACGATATCCAGTAATGTGTATACAGAAGAAGTCTTTCTTGATTTGTGGATCAGTTCGATGAACAAATCTTTCTTCATGATATAAGTATCCATAAAGATGTTTTTGTTCTTTGCATTTCCGTGATTTTGTTCCAGTGAAAGAACCCCTTTCTGCTTGTTCAGATTAACAGCATAGCAATTCAGAAAATATTCTTTTGCATTGTCTACGGAGTGATACAGTAAGGTAATATCAGCACCGGATTCGATATGAGTGTTTAACAGTTTGTTGTAATCCTGGGTATAGATCATATAACTTGGAGCGATTACGACATATTCCTCCAATTGCTGTTCAATATATTCTAAGTTCTCGATGTAGGATGCAATGTCATTGTTATACAGACTCATATTCATTCCGAGTCCGGAATAAAGAATCTGGAGATTACCACTCTTGGAGTTGATATTATAATGACGTCCGGTTCCGAGATGTGCAGTCAGTGACTGCGGTTTTCTGCGGATATAAACCTGAATATGGTCGATGCCGCTGTTACTCATATTAGAGATCGTGAAGTCGATGACACGGTAACGTCCAAGGAAAGAAAAAGCACCTACCGGACGATATTCCTGCATACCTTCTACTGCAATGTGATTTCCGGCAAAATTTACGATTCCAAATGCTTTAGCCATGTTATTCTACCCCCTTTACACGTTTTGAAATGAGCTCGATGTGCTCGCTCTTGGCATCGCGACAACTGCGCCTGCACCAATCTTTACATTATCGGCAACCAGTGCACGTGTAACGACAGCATTCTCTTCCACTTCAACACCAGGCATCAGAACGCTGTCGATGATCTTTGCGCCTTTTCTGACTTTGGCACCGGTGAAGAGAACGGAATTCTGGATATCACCTTCGATCACACAACCCTGATTGACAAATGCATGTCTGATATTGGCATCCGGGCCGATGTACTGAGGAAGAGTAGTTGCATCTTCGGTGTAAATCTTCCAGGTCGGATCATTCAGATCCAGTTCATTGTTTTTGCTCAGCAGATCCATATTTGCTTCCCACAGGGAATCAATTGTTCCGACATCTTTCCAGTACCCCTTGAACTTGTATGCATATAATTTTTTTCATCACTCAGAAGAGACGGAATGATATCTTTTCCGAAGTCATGGTTGGAATCAGGATCTTTCATATCAGCAATTAATTTCTTACGTAAAAGCTTCCAGTTAAAGATATAGATTCCCATAGAAGCAAGATTGCTCTTTGGATGTTCCGGCTTTTCTTCAAATTCTATGATCCGGCCTTCTTCGTCGGTATTCATGATACCGAAACGGCTTGCTTCTTTCATAGGAACTTCGATACTGCGATGGTTGCATCGGCACCGTTGTCTTTGTGCGCCTGCAGCATCTTGTCATAATTCATCTTATAGATATGGTCACCGGAGAGAACCAAAAGATAATCCGGTGAATATGTATCAATAAAATCGATGTTCTGAGAAATTGCATCTGCTGTACCTCTGTATACATCCAGGTTCGCATCTGCCTTCTCACGTGGCGGAAGAACGAATACGCCGCTTTCTTTGGCATCTAATCCCCAACGACGTCCGGCTGCCACATAACTGTTCAGCAGAATTGATTCATACTGCGTTAAAACTCCTACTACGTTAATTCCGCTGTTTGCGCAGTTGCTGAGTGGAAAATCGATGATTCTGTATTTTCCACCATAAGAAACAGCTGGTTTTGCAACTTTATTTGTCAGTTCGTGAAGGCGTGAGCCTCTACCGCCGGCTAATATCATCGCTAACATATTATTTTGTTTCATGATATATCCTCCTTATTGCTTATGTATCTATTGTATAATTT
>ENA-OQCN01001144-OQCN01001144.1-human-gut-metagenome-genome-assembly--contig:-NODE-1144-length-13481-cov-2.965628_pt1 | contig 13481 bp, 15 predicted proteins | sample MGYA00242497_ERZ504576 | MGnify/ENA primary metagenome ERZ504576 (study PRJEB26092, sample SAMD00036296) | human gut metagenome | host: Homo sapiens | study: EMG produced TPA metagenomics assembly of...
GCCGCCGGAAAGGTTGACCAAAATCTTGCAGATATGCAGCCCCAGTCGCTGCCGCGGGTGTCATGCCGCGGGAGCGGTCCTCCTTGTAGAACCGCTCAAACACAAAGGGCAGGAGCCTCGGGGGCAATGCCTGCGCCGTGTTCTCAATGCGCACCTCCACCATATTGCCGCGGCGCTCTGCGGCAAAGCTGATCGTACCGCCCGCCGGGGTGAACTTGATGGCATTATCCACAATATTATACACGACCTGATGCACAAAATCCGGGTCCGCGTAAATCAGCAGCGGATCGCCGCCCAGACCCTGGATGTCGATCTTGCCGTCCTCGATGCGCTGCTCGTCTGAGAGCACGACATCGGTGACGGTTTTCCACAGATCGTAGGTCTGCGCGTGGATGGGCACCTCGCCCGCCTCGAGCTTGGTAATATCCAGCATGTTCTGCACCAGCCGCGCCAGGCGGCCCGTCTCCTGCGAGACGATGCCCAGATAATGCTTTGTTTCCTCGGGCGGGATCGTGCCGTCCAGCATGCCGTCGATGAAGCCTTGATGGTCGTCATGGGCGTGCGCAGCTCGTGGGCGATGTTGCCCATGAACTGCCCGCGGGAATTGTCGATGGTTTGCAGCCGCGCAGCCATGTTATTGAAGGTGGTCGCAAAGTCAGCCAGCTCCACGCAGCCGTCCACCGGCGCACGGGCCGTAAAGTCCCCGCTGCCCAGGCGGCGCGCGGCCTCACTGATGTCCTCGATAGGGCCGGTGATGCGCTTGGCCAGCACCCAGCACAGGATGCTGCACAAAATCAGGATGACCGCCACCGAGATGCCGAACATCGTCAGCATATCGGTCATGTAGCTGCCCAGCGCAGCCATCGGGCTGGCGGCAAACAGGTAGCCGTCCTGCCGCCCACCGTGATGCGGCGGCCCGCCGTGTAATATTTGGCGCAGTAGACACCGTCCAGCGTGCCGGTCTCAAAAATGTCGTTTCCCTCGTTCAACTCGTCAATGTAGGACGCGGGCACGCCTGCGCCTGTAAAGGCGTCGTCCCCCGTATGCAGCAGGATCTGGCCGTTCTCGTCGGCGATGAACACCAGCGCACCGGAGGCCGTGTTGAACAGCTCAAACCCGCTGTGGGCGCGTTCCAGCACATCCTCCCCCTGCAGGGGCTTTGTGACGATAGAGCCTCATCGGCGAATCGCTCACTCAGCGCTGTCGCGCCGTTGAGCACATCGGTCAGCGAGCTTTTGCGCTCCCCGATGAAGTACGCCGCCGACAGTGCCGTCTGGATCGCGCACATAACGCTGAGCCCCAGCACGAGCACGGCGGCGATGGTCGCGAAAAATTCGCGGCTGATCGTGTTGCGGCGGCTCATTCCCTGACCTCGAACTTATAGCCGACGCCCCAGACGGTTTTCAGGCTCCACTGCTCGGACGCACCCTCCAGCTTTTCACGCAGGCGCTTGACGTGGACGTCGATCGTGCGGGAGTCGCCGTAATACTCAAAGCCCCAGACCTCGTCCAGCAGCTGGTCGCGGGTGTAGACGCGGTTCGGGTGACCGGCCAGGCAGGCCAGCAGCTCCAGCTCCTTCGGCGGAGCCTCAACGACCTTGCCCTTGACCTTCAATTCATAGCGGTTCATGTCAAGGTGCAGATTGTCAAAGTCGTAAACGCCTTGTTTTCCTCCTCTTTGGCGGAGGAGCGGCGCAGCACGGCCTTGATGCGGGCCGTGACCTCCTTGGCGTCAAACGGCTTGACGATGTAGTCATCGGCACCCAGCTCAAGGCCCAGCACCTTGTCGTAGGTCTCGCCTTTGGCGGTCAGCATGATGATGGGGGTGTTGTCCTTGGCACGAATTTTACGGCAGACCTCCCAGCCGTCCATGACCGGCATCATAACGTCCAGCAGCACAAGATCCGGGTGCAGCTTATCGAACTCTGCCAGCGCTGCGCCGCCGTCGTGGACCATCGTCACGTTGTAGCCCTCCTTGACCAGATACAGTCGGAGCAGCTCGCAGATATTTTTATCGTCATCAACGACCAGAATTTTCTCATTTGCCATCTTAGTTTCCTCCTTGCCCGCCTGCGGCGGTATCGATACAAGAGTATTATACCGCATAATTGTGGACAAAAAAAGAACAGATCGTCGGGTTCCTGGGAAATTTTTGCGGTTTTTCTGCGCAGGCGGCGCAGCCCGGGGAAGATTATTTCAAAAACAGCTTGAGAGAAAAGAACGCATCTGCTATAATACATTTATATATGCAAATCGGCCTGTGCGCCGATCCCGCATGGCAAAAATTCAGCAAAAATTCAAAGGAGAATTTTGAAATATGAAATTAGGTATCGTAGCTTCAGCGGTACTTTTTATATATCTATAATTCTCCAAAAACCTCAATATATTTTCATAGATACGCTGTTTTAAGCCATCCTCCATTTCATGTAAATCCACATAAATCCATGTACTTTACTCCCAAATGGGGGTAAATACGGGGGTAAAACACAGGGAACTCAACGCGATAAAACGCCTCGATTTTCGATCTAAAAGTGTTGTGAGCCGTTTTGGGCACATTGTTGTCTTTAATGTGCAGGACAACAAAACAGCGCCTTTAATCTGTTGCTGTATGCAATCGGATTGAGGCGCTATTTTTTATATGTATATAAAAGCTCAATAATTTCATTGCGGCGTATTTCGACGTCAGACACTCCATCACCTCCTCTCATTTCTCTAAACCCCATCTTAAATGTAATTAGTGCAAAAACCTTGCACTAATTATTTGAACTTTTTGTGAATTTTTGAAGTTAAAAAAACACCGCCGATTTCAGTAAAGGAATCAGCGGTGTTTTGCATTAGAAGTTTTTTATTCCGACTATATGCCAATAGCGGAAAAGTTCCTGTCTCATACAGAAAGATTCAGTGTAAGTTCTTCAATGAAATATCTCTGTACTAGTTTTTCTGCTGTTTGCAATGTATCAGGTACAGCATAAAATTTATGGCAATACCGCACAATTCCCGCCTGACGGCTTAAGCACCGTTCCGGCGGCTGCCGCACCTTGCTCGCCGTATCGGTACTTAGAATTATGCGGTATTGCCTTATATTACTTCACCTATTATTATGTGTATCTTTACCGTCTTGCTTTTATAAACTCTTTCATCTGTTTTGCTTGCGTATCCAGCACAGACTGATTTCTAAGTTGCGGCGCATTTCTATCCCGATGTACGCTGCCAAGCGAACAGTCTTACTTCACACCCTTGTCACCAAGGTCTGACAGGTACCGCGCACGGCATAGCTGCCGCTGCCTGCGGGCAGGAAGAAGCTGTCGCCTTTCTTGACGACCACGGTCTCACCACCGCAGGTCAGCTCACCCTCGCCGTCTGTGACGAGCAGCGAAACAAAGCTCTTCTCGTCCGCTGTGTCCTCAAACGCGCCGTTCTTGGCATCCACGGTGAAATATTCACCCTGCGCCAGATGGTTGCCGAAGTCATGCTTGACAGGCGGGGTGCGCAGGGTCACGTCCAACGCCTTCTCCACGTGCAGGGCGCGTGGCTTGCCGTCCGCCCCCACACGGCCGTAATCGTACACACGGTAGGTCACGTTGGAGTTCTGCTGTACCTCGGCAATGACAATGCCCTTGCAAATGGCGTGCAGCGTGCCGGCCGGAATAAAGAAGCAGTCACCCTTGTGCACCGGCACGGCGTTCAACACCTCGGTCAGGGTGTTATTCTTGATGCGCTCCTCAAACTCCGCCTTGGAGATTTCATGGTCAAAGCCATAGTACAGGAAGGCACCCGGCTCACAGTCCAGCACATACCACATTTCGGTCTTGCCGTACTGATGCTCGTTTTTCAGCGCGTACTCGTTGGAGGGGTGTACCTGAATGGACAGATTGTTCTTTGCGTCAATGAACTTTGTCAGGATTGGGAACTGTTCAAACTTCTCGCAGTCGGTGCCAAGGCAGCCCGGGTGGCGGTCACATAGTCCGCCAGCGTTGTGCCGTCCGCCAGATAGCTGGGACCGTCCGGGTGGCAGGAAAGCACCCACGCCTCGGCCAGCGGGTTCAGATCGCTCTTGATGCCAAAGTCACTGCGCAGGCGGCTGCCGCCCCACAGGTAATCCTTGCAGCTGGGAGTCAATTTCAGTATATTCATATGGATCTCCTTTACCTCAAAATTTCATTTTTTACTCAGGCATCTTCTGTTTCCTGTTCTCGCAAAAAATAGCACACAATAAACGCTGACTGTGTCATGCCCAGCCAGAGTAGAAACACCGCATTCCAGCCTCGGCTATGCCGCCGATGCCCCGTGCGGTCGCAGCTGCACCAAAATAGGTTATGGCGCTCAGCACAGGGCGCTAAAATCTTCACTTTAAGCAAACCACTTCTCGGCGTCTTTCACAATTTCACATTCGACCTTTTCAGCAGCTTCTCTGTTTTCGGCACTGACAGAAATGTAAATTTTCAGTTTCGGCTCCGTGCCGGAGGGACGCACGACAATAGAGCAGTTATCTTCCAGCAGGAACTTCAGCACTTCAGACTTGGGCAGCCCGTCCAGGCCATAAGCATAATCCAGCAGCTTTACAACCTTCTTACCGCCAAACGCTTTGATATTGCCGCGGAATGCCTGCATAATGCTCTGCATCTTGGCAAAACCGGCGCTGCCGTCGAACTCGTAGCTGTGCAGGGTGTTCAGGCAGTAGCCATAGGTCTTGTACAGCTCGTCCAGCTTATCCAGCAGGCTGATGCCCTTGGTGGCGTAGTAGCTGAACATCTCGCAGATCATGTAAGCACCGTCCACGCCGTCCTTATCGCGGACGTAGGAGCCGGTCAGGTAGCCGTAGCTTTCCTCAAAGCCGAACACATAGCTGTCTGCCCTGCCCTGCTTTTCCAGCTTGCCAATCTGCTCACCGATAAACTTGAATCCCGTCAGCACATTGATTGTCCGCAAACCATAATGGGTAGCGATTTGCTCGCCCATATCCATCGTCACGATGTTTTGATCATAACCGGGTCAGTGGGCATCTTGCCGTGTTTCACACGCTGGCAGCAAATATAATCCAGTAACAGCATACCTGTCTGGTTTCCGGTCAGCAGTTCATATTTACCCGCCTTGTTCTTGACTGCAATGCCCACACGATCGCAGTCCGGGTCGGTGGCAAGCAGTAAATCCGCATTGCACTTTTTGGCATACTCCATGCCCAGTGCCATAGCTTCTTTAATCTCCGGATTCGGGTACGGGCAAGTCGGGAAGTTCCCGTCCGGCTGCTCCTGCTCCTTGACCACGGTGATGTTGGTGTAGCCCATCTCCTTCAGTGTGCGGGTCACAGGCTTCAGGCCGGTGCCGTTCAGCGGGCTGTAAACAATAGCCACATCCTTATTGACTTCTTCGCCAAACAGGACAGACTGATTCTTGACCTCATTCACAAATGCGGTATAGACTTCGTCCGGGATGTACTGGATGTTGCCGCTTGTAACACCTGCTTCAAAATCGCTAGTCTTGACGTCTGCAAAAATGTCCAGCTTCTCGATTTCGGCAAGAATCTCCGCAGCAGCCTCAGTGGTAATCTGGCAGCCATCTGCGCCGTAAACCTTGTAGCCGTTGTATTTGCCGGGGTTGTGGGAAGCGGTGACCATGACACCCGCAGAGGTATGCAGATAACGGGTCGCAAAGGACACTGTAGGAACAGGCATCAGAACAGGCCAGATATTGACTTTCACTCCATTTGCTGCAAACACACCAGCGGCAACTTTTGCGAACACGTCGCTCTTGATGCGGCTGTCATAGCCGATTGCCACAGAAGGTTCTGCAAAGTTTTTCTTCAGATAGTCAGCCAAGCCCTGCGATGCTTTTGCGACCGTGTAAATATTCATGCGGTTAGTACCCGCACCGATTACGCCGCGCAGACCACCCGTGCCAAAGGCAAGGTCACGGTAGAATGCATCCTCGACTTTTGCATCATCCAGCGTTTTCAGTTCGGCGGCAACATCGGCATCTGCCGTTGCATTAGCAAACCATCGCTCATATTCTTTTTTGATGTCCATCTTAATTTTCCTCATTCCATGCGGCTTTTGGCCAGCAGGGCTGCACCGATGACCCCTGCGCGGTAGCCCAGCGTGCAGGCTGTAATGCGGGTATGTTTTTGGGCAAAATCATGTCCGAACACCATGGCTCCACGGCGGCACGCAGCGGCTTCAGCAGGTTTTCACCCTGATTGGCTACACCGCCGGACAGCCCGATGACCTCCGGGAAAAAGATGTTGATCAGGTTGGCAATGCTACCGCAAGATAATGAATGTAGGTATCCACAACCTGCTGCGCGGCGGCATCCCCCTGCGCAGCGGCATCAAAGGCCGTGCAGCCGTTCACATCCTCCGGCTTTGCGGCCAGCACGTTCAGCGCACTTTCCGGGTGAGCAAGCCGTGCTTCTTTTGTCATGCGGATCAGTGCAGTTGCACTGGCCAGTGCTTCAAGGCAGCCGGGGCGACCGCAGGTGCAGCGCGGGGCATCCGGCGTGTCCAGAACAACCATGTGTCCGGCTTCGGAGGCAGCGCCGGTGTAGCCGGTCAGCAGCTTTCCGTCCAGTACACGCCCGCGCCAACGCCGGTTCCTAAAGTAACGACAACGGTACTCTGTGCGCCTTTAGCGCAGCCCGCAAGAGCCTCGCCCAATGCGGCAACATTTGCATCATTGCCAACAACAATCGGCAGCCCTGTCTTTTGAGCCAGATATTCTTCCATTGCAAAATCATGCCAGTCCAGATTGTTGGAATACAACACAGTTCCACCGTCCACAGTTCCCGGACACCCGATACCAACACCTGCAACGTCTTTCCCTTCCGCCAGCTGCAGGCACAGCGTTGCAATGTCATCGCAGACAGCTTCCGCCGGGCGCGGCAGGTTTGTGGGGACGCTGGCTTCACATAGAATTTCACCCTCGCTGTTCACAAGTGCGGCCTTGATGTTTGTGCCGCCAAGATCAACGCCCAGATACAACATATGCCGTTTCTCCTTCCTTGCTTTACTCTACGGTCAGGTCGGCGCGCAGCAGAATATTCTCTGCATTATCGCCAAGCTGGAGTTCAAATTTTCCGGGTTCTACCCGCCATACATAATCAGAGCCAAGGGTACGCAGCTGCTTTGGTCCGACGGTCAATTCCACCCGACGGCTTTCGCCGGGCGCAAGCGTTAGGCGGCGGAAAGCTGCCAGCTGGCGTTCCGGCTTTACGACGGAGCTGAACATATCCCGTACATACAGCTGCGGCACGGCATCGCCGGTGTACTTGCCGGTATTGGTGACTGTGACACTGACAGTGACCGTGTCCTGCGGACCGATCACACTGCGGCTCAGGGTCATATCGCGGTAAGCAAATGTTGTGTAGGTCAGACCGTAGCCAAACGGATACAGCGGCAACCAGTCCATCTCCACATAGCGCTTTCCGCCGCCGGGTCGCCGGCTGTAATGGCAGGGAATCTGCCCGACACTGCGCGGGAATGTGATGGGAAGCCGTCCACCCGGGGCTGCATTGCCAAACAGTGTTTTTGCAATAGCGGTGCCGCCCTGCTCACCGGGGAACCACGCCTCCAGAATGGCAGGCAGATGATCATTTTCCCAATTTGCCGTAACGGGGCGTCCGCTTTGCAGCACCAGCACCACAGGGGTTCCGGTTGCATAAACAGCCTGTACCAGCTCAAGCTGTCGGCCGGGCAGGTTCAGGTCGATGCGGTCAAAGTTCTCGCCGCTGGTCTCCTCGTTGTCGCCCATGCAAAGGATGGCGACATCCGCTTTGCGTGCAGCTTCTACTGCGGCGGAGAAATTTTCCCACCCGGCGCTGTACCCGAAAATCACGCGGGCGCCCCGCCGGTCATTGACAAACTCAATGCGGATTTTATAAGTGCGTCCGGCCTCAAAGTGGAATCCAGTGCCTGGTCAGCGCTTTTATCTTTGCCCCAGCCATCAATCAGCAGTTTGTCATCCACGTACAGGCGCATACTGTCCTGCGTGCTCAGACCGATACAACCATCCATAGTTTTCGGCATGATGACCGAACCTGTCCATGCTACGCTGAAGCAGTTGGCATCAAGCTCCGGATGGGGCAGTGCAAAAATCCAGTTGAAGTTGACGGTGCGATCCGTGCGAACCTGCACCGGTTCGCCCTGCGGCACAGGTCCGTTATAATAGCGACCTGTCAGACCGGCTTCGCCGTTTTCATCGCGCAGCATGGACGGATCAAACGGGTGCAGCGCCTGCCCCAGAAAGTTGCAGCCGCGCTCATACAGCACCTCGTTTCGGGGCTGACTGCAGCACGGATTCCGTCCAGCACAGAAACCCCGCCTTTACGACCGCGTGTTTCGGTATAGTCGCCGTAAGAAACCGTATCAGCTGCCGGACCGATGACTGCCACGCTGCGCAGGTCTTTTCTGAGCGGCAGCAAGCGTCATTTTTGAGCAGTACGATGGATTTCTCTGCTATTTTTTCCGCGGTAGCCAGATGTTCCGGGCAGCGCAGGATTGTATCGGCGCGTTTTTCGTCCGTATAAGGATTTTCAAACAACCCCAGTGCAAATTTCATACGCAGCACACGCCGACACGCCGTATCCAGCACCGACATCTTCATGGAACCGCTTTCAATCAGGTGGGCAATCGCTTTCTGCCAGACATCATGCGGAAAGTCGTAAAGCTGCAAGTCTACGCCTGCTTCCAGCCCAAGGCGGATGGCCTCCTCCGGCGTTTCGGCAATAAAGTGCCAGTCATACAGGCGGGAAACCGCCGTCAGGTCGCTGCGGACAAACCCCGGCATACCAAACTGCCCGCGCAGCACATCCGTTAACAGCTCATGGTCCATGGATACCGGAATACTGTCGATGGAGTTGTAGCTGCACATAGCGTCGCACGCTTTGCCGTCCGCAAAAGCCGCTTCAAAGACAGGCAGACAGTCGCTGAATACATCGTGCCGACCCATGGTGCAGGGGGCGCAGTTCAGTCCCCCCACAGGTTGCCGTAGCCGACGTAGTGCTTGGGTTCGGCAGCCACGGTGTCCGGTGTCGTCAGGTCTGTCCCCTGCATACCCAATACGGTTTCGCGTGCAAACTCAGCACAAAGGTATGTGTCCTCACCATAGGATTCTTCCGCGCGACCATACCGTGGATCACGAATCAGATCCATGACGGGGCTGTATGTTTCGTGAATCCCGCAAGCCCGGGACTCTGCCGCAATGGCGTGTCCCATCTCGCGCCCGAGTTCAGGCTCAAAGCTTGCCGCCAGACCAATTTGCTGCGGAAAACTGGTTGCGTTGTTTGTCATCAGCCCATGCAGTGCTTCCTCGCTAAAAAGGTATGGGATGCCAAGACGTGTGTTTTCTATGGCATACCGCTGCACAACATTGGCTTGGGCAGCAGTCATACCGCGCAGTTGCACACTGCCGACACTATTGTGCTGCATCAGTGCATCAAACCGCTGCATATCCACGGCTGTAACCTTGCCGTTTTCGTCCTGCGTTGTAAAATCGCCGGAATAATACTGATCTGTCTGCAGGATCTTTTCTTCAAGGGTCATCCGGCTCATCAGGTCGCTAATGCGCTCTTCTGTCGAAAGATCCGGGTTCTGGTATGGGTACATCTTTTTTCTCCCTTTATGTTACAGAGGGCAATTTTCGCCCATTTATAATCAGGTTGGCAAAACCGCCGATGCCTGCCACAAAAAACAGCAGCGAAATTGAGCTGTCCCCCATAGATTTTTCCAGCATGGGCTGGATGGCGGTTCCCACTGCGGCCGATGTGCAGGTGGCAATGCTGCTCATGGCAGCCGTTACGCCAAAGTAAGCGGTTTTGCCGCTTTCAGGACTCAATGCAAATTGCAGGTTTGTGCTTGCCAGTGATGCGCCGCCTGCACAGCCCGCCGCAACGACAATCAGAACCGGCGCAACCAAATGTGCAAAGGAAGGGCGCACAAAGGACCAGCCAGCGTGCAGGAAGATTCAGGAATGCAGTAAGCCAAATAACGCAGTTCCACGCAGTGCGGTCGGCCAGCCGCCCCACACCCAGCTGCCTGCCATGCCCACAACAGCGGACACGACACCCACCGATGTGATGAAGGTGTGGCTGAGCCCCAGCACCCGCAGCTCATACACGGAAAGGAACGGAGAAGCAAAGCCGCCAGTCAGCCCGCCGATGATGCAGTAAAAAAGCAATGGACGGTAAGCAGGGTCGCGCACTGGGCGCAGAATATCCGCCGGGCGCATTTTGGAGGTGAATTTTACCGGGTTCTCTCTTACCGAAGCAAGCAGAACGGCATCCACCACAGTAAGCGACAGGCTGACAATACCGATGATAAGAAAGCCGGTATAGCCCTGCCCCTGTTCCAGATAATAATCCAGTACGCGACCAAGTGCAAGTGTTGCCGCGCTGGAAACGCAGGTTCCGATAATGCTCTTGACGGCGTAGAACTGACCGCGCCCGCCTTGGGGGCGATGCCCAAAACCATGTGTTCCAGCCCCGGCGTAACAAGCCCCGCAGAGAAAAAGCCGATGGTATAAAGCACCAGCACCACAGCGCGGGCATGACCGGGGTCCGGCAGAGCCAGCGGTATCAGCAGGATGCTGCTGACCGAAAGCCGGAACACCACGCACATAAGCCATATAGCCAGTTTGCGGTGGTGCATCCGTTCAAACACAAAGGGCGAGATAAACTGCAGTACGCACCCGAAAGACGGTATCATGGCCGCTGCGGCGCATAAGGATACGGACGCCCCAAGGCTGCTCAAATACCCGGCCAGAAAGTTGCCGGTGGCAACGGCATAAATCACGCCGGCCACTGCGCCTTCGGCAATAATCCGGTAGCGACCCATTTCCAGTTCATTTTCGGTCGGTGTATGCGCAGGAAAAAACAGCTGATAAAGCCAGCCCATGGCTTACCTCCCGGCAGGCGCCTCCACGGTTCCGTAAGCGCGTCCGCGGAGAAGATCCGCGTAACGGCAGATTAGGTTTGTCAGAACCGACAGGCTGCTTTCTTTGCTGACCTGACGCCACTGCGCACGGTAGCGCTGCAGCCAGTCTTCCAGCGCAGCTGCCATGGCATCTGCTTCGGGGCCGTGCGGGCAGCCTGCATTGAGCCATGCGCCAATACGGTTCCACAGCACAATGATGTCTGCCGTCTGGCAGAGTACCTGTACAATCTGCTTTTTGCCGGCAGGAAGGTTTACCGCGGCTGCAAGGATATCTGCCTTTGCCTTTTCTACGGCGCGGTTGGCATCGTCAATCCTTGTAAAGTCCACCTCGGAAAGGATCTCGGCGCGGGTTTTCTCATCACATTCTATCCAGTTGACGGTATTCCGCCAGTCAAAAACTTCATAATCCTGCAGCTTTGCCATCAGACCGGCAATTGCCCGGTGGTATCGCCGTAATACAGGCGGGAAACCGCTTCGTTCAGCTCGTCAAATTCCACAGGCTCTGCATTCCAACCGAACGCTGCGCCGTACAGGATGCCCGGAATCGTCAGGCGCGGGTCATTGACATGACCATAATCGCCCCAGTCCGTGTTCAAAAGGCCGATGGCGTTGTACTTGTGTGCATGGTGGCACATGGTACGGATATTCAGGTAAGAATTGTACATCAGAGGCATCCAACGGTTCCAGCCACAGACGCCGGGGCAGGCGTACTGCGTAATCCCGCTGGCGGCAATATCCCGGATCTCATTTTCCCGCTGATGCGGCAGATAGCCCCAGTTCAGGCAGATGGTTTCCTTGGGCAGCTCGGCACAGCTTTCCGGGAAGCGCCACATGATGTCCCCCCAGAACTGCGGTGTTACCCCCTGCGCAACAAGATATTCGCACAGCGCCTTCACATGGCTGAGATACAGGCTGCGCTCGCCCTGCTCCTCGGCAAGAGCCTTGCTGCGTCCCTTGCCCAAATCAAACGTTTCGTCATCACAGATATTGAATTTGCTGCTGCGGAAAAGCGGGCGGTATTCGTCAATCAGCCTTTTACAAACCCCAGCGCATCGGGATTGGATACGTTCAGGGTATGGTGATTCCCTGCATAGGTATAACTGAACGGAATCTTTTCCGAGTCAGGCAGCTCGCAGAGGTCGCAACAGGTTTTTGTGCTGAGAATACGGTACATATGCCCGAAGGTAGACAAGGAAGGAACGAGTTCAATGTGCCGGGCTGCGCAGTAATCATCCAGCTCCATGATCTCCTGCGCGGTCAGCGGCGTATCCTCACGCCATGCTTCGCTCAGGTCACGGAAAAGATAGGTGTGCTCAATATAAAGCTGCCATTGGTTGATCTTGTAGCGGCAGAGAATATCTGCCACCTGTTTCAGGTAGTCCAGCTTCGGGACACGTCCGCGGGAGCAGTCCTGATAATAGCCTCTGTTGGCAAGATCGGGCCAGTCCTCAATTTCCAGTGCGGGCAGTACGGCTCCGTGCTGTTCAATATACTGGCACAGTGTCTGCACACCGTTGCAGAGTGCTTCATCGCTGCCGGCTTTCAGCGTGATGCATTCCGGCATAATGCTCAGCGTGTAACGGTTTTGCGGCAGGGCGGTATCCACCGTAAGTACGGCGTCACCTGCCCGGGGCTTACCGCGGGTGAACGGCACTTCCAGCCCGGCGTACTCCCGCAGGCAGCCCTGCAGCATCTGTGCATAAAGCAACGCGGCGGGTTCGGTCTGCCACAGGGTGATTCGGCTCTGATTGTCCAGCATATGAACCCCTGCAGGGTGTTCGATCTTATGTGGATTCGGAATAAACTCCATCATCATTTCCTCCAAAAAAAGGCACGGGCGGCGGGCGCATTGCCAACCGCCCGTGCAGAATGTTCGGACTTTGTTATTTAACGGATACGAATTGTCTTGATTTCATACGGCTTTACCGTAAAGGTAATCTTGCCGTCTTTGACTTCAACCGGCTCGCCGTCGGGCTGTTCCAGACAGTTGCAGCTTTCTGCCGCATGGAAGGGAAGGTTCCAGTCCAGGGTGACATTTGTCAGGCTGTTCTCGCACTCATACATACGCACAATGGCACCATCGCCATCCTCGGCGCGTTTGATGGTTTCCAGCACCACATTGGGTGCATCCAGTCCGGCAAGGCTGAAGCTTTCGCCCGGCTTTCCGCCCTGCACAGCCAACGCGGGCTGGTTCAGGAAGAACGCCTGCGGCACCGTGCCGGCTGCCTGCCATTTTTCGGCGTGCGGATAAATGGCGTATGTGAAATGGTGAACTTCCTGATCCGTGGTAGGATTCGGCTCAATGCCGGACTTGATCAGGGTCAGCCCAATCACAGAACCTTGACGGAATGACCGTACTTGCAGTCGTTCAGCATACTGACGCCGTAATGTCCTTCGCTCAGGTCCATCCACTTCTGACCGCAGCTTTCAAAGCGTGCGCGATCCAGCTGGTGTTGGCGTGCGTCTTGCGGGTCAGGTTGCCGTACTGGATTTCAAACGTAGCTTCGTCAGTATGGACATTTACCGGGAAGTGAACCTTCAGCAGGCTCTGGTGTTCGTGC
>ENA-OQCN01001146-OQCN01001146.1-human-gut-metagenome-genome-assembly--contig:-NODE-1146-length-13464-cov-3.359001_pt1 | contig 13464 bp, 12 predicted proteins | sample MGYA00242497_ERZ504576 | MGnify/ENA primary metagenome ERZ504576 (study PRJEB26092, sample SAMD00036296) | human gut metagenome | host: Homo sapiens | study: EMG produced TPA metagenomics assembly of...
TCCTTAACTTGCTGTAAATATCAGATAATGCAACTATTAGAAACGATAGTGAGCAAACGCCTTGTTTGCATCTGCCATCTTGTGCATATCTTCCTTTCTCTTTACAGCGGAACCTGTTCCATTTGCTGCATCCATGATCTCGTTTGCAAGCTTATCTTCCATGGTCTTCTCGCCTCTCTTACGGGAGAACATGGTTAACCAACGAAGAGCAAGAGCCTGTCTTCTTTCTGGCTTAACCTCGATCGGAACCTGATAAGTTGCTCCACCGATTCTCTTAGCCTTAACCTCGAGAACTGGCATTACATTGTTCATTGCCTCTTCGAAAACTTCTACAGCTGGCTTTCCGGTCTTTTCCTCAACCTTGTTGAAAGCGCCATAAACGATCTTCTGGGCAACACCCTTCTTACCGTCTAACATAATGTTGTTGATCAGCTTTGTAACAACCTTATTGTTGTATAACGGATCTGCTAATACGTCTCTCTTCTGAGTATGTCCTTTACGTGGCACGATACTTCCCTCCTTAACTACAATACGAGGCTTTCGCCTCTCAGTTATCTCATCGGTACTCACATCCATCTTTGTGTTCGCGCTCGGTTCTTGTTTCTCCAACACAAGCAGCGTCCTCGACGCACACTTGGCTGTACCTTTCTATCTCCTGCAACCGCCAGGAAGGTATTGTTCGAATGCCGGCACTAATCAAAAAAAGTGGTACACTTACTTACTTGTTTTGCGCAAGAATCTCTTCTTAATTAAAATGCGTTTTATTTAGTTTTAATTAAAATTATTTCTTAGCGTCCTTCGGTCTCTTAGCACCTACTTAGAACGAGCCTGGCGTCTCTTAGCAACACCTGCTGTATCAAGGGTTCCTCTTACGATATGGTATCTGGTACCTGGTAAGTCCTTAACACGGCCGCCACGGATCAGAACTACGCTATGCTCCTGAAGGTTATGTCCCTCACCTGGGATGTAGCTTGTTACTTCGATTCCATTGGAAAGACGTACTCTGGCGATCTTTCTAAGAGCTGAGTTCGGCTTCTTAGGAGTAGCTGTCTTAACTGCAGTACAAACACCTCTCTTCTGCGGAGCACTCTTGTCGGTAGACTTCTTCTTTAAGGAGTTATATCCTTCTGAAGTGCCGGAGCAGTAGACTTCTTCTGCAGAGTCTGTCTTCCTTTTCTAACTAACTGATTAAATGTAGGCATCCGTTTCACCTCCTGCGGAAATTAAAAACATTATAATGTAATGAATCATGCAAGCCCGGTTGTTGGACAGCATTTTGCTTCCAAGGCCACATGCCTTTAAATTATATATCCTTTATATTTTTCTGTCAATAGGAAATTCAAGTTTTTACACATTTTTATCAACATTTGTCACTGTTCATGTAACAAAAGCCCTTCGGTGCAATATTGGCTTATCAAAAAGCTGTCCCGACAGCATTGCCACCGGAACAGCTTTTTTTATATCTTATTTTGCATCAGAATCATCTGATTTAGAAAATGCCTTTAAATATTCCTCATCGAAATCATCTGTGTCTATATCTGCATCTGTATCATCATCATCTGCAAATGCTTCCTCAGCTGCCTTTACAGCCTCGTCTGCATCATCAGACTCATCAAAATCCTCAGAAAGCTCGATAGTATCATCACCTGCAGTCTCAGTCTCATCATCAGAGAAATCAACAATATCAGACTGCTGATAATCTGTATTGAGTTCCAGATTGCGATAACGCTTCATACCAGTACCTACTGGAAGCAGCTTACCGATGATAACATTTTCCTTCATACCAAGCAGCGGGTCAACCTTGCCATTGATAGCTGCATCGGTCAGAGCCTTTGTAGTCTCCTGGAAGGATGCTGCTGACAGGAAGGAGTTTGTTGCAAGAGATGCCTTTGTGATACCAAGCATAATCTGCTTTCCTTCTGCTGGCTCCTTACCTTCCTCGACAAGCTTCTCGTTCATATCGTCAAAATCAAGAACATCCATAGATACTCCTGGAAGAACATCGGCATCTCCGCTTCTCTCGATACGGATCTTCTTTAACATCTGACGAACAATTACTTCGATATGCTTATCGTTGATCTCAACACCCTGCAGACGATATACACGCTGAACTTCCTGAAGCATGTAATCCTGTACGGCACGAACACCCTGAATACGCAGGATATCATGCGGGTTGATGCTACCTTCTGTCAGAGGATCACCGGCATTTATTACCTTGCCGTCGATCGGACGGATTCTTGCATCATATGGGATCATATAAGTCTTTGACTCTCCGCTCTCCGGATCTGTTACGATAATCTCTCTCTTCTTCTTGACATCCTTAACAGTAGCAATACCGCCAATCTCAGTTACGATTGCAACACCCTTTGGCTTACGTGCTCGAAAAGCTCCTCGACACGAGGAAGACCCTGTGTGATATCGCCGCCGGCAACACCACCACTATGGAAGGTTCTCATGGTCAGCTGTGTACCAGGCTCACCGATAGACTGAGCTGCGATAATACCAACAGCCTCACCGATCTGTACAGCCTGTCCTGTTGCCAGGTTGGAACCATAACACTTTGCACAAATTCCCACATGGGAACGGCAGCTAAGAACAGTACGGATCTTTACTGTATGTCTGCCCATGCGCTCAAGTGCATTCATAATCTTTGCAGCACGCTTTGGTGTTACCATGCAGTTTTCGTGAATAATTTCTTCTCCTGTATCAGGATCAACAATTGTCTCTGCGATAAATCTGCCGGTCATACGCTCCTGAAGCTGCTCAACAACTTCCTGACCATTCATAAAGGAACCGATTTCCATATATGGAATGTTCTTTCCTTCACAACAATCCATCTCACGAACCATAAGCTGCTGAGATACATCAACAAGACGTCTTGTCAGGTAACCAGAGTCAGCGGTACGAAGTGCGGTATCGGACATACCCTTTCTTGCACCATGAGCGGAAATGAAGTACTCCAATACGTCAAGACCTTCACGGAAGTTTGATTTAATAGGAAGTTCGATTGCCTTACCAGTTGTGTTTGCCATAAGTCCACGCATACCAGCCAGCTGCTTAATCTGCTTATCAGAACCACGGGCACCAGAGTCAGCCATCATGAAGATGTTGTTGTACTTATCAAGACCATCAAGAAGTGCCTTTGTCAGCTCCTTATCAGTTGCTTCCCAAGTCTTGATAACCTGGTTGTAACGCTCCTCATCGGTGATCCAACCCATCTTGTAGTGCTTTGCAATCTGGTCAACAGTTGCCTGAGCCTTCTTAATCATCTCTGGCTTCTGCGGCGGAACTGTCATATCAGATATGGATACGGTCATAGCTGCTCTTGTTGAGTACTTGTAACCCATTGCCTTAATGGAGTCAAGAACTTCAGCAGTCTTTGTTGCTCCGTGTGTATTGATAACCTTCTCCAGAATCTGCTTTAACTGCTTCTTGCCGACATGGAAGTCAACCTCAAGCTTTAATGCGTTCTCTGGAATGCTTCTGTCTACATATCCTAAATCCTGTGGAAGGATTTCATTAAACATACTTCTTCCAAGTGTAGTATCAAGTGTATCCTGAAGAACAGTGCCATCTGCCATTGTCTTTCTTACACGAATCTTGATTCTGCTGTGGAATGTAATGCAGCCATTCTCATATGCAAGCAGTGCCTCGTCCATACTCTTAAAGCACATGCCCTCGCCCTTTGCACCTGGTCTTTCCTGAGTCAGGTAATAAATACCAAGGACCATATCCTGAGAAGGAACTGCTACAGGACCTCCATCAGACGGCTTTAACAGGTTGTTCGGGGACAGCAGCATGAAACGGCACTCTGCCTGTGCCTCTAATGACAGCGGCAGATGGACAGCCATCTGGTCTCCATCGAAGTCGGCGTTGAATGCGGTACAAACAAGCGGATGAAGCTTAATTGCCTTACCTTCAACAAGGATTGGCTCGAATGCCTGAATACCAAGTCTGTGAAGTGTAGGTGCACGGTTTAACATAACAGGATGCTCTTTAATTACATTCTCAAGCACATCCCAAACCTTTGTCTCAAGACGCTCTACCATCTTCTTTGCACTCTTGATATTGTGAGCAGAACCGTTCTCAACAAGCTCCTTCATAACGAAAGGCTTGAACAGCTCGATTGCCATCTCCTTCGGAAGACCACACTGATAAATCTTTAACTCTGGTCCTACGACGATAACGGAACGACCAGAATAGTCAACACGCTTACCTAACAGGTTCTGACGGAAACGTCCCTGCTTACCCTTTAACATATCAGAAAGAGACTTTAAGTTACGATTTCCAGGTCCTGTTACGGCACGGCCACGACGACCGTTATCGATCAGGGCATCAACTGCCTCCTGAAGCATACGCTTCTCGTTGCGCACGATGATGTCCGGAGCGCCTAACTCAAGCAGTCTTTCCAGACGGTTATTTCTATTAATAATACGACGATACAAATCATTCAAATCAGATGTTGCAAATCTTCCTCCATCCAGCTGAACCATAGGACGAAGATCCGGCGGCATAACCGGGATAGCATCAAGAATCATCCACTCAGGACGATTTCCAGAATTACGGAATGCCTCAACAACCTCTAATCTCTTGATGATACGAGCACGCTTCTGGCCTGATGCATCCTTAAGCTCTGCGCGAAGTTCCTCAGAATCCTTCTCAAGGTCAATTGCCTTTAACAGCTCCTGAATTGCCTCGGCACCCATTCCTACACGGAACTTGCCATAGCCGTACTGCTCGATTGCCTCGCGGTACTCTCTCTCGGAGAGTACCTGCTTATAATTCAGATCAGACTCACCCCTGTCAAGAACGACATAGGATGCAAAATATAAAATCTTATCAAGATTTCTTGGTGAAATATCAAGGATCAGGCCCATACGGCTCGGAATACCCTTGAAATACCAGATATGGGAAACCGGAGCTGCCAGCTCGATATGTCCCATACGCTCACGGCGGACACTGGACTTTGTAACCTCAACACCACAACGATCACAAATCATATCCTTGTAACGAATCTTCTTATACTTTCCACAGTGACACTCCCAGTCCTTCTGCGGTCCGAAAATACGCTCACAGAATAAGCCATCCGGTTCCGGCTTCAGCGTTCTGTAGTTAATTGTTTCAGCCTTTGTGACAGCGCCTCTTGACCACTCTCTGATCTTCTCAGGGGAAGCAAGACCAATCTTAATGGACTCAAAAGCAATTGACTGTCCTCCATCGGTTTTATTTTCCGGCATAAATGGTTCTCCCTTCTGGCTCTTAGTTATCTGAGTCTCCTAAATCATCAAAATCATCTGCATCAAATCCATCAGACCCAAATGACCCGTCCATATCATCTTTATCAAAATCATCTGCATTGGAAGCATCCATATCAACGTCTGCAATCTCTCCATTCTTTACTTCCTGAATGGTAGAACCGTTTCTCTGGAATTCTTCCTCAGAATAATGGCGCTTTCCACCGTCTTCCATAATACTTCTGAAGTCAGTGTTGCCATACTCTGTGCTTTCCTTAATTTCTACTTCATTATTATCTGCATCCAGTACGCGTACATCAAGTGCCAGTGCCTGTAATTCCTTAAGAAGTACCTTAAAGGACTCCGGTACACCTGGCTCAGGAATGTTCTCGCCCTTGATAATTGCCTCATATGTCTTTACACGTCCTACAACATCATCAGACTTAACAGTCAGAATCTCCTGCAGTGTATAAGCGGCACCATACGCCTCGAGAGCCCAAACCTCCATCTCTCCGAAACGCTGTCCACCAAACTGTGCCTTACCACCAAGAGGCTGCTGGGTAACAAGTGAGTAAGGACCTGTTGAACGTGCATGGATCTTATCATCTACCAGATGATGCAGCTTTAAGTAGTGCATGTGTCCGATTGTTACCGGGCTATCGAAATACTCTCCGGTACGTCCATCACGAAGTCTTACCTTACCATCGCGGCGGATCGGAACGCCCTTCCACAGCTCTCTGTGCTCCAGATGAGAGCCCAGATAATCCATAACATCCTCACGCAGAGAATCCTTATATTTCTCGTAGAACTCATCCCACTCCATGTTGACATAATCATTTGCCAAATCCAGAGTATCTAAGATGTCGCTCTCAGTTGCACCGTCAAATACAGGTGTAGAAATGTTGAAGCCCAGTGCCTTTGCAGCAAGGCTCAAATGAGTCTCCAGCACCTGTCCGATGTTCATACGAGAAGGTACGCCCAACGGGTTTAATACGATATCCAGAGGACGTCCATTTGGAAGGAACGGCATATCTTCTACAGGAAGAACTCTGGAGACAACACCCTTGTTTCCGTGACGGCCTGCCATCTTATCGCCGACAGAGATCTTTCTCTTCTGTGCGATATAGATGCGTACTACCTGATTAACACCTGGAGCCAGCTCATCACTATTCTGACGGTTAAATACCTTTGTATCAACAACAATACCATATGCACCGTGTGGAAGCTTCAATGATGTATCACGAACTTCTCTTGCCTTCTCACCGAAGATTGCACGAAGCAGTCTTTCCTCAGAAGTCAGCTCTGTCTCACCCTTTGGTGTTACCTTACCTACCAGAATATCTCCGGCACGTACTTCCGCACCAATACGAATGATACCGCGGTCATCCAGATCCTTTAATGCCTCATCTCCGACACCTGGAACATCTCTTGTGATCTCTTCCGGTCCGAGCTTGGTATCACGGGACTCTGCGGCATATTCCTCAATATGAATGGAGGTGTATACATCCTCCTGAACAAGACGCTCACTTAAAAGGACAGCATCCTCGTAGTTATAACCTTCCCAGGTCATAAATCCGATTAACGGGTTCTTTCCAAGTGCAATCTCACCATTCTTTGTGGACGGACCATCTGCAAGAACCTGTCCAGCCTCAACACGCTCATCCTTGAAAACGATTGGTCTCTGGTTGTAGCAGTTGCTCTGGTTGCTTCTTGAGAATTTTGTCAGACGATACTCATCTCTTGTACCATCATCACACTTAACGATAATTAACTTAGAGGAGGAACGCTCAACAACACCTGCGTGCTTTGCTACTACGCAAACACCTGAATCGTATGCTGCCTTATCTTCCATACCGGTACCAACTACCGGAGCCTCTGTTAACATTAACGGAACTGCCTGACGCTGCATGTTGGAACCCATAAGTGCACGGTTCGCATCATCGTTCTGCAGGAATGGAATCATGGAAGTTGCGACAGAGAATACCATTCGTGGAGAAACGTCCATCAAGTCGATATTTTTCTGCTCAAACTCAGAAGTCTCCTCACGGAAACGACCTGAAACCATCTTATTCATGAAATGGCCTTCTGAATCTAACGGCTCATTTGCCTGTGCTACTACGAAATCATCCTCTTCATCAGCTGTGAAGTAGCGAACCTCGTCAGTTACACGCGGATTTTGGGCATCACTCTTATCAACGATACGATACGGTGCCTCGATAAATCCATATTTATTTACTCTTGCATATGTTGCAAGTGAGTTAATCAAACCGATATTAGGACCTTCAGGAGTCTCAATTGGGCACATACGTCCATAATGAGTATAGTGAACATCTCGAACCTCGAATCCGGCACGGTCTCTTGACAGACCACCAGGTCCTAACGCAGACAGACGTCTCTTATGAGTTAACTCTGCAAGCGGGTTATTCTGATCCATGAACTGAGACAGCTGGGAACTTCCGAAGAACTCCTTAACAGCAGCAGTAACAGGCTTAATGTTAATTAAGCTCTGTGGTGTCAGATCAGACGGATCGTTTGTAGACATACGCTCTCTTACAACACGCTCCATACGGGACATACCAATACGATACTGGTTCTGAAGCAGCTCACCTACAGCACGGATACGACGATTTCCTAAGTGGTCGATATCATCATCCTGTCCTATGCCATACTCTAAGTTTAAGCAGTAGTTAATAGAACCTAAGATATCTTCCTTCATGATGTGCTTCGGAATCAGCTCTGCATTATTTGCACGAAGCTCTGCCATCAGCTCATCACCCTCAAGACCCTTCTCTAAGATCTGAGTCAGTACTGGATAATAAACAAGCTCATTGATTCCAGCAGCTTCAAGCTCTTCCTCTGTCAGGTTAAGATACTCAGAAGCATCTACCATGAGGTTAGACAGAACCTTTACACGGCGTCCTTCTACATCAACATATACGTACGGAACACCTGAGTTCTGAATCTTTGTTGCGATTGCGCGATTACAGGTCGTACCTGCCTCAGCGATAATCTCGCCTGTAGAAACATCTACTACATCATCTGCTAAAGTATGTCCATTCAGACGATTGCGGAAATGAAGCTTCTTATTGTATTTATAACGGCCTACACGTGCCAGATCATATCTTCTTACATCAAAGAACATACCCTGCAGCAAGCTGGAAGCACTGTCGGTAGAAAGCGGCTCGCCTGGACGAATCTTCTTATATAATTCAAGAAGACCGCTCTTGTAATCATTGCTGACATCCTTCTCAAGTGTTGCAAGAAGCTTTGGCTCCTCGCCAAAAATCTCTAAAATCTGCTCATTGCTGCCCCATCCTAATGCACGGATCAGAACAGTTACCGGTATCTTACGTGTACGATCGACTCTTACATAGAAAATATCATTTGAGTCTGTCTCATACTCAAGCCATGCTCCACGATTCGGGATGACCTGAGAAGAGTACAGCTCTTTTCCGGTCTTATCATGGTCGATAGTAAAATAAATACCAGGTGAACGTACCAGCTGGCTAACGATAACACGCTCTGCTCCATTGATTACAAAGGAGCCTGTATCCGTCATCAACGGAAGATCACCAATATAAATCTCATGTTCTTTAATGGTATCAGTTTCCTTATTATGAAGTCTGACCTCAACCTTAAGTGGTGCGGAATATGTTGCATCACGTTCCTTGCATTCCTCGATTGTGTGCTTAATTTCATCCGGGCACAGACGGAATTTGCCAAAACGCAACTCCAGATTGCCGCTGAAATCTACGATAGGGGAGATATCATCAAATACCTCTTTAAGTCCATCGCCAAGGAACCACTGGTAAGAATCCTTCTGGATCGCAATCAGATTCGGAATTTCAAGAACTTCGTTGGACTTGGAATAACTCATACGGAAGGTTCTGCCGGATTTGACTGGTCGAATTCTGTTTTTTTCCATGTTTGCTCACCCCTGATAAATATATTTTGTGCCTCTATCCGATCCATATCTGCGCGGCATGCTGCCTCAAAGTCTATTGGCAGACACCATTGTCTTCTATACGGAAAGCATAGAAAGCGATTTTGTCCATGATAGTGCACATATCACTATAGCATAGCACAGGCAGACTGTCAACTATTTTTTTGCCGTTTTCTTGATTTTTTTAACTTTTTTTCTTTACAAACTTCTGCTTATTTGATATAATTGTTTTTACTTGTGAGCGTCGGGGCGTAGCGCAGTTTGGTAGCGCGCATGAATGGGGTTCATGAGGCCGCAAGTTCAAGTCTTGTCGCCCCGATTTTATTTAATTTTATATGACCTTATCTTTTATCAGACCGGAAAAACCGGTCTTTTTTTATTGCACTTTACATGTGCAGCTCTCTTTCTAAAGTCAATTGCCTGCTCTTTTGAAACAAATATCTATCAAATATCAGTCAGATAAACAAAAAAAAGGTTCTGAAACCCTTGTTTTTCAAGGATTCCAGAACCTAATGTTAAGCACAAATTACTTTAAGGTAACCTTTGCTCCAACTTCCTCTAACTTCTTCTTCAGCTCTTCAGCGTCAGCCTTAGCTGCTGCTTCCTTAACTACCTTCGGAGCTGCCTCAACTAATTCCTTAGCTTCCTTCAGACCCAGACCGGTTACTTCACGAACAACCTTGATAACCTTGATCTTAGAAGCTGCTGGAACCTCAGTAAGCTCTACGTCGAACTCAGTCTTCTCTTCCTCAGCTGCTGCGCCAGCGCCTGCTGCTGCTACAACAACACCTGCTGCTGCAGATACGCCAAACTCTTCCTCACATGCCTTTACAAGGTCATTTAACTCTAAAACGCTCATACCCTTAATAGCTTCGATAATCTCTGCTGCTGTCATGATAATTTTCCTCCTAATATAAGAATTATTAACTATGCCTTACGGCTTTTACGAATGATGATCCATTTTGAATCATCTCATGCAGCTGTTTTACGCAGCTGCCAAATTCCAATCATAAACCAGATTATGCTTCCTGCTTCTCTGCGATCTGCTTGATAACACGAGCAAAATTGGTGATCGGAGACTGGATGCTTCCCAGGAACTTTGCAAGAAGTTCTTCTCTGGACGGGATTGTGGACAGAACCTCAACACCCTTAGCATCGTAGAAGGCTCCTTCTACAACACCACCCTTAACCTCAAGCTTATCGTTTGTCTTAGCAAACTTGCAGATAATGCTTGCCGGTGTGGTTGCCTCGCTCTTGCTGATTGCAATTGCGGATGGACCCTCTAACAGATCCTTTAAGCTCTCGAACTCAGTGCCCTCGATTGCACGCTTAACCAGTGTGTTCTTATATACCTTATAAGTAACACCAGCTTCTCTCAGACTCTTACGCAGTACGGTATCCTGCTCAACGGTAAGACCACGATGGTCAACCAGAACTACACCCTTTGCGCCGTCTAAGGATGCTTTGATTTCCTCAACAATCGGCTGCTTCAGCTCAACTTTAGCCATGATATGTGCCCTCCTTCTTGAAAATTTTAAGAAAAGGCCGAAAAATGCCTCTCTGCAAAGACAGAGAGGCAAAGATAATCTTTAATATAGATCTCTCCTCGGCAGGCGTTTTCTCCTTATGCCTTGCGGCACCTGCTGTCTTCGGCAAATATATGAAACCTTGCGGCATCAAACATTGCAATAATATCATACTGACAATCACTTGTCAAGTACTTTTTACTGACCAAATTTAACGGTATTTAACTTAACGCCAGGTCCCATGGTAGAAGCCATGGTAACACTCTTTAAGAAGGTACCCTTCAGAGTGCTCGGTCTAGCCTTGATTACTGCGCCCATCAGCGCCTGGAAGTTGTCTGCTAACTGCTCCTCGGTGAAGGAAACCTTACCAACCGGAACATGAATAATGTTGCTCTTATCCAGTCTGTACTCAATCTTACCAGCTTTAATTTCCTTAATAGCCTTTGCAACGTCCATAGTTACGGTACCAGCCTTCGGGTTTGGCATTAAGCCTTCGGTCCAAGTACACGACCCAGACGACCAACAACACCCATCATATCCGGAGTAGCTACTACAACGTCGAAATCAAGCCATCCTTCGTTCTGGATCTTCGGAATCAGCTCCTCAGCTCCAACGTAATCAGCTCCTGCCTCTTTTGCGATATCAGCCTTGTCATTCTTAGCGAATACAAGAACGCGAACATTCTTACCTGTTCCATGAGGAAGAACTACTGCACCACGGATCTGCTGATCTGCGTGACGTCCATCACAACCTGTTCTGATATGAGCTTCAACTGTCTCATCAAACTTTGCACTAGAAGCCTTCTTTACGATAGATACGGCTTCGTTTACATCATAAAGAGTAGCGCGGTCTACCAACTTGGCAGCCTCTACATACTTTTTTCCTCTTTTCATCGAAAAACCTCCTGGTGGTATTTGCGGGAATATCCCTCCCACTTAATGTTGATATTCTTACTCTTCTACCTTAACACCCATACTGCGAGCAGTACCTGCGATCATGCTCATAGCAGCCTCAAGGCTTGCTGCATTCAGGTCTGGCATCTTTGTCTCAGCGATCTTCTGAAGATCAGCCTTGGAAAGAGTTGCAACCTTAGTCTTATTTGGTGCTGCAGAAGCAGTCTGAATATTGCATGCCTTCTTAATAAGAATAGCAGCCGGCGGAGTCTTGCAAACGAAGGTAAAGCTTCTGTCTGCGTATACAGTGATGATAACCGGAATGATCATACCAGCCTGATCAGCAGTTCTTGCGTTAAACTCCTTTGTAAACTGTACAATGTTGACACCCTTCTGTCCAAGAGCAGGTCCAACCGGTGGAGCCGGTGTTGCCTTTGCAGCAGGAATCTGTAACTTAATATAACCTGTAACTTTCTTTGCCATTGTGGCACCTCCTAATAATGTGGTATTTGCGGGGGATACCCTCCCACAGCAGAACCATACGCCAAATAGGCGTTTTACTGAACTTTCTTAATGTCGGTAAAATTCAGTTCAACCGGTGTTTCATGTCCAAACATGTCAATAAAAATTGTAGCGGTCTGCTTTTCAGCATCTACAGAACGAATCACAGCCTCGGTACCTTGCCATGCACCAGTAATAACACTGATAAGGTCGCCTTCTGCGAAGTTCACCTTTTCCTGCGGAGTACCCATAAAGGTAGCAAGAGCAATCATCTCTTCCTCCGTCAGCGGCACCGGCTTTGATCCCGGGCCTACAAATCCTGTAACACCTCTGGTGTTGCGGATTACATACCAGGTATCGTCATTCATAATCATATGAACCAACACATATGCTGGGAAGATTTTCCTCATAGAGGACTTCTTCTGACCATCCTTGTTCTCCATCACTTCCTGAAGGGGAATCGCAACCTCGAGAATCTGATCTTGAAGATTCCGGTTCTCGACAGTTTTTTCGATATCAACCTTTACCTTATTCTCATAACCTGAAAAGGTATGGACAACATACCACTTTGCCTCTTCCATTCTGATTCCTCTCTTACCTGATAAACTCAACTACATACTGACATGCAATATCAAAGAACCTGATAAACACGCTGAGTACAACAGAAACAACCAGCACTGCAATTGTCTGATTCTTTAATGATTCTTTGCTTGGCCAGATGATCTTGCGAAACTCGGCCTTTACACCCTTCCAAAACGCAACTATGCGCTCTTTCACGGATGGCTTAGACTTCTTCTTTGTCTTGGCCAGCTTCTTTGATTTGGTTTCTGCCTTTTTTCCTGTTTCTTCCATAATCAACTACTCCTTACTGGAGACCAATTACTTGGTTTCCTTGTGTAATGTATGCTTCTTACAGAATCTGCAGTACTTCTTTGTCTCCATTCTGTCTGGATGTGTCTTCTTATCTTTTGTCATGTTGTAATTACGCTGCTTGCAGTCCGTACATGCCAATGTGATCTTTACTCGCACAATCTCCACCTCCGTCGTAATAAATTAGCAAACTTTTCGGTCTTGCGCATAAAAAAAGACCTGCGCCTTCCAAACGCTAGAGTAGTATAGCATAAGTGAATGCCCCCGTCAAGAACTTTTTTCAAAAAAGCGCAAAAAATTAAAAAAAGCCGAAATCCCCCTTAAAAGGAATCTCGACCTTTATATTTCTTTTCAAGAAATTATTTCACTGTACCTTCAAAACTGCACACAAACTTTTCATCCAAACCTATTACCATTTCCTACCCTGACCTTTTGGTCAAGCCCTCGACCGATTAGTAGCAGTCAGCTCCATGCCTTACAGCACTTCCACCCTGCCC
>ENA-OQCN01001147-OQCN01001147.1-human-gut-metagenome-genome-assembly--contig:-NODE-1147-length-13462-cov-2.035171_pt1 | contig 13462 bp, 14 predicted proteins | sample MGYA00242497_ERZ504576 | MGnify/ENA primary metagenome ERZ504576 (study PRJEB26092, sample SAMD00036296) | human gut metagenome | host: Homo sapiens | study: EMG produced TPA metagenomics assembly of...
GGATAGTGAAAACTTAATTATTGGAAAATTCCAAAACATTGGAATATGGCGAAGGTTAAAAATGTTGCGACTAGAATAACGGTTGGTGTTGTAGTTACACCTGCTAGTTATTTTGATGATAAAGGAACTGTTGCTTTTTTACGAGGGATTAATGTTAAGGAGTATGTTATTAATTCTGAACCAATGGTGTATATTACCGAAGAAACAAATGAAGAACTTTCTAAGACAATTGTTCACACAAATGATTTAGTGATTGTCCGAGATGGTGCAATAGGCGTTACGGCTGTTGTACCTAAAGAATATGATGGTTCAAATGTGGTTTCAATGATTATCGTTTCCACAATAGATGAATATAATTCTGATTTTTTGTGTTATGTTTTAAACTCGTATGTAGGGAAGATACAGTTTGATTTAACAAGAATTGGGTCAGCATTATCACATACGAGTGTTTTTTCAGTTTCTAATATCGAAATTCCAAAACCTTGTATTGACGAGCAAAATGAAATTGTAAAACAATTAAAAAAGCAACATGAAAAATTAGATTCCCTCATTGCTGAAAAAGAATCTCTTATCAAAGACCTTGAATCATATAAAAAATCATTGATTTATGAAGTAGTTACAGGAAAAAGAAGGGTGGTATAACCTATGGCTGAAAACGAAAAACAGTTTGAATCCAATATCGAAGCCTTTTTAATCTCGCCTGATGGTGGATATGAAAAGGCAACAGATGCTGGATATACTGCATCTTCCGATATGGCGTTGGATATTCATACATTGGTTGGGTTTGTAAAAGCAACCCAGCCAATCATGTGGCAGCGTTTTGAGAAACAGTGTAATTCTGACCCATACAGGAAGTTTTATAAATGTTTTGAAGATGCCGTACAGATGGATGGTCTGCTGTCCGTCATGCGACATGGTTTTAAACATCGTGGAATGGATTTTAAGGTTTGTTATTTCAAGCCGGAATCCACTCTTAATGATGTTGCTGTAAAAAGATATGAGCAGAATGTGTGTCAGTGTATCAGACAATGGCACTATTCGCAGCAGAACAACAATTCAGTTGATATGATGCTTGCAATCAATGGTATTCCAGTGGTTGCGATTGAATTAAAAAATCAGCTGACAGGTCAGACTGTGGACAATGCAAAATTACAGTGGCAGTATGACAGAGACCAGAGGGAACCTGCTTTCTGGTTGAATCATCGTATTCTTGCTTATTTTGCAGTAGACCTTTACGAAGCATGGATGACCACGGAATTAAAAGGTACTGATACATATTTCTTGCCATTCAATCAGGGTTCTAACGGTGCAGGAAACGACGGTGGTGCAGGAAATCCGCAGGCAGAAGATGATAATTATGTGACATCTTATATCTGGGAAAATGTATTACAGAAAGACAGCTTGCTTGATATTATTCAGAAGTTCATCAGTTTCGAGGTGAAGACCGAAAAGAAAGATGGAAAGAATGTTACAAAGAAACGTCTGATTTTCCCTAGATTTCATCAGTTGGATGTAGTGCGTAAACTGATTGCGGATGTGCGTGAGAACGGTTCAGGGAACAATTATCTGATTCAGCACTCAGCAGGTTCGGGAAAGTCAAATTCTATTGCATGGACAGCGTATCGTCTTGCATCTTTGCATAATGATGATAATGAGCCTGTATTTACATCGGTTGTTATCGTCACCGATAGACGTAATCTGGATGCACAGTTACAGGAAACAATTACGGGATTTGACCATACGCTCGGCAGTGTATGCGCGATTGATGAAAAGAAATCTTCTAAGGATTTAAGGGATGCTTTGAATGCCGGAAAGAGAATCATTGTAACAACATTGCAGAAATTCCCGGTCATTTATGAAGAAGTGATGATACAACAGATAAGCGATTTGCGATTATCGTGGATGAAGCACATTCTTCACAGACTGGTTCCTCTGCAATGAAATTGAAAGCTGCACTTGCAGATGTGTCGGATGCTCTGAAAGAGTATGCGGAACTGGAAGGTAAAGCCGAAGATGAATTGTTGGATGATAATGAACGTTTGGTGCGTGAAATGATTGCTCATGGAAGACATAAGAATCTTTCATTTTTGCATTTACAGCAACACCAAAAGGTGCAACATTAGAGATGTTCGGTACAGAATGGAATGACGGTTCATATCATCCATTCCATGTATATTCGATGCGTCAGGCGATTGAAGAAGGATTTATTTTGGATGTTCTTCAGAACTATACAACGTACAGAACGTGCTATCAGATTGCGAAGAACACAAAGGATAATCCTGATGTTCCGCAGTCAAAGGCATTGAAGACAATCAAGAAATACGAAGAACTGCATCCGTATAACATTCAGCAGAAATCAGCAATCATTGTTGAAACATTCCGTAATGTGACGAAGCAGAAAATCAAAGGTAAAGGAAAGATGATGGTTGTAACATCGTCAAGACTTGCCGCTGTTCGATATTATCATGAGATTAAGAACTATTTGGAATCAAATGGTTATAACGATGTGGAAATTTTGGCTGCATTTTCTGGTTCTATCAAAGACCCGGATGATAAAAGAGATATTGAATGGACAGAAAGTAAGCTGAATGGTGTGAATGAGTCACAGACGAAACAGGTATTTCATGACGAAGGAAATATTCTGATTGTAGCTGAGAAATATCAGACTGGATTTGATGAACCATTGCTTCATACAATGATTGTTGATAAGAAACTGCGTGGTGTAAAAGCAGTTCAGACATTGAGCAGATTGAACCGTACACATCCAGATAAACAGGATACGTTCATCATTGATTTTGTAAATTCAAAAGAAGATATTTTGAAAGCATTTCAGCCGTTTTATCAGGAGACATCACTTGCTCAGGAAATCAACACTGACTTGATTTACAAAACACAGAAGATGTTGCGTGAATTTAAAATTTACGATGATTCTGATATTGAAAATGTAAACAAAATTTATTTTGATGAAGATAAGCGTAAAGCCAATAAAATTCAGGCAGCAATTACGAATGCTCTTTTACCGATACAGCGGAAATATAATGATTTGAATCAGGAACAGAGATACCAGTTCCGTAAACTTTGCAGAACATTTGTAAAATGGTATGAATATATTACGCAAATTATCCGTATGTTTGATAAGCAAATGCATGATGAATACATTTTCTGTTCTTATTTGGCAAAGGTTGTACCCGCTGATCCCCAAATTCCGTTTGACCTTGGTGATAGAGTAAAACTTAAGTATTATAATCTTGAGAAAACATACGAAGGTTCTATCGGGCTTGTAAAGGAAGAAAAGGGTGTTTATAAAACTGCTAAATTAAAGAAGCCTGTAAAAATGACAGAGACACTTAGTCCATTGGAGCAGGTCATTGAAAAGATTAATCAGCAGTATATGGGTAATTTTACAGATGGTGATAAGGTTGTAATAACTGCATTGCATCAGAAATTGAAAAACAATAAGAAGCTGATAAAAGCTGCAAAGACAGATGGTCGTCAGATTTTTGAAAAGAATATTTTCCCACAGTTGTTCGATGATGCAGCACAGGAAGCATATGTTGAGAGTACGGAAACATATACGAAGTTATTTGAGGATGCCGGAAAATATCATGCTATCATGGGTGCATTAGCTCAGGCAATGTTTGACGAAATGAAGAATGAATAATAATTTGAGAAGATGGCGGCAAATAGAATGATGCGTGAATCTTATATTGATTTGCAGGTGTTATTTTATTTGTCGTTCTTAATGATTTGAAAGAAGGTGTTGGATATGCTGGGTACAGAATTAATAGATAAATACCGCGACAATTATCATCACCTGATTGTACAGATGATGATAAACATTCTGCCTTATTATTTGCTTTACAGATACCTAGCATCTGTAGCCGAATTGAATATCCGGCAGATAAATATACTGAGTTTTACCAGGAAAATGGTAGACCTATTGATAATAAGCTTTATAAATATTGGATTAGAAATCATAAAGGCAAATTTGAAACATTATGGCGTTTAATTATGAGTGTTGATGAACTTGCAGAAAGAATTTATGGTTTACGAAATCAGTTGACACATGAAGGGTATATCGTTGGAAAAACAACGAAATTCTATTTTACTGATGATTCGGATAAATCCATATTTGTTGATGAGATATTAATCATTTCCATTAAGTCATTTTGTGAAATATTTTTTGATATTGCATATGATGTTTTCAAACAGAATAGAATTGAAATTTCTCCGATGTCTAGTTTGACATTAGAATCTAAGATGTTGACAACATTTGAATGATATTGTAAACATATCGTGAATTTGGAAGACACATACGACTTAGATAATGAATTATTTATGCTTTATGATATGGTTTTAAGTATGATTCAGATTTATGTGACAATGCAGATGATTTTGCAAAAAATCCTGATAGTGTTTATGTAATTAAGAATTTTGATATGAAATATTCGCAGGTTAATGTTGATAATGAACTGTTTTGGGAAAGAGAAATAGATGTTCCATTTGGAGAAAACAATAAGCTGCACCGTATTGATTGCCATATTACAAAAAGTCAGTATGAGCGTATGAAACAGATACGCGATGATATGGCTGATTTTGAATCGCAACACAGATTTGATATTCGTAAATATCTCTGATAAATTATTCTGTATCAGGACTGTAAAAGAATACTTTTACGCATGACATTTATTAGGTCTGTGACCGCATTGGAGTCTGACCTCTTACGAACTGTAGCAGAATTAAGAAAATGATAAAAAGCGATTAGTTCATTTGAAAAATGGGGGAGAATATGAATATAAAGGATTGGTGAGACAACAGAATATGATAAAAAATTTCATTAGAAGTAAAGAAACCAAAAAGCTGGTGTAAAAGTGTCAGTGTATTTGCGAATACATTGGGTGGAGCGTTAATCTTTGGAATATCTGATGACGAACAAATTGTAGGGCTTGGAAATCCTCAGGGGGATGACTGAAAAAGATAAGGAAATCATTAAAACGAGGTTGACTCCCATTCCGGAGTTTCGGCTTAGATTTGAGCAGGTGAATGGCAAGATATTAATTATTCTGGATATTTTTAAAGGCGAGGAGACAGGTTGGCCATAAGAAGCGTGCAATGGCTGCCAGCGAATCTGGAGCTGACATAAGATTAAACGCGCAATAGCGAAAGGGTAGGTTTCGACTGCATACGTTTATACAGCTGGATTTTTTTGAAGAGGGATGTAATATGCCAGAAAAGGAAAGGAGAGCACGAAAATGGGAAAAGAATTATTCGACAATATTCCCAGCAAGGTATCTGATTTGCTGTCTGATGTAAAGAATGGACGGATCGGTCTGCCGGACCTTCAACGTCCTTTTGTCTGGAAAGATAATAAGGTTCGTGAACTGCTGGATTCTATGATGAAAGGCTATCCAATCGGATATATCATGCTGTGGTCATCTCCGGATGATTATGAAAATACGGGACATATTGGCAAGAATGAAAAAGTTTATAACGCCCGGATGACCTTGTTATCGATGGACAGCAGCGTTTGACTGCATTACTTGCAGCAATGTATGGCGTGACCATCAAAGATCAGAATTATGAGGAAAGAAAAATCAAAATCTCCTTCAATCCTCTAACGTGCGAATTTGCCGTCTGGACACAGGCGTATGAACGCAATCCAGAATGGATCAGCGAGATTTGCAGCGTGTTTGCGGCGGACCAGGAGCACACTATTTCAAGATTCCGAAAGTCTTTTATCCGATCGGTAAATGAAAGCCGGGAGAAAAACGGGAAAGAGTTGCTTACGGAAGAGGAAGAAGATGTCATTGAAGAAAACATCAATAACCTTTTGAATCTTGGAATTTATTCTCTGCCAACCCTGAAAATCAGTTCAAAAGCGGATGAAGAAGATGTGGCCGAGATTTTTGTCCGTGTAAACTCCGGCGGTCAGAATCTTACGGAAAAAATTTTATTGAAAACTCTTGATTGCTGTCTATGATAATGATGTCCATGCAAAGATTAACCAATTTTGTGCGGAATCAAGAGTACCGTCAAATGGAACCGCATTTAATCAGATTCTTCAGGTTGACCCTTCTCATCTGATTCGAATGTCTGTTGGCGTAGGATTTCGGAGAGCGCGTTTGCGATACGCGTATCTGCTGCTCCGCGGAAAGAATTTAAAAACCGGTGAAATTACGCAGGATGTGCGTGAAGAGAATCTGAGAATTTTCAAAGAATCTTTAGACATGGTAACCAATCTCAATAACTGGCATGCCTTCATGAATCTTTTTGCTTCTGCAGGCTATTTGAAAGGCAGCCTGGTGGCATCATCCAATGCGGTAGTTTTCAGCTATGTTTTATATCTGATCGGAAAATATGAGTATAAAGTATCGTCTGTTGAACTTCAGAAAATTATTCGCAAATGGATTTTTATGTCTACGATTACTGGATTTTATACGGGATCTACAGAATCAGAGGTTGAAAAACAGTTTGCTGATTTGCGAGATGTCCATCATGCAGATGAATTCGTATCATATCTGAATTCTGTTATCGGCAACCGATTTACGGATGACTACTTTGTTTATTCGCTGCCAGCCGAATTGAACAGTTCTTCGGCCAATTCACCGGCTGGTACGGATATATTGCGGCAGTCAATGTACTGGGAACACCTATGCTGTTCAGCACAGCACCTCTGTCACAATACTTTGTATTAGGAGCAAATGGAGACAAAAATTCCGTGGACAAGCATCATATCTTTCCGAAACATTATCTTGAAAAGATCGGGTACGATAATGACCGTGACAGAAACCAGATTGCAAACTTACATACTTGGACTATACAACAAACATTGATATTTCCGATGAAGCTCCGGCGGAGTATGTCAGCCGGTACCGAGAGAAATTAGGAGAAGAAGGATACCGGCTTGCCTGTGCTCAGAATGCATTACCTGAGAATTTTGAGCAGTTACCGTATCCTGAATTCCTGAAGCAGAGAAGATTATTGATGGCGCAGATCGTCAAAAAGGCATATAACGAACTTGACAAGTAAGTATCTATAAAATGTCTGAAGAAGTGTTTTCGGTTTAAAAAAGAGAAAACAGTTTTGCACAGCACATGCTTTACATTTTCTATCAAGGAGATCATCACAATATGGAAAACCAAACAATCGCTTATTACAACCAAAATGCAGCTTCTTTCATACAAGGCACTGTTTCTGTAGATTTCCAGACGACGCAGGATAAATTTTTAAACGCTTTGCCGGGAAAGAGAGTGCTGGATTTCGGGTGTGGTTCCGGAAGAGACACGAAGTATTTTCTGGGAAACGGTCTTGCTGTTACGGCGATGGACGGTTCAGAAGAACTGTGCAAATACGCCAGTGCCTATACCGGTATTCCGGTAAAAAACATGATATTTCAGGATTTGGAGGAGATGAATCAATATGACGGCATCTGGGCGTGTTCATCGATTCTGCATTTACCGAAAAAAGAATTAAAAATGGTATTCCATAAGATGGTAACAGCGTTGGACACTAATGGGATTATTTATACCTCCTTTAAATATGGAACGTTTGAAGGCGAAAGAAGCGGCCGTTTTTTACGGATTTCACGCAGGATACTTTTTCTGATTTTATCAAGGATGTGGAGCAGATCCGAATAGAAGAAGAGTGGCTTACGGATGATGTAAGACCGGGAAGGGAGAGGGAAAAGTGGCTGAATCTGATATTGAAAAAGACAGATTTCTAGCAGAACACGCAGATTTTAGATTTCGGGAACAGGTGTGTTATCCAAATGGCGGAATTTCCCGGTTTTATGATAATGGGATAGATATGGTTGTTATTGATGATGGTATCTGCTCTCATGAGCCAAAAGAGCCGGTTTTTCCCTATATGCTGATTACGGAGAAGCAGAATGATTATATGCATCGCTTTCAAAGGGTGTTTCGTTTTCTGGGATATGCGCGGGAAAATCTGGATTCATATCTTGTCAAAGATGGAATTGTCCTGGAAGGCGGTTATATACGAAACACAGGAGATCGGAGCGAGCAGGCCGATGCTTCTCCGCTGGAAATTCATTTCGAAGAGAATTTTTCAAGTGTTTATGGAATGAATGCGCTGAGATATCTGACGCGGGAATATGGAATCTGTGATGAAAATGGAAGGAATTATTTTCTCGATTATTTTGTCAGAACAAAGGATCAGAAATATGCGATCGAAGAAAACGGCCTTGATTACCATCATCCGCAAATTATTGGAGAGGAAAAATATCGCAATCAGCTCAAGAAACAAAATACGTGTGCCCTGTGGGGGATCAAGTTATTTCGCTTTTCCAAAGAGGATTGCGAATTTGCCAGCCGGATCGAGGATGATATCAAGCAGTATTTTGGAAAAGATTCTTCGAATTTTGTGGATGACGGAATCAAAGTTGAAAGAAAAGTTGAGCTGTATGAACATCAGACTGTCAGCCTGCAGGAGATACAAAAGCGCAGAGAAGCGGGTATCAAAGCATTTTTGATTGTGCTGCCTACAGCAGCGGGAAAATCGAAAATTGTGGAAGAAGATTTACGGACATTCGCGGAAGGAAAGCAAAAGTTTCGTGGACTGATTCTGGTTCCGGGAGTCAATCTTTTGCTGGACTGGGAAGAGAGAATAAAGCTTCGCTGCCAGAGTTAAAAGATAAGATTGATATTCGAACGTATGCCTTCGCGGCCAGACATTATACGGACACTACACCAGACTATTACAATTATCTTGTCGTGGATGAAGCACATCATGCGGTTGCGCCAGTGCTGAAAAGAGTTGTGCAATACTATCGGACAGATTTTACGATAGGCCTGACGGCGACGGATCAGCGGCCGGATAAAAGGAAGCTGGAAACGGTGTTTGGATCGTATACGACTTCGTTATCTTTAAAAGAAGCGATGGAAAAGGGAGTGGTCGCGAAAGCGAATGTTTACCGGATTGAAACGAATCTTGATCTTTCCAGTGTAAAGTTCAATGGGCGGGATTATGTCAATGCGGATCTGGAAAAAAGAATCCGGGTCACTTCAAGAAATGAGCTGATTATCCAGGTACTTTCAGAGTATTTTACATCCGGCGAAGCGGGCACGAGACAGGGTGTTGTTTTTTGCGTCAATGTTGCGCATGCAAACGAAATGACAAAGCTCCTTAATAAGGCAAATATTTCAGCGGCCAGCTACACAAGACAGACGAAAAATCAAAGTTCTGTTATGAAAGCGTTTAAAGAAAAGGAAATCCGTTTCCTGTGTGCCTGCAATATGATTTCAGAGGGATGGGATTATCCGGAACTCGGCATTCTGGTGATGGCAAGGCCTACGCTTTCCAAGGTTCTTTATCTGCAGCAGGTCGGAAGGGGACTGCGGAAAACGGACACCAAGAAAAATGTGATTGTGATTGACGTAGTCGATGAGTACGGCGCCATGATCAAGCCCTGCAGTATGCATTCTGTTTTTGCCAATCCTTATTATGTTCATTTGGCGATATCACAAAAATGGATTATAAGCCGGGAGACCTGGTGGTGATTGATGGAATGGAAGAGCGGATTGAGCGGATTACAGAGGTGGATATCCATTCTTTTGAAGAAAAATACGGCGATTATCTAAGCAGGAGCAGGTTGCCAGGGAATATTTTGTGAATACGGGAACCATCACAAGCTGGATCAGAGCCGGAAAATTAACGCCAGAAGTGCAGTACAAATTCGGAAGTAAAACATTATATTTATTCAGTCCGGATGAAGTGGAAAAATATCGGAAGCAGCTTGGAATTAAGGAACACAACGATGCGACCATCAAAGAAGATTTTTTTGCGTTCCTGGAAGAAAGAGATTATTCACTTTCTTATAAAATGCCGTTTCTGCTGGCTTTTATCCGTCATGTGGATTCTATTGGAGATGCAAAAATAGAGGAGATTCTGGAGGACTATATTGCTTTTTACCAGGACAGAATAACCCGGGGACTTCCAGTAGACCGGAGTACATGCCCGTATAATGAAACGATGCTGCAGGATAAGAAAGCAATGCAGAGAAGTATGCTGACCAATCCGTTTGAGAAATTTGAGAGAAAACGGTTCTTGTATTATTCGAAGGATCTGAGTGTAATCTCGATGAATCATGCGCTGTACAGCCAGATGGAAGCAGGGGACTGGGAGCGGGTGAGAAGGCAGATGGAGGAAGATCTGGCGGAGTATTATGCGAAAGTGGAAGGAGCTGTGCTGGTGAAGAGATAGCAGAAAGAATTTCTTCCCCAGAGATTTGATTTGGAAAGGTGCGTGTAAATATAGCAGGATACAAGAGATTACCGGTGGAATTTGAAGATTTTCAGGAAGTTTGAAAATCTGGATTTTACTATGTGGATAAAGCAAAGCTGATTGAACAGCTTTTTGAAAGTAAACGGTAAATTCCGAGTACCTTTTTATCCCACTACATTTATGCCATAATCATACTGACCAAATTAACATAGTCCAAAAAGTTCAGTACTCAACTTTTTAGACTGACTATAATTAAGGGAGGGATGGTATGGCTACGCAAACCAGTCTTATAGCGCAGCAGGTCAGGATCCGGCAGTGGGCAGAACAAATTCGTGCCTGTCAGAACCGTCCGGCGGTCATGGATGTTGACACCTGGTGCGTACAGAACAATCTCACAAAATCTAATTCTCTGAGATTTCAAGAGACGATGTGTTAGATGCGTATGAGGATATGGAAGAGGATGCCGGATTATTAATCCCACATCCACAGAACGAACCGGTCATAGGTGTGATAGATACACAGTTCAATGAAAAAGTGTATTTTCACGAGTGGGTTGAATATAAAAATCTTTTGGATCCTAATATTCCTCTGTCCAGGAAAGATTATGAACACGGAACAGCTGTCAGCTATATTATCATAGATGGTCCACAGGGAAACCCGGAGCTTGCGGATGGCTGCGGCAGATTTCGCGTAAGACATTTTGGAGTGGCAACAAATAACGGATTTAGTTCTTTTACTGTTCTGAAAATGATCCGAAATATTGTTGCGTCTAATCGAGATATTAAAGTCTGGAATTTATCGCTGGGTCAAAGCTTGAAATCAAACCAAATTTTATTTCGCCGGAGGCTGCAGAGCTGGATCGTATTCAGAGTGAATATGATGTTATTTTTGTGGTAGCAGGTACAAATATTCCGGCAGGAGTTACCAAAAAGAATATGAGAATTGGATCTCCGGCAGATTCCCTGAATTCTATGGTGGTTAATGCTGTGGATTTTGCAGGAAACTCTGCTTCTTATACCAGGATTGGACCTGTTCTGTCGTTTTTTCATAAACCGGATGTCAGTTATTATGGTGGTGATGGAACGGTCTATACAGATAAAATGGTGGTATGCAAAGACGATATGGGAGCAGCATACGTAGCGGGAACTTCATTTGCAGCGCCATGGATTTCACGTAAACTGGCATATTTGATTCATATTATGGGATTAAGCCGGGAAGTGGCGAAAGCATTGCTGATTGATGCAGCTTCCGGATGGAATCGAAGAGATGATATTTCACATAGAATCGGATATGGTGTTGTGCCAAAGCATATTAATGAGGTTTTAAAAACACCGAATGATGAAATACGTTTCATTATGACAGGGGCATCGGAGGAATATGAAACTTATACTTATAATCTGCCAGTGCCTGTTGTAGATCATGCGCACCCGTTTTATGCAAGAGCTACCCTGGCATATTTTCCACAGTGCGATCGCAAACAGGGTGTTGACTATACGAGTACAGAAATGGATATTCAGTTGGCAGAGTTGTTGCCAAAAGAGGGTCAACCATGATTAAAGCAATTGATGACAATCGACAGTCTGAAGAGAAACAGATTACTTTGTACGAAGAAGATGCAAGAAAAATGTATCGCAAATGGGATAATGTGAAACATATCAGTGAAAAAATAAAAGAAAAAAGGGGTCCCCGAAAGGCTTATGATTCTGGGTTATGGGGACTTAAGATTAATACGAAAGAACGTTTGCAGAAAAGAAAAGATTCTCTTCCGTTTGGTGTGGTTGTAACGTTAAAAGAGATGAATGGAGTAAATCGTATAGACGATTTTGTGAAGATGTGTCTTGCAAGAGGTTGGCTGGTTCAGAGACTTGATATTGAAAATCAGCTGGATTTGTATGCTAAGGCGGAGGAAGAGATTGAATTTGAATGAGGCGCAAGCGAAAGGATTTAACTTATGAAAATCACATCAGGCCTCGGCTCCATTGATGACTATCCCCGTTACGTCCGCGCCGGTGCAGACGAGCTGTTCTGCGGTTACGTTCCATTTTCCTGGTCAGAAAAATACGGAACGGTTCTGCCGCTGAATCGGAGAGAGGTCTTAAACTATAATGTACAAATCGGATCGTTCAGTGAACTGGAAATTCTGGCTAATATGGTGCAGAAATATCAGAAGCCGGTGCATTTGACGTTTAATTCACTGTATTACCGGCCGGAGCAGTATGAAGAAATTACGCAGATCATCCAACAGTGCCGCAGCATAGGGTTTGAAAGTTATATTCTTGCGGATCCCGCGCTGCTTGTGTACCTGCGAAAAGAAAAGATTGACTGTGAGGTACATCTGAGTGGGGATTTGGGAACGGTGAATTCTGCGATGACAGAGGTTTTTGCGAAAGAATACCCGAAGAGGATCATTTTCCAGCGCAAAATACGATCTCGGAAATGTGTGCAGTGATTCGGCATATAACTGCGCAGAAAGAAGCCGCTCGAAAAGAATGGACTTATCCAACGGAGTTCGAGGCATTTGCTTTGAATGAACTGTGCCAGTTCAGTGGTGCTTTCTGCAATTCCCTGCACTGCGATGAAATGGGATATCTTTGCCGGGTTCCTTACTGGAAGAAACCGATGTCGTTTTCAGAATCTAAATTAGAAAAACAAGAAAAAAATCGTCCGGGAGAAAATATTTCTATATCCGAATGGGATTCTGCATCAGAACTGACGAATCCTGTATCGAAGATGGTTACCTCTGCGGCGCAACCGGCTGCGGCCTGTGTACATTAAAACAGCTTTCCGATGCTGGAATCACTCATCTGAAGCTGGTAGGCCGGGGAAATTATACCGATTTTATGGAGCGTGATATCCGAAATCTGCGCCGCACGCTGGAGATTCTGGAGGATTCTTCTACGGAAGAAGAATATATCCGAGCGATGAAAGCAGAGCTTTTTCCAAATGGATGCAGTCACATGTGCTATGCCAGATAAAATATGTCAATTCTTTCTGAATCTAAAGAGATAGTGGAGAACGTAATGAGAAATGTTTTCCCAGCACGCTTTAATAATTGACATAATGATGAATCGTCTTCTGCGTGATTATTTATAATAATTACGAAATGCGACGAAAATCAACCAGACGCTGCTGAAACGGATCGTGGCCGTAGCTTCGATTGCGATCGCGTGCATCAAACTCTTTCTCTGATTGAAAAACTAGAGTGTGTTTGAAAAACCAT
>ENA-OQCN01001148-OQCN01001148.1-human-gut-metagenome-genome-assembly--contig:-NODE-1148-length-13461-cov-2.001275_pt1 | contig 13461 bp, 13 predicted proteins | sample MGYA00242497_ERZ504576 | MGnify/ENA primary metagenome ERZ504576 (study PRJEB26092, sample SAMD00036296) | human gut metagenome | host: Homo sapiens | study: EMG produced TPA metagenomics assembly of...
TGCGTTTGAGATGAATTGAGGACGAAGAACAAAATGCCGAGCAAGAAGTAAAAAGGAAGAGAAGAAAGAAGAGTCTCCCACGAATCTTGCAAATGAATATCTGGCATTGTATCAAAAGACAGATGCAGCGCCGGAAGAATGGAAGGAAATGCATCGAAGATTAGCTGATTATTTTCAGCAGATTAGGTAATTGAGTTGGGGAAAGGGGAATCTATGGAATCAGGACTGACATATGAAGAGATTGTAGAGATTCTGTTGCGGCAAGATGAGTTACTGGGATTATATCGCAACCAACTAAAAGAACTGACGAAAGAATACGATGCAGATGATGAGCTGATTGAGTTGACCCAGCTGCGCAGTCCTCGGTTGGGTGTTACCGGAGGAGGAGGTAATCAGAAGGGATTAGATCAGATTTGCCAAGCGGTTGAACAGCAAAGAAAAGCATACCGTGAAGCCGTGTATGAAGAAATGCAGCGTGTACTAGCAGCGTATAATCGGGTACAGAAGGTGCATTTGTGCTATTTGCATCTGCCACAAAAGCAGAAAGCTGTCTTAGAGGGGCTGTACATCGAAAAGAAAATGTACAAGGAATTGGAAGGCCCCGGACTTTCGGAAACAACCATTCATCGCCTGCGGAGACAAGCATTAAAAAACATACAGGACTGGTATAATGCGGGGCGGTTTGAAGAACAAAAATGATCAGTTCAGAAGATTGGTAAGGATACAAACTGGAAAGAAGGGAGTGACAGAAGATGAGAAAAATCCGTGCAAGCGTACTGAGAAAAGTGGAGGAGTCCAGACTGACAAATAAAGAGCTTACAGTTTTTCTGCATATCTGTCAGTACCAGACAGATGCGGGAACAGTATACGGTATCTATTATAAGGATATCTGCAATGCATTGAAAATATCGAATCAAAGCTTCTATTCCAGTTTGTATCGGTTGCGTGACTGTGGATTAATAAATCTGTGGAAGGCAGACAAAATTGACTGGGATATCCAGATTATAGGAAATGACTGTACTGATATTGAGTCAGTAAAGAAGGAAGGCTATCTGTCCGTTGCAGATGGCCTGTTTGCCTCGGAGAAATTTAGAAAGTTGAAGGCAAATGAAAAAGTTATGGCAATGCGATTATTGGTATACTGTCGCTCTGGACAGCGTACATATAAGGAAGCAAAAGCAAGTTTCTTAGACAAAATGAAAAAGATGCTTGGATGCGGACTTCGCGCAGTAAAAAAATATTTGACAGCGCTAAAAGAACTGTTTTACATTGGAATTAAAGATAAAATGTATTTGATCACAATTCGTCGTGGTGTAGCAGATCGAGTGTGGGGAGCGCCTACAGATACAGAATTAGAGCTTGGGCATAAAGTACATGCAGCTTGCAACCGAAATAAGATCAATGAATCCGATGCTGCCAAAAGGGATACTGCTGAACTGGCAAAACAGTACCGTCAGGACATTGCAGAAATGCAGAAAGCAGGTGTGCTGCCGTAAGATATTTTTGGTTACCTGATCGGAAAAGCAAAAGATGGATTATCCGGAAAGTTAAATCCGAAATACATACATAAGGTGCTAAGAAACGAAATTGCAAACTTCCAACGTGCGAAGAAAATGGCAGTTGCCAGTGGCACGCAGGCATTCCAGAATTTCACAGGGCGTACAAACAACAACTACATGGAAAAAGTATTAGCACAATGGAGCATGATGTAAAATCCCAAAATAATGGATAATCGGCAAAAATGGCTGGCTGAACGAAGGCAGTCTTTTTTGCGTACAGTAAAACAAAAGATAACTGTTTGAGAGAAGAGATTAAGGAAAGGTCGCGCTCAATAAAATAGGGAAGCTAGCTGACATGGAGATTACCAGGCATGTCAGCTGCTTTTTTACATCAAAGTCATTCCAATTTTGAGGTCTATTTCCAGAAATCATTCTAATTTTGAGGCTCGAAAATGGGAGGTCATTCTAAAAAGTGGGATAATTGTGGATAACTTTATTCCAATTTTGTTCCTGCAGGCGAAAAGAAAAATTGAGTAAAAACAAGGCTTTTAGGTACTTTAGTTTCTGGTGCATATCTCCTTCTTGCTTTTATACCCTTCCTGACTTATGAATGATAATCTATTGCAGAATAAAAGCTGCATAACAGCATATCTTCTTCCGTTTTAGCTTCCTGTGGCTTCGGAAAGAAATTGGAAAACCATAAGAGAAGCGCTTATTTATAAGAAGGTGTCCGCAAGCGGACAAAAAACAACATCAAGAAAAATAAATCATACACCTGCTTGACATGCGCACGTAAAACAGGTATAATATAGATGTATGATAAAGAGTTTTGTAGACAAAGAAACAGAAAAAGTATATAACCAAATTTTTTCGAAGAAGTTACCGCAGACAATACAGCGTATTGCATTGCGGAAATTGATGATGATCGACAATGCAAGATGTTTGGAGGATCTGAGAGTTCCGCCAGCGAATCACTTGGAATTGCTGCATGGTGATCGTGAGGGACAATATAGCATTCGTATCAATATTCAATACCGCATTTGCTTCAACGTTGATGGAAATGATTTCTTTAACGTTGAGATTGTGGACTATCATTCGTAAAAGTGTGTATACTGAAATTAAATCAGAAAGGAAGGTTTATCTATGGAATATATTACAACTCCTACAGTAAGTGAAATATTAAGAGAAGAGTTTATGGAGCCATTGGGTATTTCGGCATACCGTTTGGCACAGGCAATCAATGTTCCTGCATCTCGGGTGCAGATATCCTGCATGATCGAAGGAAAATTACGGCAGATACTTCGCTTCGACTGGCAAAATTTTTTGGAGTATCTGATCGCTACTTTGGATCTCCAAAATGATATTGATATACGAAATTTAAAAATTCAGTTGGCAAATGAAATTTCCAAAATTCCGGTTTGTCAGGTTGGATGACAGCTGGTGACAGTTGGTGACAGTCGGTGACAGTTTATGACAGTTCGTAACAGTTGCAGACAGTTTCAATGTGTGATATTCTATAATCGAACCAAGTGGATAAAGAGAGAGCATTGCCGGAAACTGGTCACAGTCGGCAGTGCTTTTTCTTTATAAACCAGTAGATCCCCTTGACAAACTGTATATTATAAGATACAATATTGTTAGGAGGGATTCTATGAATGATGTTTGGTTGAAAGAGCTTGCCGAAGAACAGACAAAGCGCTTATTGGAATATTATATAAAATTAAGAAAGCAGCATAAGTTAAGCCAGTCGGAACTGGAACGGATAACTGGAGTATCGCGGATTTCGATCAACCGATATGAAAATGGTAAGATTATGCCGTCAGTTCAGGCTGTGAATCAGTTGCTTGTTACCATGGGGTACCGATTAGATATTGTACCGATTTGTGATAGCGAATATGAAGAGATGGAGGAAATGCAGAATGAGAAGAAAACTGATCTATAGTTTAATCGGATTGGTTGGCTGCACATGGCTGGCAGGATGCCAGGAAAAGCCAGAGGGCGCACAGACAATCATCATAGAACTTGCAGACCCAACAGATATGCAGGAAAATAATACAGCTGTAGAATGGGAAATAGAAGCAGAAGAAAGTGCGTCGGAAGCGGACGCAGAAACAATGACTGATGCACAAGAAATGTTGACAGTTGCTGTGCCGGAAATCATCGGTTTTTCGGATGGTGTAGAATTGAGCTATACACAGATCAGCTCAAGTGACCCGATTATTAGTTTATTGCTTGCCAATGTGCTTCCAGATGTGAAGGTACAGGACTTTGACATTACAAATGCCCAGGCATATCAGAATGGAGAGGAAATTGTACCAGCAGGAGAAATTACTTTTACAATGACGGTTGAGCCGGAAACGAATGTTACGCTGTATAGGTTAAATGAGGATGGTGAACTGGTATCCGAAACATTGGAAGTAACGGATGGAACTGTGTCCTATCAGTCAACAGGTTGTGGGCGCTGGCTGATTCTGGATACGTTATTAGAGCAGGAGACAGAAGCAATGTCCGAATCGGAGACAGAAGTAAATTGAGAGGAGGAACATTATGAATAGAAAAAATTGGCTATCTGGATTATTGACTGTATCACTTGCAGTTATACCAACTTGTACAATTACGGCGGAAGAAAATAGCAAAATAGTAGATCAATATATCATTGTTGAGCTGGAGCCTGTTTCTGTGTCCGATTCGGACACAGCAGAGAGTATGTCAGAAACGGAGCTGTCAACAGAAGAAACGGTTGAAGTAGAATCTGATCCTGATGTTGTGTTTTTTTCTCTTCAGGAGGGTTTGGATAAAGAAGAATATAGTATAACTGGAATCAGTGCGAATGAGCCAATCATTGCACAGCTGCTAGCACAGACAGCAGACTATCAGGACTATGATACCATTGCCTTGTATGATCTTGTTTCTCATCAGCAGACAGCTGATGAGCCGTATGACTTTAGCTTACAAATTCCAGATGATGCAGATATTACACTGTATCAGACAGTGGATGGACAGCTTCAAAAAAGTACGTTGGATGCAATGTATACAGAGGACGAGTATAATCGTCTGCCGTTAGTCAGCTACCAGTCCGAAACAAATCACTGGCTGGTGCTGTATTTAGGAGCAAGCGCCTCCGTGTCCGATTCGGACACGGAGGATGCAGCCAAAGAAACAGAAGTGCGGCAGAATCGCTAGAAGGAAAAACAGAGTCAGAGACAGAAGAAAAACCATCTGAGAGTGAGGATGGAAAGAAACATTCTGCATCGAAAACGGAATCAGAGACAACAAAGCCAAGTCAGCAGACAACAAAAGAAACGGAAAGTACCAAAGCACCTGAAACACAGCCGCAGACAACAGCACATACACATGCATGGGTTCCTGTGACATCTGTTGTTCATCATGATGCAACTTACAAGACAGTATGGGTGCAGGACTCTGCAGCATGGGATGAAACAGTGATCACGAAGGCAGCATGGGATGAGCAGGTATTAGTTCAGAACGCATATGATGAAAATGTGATGATTTCAGACGCGTATGATGAACCGGTTTATGATTGGGTTGATATTTGCAATGAGTGTGGTCATAAGTTTTTAGATCCAAGTGATGATATTGATGTTCATATGGGGGCAGGATGTTGGTCAAGCTGGCACGCAGAGTGGATACAGGTTGGAACAACTCATCATGATGCTGTTTACCAGACAATTCATCACGATGCAGTATATCAAACTGTTCACCACGATGCAGAGACAACAGTTGTCCATCATGATGCAACAGGTCACAACGAACAGGTAGTGGATCAGGCAGCATGGGATGAGACAGTAATTACTGGTTATACATGTTCTGGCTGTGGAGCAGCAAAAGAAAAGTAAATATCAATAAATAAGTAACAATACATAAGAAAAAGCATCTGCATAACTTCTGAAAATAACAGGATTTATTGTTGGTGCTTTTTTTATGCTCTTTTTACATTGTGTTCAGTTTGGACATGCGAGAAAACACAGAATACTGTGGAAAGGTTGTGGCAGAGATGCCATGACCTTTTTTCGTGGAAGAAACAGAAAGGAAAACAGTTATGGATCGTCTAAGAGGACCGCCAGTTTTAAAGGCAGGCAATAAGCAACAAAAAGATCCTGTCAGATTTTATGACAGGATTTCCCATAAGAAAGGCATGACGATGAATTTAAAAAATAAAAAAGGAAAGAGACTGACTTCTACACTGATGGCAGTACTTATGAGCGTATCGACAACTCTGACACCGGTAAACACCATGCATCAGAGCCTGAGACATCGTCCGCGGCAGTCGAAAGCACGCTTGAGGAAACAACTGCAGAGACACAGGTGCAGACTGTATCAGAAACGTCAGTAAGCAAGACGCAGGAACAGACCGCATCAGAGACGGCAGAAAACGAAGCACAGACGTCAGCATCGGAAATGCAGCCGGTGCCTGAAACGACAGAAGAAGCAGTTTGTACAGAAGAAGTCCAGACCTCTGGAGAGAGCGCAGAAGAAACATCTGCAAATGAAACACGTGGACCGGATGAAACACTGGAAAACAAGACAACAGCTGAATCTGAAAGTGAAACAGAAGAAGTGACTGAAACAGAAACGGTTGAAGAGACTTCAAGTGAAGAGCCAACAATCGACCTGTCTAATGCAACAAGGGAAGATATACTTTCCTACATTGAGGCAATTGGTGGAGATGAGAGTGATGCATTCTATGCATTCATTGGTGGTCTTGGAGAGTATGACTATCAGCTTGTATGGATGGCTCAGTACGGAGCACAAGAGGATCAGCTTTTAGAGAACTTTGGCTTTGACTATGAAGACTCAAGTGATCTGGATGTTGCAAAGTATATCCACAAGCTGTCTGAGGAAGAATTGACTGACTTTGTAGAGTCCATGACATTTGAGCAGTACAGAAGATATCTTTCCATCAGGGAAATGATGGCAGAGATGGATGAAAAAGATTTCGTGGATGTAATTGACGATGAAGAATTTACCGCTGACCGTACATGGGATTATGTAAGCTATGATGCATTTGCAGAAGCTATGACAGGAGTATCTCTGCAACGTACCGAGCAGACAATGCAGTTTTACAATACCTATGTTGATGCAGCACAAGTTCAGACTGGAGTAACGACTATTGACAGCTTATTGGATTCTAATGCAGATTGGTATTCCAATGATTATATTTTAAGTCTGAATCCGGGAATGTTTAAAGAGACAGTTCCGGTTTATTATGGTTCTGACGGAAATTATTATGTTGTATCTACCGTTCCAACGCTGAATGGAATAGAGTCTGCTGATTATCAGCCGGCAACTAACTTTTATAATGACAGCGTAGTGGCAGAAGCCTTTGTAGATATTCAGTATCTTGGAAATGGTGTTTATCGTATTCCGAGCAGTCGTTATCAGTATTGCTATACAGAGCAGTATGTATCAGATGCAGGTACTCTGTACGGAGTTTCATTTGGACTTCGTATTCAGGTATTATATGGCTTCACAGCATCAGGTGAGGTGAAGATAAGTGCCGATGTTCTGTATCCTGATATGACAGAGCGTTTTCTTCCAGCAGTATTGAATCTTGCATCAGGCACAGCAACTGTAAAGATTTTTAATGATGATTATGATGATACACTTGATAATTATCTTGTATCTGCATCCATTAACAGAGGTGAAAGTCTTCCAGAAGGAGTTTCCGTAATTAACAATGGAAAGACACTTCAGTTTGTAATGGGAGATAATTGTGCAGTGGGAAGTCTGGATGTTTTGATCGGTTATAACGCGACTTCAAAGTATTCTATGGCTGCACAGGTGACAACTGAAAGCCTGTATCAATCCGAGTCATTAGATAATGGAATTGCATTGACAGCACAGATGCAGGGAAGTTATCTCGAAATGGCAAGAAGTAGTGTACCATCTGATTTGGCAGTTGGATGATAAGTTTGTATATGCAAATACCAAATTGACAATTCACAGGTGTCAACAATGCAGCGGATGGCAGTGGAACCATTCATGTTGGAGCAACAACCGTACCAACACATGATGCACAGGAGTTTTGTCTGTATAGTCCATATGATGAGGCGGCATTGAATACGTTAAATTCATGGTTCAAATATAGCCTGAGTGATGCAAATTCTGCAAGTCCAGGATATCTTGTACAGATGACAACTGAAAATATCCAGCGTCGTGCAGCCAGCATGGTACATCCGTTAATCTTGGCGGGCAGAAAATATTTGGATACCTTTCAGAAGCACTCGGAACTTCAACAAGTGCATCTGGAAAAACATTGAACTTGGAAGGCACGCAGGTACTTCTTGCTTGTATGCACGCATGGCATTTGGAAGCAAATACACCTGCCGAAGTTGTAAATTCAGTTAATTCATTTACAGAGCGTACCAGAGATCAGGAAACCTTTGCGCATGATATTGGATTCGGAAACTATCTTCCTAATATTGCCCTTCAGTGTACGGATGTTCACGATGGTGGTGACGGATACACATACGCAACTTCAAAGTAGTAACTTCAATGCTTGGAGTTCGAGGCGTAAACAATCCGAATAACTATCAGTGTGCATTTGCAACATTGAATGTTCGATATGAGAAACAACAGGAAGGTTATTTGAGAATCCATAAATCTTCCGCAAACCCGGAAATAACAAACGGAAATAGTTGCTATAGTTTTGATGACATCAATTATGGTGTTTTCACAGATGAAGGATGCGTCAATAACATTGCTGTCCTTAATTTGGATGCTAATGGTTATTCTGAACCATTAAAACTGAAAGCAGGAACTTATTACGTGAGAGAAGAAGATGCGACTCCGGGATCAGGCTATCAGACAAACAGTACTGTTTACACGGTAACTGTAACAGCAGGAACAACATCCGATGCTCCTGTCATGTGTGAGACAACAGATGTTCCATTAAACGACCCGTTGGGCATTCAGATAAATAAAATCAATAGCGATGGAACGACTACAGCTGACTTGTCTGGCGCTGAATACACCATTACTTATTATCCTAAACAGTATACTAGTGTAGAAGAAATTAAAGCAGATACAGATCCAGATGTAAAGCCAACTGTATGGGTAATTCAGACAACAAAACGCTCAGATGGCAGTTATTACGCATCATTAAAAGATGAGTGTATTGTTCCAAATAGTAATAGTGCAGGTGCAGTTTTTGGAAAAACTCATGTTGGAAACTATATTATTCCCCTTGGAACCATCACTGTTGAAGAAACAAAAGCACCGGCAGGCTTTACAAAAGATGGAGCTGTCGTAAGCAGTGCAAAAACTGGTGCAACGATTTCTGGAACTAATAACGTATATTTATTCCAGTTTGTTGATGAGAACTCTGCAGTATATTTAAAGAGCGGCAATGCTCTTTCAACTTCTCTGGATGACGAGACTGCCGTAACCTTAACATATGCCGAGCGTCAGATCAACGGCACTCCGAAGATGGAAAAGCATGATCTTGAGCTTAATAAGAAAGCTGCCATGGGTGGAACGAACTTTGACGGTATCACCTTTGAGGTTTATTGTTTAGACGATTCTGTTATCATTGGAAATACCACTTATAAAAAAGGTGAGACAATCGAGACAGTAACCTCAGATGCTGAGGGAAATGTGACCATGACTACTCAGTATCCGATTGGTCATTATGCTGTTAGAGAAAAATCGGCAAACAATTATTACACGAATGATGGTCAAATCCATTATTTCAATGTTGTTGAGTATCAGGGTGGCGCTTTCATTCAATATGAGACAAACATGAATGCAGTTACCTTTACTGACCGTGTTGTTCGTGGCGATCTGTCCTTTGTGAAGAAGAACGCAGAGACAGAAGAAACACTGGCTTATATTCCATTCTGTATTACTAACAATGCAACAGGCGAAACACATTATATTTTAACTGGTGCAGACGGTACATATACTTCTGCAGCAGGAAAGACAACAAATACCAATGCCAATGATGCAGTTCTTTCCCAGTATGGTGATAAGGATGTCATTCCACAGAGCGTTGTGGATTCACTGGCAAAGGATGCCGGACTTTGGTTTGGCATGGGCAGCGAAGGAACCATGACAGCTGCAAATGATTCTTATGGAGCATTTGTATATGGCACTTATACCATCACCGAGTTAAAGACCGAAGCAACCAGAAGCATGAAGATGTATACCAACACCTTCACAATCGACACTGATGGAAAAGTTCTTGATCTTGGAACAGTCAACAACGTTCCGATGGGAATTAAGACAACACTGGTTGATGTAAATGGAGAACATTTTACCGAAGCAACGAGTACAGTGACATTGACTGACCATGTAGCATACAAAAATCTGGATATGGACAAGACATATACGCTGACAGGAACCTTGTATGTGAAGGATGGAGATGCACTGACAGAACTGATGACAGAAACGGTTGACTTCCAGCCAACCGAAATAAGTGGCACACAGGATGTTACATTCACATTTGATGCATCTGCTCTTGTTGGAAAGTCAGTAGTTGCATTTGAAGAGCTTTCCTTAAATGGTGAATTTTGCGCAGAGCATAAGGATAAGGACGATGAAAATCAGACCGTTACATTCCCTAGTATCCAGACAACTGCACGAGATTCAAAGACCGAGAATCATGTAGCAAATGCAACTGACTCTGTAAGTATTATTGATACTGTAACCTATTCTGGCTTGAAGGTTGGAGAAACCTATACAATCACCGGAACTTTGATGGATGCTGACACTGGCAAAGCTGTTCTGGACGATGATGGCAACGAGATTACCGCATCAAAAGAATTTACTGCTCCAGAAAGAGACGGCAGTGTTGATATTACATTTAATTTTGCAGGTGTATCTTTAGCAGGTAAGAAGATTGTCGCCTTTGAGGAAGTATGTTACAAGGGCAGAAGATATGCTGTTCATGCAGATCTTTCCGATGAAGGACAGACTGTCTATGTGCCAAAGATCCGCACAAAAGCACTCGATGCAAATACCAGATTGAATCAGGTAAAAGCAGACAGCAATGCAACTGTTGTTGATACTGTAACTTATGAAAACTTACTGCCGGGTAAGAAGTATACCATGAAGGGTGTGCTGATGACTTCAGCAGGAAACGCTCTGATGGTAAACGGAAGAACCATCACTGCAAGTACCGAGTTTACTCCAACAACACCAAATGGATCAGTTGATGTTACCTTTAATTTTGACGCATCTGAGATTGGTGGAAGAAAGCTCGTATTCTATGAGTATCTGGAATTAGATGGTGATACAGTTGCATCTCATACCGATATTTCAGACACCGATCAGACGATCTATGTTCCGAGTATCAAGACAACCATTATCGACTCTGAAAATGGCAGCCATAATGCAGCAGCTGATAAGGAGATTACACTTATTGATACAGTTCGTTATAATGGACTGGAAGTTGGTCGTAAGTATTCTGTAACGGGAACACTTGTTGATAAGGAAACTGGAAAAGCACTTTTGGATGATGCAGGAAAAGAGATTACTGCATCGAATGAATTTACTGCTGAGAAGCCAAATGGAACGATTGAGATTACATTCAAGTTCTCAGGTGTTTCTCTGGCAGGAAAGACCACTGTAGCATTTGAGCATATGTACACAGATGGCAAGGAAGTAGCTGTCCATGCTGATCTGAAAGATGAGAAGCAGACTGAATATTTTCCATCTGTACATACCACAGCAACAAGTAATGATACCGAGGATCATGTCGTTGGTGCAAATGAGAAAGTGACCATCACCGATAACGTAGCACTAAAGGCATTGAAGCTTGGTACTGAGTATACACTGAGCGGAATTTTGATGGATGCAACAACCGGAGAGCCGATTGTGATTGATGGAAGCACCATTATTGCAAGAAGAACTTTCACAGCTGATGCACATGAAATGACCATTCCACTGACCTATGAGCTGAATGCTTCACAGCTGGCAGGAACCACTACAGTTGTTTTTGAAGATCTGTATTCCGACGGAGCATTGCTTGCAAGTCATTCTGACTTGAAAGATGCTGAACAAACCGTATACATTCCAGAGATTCACACGACTGCAAAGGATCAGACAACAGGTATCAATCATACCGAAGCTACAAAGGATGCGACAATCGTTGATACCGTATTTTATACTCATCTGCTTCCGGGTAAGGAGTATACAGTTACTGGAGAACTTAGAAATAAGGCAACTGGAAAGCCAATCGTAATTGGCGGTAAGAGAATTACGGCATCTACTACTTTCGTACCAGAAAATCAGAGGGAAGCGTAGATGTGATCTTTACTTTTGATGCTTCTATCGTCGCACCAAAGACAGTTGTAGCATTTGAGACACTTACCTACAAGGGCATTGAAGTAGCAGCACATGCAGACATCGAGGATAAAGATCAGACTATTTATGTGCCAAAGATCCACACAAGTGCCATTGCAGAAGATACCGAAGATCATGTAACCGAAGCAACAAAGGACGTTACGATTGTTGATACCGTAACTTATGAGCAGCTTGAGGTTGGACGTGAGTATACTGTTAAGGGTGTGCTTATGGATAAAGCAACCGGAAAGGCAGTTTTGGTTGATGGCAAGGAAGTAACATCTGAAACTACATTTACTGCTGAGGAACAGAATGGAAATGTTGATGTAATCTTTACTTTTGATGCATCTGCACTCGAAGGAACTACCACAGTTGTTTTTGAAACTTTGTATACAGAAGGAAAAGAGGTTGCTGTCCATGCAGATCTTCGTGATGCTGGTCAGACCGTATATCTTCCAAAGATCCGTACTCATGCACAGGATGGTATCAATGAGATAGATCATACTGAGGCACTTGAGAAAGCAACTATTATTGATACAGTTACTTATACTAACTTACTGCCGGGTAAGGAATATACTGTCACTGGAACATTGATGGACAAGGAAACTGGTGAGGCTGTTCTGATTGATGGAAAGCCAATCACTGCAAGTACCACATTCACTGCTGAGACTGCTGAGGGCAGCGTTGACATTGTATTTGAGTTTGACGCAAGTGCAATTGCAGGAACTACCGTAGTCGCATTTGAGTCCATGGAGTATAAGGGTATCGAGGTAGCTGTTCATGCGGACATCGAGGACGAGAATCAGACCGTCTATATCCCGGATGTTCATACTACAGCAACCGCAACTGATACTGAGGATCATGTAACTGGTGCAAACGAAGAGGTGACAATCACTGATGAAGTTGCACTGACAGGCTTAAAGGTTGATAACGAATATACCATTAAGGGCGTTCTGATGGATCAGACAACAGGAAAGGAACTTCTTGTGGATGAGAAGCAGATCATATCCGAGGAAACCTTCACAGCAGATCAGGCAGACATGACCATCACATTAACCTACAAGCTGGATGCATCTAAGCTTGCAGGAACTACAACCGTTGTTTTTGAAACTCTGTACACAGAAGGTAAGGAAGTTGGCAGACATCATGAGATCGACGATGAGGGTCAGACTGTATATATTCCAGAGATCCACACTACAGCAGCCGATCAGAAGACTGGTATTAACCATACCGAGTCTGAAGAACAGGCAACCATCGTTGATACCGTACTGTACAGCCATCTGTTACCGGGTAAGGAGTACACCGTCAAGGGTACACTGATGAACAAGGAGACAGGTGAGGCAATCCTGATCAATGGCGAGGAAGTAACCGCTGAGACAACCTTCACTGCTGAGAAGTCTGAAGGCAGTGTTGACGTAATCTTTACATTTGATGCATCTGCAATCGCACCGACTACTGTTGTTGCATTTGAATCTATGGAGTACAAGAAAATCGAAGTCGCTGTTCATGCAGATATTGAAGATGAAGATCAGACAGTATATATTCCAGAGATCGGTACAACCGCACTGGGACAGGATACAGAAGATCACATTGAGAAGGCTAAGGAAGATGCAGTTATCGTTGATACAGTGGAATACAAGGGCTTAGAAGTTGGTCG
>ENA-OQCN01001150-OQCN01001150.1-human-gut-metagenome-genome-assembly--contig:-NODE-1150-length-13451-cov-4.658886_pt1 | contig 13451 bp, 18 predicted proteins | sample MGYA00242497_ERZ504576 | MGnify/ENA primary metagenome ERZ504576 (study PRJEB26092, sample SAMD00036296) | human gut metagenome | host: Homo sapiens | study: EMG produced TPA metagenomics assembly of...
CCGGAAGAGAAATTTCTTTTCTTCCGGGGTAAATGCGTTCTTCCTATACCTCAAGCGGGGCATGCAGACTGCGGAAATGATTTTCAAACACGCTCCAGCGTCCACTACAGAATTCTTTTTCTCTGTCCCTGTTGTTTTTTCAAAAATTCTCAAACAGCCCATCAATTAATCTGCTGTTCTCTACGCGATTGGCTAATTTTTCAAGTTCTTCTGTTACTTCTCCGCCCAGTTCCTGGTAGAATTCAAGCAATCTTTCCTGGCGTTCCTCGCATCCTGGCACTTTTTCCCATTCACGCGCCATTTTTTTGGAAAACAGACCGTTTACGTTATAAGTTTTCTGTATCTCCTGTTCTCCGTATACTTCAGATCAATTTCTCTTTCTGCCGGCTTTGCAGTCCGCGCGCATCTGGCCCGATAATAAAGTCCATGGAAAATGCAGGACTCTCCCATTCCAAAAAGCACGGTACATTTCCACATCGGTATCGACGTCTCTTGGAAATCCCGGTGCTGACATGTATGGTGTCCGTATGTCTCTCAGATTGAAAACAGAGTTGCATACCAGTTCAGATGCTCGAAATGTGTCTCTAACAGATAACGCAGCAGCGGCACATTTCCGGCTTTCATCACCTGATCCGGCTCTGCAAATTCGATTAATCCTGTGTAGTGTTCCAGCATGTATTCTGTCAGCTCTTTCCCCGCACCGGCAACTGCCTGACCCAGTGCCTCTTTTTCTCCGTACGCCAGGCTTGCGCCATCGATATCATAATGGTCGATGCAGTAATCCAGCATCTCCGGACTGCCGGACAGAATCGCCGCTGTGAGAATACCCGGGATATAAAAATCTCCGACAATCGTTTCCCGGCGAATGCTGTAATAGGTTTTTCTGGCTCCCGGAATACGATCCCATTCACAGGTGTATTCCCAGTACTCCATATTTTCTTCCGTCATTTCCTCGTCTTTTGCTTCAAACATCTGCAGCAGGGAAACGTTTCCGCTCATCACAGCCGCCAGATAATTGGGCGCATCGGTCCAGCACAGTTCTTCATGAAGATACATCTTTCGGAACGCAACGACACCGTATTTATCCATGCTGATAAATTTCTTTGCAATTTTCTCCAGATGGGACGACTCCTGTACCTGAAGAAGTCCGTCAATCGTTGTGGCAGATTCGAGTGCCCACAGGCAGACATCTTCCCTGCCGCAGCCTCTTCCATACCAGTAAGTATAGGCGGCCAGCGGAATGGCATTTCGGTTATACTGGTCTGGTTTCAGTTGATTTTCATCAAAGAATCTCTTGATTTCTTCCAGTTCTGCGTCCTGATCCAGGAGTTCCCGGATCTTTTTTCGTATCCCAGACTGTTTTTCCGATATTCATTTAAGGCTGTGGATTTTTCAGGTGTTACTTTCTGCAGTTCTTTCTCAAAATCTCTCTTTCTACTGGGTTCATTGCATTTTAAGACTGTTCTCTTTCATTCGTTTTTCCTTCCATAATAATCTCTTTTTTCTCTTGTTAATTTCCTGTTCTTTTTGTTTCATCTCCATAAAGAAGCGCCTCTCCCAATGCTTCGATTTTGCCCCTGCAGACTACCGGGTTTTCCAGTTTGTAATGGTCGAAACCATATTCCAGCATTCCCATATCCCTGAGAGAATGAGTGCGGTGAGTACATTTGGAATACAGAATTTTTCGAAACGTTTTCCCGGCCTATCGTATAGCAAGGCAGCTTTCTGCTCCTACAAGGGGCAAATTCTTCCTTCCAGCCAAGGTCTTCTTCTTCATCCTCTTCTTCCATTTGTCTTTCCTTTTCAAATGCCTGCAATAGTGCAATATTGCCACTTAAAATAGCAACCAGCGTATTCGGTGCATCCGTCCAGAAGTTCGCGGATTCCTTTTGTATTCCAGACCGCTTTTCCTGCATCCCGGAAAGAGTGCGTCTGTTTTGTGTACACTTTCTGCAATTCTGCTTCCAGGATTTTTCTTTCCTTCGGATTCATTTTGTTTAAAACAGCTTCCTTCATCTTATATCTCCCCTTCCAATCTTCAGCGCAAGGCTGCTTTCCTTCGCTGTTTGCTGTTTTTCGTCAGGTATCCTTAAAACAAGGGTACCACACTCCTTACCTTTTCGCATTCATCCGTCAGATGAAAACGGATATTTTTCATTCATCTGTCAGATGAATTTTCTCGTTAATGTTCACTCAGTACCTGAACACTTGCTGTCAGTACGTAAGAATGTGATTCAGGTGTGAACAGCCCTCCTTTTGCGAAGCAAACTCTAAATGAGGGCTGCTTACGTTACTGTTCGCAGGACACCTGTGAACAGTAACATTTTCTCCCTTGTAATCAAATGCCCTTTATGATAAGGTTAAGATATCTTTAGATTTGACTTTTATTCGTAGCTATGTCTGTAAATCATGCAGACACTTCCATTTAGAAAGGAGCAAATACCCCCGATGGGAATCTATCTAAACAGCAGCAGTGCTTTTGGATTATTTCGCAGAGATTGTCTATCAACCTATTTCATAGATAAATCTTCTATCTTAAAAGAACTTGTTCCACTCGTTGAATCAGATGATTATGATCCGGAAAAAACCGTTTTGAATTCTCAAAACAGTCAAAATATGTGGCGATTACCAGACCGCGCAGGTTTGGAAAAACCGTCATGGCCAATATGATTGCTTCCTACTTTGGCAGAGGAATTGACAGCAGTAAAATTTTTGATCGATTAGCTGTCTCTCAGTATCCCTGGTATCAAAAGCACTTAAACCAGCATAATGTGATTCATATCATGTTCAATGAGATTCCTGCTGAAATCACCGATTATAACCATTATATAAACCGCATAAAAAAACGCTGCTTCTGGATCTGCAAAAAGCTTACCCAGATGCCTGCGATTGAAAAAGAGGACTCGGTATGGGATGCGTTGACCAGAATTTACGAATATTGTAACCAGGAACAATTTATTTTTATATTAGATGAGTGGGATTACATTTATCATCAGCCTTATATGACCGATGCAGATAAGACTGCCTATACCAAATTTCTGAGCAATCTTCTGAAAGATAAAGCTATGTAGAAATGGCCTATATGACCGGTATTTTGCCAATTGCAAAATATTCCAGCGGTTCTGAACTGAACATGTTTTTTGAATATTCTATGGCAACCCGCGCAAAATTCAGCGAATATTTTGGGTTCACGGACGATGAAGTCAATCTGTTATATCAAAGATATTTGCAAATAGAAAAAATCCTTCCGTTACGCGGGAAGGATTGGAATTATGGTACGATGGCTATCAGACCGCAGGCGGAAAAAAACTCTATAACCCACGCTCTGTCGTAGGGGCTTTAAGTGACAATCAATTGGGAAATTACTGGACAAGTTCTGGTCCGTACGATGAAATTTTCTATTATATCGGCGCAAATGTAGATGCTGTAAAAGATGATATTGCTCTTATGGTCGCCGACATTCCCGTTCCTGCCAAAATTCAGGAATATGCGGCAACGTCTATGGAACTGAAAACAAAAGATGAAATTTTTTCTGCCATGGTAGTCTATGGATTTTTAAATTATTCCAAGGGTTATATATCCATACCAAACAAAGAGTTGATGGACAAATTTGCCGAAGTAATTCAAAGAGAACCATCCCTTGGAATGTTTACAAGCTTGCGAAAGAATCCGGCCGAATGCTTGCAGCTACAAAAGCCGGCGATACGAAAACAATGGCCGAACTGCTGGAATACGCACACAACACCCACAGCCCGCTGACACTGTATAACAATGAAGCGGAACTGGCTTCTATCATTCGCTGGGTATATTGAAGGCTTTAGATTTTTATCGTATTGAACGGGAAGATAAAGCCGGTATCGGTTATGTTGATTTTATTTTCTATCCATTTCAAAAAAATGATGATGCCATTATCATAGAATTAAAAGTTAACCACTCTGCTGATGAAGCCATCCAGCAAATCAAAGACCGGCAGTATGCATTACGTTTTGAAGGAAAATTTGGCGAAAAAGCGGAATATACCGGTCGTATTCTCGCGGTGGGTATTGCTTACCATAAAGACGATATCAAAAAACTTCATGAATGTAAGGTGGAGGTTCTTCGTGAGAAAATTGTCTGATGCAGTTTTCTGTCTATGATATTTATAAATTTTTTCTCATCCTTGATTTTTAAGAGCAGGCGGAAATTCGCCTGCTCTTTTACACGCAATTTTATTCTTACCGTCATAGAAATTCTTACTTGCAAGTTTTCTCAGAGCTTGTTGGGGTACGCTCTAAGTTCTTTTCAAATTTCATGCAACTCTATCGTAGTTTACAATTTTTCTTTCCGCTTTCTCATCTCTTTTAGTTTCTGGTTCATGCTTTCCGCCACCATATGGTCATTTACATATACGATCAGATTCACCGTAACATAAACTCCAATAATCAAACCTCCATCAGCACGACCATTTTAGCTTTGCTGAAGTAAAACCATCCGAATGCTCTGCCAAGTCCCAGGACAGCACAATTAGCATAGATAAAATAGATGATCTGCCGTGCAATCATGCCCTGTTTGGATACTTCTTTTCCTTCCTCATCCGGGTACATCAGAATCGGGATGGAGCATACAGCGGAAACCAGAAGAATCTGCCAGAGAATCATGACACTGATCTGGGCATCCAGACCGCACATCACAGTAATATAGATCGCGGATGCAAGCAGAACGCACACGGTAATTTTCGAAAAAATATTTGCAAGAATTTTTATTTTATTCATCATTGTTTTCGCCTCCCTACAATCCCAGTCGTTCTTTCAGAACCGGCACATACTGCCGGGAAATAATCACTTTTTCCTCATTTTCGAGTAACGCTTCAAATCTGCCGCCAAAAGCAGGCGACAAATGCCGGATTTTGTCCAGATTTAGAATCATGGATTTGGAGGCCCGCATAAATGGAAAAGACACCAGCTGTTCTTCTAACTGATACAGTTTTTCTTTAACTTCATAAACATTCTTTTGTCCATAGGCAAAGACCTTATTGTCCGTTGCCTCAAAATAGAAAATATCCGGAAGTGCCAGAAGAGTAATTCCTTTTGCATCGTATCCCGTAATTTTTCGATCCCCGTTTTCAGTTTGCAGATCAGATGGTTGATGTCCTCCGTCAGCACACGGCATTTGATGATGATTCTTCCTCTTCGTCCGGAGATGGATTGATGATCGTTATCTTCACATTGGTTCCCTCTTTTCTTTTCCCTATCCTCTTTTATATCGGATTTTCTTGGAGATGTCTATCCCTTGTATGGTATGCTGTATAAAAATTTTCGAATCAGTTTCAACTTTTTTGCTGTATACGGCTGATAGCGGATCGGAAAATCATCCATGTCTTTTTATCCACGATGCTGCGCTTATGTGTGAATTCCGCAAATCCGGCCTCACCGTGATAGCCGCCCATACCGCTTTCTCCTACACCGCCAAACGGCATCTCACTGGTAGCAAGATGAATCAGTGTGTCGTTGATGCAGCCACCGCCAAACCGGCACCTCTCCAGAACCGTTTTCTTCACCTTTTTGTTTTCCGTAAAGCAGTACAGGGCAAGCGGTTTGGGGCGTTGATTGATCCAGGAGAGTGCATCCTCAAGTTTTTCATACGTCAATACTGGCAGGATGGGACCAAAAATCTCCTCCTGCATGACCGCATCTTCCCATTCTACGTGATCCAACACAATAGGTTCGATCCGCAGTTGATAAACTTTCCAAAGACAATGCGTCTTGCCGCAAGCCGGATCTTACTGCTTTTTTCTACAATGCATGGGCTTTTTCCGCCAAGTTCCAGTGTCACGGGCGTCAGATGTCTTGCAGCACTTTCCATGACCTGCTTTCCGACCGCTACACTTCCTGTGAAAAAAATCTTATCAAAATTTTTCCTGTAAAAGTGCCTGATTTTCCTCCCGTCCGCCTAAAACAACGGCAACATATTCTGGTGGAAAACATTCTTCTAACAGATCTTTCAGGACATTTGCACTGGCCGGTGCATAAGCACTTGGCTTTACCACCGCAGTATTTCCTGCCGCAATGGCATCTACCAGCGGTTCTAACGTCAGCAGAACAGGGTAATTCCACGGGCTCATAATCAGCACATTGCCATAAGGAGAAGGGCTTTGATAACTTTTCGCAGCGAACTGCGCCAGCGGTGTTCTGACATGTTTTGTCTGCAAAGCGCCCTAAGTGCTGCTTCATCCAGCGGATTTCCCCCTGCACCAGTCCAATCTCACACATCATCTCCGTCTTGCTCTTTCCAAGATCCGTATGCAGCGCTTTGCAGAGGATCTGCTCCTGTTTTTGCAAGGCCATTTCCAATCTGCTCAAAGCCTCCATCCGCACATACAAACGCCCATTTAATGCGGTATGAACCGAAACAATACGATCCGCATTTACAATCGTTGTCTTTGATGCACGCTACATACATTTTCTTGTTATTTTCTCTTCCAGCTGATACAGTCTGCTTTTAATTTCATAAAACTTATTTGACGTATAAGCAAACACCTTGTTTTGCACTGCCTCGAAATATAAAATATCTTCTGTTCTTATGGAAACACATTATTTCTTTTCTGTGTATCCCCGGATAGATTCCCCTTTGCTTCTTACATACTCTTTTATTTCTGCAAATTCTTTCGTAAAATTTACATATTCGAGTATAACGCCCCTTTTTCCGGGTCATCGATCTCTCTTTCTGTAATATTCATAACTGTCTCTTTTCTCATTTTTTATTCATTCTATAGTCGAAGGATATATTTACTTCCCATCTTTCTCCGGAAGAGCTGTCATGCACAAAAAAATAATTCCAAATACCACAACACATCCAACCATAAGCATCACCATCTGATTTACACTTACTACAGACCCCTGGAACTTCGGGTTACAATCCAGTGTATCACGAATCGCAGTAATCATTTCTTCTGGCAGCTGATTGTTCTCCATCTCTTCGAAGATTCCACGGAGCATATGATTTTTCAACAGAGAAGTTCCGTAGGTACTTGGCAGATACGACAGTACTTTCTGCAGGCCGCTGCCGAAATTTGAAATCGGCATGTAAGCTCCGCATAAAAATCCATACCCGGCACTTACGATCGTTCCCACTGCGGATAACTGACCCTGGGTTGTCAGTGGAAAACTGACGATGCTTGACAACGTGCTTCCAAAGAGTACCAGTAAAATTTCATCGAGAAGAACCCAGAATACATCTACAGCGCTCATATACCAGCCCATTTTGTACATATAGCCAAGGCATAATACAAGCGCAAGCCCATTTACCAGCAGGGAATTGACTACAGTAGATAAAAAATACCCAAGATAAAGCTGTGCTTTGCTGATTGGCGATACATTAAAATCTTTCCTTGTTCCGTTTGCCCGGTCCTGTACCATCGTAAGATTCACGCAGAATGTCACAGTCACACAGCTGACTGCCAGAAGAGCCGCGGCAAGCTGTGCGGCCACCGTTCCATCGATCAGTTTGTCTGAGATTGTAATCATGTCCGGGATCGCGGACACAAAGGAATCTCTGTATACGTTTGCCAGAAATGTAGCATACAGCAAAATCAGAATTCCCGGAGTAATTAAAGCCGAAAAAAACATTCCTCTGTCTTTAAAAAACAATTTTCTGTTTCGACTTATAAGTGCAAATACTGCCTTCATCTGTGCTCACCTCCCAATGTTTTTCCGGTTACAGCAAGAAATACATCATCCATTCTGCCCTTTACCACTTCATAATCACGGAATATTTCCTGATGTTCCACGATCAGCCGGGTAGCCTCTGCGGTATTTTTTACTTTTTAACTGATAGCCATCCCGGATCTTTTTATACTCTCTGCCCAGTGTTTTGATTTCTTCTTCTGTCACACCATAAACAGACATAGTGTCCTGCACATACTCATTTTTCAGCTCAAAAGGAGTTCCTTCTGCCACGATGCTTCCTTTATCCAGAATCACCACATAACCGGCATTTGCAGCTTCTTCCATGTAGTGCGTAGTCAGAAAAACTGTCAGCTTTTCTTCCACTCGAAGTTTTTCAATGATATCCCAGATCAAAAGCCGCGTCTGTGGGTCAAGTCCTGTCGTTGGTTCATCTAAAATCAGAAGTTCGGGCCGATGCAGCAAGGCTCTTGCAATATCAATTCTTCTTCTCTGTCCGCCGGACAGTTTTCCGACCGGCCGGTTCAGATAATCTCCGAAATCAAAAATCTCCACCAGTTCCCGCAATCTTTTTTCAAACGCTTTTCCTGTTATTCCATAAAGCGCTGCTCTGTTTTTCAGATTTTCCCTGACGGTAAGTGGCTTGTCCAGCACACTGTCCTGAAATACCACGCCAAGCATTGTTCCAACTTTCCTTCCGATCTTATCCAGATCTGTGCCCTGGATCTGAACCGTTCCGCTGTCTTTGTGAAGCTGCCCGCAGATGATCGAAATCGTTGTGCTCTTCCCTGCCCCGTTTACACCAAGGAATGCAAAGAGCTCTCCTTTTTTCACCTGAAAACTCAGATCATTGACTGCTTTTACATCACCAAAGCTTTTCTTTAAATGAGTGATTTTAATCATATCTGTTTCCATTACGCCTGCCCTCTCCTTTGATTTCTTTGCTGTTCCACATAAAAAATATCAGACAATTTCAATTGATACAAAACGTGATTTTTATATCCACATACCGATGTTTGTCCAAATACAGCTTCCCGAACATTCTGCACCCAGGATGCTTCCCTGTTGTGGCAATATACCATAACATGTTCTTCCTGCTTTGGATCAATCTGTTCCACCTCACATTTCATCCATCTCACCCCCAGTTATTCCTATTTCTTTTATATATGATTTTACAGCATTCGTCCAGTCTGCATGATGTGAAATGCAGAAATTCGCGGGTAAGATGCCAATTTCTGTTGTCTGCTCGTCTGGCGCATAGGAATTCATAAAAATAAGTGGAAAGCCATGTCAATGGACATGCAACTTTCCACTTATTCATTTTCATAAATTTTTTAATCCAGTGCTTCCTCTCCGTCATTACACGTGTCTACCTCATAACCTGCCTGGTGCAGACTTTTCGCAATCATATCACATAATTTCTTCTCATCTTCAACAACTAATAATCTCAATTTATTTTTCTCCATTTTCTTAACAGGAATTTTACACCCTCTATTGTACAATGCAAACATCGAAAGGTCAATAAACGGACTTTGAACATTGAAAGGAGTATTTTAATGAAATCTGAAAAAGCAACACAGATTCTTTTACTTGCAGCCGGTCTGGTGTTTTTCCTTGTCGGGATCTTCCGCGGAGAAGCAGCGGTTGTTCTTAGCAAGGCAATAAAATTATGTATGGAGTGTGTAGGAATTGGATAAGAAAATGAAATCAAACAAAAACTTTCTGGCCCGCTTCCGCGGATGGATTCAGGCAGCTGCTACACTGCTGACCAACATTCACATCCCGAATCTGTTGAAAGGGAAAATTTATCAGGGAAATGTAAAAACGATGTGCGTCCCGGGACTAAACTGTTACTCTTGTCCTGCCGCCACAGGTGCCTGTCCGATTGGAGCTTTTCAAGCCGTGGTCGGTTCTTCAAAATTCAAATTTACCTACTACATCACCGGATTTTTCATCCTGTTAGGTGTTCTGTTAGGGCGGTTTATCTGTGGATTTCTCTGTCCGTTTGGATGGTTCCAGGATCTGCTGCATAAGATTCCGGGCAAGAAACTTTCCACCGCAAAACTGAAGCCTCTGCGGTATCTGAAATATGTGATTCTGGTCGTCTTTGTTATACTACTTCCGGCATTTGTAACCAATTCACTTGGTATGGGAGATCCTTTCTTCTGCAAATACATTTGCCCACAAGGCGTACTTGAAGGCGCAATTCCACTGTCACTTGCCAACTCAGGAATCCGTGCCGCACTCGGACATTTATTTACATTTAAGTTCACAGTCCTTGCGCTTTTCATCATCCTGAGCATCTTGTTTTACCGTCCATTTTGTAAATGGATCTGCCCGCTGGGTGCTATTTACTCACTGTTTAACAAGGTATCTTTTCTTAAAATTCAGGTTGATCATGAGAAATGTGTTGGCTGCCAGAAATGTAGTCGTGTCTGTAAGATGGATGTCAATGTAGTAGACACACCAAACCATCCGGAGTGTATCCGATGCGGAGAATGTATGAAAGCCTGTCCGACTGATGCAATCTGCTATCATTACGGATTTTCAACTAAGAAACAGGCTGAAAATAAAAACTAATAAAACGTAATTTAAAGGAGATTTAAAATCATGAAAAACAAAACACTTAGAACAAACTCAATGAAATTAAAAAAGGTAATTGCTGCATCCCTTGCCATTTCTGTACTTTTTGCGTTTACAGGCTGCGGAAATTCCTCCTCAACAGACAATACAAACACAAAACAGGAATCTTCTTCCACAACAGAAACGGGCAGCGCAGACGAGCTGAACAAAAAACGGGATGACCTTTACCAGCAGGAAAACCAGCTTTTTGCTGATCACAAAGATGCATGGGACAAAGCCTTTGGTCTTATGAACAAGAACGCTGCCGGTGATGCCATGAGCGAAAACTATGCTGATTCCCTCGCAAGCACAGTGGAATCTAACAAAGACTCTTTCTCTGAAGAAGAATATGAAACTCTGTGCAAAGACATCGAGACAATCCGCGGAATTGAAGAAGAAATTGCCAAGCTTGAGAAAGAGATTGCTGCATCCGATTCCTCTGACAGCTCTTCCTCCAAATCAGACGAATCCACAGCTGTATTCAAAGGTTTCAAAGGAAAAGATCTGGATGGAAACGATGTAGATGACAGTCTTTTCGCTAAAAATAAAGTTACAGTTGTAAATTTCTGGTTCAGTGGATGCAAGCCATGTGTCGGAGAGCTCTCTAAGCTGAATGAATTAAATGAGAAACTCAAAGAAATGGGTGGCGAAGTTGTTGGTATCAACATGGATACTTTAGACAACAATGAAGCGGAATCAAAGAGGCAAAAGAAATCCTGAAAGCTCAGGGCGCTTCCTACAAGAACCTGACTTTCGATTCTAATTCAACAGTTGGAAACTATGCTGGAAAAGGAAACATCATGGCATTTCCTACAACCGTTCTTGTAGATAAAGACGGAAATATCGTTGGGGAACCTTTCATGGGTGGCATTGACGATCAGTCAAACTACGATCAGCTGATGAAGCAGATTCAGTCCGTACTGGACCAGAAATAATTTACATAAATATCCTAGTTAGGGGGCAGTTACTGTTTGCAGTAACTGCCCCCTAACATCATTAATAATGAAGGCATCCCAGGACAGCTTCATAGTTTCCTCCAATAGCTTCATAGCACTCTCGCATTGTCATATTTTAGTCCTCCTGTCAATTGTATTCCACTAATTCATGAACCTCTGCTAATCAATTATATACATACCTTATAATCGTTTTTATAACTTCATCAATCACAATCGGCTTTGACAAATGTGCGTTCATTCCTGCATCCAGTGATGCCTGAACATCTTCTGCAAATGAATTAGCTGTCATTGCTATAATAGGAATGTTTTTTCCATCCGGTCTGTCATTCATTGCCCTGATTGCTTTTGTTGCTTCATAACCATTCATTTCAGGCATCATGATATCCATCAGGATTACATCAAATGTGCCTTCCGGATGATTTCTGAAAATCTCAACAGCATTCTTTCCATCCACAGCTCTTTCTACATTCATCCCTAACTCTTCCAACTGCACGGCAGCAATCTCTGCATTCAGTTCATTATCCTCTGCAAGAAGGACATTCACACCTGTAAGATTTACCTTTTCAGAAAAACCTGTTTCTGACTTATTACATTCCTTATCTGTAATTTCCAAAGGAATATCCACAGTAAATGTGGTTCCCTCATGCTTTTTACTCTGCACGGAAATGGTTCCACCCATCATATCTACATACTTCTTTACGATAGCCATCCCCAGTCCAACTCCATGGTACTGCGTTCTCACATCGGAATCTTCCTGTGCAAATTCCTCAAAAACTTCTTTTGTAAATTCCTCACTCATGCCAATACCAGTATCCGAAATGCGGTAACGCATATTTATATATCCATCCCCGCCCTTTTCCTGACACCGGGCTTCAAATGTAATCGTCCCTCCATCCGGAGTGAATTTCACGGCATTGCTCAGAATATTGACCAGCACATCACGCAGGCGTGCAGGATCCGCAAGTACATTTGGAATCTTTGCTTCTTCACGCTGAATCTTAAAGTTGATATCCCTGTTCGTAAGAAAGCCTTTTGTAATATCCAATACAGAATCTGTAATGTTTTTCACATCCGCCGGTACTGGATTGTAATTCACTTTTCCACTTTCGATGCGGGTCAGATCTAATAAATCATTGATCAGCGACAGTAAATGCTCTGAGCTTTCGTCAATCTTTTCCAGACAATTTTTCACTTCGTCTGACGGATTGTTTTTCATTGCAATACCGGTAAATCCTATGATTGCATTCATCGGTGTCCTCATATCATGGGACATATGTGACAGAAATGCTGTTTTTGCCTTGTTTGCAGCCTGTGCATGCTCTGCCAGTTCCGCCATTTCCTCAGCTTTCTCCTGGGCCGCCTTCTGAACTTTTTTTCTTGCACTGAGACGCACCATTGTCCCAGCCATAGCAGTCAGCAGCCATCCAAAAATAAGAAGAACCCAAACAGTAACAACAGGATGCAGACGTATCCAGTCAACAAATGTCAGCTCTGTTGCTTTGTATGTGGTATACTGTGCTGCAAGATCTTCAACAAGATTTTGGGGCATGGCATACATTGCTTTCGTCAGAATACCAGCCAGCGCATGGTTCTCAGTTGATGAAATTACCATGCGGTAGGTGAATGTAGGCTGTTCCAGCAGAGTATATGTCATGGTGCCCGTAGTGTCACTGTTCACAAACGCCTGTGCCATGTAATAGTAGACGAAGGCAGCATCTGCTTTACCCTTACGGACAGCTTCCATCATTTCCTGTCGGGTACTGCACATCAGTTTTTCTGCACCGGGTGCCATTGCATCTTCAATTGACTTTGATGCTGTCTGGTCAACAGTAGTAACAACATTAATTTTTCCATCAAAGTCACGCCGTGTCACCCTTGCCAGCTGCATCGTAATGAAAGGTGCAGTAATCCCCCATTTTTTCGTCTCAGCATAGTTATCTGTTTCCAGGCGCGCATCGATGCTCATATCTGTGGTTTCCTTATTTTTCTGATAAGCAATATACTCATCTCTGGTGGCAGGTGTAAGAAACTCATAGGAAATCCCGGCATAGTCTGCAATTTTCCGGAAGTAATCCGGGATAATACCCTTCATCTCACCATTTTCATTATAAGAATATGGATAACGGGTCGGATCACACAGAACATGAAGCGGGTTGTCCTTGGAATACTGTGAAATAATACTTTTTTCTTTCTCCGTATATTCCAGATTCTT
>ENA-OQCN01001152-OQCN01001152.1-human-gut-metagenome-genome-assembly--contig:-NODE-1152-length-13446-cov-3.732337_pt1 | contig 13446 bp, 16 predicted proteins | sample MGYA00242497_ERZ504576 | MGnify/ENA primary metagenome ERZ504576 (study PRJEB26092, sample SAMD00036296) | human gut metagenome | host: Homo sapiens | study: EMG produced TPA metagenomics assembly of...
TTTTTTACTTGACAAGTGATGGTATCTTCCTGTAAGATAAAAAGCGTAAAGATTGCACACAATTAAATTTAAAACAATGATTTTGAGATGGAGAGAAAAATGGAGAGAGCAGACATAGCGATTATCGGAACCGGACCTGGCGGCGTTTCTGCTGCATTGACGGCAAAGGTAAGAAATAAAAATATTTTGCTGATCGGGAAAAAGCAGATGAGCGACAAGGTCAGCAAGGCGCATCAGATCATGAACTATCCGGGACTCCCGGCGGTGACCGGAGCGGATATGGCGAAGGCGTTTGAAAAGCAGCTTGCATGATGGAGATCAATATTACGGACAGCCGGATCGGCACAGTCTATGCGATGGGCGACTATTTTGCAATCCAGGCAGGCGGGGAAGTGCTTGAGGCAAAGAGTGTGATCTTAGCGTGCGGCGTTGTCTCCGGCAAGACACTTCCGGGCGAGGAAGAGATGTTAGGACGGGGTGTCAGCTACTGTGCGACCTGTGATGCATGCTTTTATAAAGGAAAGAAGGTTGCCGTCATCGGTTACGGAAAAGATGCGGAACACGAAGCCGATTTTCTTGCGGAAGTGGCAGCAGAGATACTTTATTTTCCAATGTATCAGGATGTACCTGGCGTATCAGAGCAGGTAACGGTGATCAAAGAACGTCCGAAGGAGATCTTTGGTGAAAAGAAAGTTGAGGGACTTCGCACAGAGCAGGGGGAGTACCTTGTGGATGGCATTTTTGTACTGCGGGATGCCGTATCCCCGAAACAGCTTGTGCCGGGTCTGGAATTAGACGGAAATCATGTAAAGGTCAATCTGTCGATGGAGACAAATATTCCGGGACTTTTCGCCTGTGGAGATATTACGGGAACACCGTATCAGTATATCAAAGCAGCCGGACAGGGCAATGTTGCGGCATTATCCGCAGTGGCTTATCTGGATGCGAAAAAACGCGAAGCCGGGAAGCAGTAAAGAGGCAGCCCGCATGAACAGAAATGTGTGGGACTAAAACCGGAACGTATTTTACAACAAATATATCACAAAAAACAGTGTGTCATGCGCAAAGAACTGCGCAGGAAAGGAAAATATTATGGTAAAGAAAATTACAAATAACGATTTAAATGAAGCAAAAAAAGGTGCAGCAGTTGTTGATTTTTCCGCAGTATGGTGCGGACCGTGCCAGATGTTAGCACCGGTGATGGAAGAATTATCCGAGGAACTCTCCGGCAAGGCAGAGTTTTACAACGCAGATTCCGATGAAAACATGGGACTTGCACAGGAGTACCGCATTGTCAGCATCCCGGCAGTCATCGTGTTAAAAGATGGCGTGGAAGTGGCAAGAACGGTTGGATTCCAGCCGAAAGACGCAATGCGCAGCTTTATCGAGGAACATCTGAATTAGAAAGAGCTGACTGTGAACTGGCACATCGTCTGGGAACAACCTGGATTGCAGAATGGTGTGCCGGTAGAAATGAGGATTATCATGCCAGATAAATATGATGCATTAAAACTGGAAAACCAGTTGTGTTTTCCACTTTACGCCTGTTCCAAAGAGATCGTGCGCAAGTACAAGCCTTTTTTAGATGAGCTTGACCTGACATACACGCAGTATATCGCGATGATGGTGCTCTGGGAACACAGACAGATCAGCGTGAAAGATATGGGAGCACTTTTATATCTGGATTCCGGCACACTCACGCCTGTCCTGAAAAAGCTTGAGCAGAAAGGCTATCTTGTACGCGCAAGGGACAGTGAGGATGAGCGTGTGTTAAATGTGACGATCACAGAACTCGGCGAAAAGCTGAAAGAGGATGCCGTTCTGGTGCCAAAAAAAATGGGCTGCTGCGTGTGTCTGGAGAAAGAAGATGCTGATGAGTTGTACCGGCTGCTGCACAAAGTGCTGGGAGTGCTTGGAAAAGAATGAAAATAAATCATATTTCAAACATTTGACAAGTGTATCTGCAACAGAAAGTTAAAGTGATTTCTCCCCCTAATCCAGTTGCACCCCACCAAACCCCTATGGTAAAATTATCCTTATAAGATTGCCGGAAAACAGGCAGTCATTTATGAAGAGTAGAAACCACTGGGGGTTTTTGTTATGGAACAGACAATGTTGATCGCAGTACTGATCGCGGCACTTGTGGGATTGTTTTTGTTTGACACGGTGCGTCTGCGGCGCATGCAGGTGCAGAGGGATGCAGCGAAAGAGGAAGTTGCAGAAGTAAAAACAGAGTTTTGTCGCGCATCAGTCACGAGATCAAGACACCGATGAACGTGATCGTGGGGGCAACGGCGTTAGGACTTGAAGAGACGGAACATCCGGAGCGGATGGAAGAGTGTTTAAACCGGATACGCGGCGCGAGTGAATTTCTGATGGGACTTTTGAATGATCTGGTGGATATGTCTAAGATCGAAAACGGAAAGTTCCATCTTCATCCCAAGCCGTATTCGTTTACGGAATTTTTAAATGAAGTGGAAAATATGATGGAGCCGATGTGTGAGCGCAAATGGATCCGATTTCATATGCCGCATGAGGAGATCAACATTAATATGATGGTTGATCCGGTGCGGTTTTTCCAGATATTTTTTAATCTGCTCTCCAACGCGGTGAAGTTTACACCGGAGGGCGGGGAGGTCACATTCCGCATCTGTAATTATGCCACGCACAACAATCAATTTTGTGCCGACTATGTGGTGTCCGACAACGGAATGGGAATGAGCGAAGAGTTTCAGCAGATTCTCTTCCAGCCATTTACGCAGGAGAGCGTGAATCAGGGTGAACCGGGAAACGGAGCGGGACTCGGACTTGCGATCGTGAGAAGCATCGTTGATCTGATGGGCGGAACGATCACGGTAAAAAGCGAGCCGCAGAAAGGTACGGAGATAAAAGTCCATCTTGAGATTGAGATTGCGGAGATACAGCCGGAGATCGAAGTGGCACACCGTTCCGCGGAGGAGATACAGAACATCCTGCGGGGAAAGAGGGTTCTGCTTGTGGAGGATCATCCACTTGATGTTGAGATCAGCAGGCGTATCTTAGAGCATGTGGCGGTAAATGTGATCAGTGCGCAGGATGGAAAAGCGGCATTAGAGCAGTTTAAAGCGGAAGAACCCTATCATTTTGATGCGATACTGATGGATATCCAGATGCCAAACATGAACGGTTTTGTTGCGGCGAGAGCGATAAGGAAGGTTGCAAAGCCGGATGCGCAGATCATTCCGATCATAGCATTGAGTGCAGACGATACGCTGGAAGATGTGAGAAAATGCAAGGAAGCGGGCATGAATGCACATATTGCAAAACCGGTTGAACCGCAAAAATTATATCAGATTTTGTGTGAGTACCTGCTTGCGCCGATTTAAGAGGCAATTTTATAACAGAAAAATCCAATGGGCTTTATAAAGACGATAGATAGTTCACAGAGACAAAAATTTGGAAAATAAGCATGAATAGAAAAGAAAAAAATCCGGCAGGGATGATTTTGCGCGCGGAGCGGATCAGACAGGGAAAGGGGCAGAAAGAAGTCTGCTATGGCATCTGTGTGGTTTCGTATTTAAGTAAAATCGAGCGTGGATCGCGGAGCCGGATATGGCAATTTTAAAGCAGCTTTTTGCAAGACTTGAAATCAATTATGAGACAGATTCTGCGTTTCTTACTGAGAGCAGGAAACAGATGGATGAATTTTTTTACAATCTGCAATATGGGCTGGAAAATGAAACGGTATGGAAAAAACTTGCCGGAAAATGGGACAGGCTTTTGATGTCACCGCTTACAATCGATATCAGACTGGTGTCCGCAATTTATTACAGTGAGAGCGCGTGGAAAGAAGTAGATAAAAGTTTTATCGAAAGTTTGATGAAAAAGGAAGCGGATGGAAATGACATACAGAATTTTTTGAATGAGAATGTCAGCACTTTAGTGCGGTTAGAAGACTGCATGGATGAAAAACAGTATGCCTATTACAGTCTGGTCTGTTCAAGACTCGCAAAAGATCCGGCAGAGAAAATGGAATGGTATCAGAAAGTACAGCACGGACTGCAAAATACGCTTGGCATGCGCTGTCTGATTTCCGGTTATTATGAACAGGCAGAATACGACGCGATTCACCGGATAGAGAACCGTTTTGTGACGGCGGCGTTGGAAGAGGGAAATGTATATGCACTGGCGGATTATTATTTTATGAATGGAAGCGCATATGCATGTGTCGATATGGATGAGATGATGACCGTCTATTATGAGCGCACCAGAAGGCTATTGCAGAATACCGGATGGTGGAAAGAATACGAGCAGGGATTATATTATAATATGGGGGCGACCTATCTTGCAGTTGGAAGATATGAGGAAGCACTCGACTGTTTAAACCGTGTCCGGTCAGAAGATTTCCTGCTCTGTCATAAAAAGGCATGGTTACATCTTCTCCTTGGAAATACCAGGGAGGCGGATCATTATCTTGCAATAATGAAACAGTTACTTTCCCGGAAAGATATGAAGGGTAAGATGGCAGAGCGTCTGATGTATGAGGAACTTTGCATGGAACAAAAGCAAGACTTTACGGCGGATCCGGCATATTTAGATCTGATCGAACGACTGATCAGGGCACTCATAAAAGAAAAGTCGTTTGGTTTCCTCTATCAGTATAAAAATGTGATTTTAGAAGCCTATACGAGGCAGCGAAAATATAAAAAGGCACTGGAGTTTAGTGAACAAATTTCCGCAAAGACTAGAAAAAGTATGTTTTAGCGTGCTTTTTTGTGCCGATTTTCCCAAATCAATTCGCTTTATCTAGTTTAAAGTGGAATATATAATAACTGTAGCAATCGATATATGATGTCTGGAATCCACTATTTGCTCCGGACATCATAATCTTTACGCTATACTACAAAACATGAAATGAGGGAAAAACATGTCACACCAGCAAAAAACACTCTGGACAAAAGATTTCACCAGTATCGCCATAGCAACCATTTTAACAGCCGTAGGTGGCGAAGATGAACCTGCCGATCAGCCTTTTGGTATTTGATGAGACCGGATCTACATTTTTATCAGCATTGGTACTGATCTGTGGCGTTTTGCCGGACATTGTCCTTTCTGTTTTAGTTGCTCCATTGATTGATAAAGGCGGAAAGAAAAAATGGATCGTCGGACTGGATATTGTAACGGCGGTATTGTATGCGGTAATGGGACTCTATATCAGTGGTCATGCATTCAATTACCTGTTGTATCTGATATTTGTCCTTGCAGTGGGAACAATCTCAGTGTTTTACCGTCTTGCATATGATGCATGGTATCCAAATCTGATACCGAATGGGATGGAACAGAAGGGTTATGCGGTCAGCAATACAATTTATCCACTTGTCATCATTACAATGTCCCCAGCGGCAACCTTTTTGTATGAAAAAATATCCATGGCACACATTTTTTATCTGGTTGCCGGTATCACGATGGTATCTGTCATCGTGGAGAGCCGGATTCATGAGGAAAAGGAAGAAGCACAGGACGATTATACCTGGAAGCAGTATTGTCAGGATATCAGGGAAGGATTTCATTATCTGAAAAAAGAAAAGGGCATTCGTAACATCTATACTTATATGAGTATCACAAGCGGTGTGTCAGATGGAAATACCGTACTGATACAGGCGTTTTACCAGACAGTGCCGTGGCTTACGGTTACGATGCTTGGATTTTTAAAAAGTGCGGAAATGATCGGGCGGGGACTTGGCGGCATTTTTCAGTATAAAAAAGAAATACCGGTAAAAAAACGTTATGCGTTTACCAAATTTGTCTATACGGTCTATGGACTGATGGATATTTTACTTTTATATCTGCATATCCGCTGATGCTGTGTAACCGTTTCCTTTGTGGGGCACTTGGCATCTCAAGTGCGACCATCCGTGAGACAGCAGTGCAGAGCTATCTGCCGAAAATATGCGGGCGCGTATCAACGCATTTTTTAATATGGTATTTGCGATCGGAAGTGTGGCATTCCAGATGGCAGCGGGAGCACTGGGACAGATCATGTCTTACCGGTTTGCAATTCTGCTGCTCGCGACGATAGAACTTACCGCCATGTTTCTGCTGATCTGCCTTCCGGCAAAAGAAAACCGCCCCGTATACGAGGCGGTCCGAAACGCAGAGTAGTGTTGATAAATCTGTTGGCAGTTTTAAGCCAGCGGTTTGATCTCCGGCGCCGCCTGACAGCGTGCGGTCGACTCTCTTTCGATGAGCCTTGCCCGGATCTGCGTCCGGCAGAACGGGATGTGGTGCACCAGCGAATTCAAAACGACGTAAGCGCATTTTCCAAGCTCATTGCGCTCCTGACGAACCGTGGTAAGCGGCGGCTCTAAGGAGGCAGAGAGCGGCAGGTCATCAAAACCGACAACGCTGATATCCTCCGGAACACGGAAACCGCGCAGCTTACACTCAGCGATCACACCGGAAGCAATCAGATCGTTGCCGCAGATGATCGCAGTCGCACCTGCGCCGAGAAACGTCGGGACGTGATACTTTGCGCTGTCTGCCACATAATAGCCGTAGGCGGTCAGCTTCTCATCAACAGTCAGTCCGTGAGCTTTCATGCTGTTATAAAATGCTTCCTGGCGCTGCTCGGATACCATGGAGTGCAGGGAACCGTTTAAGAAAGCAATTTTTTTGTGGCCGAGCGTATAAAGATGATCTACGGCTGCGTCGATGCCCTCATAGTTATCGGTGCCGACGTAGCAGACGTTCGGATTTTTTTCGATATAGTTATCAAAGAGAACAGTCGGCATTGTGGTGTGGGAAAGCTGTTGCATCCATTCGTCATGCAGGGCGAATCCGACTAAAAAGGCACCGCAGAAACCGTTCTTTAACATGTATGTATCATATTTTTCTGTAAGCTGAAAAGCAGGTGTGACCGGAATAACGGTAACATCCCAATTATGGCGGAAAGCATTCTGTTTGAAACCGAGTACGATATCGTAGCCAAACTGATCTTCCGTTTCATATTCCATATTTTCGATAAAAACCGCCAGTTTGCGGTTTTCTTTTTTCTTTGATTTTTTTGTTGCGTATCCCATTTCAACTGCAGTGTCAAGCACCATCTGACGTAATTCTTCGCTGATGTCACTCGCGCCATTTAAACCTTTTGATACGGTACTGACGGAAACACCGAGTCTTGTTGCAATATCTTTGATTGTTGCCATGGGTAAGATCCTCTCCTTAGTAAAAACAGTTGATTTTTTTATATTATATAAAGAAAACAAAAAGTTGACAAGCAGACATACTAAAATTTTCGAAACTTTTGAGCGCTTTCGTTGTAAAAATAAACAAAAACGATATAGCGAAAACGGCAAATATGGCAAAAACGCTGTTAAAAGTTGCAAATTCGTTGACAAAAAACGTTTCCAGTAATAAAATTATCACAGATACGAAAAAAAGCGAAAAAAATGAGAGGAAGGACCGGGGAAGATCATTGGATGCAAAAAGAATGGCAAGGGGAGCAGGAATCCTCTTAGCGATCACAAGTTTACCATCTTCATACGGAATTGGTACATTAGGAGATGCGGCATTCCAGTTTATAGATCTGCTGGTGGATTTAAAACAGCGTTACTGGCAGGTGCTGCCGATCGGTCCAACCAGTTTTGGAGACAGTCCATATCAGTCATATTCCGCATTTGCCGGGAATCCATATCTGATCGATCTGGATGATCTTGTGCAGGAGAAGCTGCTTAGTGTGGAAGAGATCCGAAGTTTCCATTGGGGAAATGATGAAGCGGATATTGATTATGCGATGATTTATGAGAACCGCTTTAAAGTTTTGAAAATGGCGTTCGCACGATTCGATATCGAAAATGAAGCTTTTGTAAGGTTCTGTGAAGAAAATGCCGGATGGCTTTCTGATTATGCACTTTATACTGCATTAAAGAAACATTTTGGTGATGAGGAATGGCAGAAGTGGGACGAACCGCTTCGAAGCCGGGATCCTGAGGCATTAAAAGAGTATGAAACAACGTTACATACAGACATATTGTTCTATGAATTCTGCCAGTTTGAATTTTTTAAACAATGGAAAAAATTAAAAGAATATGCAAATAACAGAGGTATCCAGCTGATTGGTGATCTTCCGTTTTATGTGGCATTAGACAGTGTGGATGTATGGGCAAACCGGGAACTTTTCTTATTGGAAGAGGATGGGACGCCAAAAGGAGTTGCAGGTTCTCCGCCGGATGCATTTTCAGAGAATGGACAAAAGTGGGGAAGTCCAGTATACAACTGGAGCCGGATGGAAGAAGATGGATTTGCCTGGTGGCAGGCGCGTATGTTAGAACATGCAAAGCTGTTTGATGTAATACGGCTTGATCATTTTGCAGCGATCGTAAAGTATTATGTCGTACCGAACAAGGCAGAAGATGGAAGAAGTGGAAAGTGGAGTAGGGGACCTGGAAAGAAACTTACGGATGCAATCGAAAAAGTGATCGGAGATACACACATCATCGTTGAGGATATCGCAGGAAAGAGTCCGATACCGGGTGTGAAGAAGCTGATGGCAAGAACCGGATGGCCGGGCATCAAGATTTTGATGTTCGCATTTGGGGATGATACGGCAAACGAACATCTTCCACATAATTACACCGACTGCAATCTTGTCGTTTATGCGGGAACGCATGACAATGAAACAATTGTTGGTTACTTCAGGGATAAAACAGATTATGAACTTGCGTATCTGTACGAGTATCTGAATATCAAATATAAAGAAGAAATACCGGATGCGCTGATCCGGGCTGCCTATGCAAGCATTGCAGATGTGGTGATCATACAGATGCAGGATCTGATGAAGCTTGGAAATGAAGCGCGGATGAATGCACCATCACCGTCGGGAGAAACTGGAGATGGAGGATTGGAACCGATGAACTGAGTGAGGAGCGGAGGGCATGGATCCGGACGCTTGCGTCGGTTTATCACAGATAATTATGTTATAAAGTGCAGATTGCATTTTATATAAAAACAAAGTTCATGAAAACTTTTTTGGGAAAAAGAAAAGGAGAGGAAAAAAATGAAAAAGAAAGCAGTGTCATTATTAATGGTAGCAGCTATGATGACAACCATGGCAGCAGGATGCGGAAACAAAGCCGCAAACAATGCTGGAAGCGATGCAGCAGCAGACAACAGCACAACAAGTGATGCAGCAGCAGACAACAGCACAACAAGTGATGCAGCAGCAGAGGAGACAGCAGGTACTGAGGCAGCAGCCGCAGATTCTGAAGATGAGCCATGGTCCGGTACAATTACAGTATGGAGTCCACAGGAAGATCAGGACACAGGCTGGCTTGCAAAAGAGTGTGATGCATTTAATGCAGCTCATCCAAACTGGGATATCACTTTCAATTATGGTGTATGTGCAGAGGGTGATGCAAAAGCAACGGTTACACAGGATGTTGAAAACTCCGCAGATGTATATATGTTAGCAAACGATAACATCCCGGATCTGGTATCTGCAAATGCATTAGCAGAGCTTGGAGGAAGCTATCTTGACTATGTAACTACAACAAACTCTGATTCTATTACAGCATCTGTTACTTACAATGATGCAGTAGTGGCATTCCCGTTTACATCAAATACATGGTTCATGTACTATGATAAGAGTGTATTTTCAGATGATGATATTAAGAGCTTTGATACCATGTTAGAAAAAGGAAAAGTTTCTTTCCCATTATCTAACTCCTGGTATATTCAGGCTTTCTATGTAGCAAACGGATGTACATTATTTGGTGATGGTACTGATGCAGCAGCAGGTGTCGATTTTAGTGGTGACAAGGCAGCAGCAGTTACTGAGTATCTTGTAGACCTTTGCAAGAATCCAAACTTCATTAATGATGCAGACGGAGCAGGTATTGCCGGTTTACGTGATGGCAGCGTTAATGCCATTTTCTCAGGTACATGGGATGCAGAATCTGTAAAAGAAGCTCTTGGCGATAACATGGGTGTTGCAGCTCTTCCTACTGTAAATATCGGAGGAACAGAGGGTCAGATGAAATCTTTCATAGGATCTAAAGCAATCGGCGTTAATCCAAATACAGAGAATATGCAGGTTTCCATGGCTTTAGCGGCTTACCTTGCAGGTGAAGATGCCCAGAAAGATCATTATGATATGAGAAATATCCTTCCTACAAATACAAACATTGCAATCTCAGATGATGAAATTGCTACGGCAGTTACAAAAGTTATGACAGATACATCTATCATGCAGCCATTAGTAAGCGAAATGAGCAACTACTGGTCACCGGCTGAGAACATGGGTAAAGCACTGGTCGCTGGTGAGATCACAGCTGATAACGCAGCAGAGAAAACAGAAGATATGAATACAACAATGAACACAGACATTGCACAGTAAAAAGATTTCTTCTGATAGAAATCCCAGGGTGCCCGGACGGGCATCCTGGATGTTTCTACATTGAGATTTAAAGGAGGCCCATAACGTGAAAAAGGCTGGAATGAAAAAAGGAAAAAATAAAGAATTTTCAACACCGTACACGGTTACAAATGCGGTGACAAAAGGAAATATAATCACAAAACTTTCCCTGTTAATTATGGGCTTAGGAAATATTGCACATAAACAAATTGGAAAGGGAATCATGTTTCTGGCAGTAGAAGCTGCATATATCTGGTACATGATTCAGTCAGGAATTTATAATTTATCTATGCTGCCATCTCTTGGATGGAGAGAGCAGGAAAAGTATGGAACGAAAAAAAGAGTATTTATGAATATACAGCAGGTGACCAGTCATCACTGATTCTGTTGTATGGAGTGGCAACAGTTTATATTACAGCAATGTTTATCATTGTCTGGAGAGAGTCCGTAAAGAGCTCTTATAAATCGGAAGTGCTGGCAAAATCAGGAAAGCACTTAAACAACTTTAAAGAAGACTGCAAGAGTTTGTTAGATCAAAATTTATATAAATTACTGTTGGCAGCGCCGGTTATGGGAATTTTAATTTTTACGATCTTACCACTGATCTATAACATTACCATGGCGTTCACGAACTACAGTAAGGTCAACGATCATCTGGTATTATTTGACTGGGTGGGACTGGCAATTTCAAGAAGATTTTAAACTTCGGTGACAGCATCGGCAAGCAGTTCTATTCCGTATTAGGATGGACACTGATCTGGGCCATTGTAGCAACCGCATTAAACTATATCCTCGGTATGATCTTAGCAATTATCATCAACCGTAAGGAGACAAAAGGAAAGGCATTTTGGAGATTCTGTTTTGTACTTTCCATCGCAGTACCGCAGTTCGTATCACTGCTGATCATGCGTACCATGTTACAACCGACCGGTATCGTCAATACGCTGTTATTAAAATATGGTCTGATCGATACCGCATTACCGTTCTTTTCAAATGCAACATGGGCAAGAGTAACGGTTATTGTTATTAACCTCTGGGTAGGTATTCCGTATACGTTACTTCAGGTAACTGGTATTTTACAGAATATTCCGGGTGAACTTTATGAGGCAGCAAAGATCGACGGAGCGAATGCTGTACAGACTTTCTTTAAGATCACATTGCCTTACATGTTATTCGTTATGACGCCGTACCTGATCACACAGTTTACGGGAAATATCAATAACTTCAATGTCATCTTCCTTCTGTCAGGTGGAAATCCTACTCCGGTGGATGCCACGGCAGGAAAGACAGACCTTCTTGTTACCTGGCTGTATAAGCTGACGGTTGATAAGAACTATTATAACTTAGGTGCTGTTATTGGTATTATGACATTTATTGTACTTGCGATCGTAGCATTGGTAACATATCGCAATACCGCATCCTATAAAGATGAGGAGGGATTCATGTAATGAACTGGACACATACGAGTACAGCAGCAGTGGCTGCGAAAAAAGTGGTGCACCCAATACGGCAAAAATCCGTAAAACAGTGATAAATGTGATTGTTCACATTTTCCTGGCAATACTGGCATTTATCTGGGTTCTCCCGATTTTCTGGGTAATCCTTACAAGTTTCCGTGGAGAGAAAGGTTCTTATGTAAGTACATTTTTCCCGAAAACCTATACATTTAATAATTACATCAAATTATTTACAGACACCAGTATTTTAAACTTTCCGAAGATGTTTATGAATACCTTTGTGATCGCAATTTTTACCTGCATCATTTCTACCATCTTTGTACTTTCAGTGGCATACAGTATGTCAAGAATGCGATTTAAGATGAGAAAACCGTTTATGAATATTGCGATGATCATTGGTCTGTTTCCATCTTTCATGTCCATGATCGCTGTGTACTATATTTTAAGAGCACTTAATTTAGCAGATGGTGCAATGATCCGTGTAGCACTTATCATCGTGTTCTCCGCCGGTTCCGGTGCAGGATTTTATGTTGCGAAGGGATTTTTTGATACAATCTCAAAATCGCTGGATGAGGCAGCGATTATCGATGGAGCGACAAGATGGAATGTATTTACAAAGATTACTGTACCGCTCAGTAAGCCGATCATCGTATATACGATTTTAACATCCTTTATGGGACCATGGGTTGACTTTATTTTTGGTAAAGTTATCTGCCGTGCAGATGCACAGTATTATACGGTGTCTATTGGTCTTTGGAAGATGCTTGAGAAAGAGTATATCGACAGCTGGTATACCTGTTTCGCTGCAGGTGCAGTTGTGGTATCAATTCCGATTGCAATTCTGTTCTTAATGACACAGAAGTTCTATGTGGAAGGTATGACCGGAGCTGTCAAGGGCTGATCCACAGGATACAAATTGAATATGAGGGCACATTTTGGTGTGTCATTGGGCAGATGGGGAGTCTGCCGGGAGAGCAGGGACGGTTTGTTTCTGCTCTCTTTTTAATTCATAGGAAATTGCGTCCTATGAATTTAAAAGCCCTCCGGGCAGGATGCGCATCTCGCGGAGCAGAAGTTAGCTGTAAACAGCACCGCTCGAGCGCGAAAGAGTCGCAAGCGACTCTTTATTCTAATAGAGTAGTTGAAGGATGCTGAGGTCAAATAGTGCAATCAGGAAGCTTGGGTGCACTATTGTGACTTTAACATAATTGAAAAAAGCGCAGGCATATATGCGCAGAAATGAGGACTGAGATGAAAAAGAGAATCATTGCGGCTGTTTTAGCCGGTATGTTGATAGTTTCCGCAGGGGGATGTGGAAATGGGACAGCTTCATCAGGGAATGCTGTGGATAATTCGAATGGAATGGCGACGGAAAGTTCTGCGGATCAACCATAGCTTCTGCCGGGCAGGATGAAAATGCAGATGCTGACACGAAGGAGGGGGGAGTGACCGCCCTTTCTCTGATGGCAGGAAGTCAATACCGGGGATGAACAGATCATTGATGATAATTACCGTACCTGGTATGAGGTGTTTGTGTACAGCTTTTTGACGCTGACGGGACGCGGATCGGGAGTCGTGAATGGTCTGACAGAAAAGTTA
>ENA-OQCN01001153-OQCN01001153.1-human-gut-metagenome-genome-assembly--contig:-NODE-1153-length-13437-cov-3.046882_pt1 | contig 13437 bp, 17 predicted proteins | sample MGYA00242497_ERZ504576 | MGnify/ENA primary metagenome ERZ504576 (study PRJEB26092, sample SAMD00036296) | human gut metagenome | host: Homo sapiens | study: EMG produced TPA metagenomics assembly of...
CACGGCATCGTTGACGGCCACGCCATCCAGTGTGCCGCGGTCCAGCGTGAAGCCATAAAAAGAATCCAGCGGGTCACGGCCAATGACAAAGCTGGAAAGATAGCTCATCTCTGCCGCTGGCTCTGAATGCTTTCCAGTGCCTTGTAGGCCTGGTTCTCGGCCTTGACGCGGTCGTAATCCACCATCTGCTGGCGCAGCTCGCGTTCTCAGCCTTGAGCGTCTCGTTTTCGGCCATCACGTCGTCAATGCTGGTGTACTTTTCCCACAGGGAGGCCACGCCGCCGCTGACCACAGCAGCCACTTTCTGGAATGGAGCAGCCGCCACGCTCAGCAGCTCCTGCGGAGCGGCAGTCAGGCGGCCGTTGGCACCGGCGTAGGCCATGATGCCCACCAGAAACACCGCGATGCCCACCAGGATCTTGAATTTCCAGGTATCGAAAAAGTCTTTCAAGGGGTTTTCCTCCGATTGCAAAAGGGCGCGGACAGCCCAGAGCCGTCCGCACCCTCTGTTACATCGTTACATGTGAGCTCCATCGGTGTCCAGCACGTCGTGCAGAACATCCACATGATCCAGCACCGCACCGGCACCCTTGGCCACGCAATCCAGCGGGTCCTCCGCAACATGGACATCAATGCCGGTCTCGCTCTGGATCAGCTGATCCAGGCCCCGCAACAGGGCACCGCCGCCGGTCAGGGTGATGCCGTGGTCGATGATATCGGCGCTCAGCTCAGGCGGGGTGCGCTCCAGGGTCTCCTTGATGGCACTGGTGATCTTGACCAGGCACTCCAGCAGAGCCTCGCGCACATCCTCAGAGTGGACGACAATGTTCTTGGGCAGGCCGTCCACCAGGTTGCGGCCCTTGATCTCCATGGTCATCTCGGGATCCATGGGGTAGGCCGAGCCGATCTCGATCTTGATCTGCTCGGCGGTACGCTCACCGATGAGCAGGTTATACTTGCGCTTGATGAAAGCGATGATGGCCTGATCGAACATATCACCGGCCATCCGGACGCTGCGGGAGGCCACGATGCCGCCCAGAGAGATGACAGCGATCTCAGCGGTGCCGCCGCCGATGTCCACGATCATGCTGCCGGTGGGCTCGCTGATGGGCAGGCCCGCGCCGATGGCAGCAGCCATGGGCTCCTCGATGACGGAGACCTGACGGGCACCGGCCTTGAGGGTCGCCTCACGCACAGCGCGGCGCTCCACCTCGGTCACGCCCGAGGGGATGCAGATGACCACGCGGGGGCGGGAGAACATGCTGTTGCCGCAGGCCTTTTTCAGGAAGTTCTCCAGCATATTTGCCGTGATATCGAAATCGGCGATGACACCATCCTTCAGGGGGCGGACTGCCACGATGCTGCCGGGGGTACGGCCGATAACAGCCTTTGCCTCAGCACCCACGCAGCGCACCTCATCGGTCTTGGTATCCACAGCCACCACCGAGGGTTCCCGCATGATGATGCCCTTGCCCTTCATGTAAACCAGGGTATTGGCAGTACCCAGATCAACGCCAACGTCCTTTGACAAAAAACTCATAATGAAGCTCTCCTTCGTATTTCCGGTCTATTCCAAAACGCACAGCAGTCCAAACTCCACAGGGTTTGACCGCCTATCGCAGAATAACACGTTTCTATTATAGCCGCAAGTCAACGTTTTCTCAAGCGTTTTGTCAAGTTTTTCCGTATTTTTCATTTTTCTGCGCGTTCCGCCACACAAACTGTCAGAACTGTTCAAGCAGGCGGACCGTCCGGCTGACGGGCAGGCCCATAATGGTGTAATAATCCCCCTCAATGGCATCCAGCCAGACCGCCGCGCGGCCCTGGATGGCGTAGGCACCAGCCTTATCGTAGGGCTCCTCTGTGGCGGCGTACCGCTCGATCTCCTCCTCGCTCAGCGGGAAAAAGGTGACCTTGCAGGTATCCACAAAGCTCTCGGTGCGGGTGCCATCGGAAACGCAGACACCGGTGTGCACATAGTGGGTCGCACCGGACAGCGCACGGAGCATCCTTCTGGCATCGTCCGGGCTGTGGGGTTTGCCGAACACCTCGCCGTTCACATCCACCACGGTATCGCAACCCAGCACCACGGCACCGGGGTGTTCCTTGGCCACAGCAAGGCACTTGCCCCGGGCAAGCCGCTCCACCAGCCGGGCGGGGGTATCCGCCGTCACGGCATCCTCGTCAAAATCGCTGACGCAGACGGTAAAATCCGTCGTGTACAGGCTCAACAGCTCTTTCCGGCGGGGGCTCTGGGAAGCCAGGATCAGATTTTTCATACGCTTCACTTCCCCGTTGAGCCAAAGCCGCCCGCGCCGCGCTGGGTATCCCCCAATTCGGCCGCCTGAGCAAAGGCAGCGGTATACACCGGTGCAATGCAGAGCTGTGCCACACGCTCACCGCTGGATGGTATAGGCCTCGGTGCCCAGATTGATCATGGGCACCTTCAGTTCCCCGCGATAGTCGCTGTCCACCACACCCACGCCGTTTGCCATGCACAGGCCGTGCTTGATGGAAAGGCCGCTGCGGGCATAGACCCAGCGCCACAGCGTGGGGGCCGGGCAACTCGATGGCAAGGCCGGTGGGCACCAGTGCCCGCTGCATGGGGGCCAGCGTCAGGGCTCATCCAGCACGGCGCACAGGTCGGCCGCCGCTGCCCCCGGTGTTGCATAGGCGGGCACCTTGGCCCGGGGGTCCAATACTTTATAGTTTACGGTGATTGGTTCCATAGTATACCTCTTGTTAAAGTTATATTCGGGCGTGTTCCGGGAGCTTTCTCCTCGGACACGAAACGGGCCATTCCATCGCCCGCCCTACTGCCTGCGGCAGCAGGTCCCACCCCAGCGGACGGTCCTCGGAGAAACTCTCGCTCCCGCCCGGGGAAACTGCATCTTCAGTTGGTTCCTTTGAAATAAAGTCCTCTTGTAAACTCTCCCTCAAAGGGTGCGTGGACACGGATGCTGTCCAGAATGGCGGCTGCTTCTTCCCGGGATTCCAGTGTGAAGTAGGCCACACCGTAGTCCACAGTCAGAGCACCGGGCTTATCTCCCATATAAATAGGTACAGGGTTATAGATCGTCCGCACCCCCATGCCGCAGCGCACCGGGAACTTTTTGGCCTTGCGGTCGGTCAGTTCCCCTGCTTTATTGCAGTGGGCGCAGTCATGGATGTTCTGCAGCGGGCAGGCACGGGTGACCATCAGCGGCATGTGGCCATAGACCAGCACACCGGTGGGCACAGGCTTGCCGTTATGGGTGGGGGCAATGGTGCTGATATCGCTGTCCTTGACTTCGGGCAGGATGAGCACACTGTTCAGGCCATGGTCGGCGTAGAACTGTGCTGCCATCTGGTTGGTGACATTCAGGCCAAAGCCGCCGGTCATCGGCAGCCCACGGCAGAGCCGCAGGTGGGCGATGTTGCTTACCTCATAGCCCGCAAAACCCGCATCCTGGGTGGCGGCAATGCGGCGGGCGGTGTCCTCCTCCAGCGCGCCGAACATCACGCGCGGAAGCTCCAGAAGGGTCTTTCCCCGCCACTCCCGGGGCACCCGGTCGGCCTGAGCAATGGGCAGGATAAGATATTCCACCCGCTCAGGGCCTGCTCCGGCACCTGATCCCACGTTTCAAAGCGGGCACGCAGGGTGCGGCGGGGCGGCAGGGTGCGCAGGGGCAGAGCGTCCGGCTCCGCCTCGTATACAGGCCAGGGGCGCAGGACCTCCCGCTTTTTCAGCAGGGCCTCCAGCGCATCCCGGCGCAGCTCGTTCACGGCACTGCCTGGCACGAACCAGGGGCCGCCGTCCATCTCCACATCGATCTTTTCCACCGCAAAGGGGGTGCCGCCCGTCTTGGAAAGACTGCGCTGCAGGCTCTCGGTGGGGTCGGTGCGGGCAGCTGCGGTTCCGCATCGCCGTAGGCAAAGGCCTTGTTGCCGTCCGCGTCGGTCACGGTCAGCTTCTCGCCGCCCTCTTCAATTTCCAGCCTGAACTGCACCGGCACCCGGCTGCGCTCGCGGCGGTAAAGCTCACGCAGGCAGGCAGGGTCTTTTTGGTCAGCTCTGCATCGGCTTCACTGCGCACGCCGAACATGGTGCCGTCGATTTTTCCATCCAGGTAGCCGGAGGTGAAGCCGGAGCGGCTGAACGCATTTTTCAGCAGGTCACGGTCGTAGGCGCGGCCCTCGCGGCCTGCCAGACAGGCGCTGACCGCCGCCGCCACATACTCCGGCGTGCGCAGACGGCCCTCGATCTTAGCCGATGCCACGCGACGGCCTGCATCCGATCCAGCTTGTCGATAACAGAGTTGTCCTTCAGGGAAAGGTGGTGCAGACGGCCCGGCTTGCCCTCGGGCAGCGGGTTTGCCTCAAAGGGCAGGCGGCAGGGCCCGGCGCAGGAGCCCCGGTTGCCGCTGCGGCCGCCCAGGAAGGCCGACATATAGCATTGGCCGCTGACGCACATGCAGAGCGCGCCATGGACAAAGCACTCCGTCTCGATGCCGCAGTGCTTTGTGATGTGCTCTACCTCGGGCAGGCTCAGCTCACGGGCCAGCACCACCCGGGTAAAGCCCAGCTCCTTCAGCTCCAGTGCGCCTGCAGGGTGTGGACGCTCATCTGGGTGGAGCCGTGGCGGGGCAGGTCGGGGGCGATCCGCCCGATGAGCTGCGCCACCGCCAGATCCTGACAGATGACCGCATCCGCGCCGCTCTCGGCCACAGCCTTCACGGCAGCGGCCAGCGCGGCCAGCTCCCCGCCGTAAACGGTGGTGTTCAGTGCCACGTGCACCTTGACCCCCCGCGCGTGCAGAACCGGACCGCCTCCTTCAGGCTGTCCGCATCAAAATTTCCGGCTCCTGTGCGGGCATTGAAGCCCGAAAAGCCCCAGATATACCGCGTCCGCACCGCTGAACACCGCAGCGCGGAGCATCTCTTCACTGCCCACCGGGGCAAGGATCTCGATCTTTGGCATAATACTCCCTTTGTTCCGGCGCGCTCACCGCGCCCCCATTCACGCTTCCGTCTTTGCTTCCCGGTCGGCCTTCTGCTTGGCCTGCAGGCGTGCCAGCTGCTCCCGCAGGCATCGTTTTCACGCCGCAGTGTTTCATTTTCTGTTTTCACCTTATCCTCAGCCAGCTTTGCCCTGGCGGCATCGGCAATATAATCCTGGATCTGGCTGCGCATATTCTCGGCGCTGCCGGTGCTCTTTTTGTATTCATCCAGATAATCCATGGCGCAGAACACCGCCGCCTTGGTCACCGAAAGGTTTTCGTTGGTGTCCAGCAGTTTGGTGATATCCTCATCCAGCCGTTTGGCCAGAGAGGCGATATACTTTTCGGAATCCGTCGTTGCGATCGCATAGGCGCGCCCGCAATGGTCACTCTCACTTTATTAACCATCGTATCCTCACTAATAATTACTCTGAGCGGAGTTTGTGGCCGAGTTTCCTGCCCCGGCGCACGCTTTTACCCCCGCCGGGACAGCCGTTCACTTCTTATTATAATATAAATGCGTTCCAAGAGAAAGTGTTATTTTTGAATTTTTTGCATATTTACCAGAAAGATTGTGACAAAAATGTCAGTTACGGCAAAAATCGGCGTTTTTCCTTGCTTTTACGAATAGAACTGATTATAATGTTCTTGTTGTGGTAACAGGGAGAGGGAAAGAGGAGAAATTCTCTGTTACGATATTTCAAAACAGCACAAGTGTGTGTGCGGATAGGAGTTCCTTATGACTACAAAAGAATTTGCAAAAATTCTTCAGGACAAGCTGACCAGCGAGTACGGCGTGGATCTGAGCGTTGCTTCCAAGCAGCAGATCTACCGCTCTCTTGCCCTGATCTGCCGTCAGATGATGAGTGAGAACCACAAGAAGTTCCAGTCCAAGGCCATTGGCACCGGCACCAAGCAGGTATACTACCTCTGCATGGAGTTCCTGATGGGCCGCAGCCTGAAGATGAGTCTGTTCAACCTGGGTCTGGAAGATGTTGCCCAGAAGGTGCTGGCTGATGCCGACATCAACATCGAGGCATCTTTGAGGAAGAGCCGATGCAGGCCTGGGCAACGGCGGTCTGGGCCGTCTGGCTGCCTGCTATCTGGACGGCATGGCCACCACCGGCATCTGCGGCACCGGCTACTCCATCCTGTACGAGTACGGCATTTTCAAGCAGAAGATCGTGGACGGCTGGCAGCAGGAGCGCGCTGACAACTGGCTGCCCGGTGGTCAGGTCTGGCTGAAGAGCCACCCCGATCAGGCCATCGAGGTCCGCTTTGACGGCGAGATCCGCGAGAACTGGGATCACGGCTTCCACTATATCCAGCACACCAACTACAACAGCGTTATGGCTGTGCCCTCCGACATGTATGTGCAGGGCTACGACGGCAAGGGCGTTGCCAAGCTGCGCCTGTGGCAGGCTAAGGCTCCTGACTTTGATATGTCCAGCTTCTCTCTGGGCAACTACAACACTGCCATGAGCAAGAACGCCAGCGCCGAGCTGATCTCCAAGGTGCTGTACCCCAACGACAACCACATTGAGGGCAAGATCCTGCGCCTGCGCCAGCAGTACTTCCTCTCTGCCGCATCCATCGGCGATATCGTACAGAACCACCTGTCCACCTACGGCACGCTGGAGAATCTGGCCGACAAGGTCGCCATCCAGCTGAACGACACCCATCCCACGCTGGCCATCCCCGAGATGATGCGCATCCTGCTGGACGAGTGCGGCTTTGACTGGGATAAGGCCTTTGAGATCTGCCAGAAGGTCTTTGCCTACACCAACCACACCGTTATGGCCGAGGCTCTGGAGAAGTGGAATGTGGACATCTTCAAGATGACCCTGCCCCGCATCTACCAGATCGTGGTCGAGATGAACCGCCGTGCCCGTGAGGAGCTGGAGAAGGCATTCCCCGGCGACGAGGGCAAGATCAACTACATGGCTCTGATCGGCGACAACCAGGTCCGCATGGCAAACATCTGCGCCTACACCGCCAACAGCATCAACGGCGTGTCCAAGCTGCACAGTGAGATCATCAAGGAAAGCGTGTTCCACGATTACTACCTGTTCAAGCCTCAGGCCTTCAAGAACGTGACCAACGGCATCGCTTACCGCCGCTGGCTGCTGGCCTCCAACCCTGAGCTGTGCAAACTGCTGGACGAGACCATCGGCGAGGAGTACAAGCACGATGCTTCCACCCTCTCCAAGCTGAACAAGTATGCGGACGATAAGACCGTGCTGAAGCGCATCAACGAGATCAAGCTGGACAATAAGAAGAACTTTGCCGCCTATCTGGAGAAGAGCACCGGCCAGGTCATCGACCCCAACTCCATCTTCGACTGCCAGGTCAAGCGGATGCACGAGTACAAGCGTCAGCACCTGAACGCCCTGAACATCGCCGCTCAGTACCTGTACCTGAAGGAGAACCCCAACGCCGACTTCATCCCCAAGACCTATATCTTCGGCGCAAAGGCTGCCCCCGGCTACTACATGGCCAAGCAGATGATCCGGATGATCTGCAAGCTGGGCGACCTGATCAACAATGACCCCGCCGTGCGCGACAAGCTGCGCGTGGTCTATCTGGAAGAGTACTGCGTCTCCCTGAGCGAGCACCTGATGCCCGCCGCCGAGGTCTCTGAGCAGATCTCCCTGGCAGGCACCGAGCTTCCGGTACCGGCAACATGAAGTTCATGCTGAACGGTGCTGTCACGCTGGGCACGCTGGACGGCGCAAACGTTGAGATCGCCGATGCCGCCGGCAAGGAGAACGAGCTGATCTTCGGTATGCTGACCCCCGAGGTCAACAACCTCAAGCAGGTGGGCTACCACCAGCGCCTTCATCATGGGCGATGACGTGGCAAATGCCGCTCTGAACTTCCTGGAGCGCGGCTGGAACGGCGAAGACTTCCACGAGGTCACCGAGAACCTGCGCACCAGCGATCCTTATATGGTCATGGCCGACTTCAAGGATTACCGCCGTGCTCAGGCCGACCTGCAGCGCCTGTATGCTGACCGCGAGAAGTGGGCACAGATGAGCCTGAAGAACACCGCCAACAGCGGCATCTTCAGCGCAGACCGCTCTGTGCTGGATTACGCCCGCGATATCTGGCACGCTTCTGCTGTGAAGTAATTGATTAAACCTCTCCGTCATCTTCGCTTCGCCGTGACTGAGAGGTTATGCAAAGGCAAAGCTTCCCCCTGAGCAATGTCGCTTTATCAAGCGCAATAGCAAAAGTCCCGGATCGTTCAACGACACCGGGGCTTTTTTTGAGAAAGGAACGACCCCACTTGTCTTGTCTGTTCAACAGTTTTGCCCCCTATTTCAAGCAGCCCTTTGGTGCGGTGCGCGCCGGGCAGACTGTCCGGCTGTCGCTCTGCATCCCCGAGGAGCTGGGCTATGTAGACCCGCACCTTGTCCTGAAAAAAGAGGGCAAGTTCGATGTTCCCGTCTACTACCGGATGAACTTCGATGGCCAGACCCCCAGGCAGAACCACTTTTCTGTGGAAGTGCCTCTGAATGACCCGGGCCTCTACTTCTACTACTTCGACCTCTACACCGACTTCCGCCGCATCGTGCGCGGCCCCGACAACTGCGGCGTGATCAGCTGGCAGGATGGCGAAAGCTGGCAGATCACGGTCTATGAGCAGGACTTTGAGACCCCCGAAAGCATCAAGGGCAAGGTGTTCTATCAGATCTTCCCGGACCGCTTCTGCGAAGGGTGGAGAACAAGCCCATGCCCTTTGCCGACCGCATCTATCAGGCCGACAAGCACGCCGAGCCCTTCTGGCAGCCCAACGAGGTGGGCGGCCACCTGAATGAGGATTATTTTGGCGGCGACCTCAAGGGCATCCAGCAAAAGCTCCCCTACCTGCACGAGATGGGGGTGGATTTCATCTACCTCAACCCCATCTTTGAGGCCCACTCCAACCACCGCTACAACACCGCTGACTACCTGAATGTGGACCCCCTGCTGGCACCAACGAGGATTTTGAGGCACTGTGCACCGCCGCCAGAAAATACGGCATCGGCATCGTGCTGGATGGCGTGTTCAGCCACACCGGCTCCGACAGCCGCTATTTCAACCGCGAGGGCCGCTATGGCGAGAGCGGCGCGTACCGGGACCCCAACTCCCCTTACCGCTGCTGGTACGATTTCGGCCCCCAGTACAAGGGCGGCTACCGCAGCTGGTGGGGCTTTGAGACCCTGCCCGAGGTCAACGAGGAGACCCCCTCCTATGTGGAGTTCATCACCGGCCCGGGGCGGTGTCATCGACACTTGGCTGCGGCGCGGCGCGGCAGGCTTCCGGCTGGATGTAGCCGATGAGCTGCCCGACGAATTCATTGAGAAGGTGCGCGCCGCCGTCAAGCGGGTCAGCCCCGAAAAGTTCCTGCTGGGCGAGGTGTGGGAGGATGCCACCACCAAGTTCGGCTTCAATAAGCGCCGCACCTACCTGCTGGGCAAGGGTCTGGACAGCGTGATGAACTACCCCTTCAAGAACGCCGTGCTGGATTTCGTCAAGGGCAAGCCCGCCGAGCAGGCCATGACAGAGATCCTGACCATCTGCGAGCACTACCCTGCCCCGGCCATGGATACCGCCCTGAACTTCCTCTCCACCCACGACACCGAGCGAGCCCTGACCGTGATCGCTGACGAGCCCGCCAATGGCCGGGGCCGCGAGTGGCAGAGCGGCCGCTGTGTGACCGGCGATGCCTACGAGGAAGGCCTGCTCCGCCTGCGGATGGCCTACGCCATCATCTACACCCTGCCGGGTGTGCCCTGCCTGTACTACGGCGACGAGATCGCCATGCAGGGCTACCGGGACCCCTTCAACCGGGCTTTCTTCCGGTGGGATGCCCACGAACAGCGCCTGCGCCCCGTGCTGGCACAGCTGGCACAGCTCCGCCACACCTGCGAGGCCTTCCGCACCGGCCAGCTGCGGGTCCTGCGTGCCGAGGACGGCATCCTGCACTACCAGCGGGTGGGCAAGGTGGAAACTGCGGAGATCATCGTCAACCGCACCGAACATATCATCGTGGAGACCCTTGCCAGCGGCAAGAGCACCGAGGTGAACCCCATGGGCTTTACCATCGTGGTGGAAGAGGTGGGGCATAACCCGAACCACAGCTACTATGATTATGTATGACCGCATTTTGTTTTCTGCGCAACAATTCAGCAAAAATCTCTTGACCTTCCCCCAACCGGATGCTCTATAATAGGATCATAAGGAGGGATGTTCGATGTCCATTGACCCCATTTTCTGGCTTCTTGCCGCCGTCGGGTTCCTGGCGTTGGAGGGTATGACCTTCAGCATGGTATCCGTCTGGTTTGCGGCAGGCAGCGCGGCAGCCTGCTCTGCTGCCTGTTCACCCACTCGTTCCGGGTGCAGGCGGTGGTGTTCATTGCGGTCAGCGCGGTCTGCCTGCTGGCATTCAAGCCGCTGGCCAAACGGCTGCACAAGCAGCCCACCCCCACCAACGGTGACCGCGCCCTTGGCCGGGAAGCCCGGGTGCTGACCCCTGTTTCCGCCCAGCAGACGGGCCGGGTGCGGCTGGACGGCGTGGACTGGAGCGCCCGCTGTGCCACCCCCGGCGATACCCTGACCCCCGGGCAGGCCTGCCGGGTCACCGAGATCCACAGCACCCTGCTCATCGTGGAACCCATTCTGACCGAATCCATCAACCACTGAAAAAAGGAGCGTCTCTATGCCTATCATGCTATTCGTGATCCTCGCGCTCATCTTTGTCATCCTGCTCATCGTCGTCACCAACATCGTCATCGTGCCTCAGTCCATGGTGTACGTTGTGGAGCGTCTGGGCAGCTACTCCGACACCTGGTCGGCCGGCCTGCATGTCAAGATTCCGTTCATTGAGCGGATTGCCAAAAAGGTCAGCCTGAAGGAGCAGGTCGCGGACTTTCCTCCCCAGCCTGTGATCACCCGCGATAACGTTACCATGCAGATCGACACCGTGGTGTTCTTCCAGGTCATGGATGCCAAGCTCTACACCTACGGTGTCAACCAGCCCATCGCAGCCATCGAGAGCCTTTCCGCCACCACCCTGCGCAACATCATCGGTGAGATGGAGCTGGATCACACCCTGACCAGCCGCGATGTCATCAACGGCAAGATCACGGCCATCCTCGATGAAGCCACCGACAAGTGGGGCATCAAGGTCAACCGCGTGGAGGTCAAGAACATCATCCCGCCGCGCGAGATCCAGGAAGCCATGGAGAAGCAGATGAAGGCAGAGCGCGAAAAGCGCGCCGTCATCCTGAAGGCCGACGGTGAGAAGCAGGCTGCCATCACCGCCGCCGAGGGCGAAAAGGAAGCCGCCATCCTCCGTGCCGATGCCGTCAAGCAGCAGCGCATTCTCGAGGCTGAGGGCGAGGCACAGGCCATTCTCGCCGTGCAGAAGGCCAACGCCGACGCCATCCGCCTGCTGAACGAGGCCATGCCCAACGACAAGGTGCTGGCTCTGCGCAGCCTGGAAGCACTGGCCAAGGTCGCCAACGGCAAGGCCACCAAGATCATCATCCCGTCGGAGCTGCAAAATCTGGGCGGCGTTGTGCCCAGCATCAAGGAGCTTCTGACCGACCCGAAAGAGGACTGATCCATGATCTACGATACCCTGAACAATCTCCCCAACTATCTGGGCCTGTGCAGCAGTCTGGACAGCGTCATCGAGTTCATCATGGCGCGGGATATCAACAACCTGCCCGCCGGGCGCACCCGCATCGATGGTGACAAGGCTGTGGTCACGGTGAGCACCGTGACCCCGCAGGCCAGCGACAAGGCCCCCTTTGTCCGGCACGACAACCACCTGACCCTTGAGACCGACCTCGAGGGCAGCGAGCTGTTTGAAGTGTCCCTGGGCGAATTCAGCCCCACCCGGCCCGCTGACGAAGCCGCTGATACCACCGTGGGCAGCGCTGGCACCAGCATAGCCGGAATGCTCTGCGAGGGCCGCTTTGCCCTCTATCTGGCTGGGGAGCCGTACAAATCCGGCTTGAAGGCCCAGGCTGCGGCAAGCTGAAAAAAGCCGTGTTCACCATGGAGCTGGACCCGGACGAAGAAGACGAGACCGAAGCCGAATAATTCCTGAAAGCACGAACTCCACGCAGCGTAGGTTGCGTGGAGTTTTTTGCTGGGTTATACTTTGTAACAACAACCCCACCGCAATGACTGGGGGTTACTTCAGGAGGACAACACATGAACACATACGTCACAGGCAGCACCATCCGGCAGCTGCGGGAAGCCAAGGGCCTGACCCAGGCAGAGCTTGCCGGAATGCTCTCTGTCAGCGCCAAGACCATTTCCAAGTGGGAGACCGCCAAGGGTCTGCCTGATATCTCCCTGCTGGAGCCTCTGGCTGCAGCTCTGGGAGTCAGTGTGCTGGAGCTGATGCAGGGAGAGCCCATCATCAACCGGAACCGGGCAGCCAACCTGCTGCGGAGCAAGCTCTACGTCTGCCCTTTCTGCGGCAATGTGCTCCACGCCACCGGGCAGGCCGTGGTGAGCTGTTGCGGCATCGCCCTGCCTGCGCTGGACATCGCCGAAGCCGAGGATGCCGACGAGCATCATCAGTTGACTGTGGAGCGGGTGGAGGACGAGCTCTTCGTCACCCTGCACCACCCCATGGAGAAAAACCATTACATCTCGTTTCTGGCCTACCTCACCGGCGATAAGCTGCAGCTGGTCAAGCTCTACCCCGAGGGAGATGCCTCTGCCCGCTTCTCCCTGCGGGGCGCAGGTGTGCTTTACTTCTACTGCAACTGCCACGGCTGATGAAGGCTCCGGATTTCCGCACCGCCACCCGGCGCACCTCACCCCAGAAGATCCACCTGCGGGAGCCGGATGAGGGCGACCGGGAACAGGTAATGGCCTACCGGGAAGAATTTTTGACCATCGGCTCCCGGATGGACGGCACCTCGGCACTGGACAAATACGATGATTTCGATGCCTGGCTGGCTGACCTGCACAGACTGAAGGATCCGGCCACCACCCCCGCCGCTCTCGTGCCCGCCACGGAGTATCTGGCTCTGGACGAGCATGAGCATCTGGTGGGCATGACCAACCTGCGCCACCGGCTCAACGATTACCTGCTGACCTACGGCGGGCACATCGGGTACAGCGTCCGCCCCTCGGAGCGGCAGAACGCTACGCCACCCAGATGCTTCGCCTGACGCTGGAAAAGGCAAAAGAACGAGGCATCGAAAAGGTACGCATCTGCTGCGACCACTACAATGTCGCCTCAGCAAAGACCATCCGCGCCAACGGCGGCGTGCTGGAGGATGAGCAGTTCGATTCCTCCGATGGAACGCTGACACAGCGGTATTGGATACAGAATAAGTAAAAAGAGGCTGTTGCCAAACTCCTTCCGTCATCGCTCACGCGATGCCACCTCCCTCAATGAGGGAGGCTTTCACAGATTGCCATTACGTCAAGGCTCCCTCCAAGAGG
>ENA-OQCN01001154-OQCN01001154.1-human-gut-metagenome-genome-assembly--contig:-NODE-1154-length-13425-cov-3.341179_pt1 | contig 13425 bp, 24 predicted proteins | sample MGYA00242497_ERZ504576 | MGnify/ENA primary metagenome ERZ504576 (study PRJEB26092, sample SAMD00036296) | human gut metagenome | host: Homo sapiens | study: EMG produced TPA metagenomics assembly of...
CCTGAAAGCCATGCTCTCTGGCGTAGGCGCTGGCAGCGGCTTTCCGTTCCTCGCTGTAAGGCGGGATGAGCCGGATCGACAGCCGGGACTTGTCCAGCACATAGGTCACGCTGCCTCCGGCGTGCTGCGCTCCAACCGGCACAGCAGCGGATACTTCCGGCTGAAATCGGCCAGCCTGCGCTTCAAGCTGGCGTTGAAGGTGTAGATGCTGGCAAGGTTCTCCGCCTCGTTCCAGTTGATGATGGTTTCTTTCTCATACTTAGACAGCTTCGTCATACAAATCCTCCTCATAATCAGTGTAAGATTTCAGCACACGCAGGCTGCGCTTGAGACGGCGGTACTCGTCCATCTCCATACGCAGATGGTGGTAAAAAGCCTCATACCAGCTTTCGTCCACCTCCGTCTCCATCTTCCGGGCCAGCCCCAGCATCCGGCGTTTGGCTCCGGGTCAACCGTCAGAGCCGTCAGCCATTTCAGCCGTGTCATCGTGTTGTGGTGGCTGGGACAGGCGAAAGCATAGAGAATCTTCTTTTCTTTCATGCTCAGTTTCATAATGATATTCCTCCAGTTCTTTGCTGCGGAGCCATGCGCCCCGCATGATAAACTTGTTTCTGTCCGCCGGTCTGCCTGCAAGCCGCTCCTGCCCGGAATTTCTCCCGGCGTATCGGCCTCTTTGGTGCGCTCGATTTCTGTCCTGGCGTCACTTCCCCGGAGGTCATCCCCCTTGCAGTCGGTCATTCGATTTTCAAGGTTCAGTGCCTGTCTGCAAGAACCATTCTATCGAAAAAAGGGGGCTGCTCCCGTATATCCAAGACGTTGGAAAAACGCTCGAAATCCGCATATTTCCACGCTTATGGAATCGTGCTATAATAGGTGTAATCACTGAAAAAACGATAACGAGAGAGGGGGCATTGGATGTACACAAAGCTGTCAATCCCGGAGCGCTCAAGACTTGCGGGTGGTGGACAAACACCTGACGCTGGAACAGTTGGCGGAGCAGACCGGCCTGTCCAGATCGGCGCTGGGAAAATATGAAAGCGATGACTATAAGGACATCAGCCCGTTTGCGATTGCGACACTGGCGGATTTTTACGGCGTGTCCGCCGACTATCTGATGGGGCTGACCGATAACAAGGAGGTTCCCAACGCCGATGTGCAGTCGCTCCATTTGAACGATGAGATGATTGAACTTCTGCGGAGTGGTAAGATTAACAACCGGCTTCTTTGCGAACTGGCTACACACCCAAACTTCCGGCGGCTGATGGTGGATATGGAAATCTGTATCGATCGGATCGCCAATATGCGGGTGGAGCAGATGAATCTGGTGATGGAGGCCACCCGGCAGACCGTCCTCAGCAAATATGCGCCTGGAGAAGATGACCTCTATGTGCGGACGCTGGAACTGGGCAGGTGCAGGAAAGCGACTTTTACAGCCACGTCATGCACGATGACCTGGATAGCATCGTCCAGGATATACGGGAAGCTCACCTGAAGGACAAGACCACCGCCGACCCACAGCCCACGCTGGATGACGTCAAGGAAAAGTTTGAGCAGCACTTGAACAGGCAGCCAGGAGGAAATGGTAATCCATGAATTTTGTGACCGGATGCAGATACCATTTGAGAAGATTTCCTCGGAGGACTTTTCGGCGTTCCTGCGGATACTGAGCCTGTCTAAGCTGCTCAAAAATCCCAACAACATGAGAGGAAAGGTCAAGCCGCAGCCGTACTATGCACCCAAACGCAAGAAACGCAGATAGTGAAAAAGCCGTCCAACTTATACCATTGGACGGCTTTCGACCCATTTGCGGGCAGAATAAAATATGCTGTTGTACATCCGTTAGCTGACCGTTTTCATAAGCTTTTTCATAAACTTCCAGAGCCGGATACCATCTTTGAGGCCCAGCCGGTAAAAGAAGCATTCGCTTTCTGCGCCAGAATCGAAGATGGAATCGCAGTAGTGCCTTACAGCGTCCTTCTGTTCCTCAGACAATGCGCTGATCGCTTTTTCATACTCGGTTTCCAAGCGAAGATAGTCCTCTTTTTTCTCCTTGCCGGTTTCTGCCTCCCGCCACTTTGCAAACTGGCTCTGCATCCGCTCCTGAATCATCAAATCAACCAGTTTTTCAATATCTGTACCCATAAGCGGCCCTCCTTATGCTGGACGGATATAATTCCGGTATGTTTCCATGACGGAATCCGACACACCGCTTTTATATATTTTGCGGACGTCGGAGATTTCCTCTTGCTTCAGCAGTTTCAGCCATTTCAGCAGTTCAGCCCTGCCGTTGACAAAGTTGCAGTAGCGCCCATCGGCGTATTCGATACGGTATCTCATAGACAGGCACCTCCTTAAACATAAATCATCTCAGACCGGATGATTTCCTCTGCCCGACTACGGATGCTGTTCATGGCTCCGACCCAGGCAAGCTGGTCACGGGCTTTCAGTTCCTCGGTGACGCCCTCCGCCGCCTGCATCTGCGAGATAATACACGCCAGCCGGTCATCGGCCTGCTCGTTCAGATCGGCAAGATACGTCCAGAGTTTTCCCGACAGAAGCAGTTCATTGTACTGGCCGGACGTGTTCTTGCAGAAACACCTTGTGCATCCGCCCCCACCGCCCGATGGGGCGGCTTTCCTCCGGCAGCTTCAGATCGGGGATGTAGTAGTCTCCCACCAGCGTATAGCTGATCCCGTTGTGATGGATTTTCTTTGGTAAATGCTCCATGTTCGACCTCCTGTATTCAGTTTTTTCAGAATCCAGTTGATCGTGTCCCTGTTCATGATAAATTCAAGGCAACTGAACTCTTCACGAACAAGTATGGCATATCGCGCCCGGACTGCTGGTGGTTGATGCTGTAACTGCCGCTGCGGCCTTTGCTCTGATTGTAGCTGGTGGTGGAGATAGTCTCCTTGCCCAGCAGTTCCGAAACATACTTGTGGGTTTCTTTCTCGGTGCCGCCGAGATAGAGAAACTCGTCACATAAGCCCACCAGCGACTCCCAATCATCCTTGTACATGGCTTTGAGCTGCGCCATGTTCTGCACGATGATGGAGCAGAAAATTGCGCGGGAACGCATAGTGGCCAGCGCCGACAAAAAGGTGTCTTTTGGCAAGGAAATATTGGCGTACTCGTCCATAAGGCAATGCACAGGCACAGGCAGGCGTCCTTTGTGTACGCGGTCCGCTTGACGGTACAGCGTCTGGATTAGCTGGGTATAAATCATACCGACCAGATAGTTGAGGGATTTGTCCGAATCCGGGATGCAGCAGAACAGCGCAATTTTGCGCTCGCCCAATTCCTGCAAATGCAGTTCGTCCGTCATCGTCAGTTTGGCGATGGACGGCAAATTGAACGCGGCAAGGCGCACACCTACACTTACCAAAATCGATTTCGCCGTTTTGCCCGCCGCTTGTTTGAAAATGCGGTACTGCTTACAAGCGATGCTGTCGGGTTCACGCATTTCCAAGCGCTCGAACAAGATGTCCAGCGGGGATTGGTAGTTGTCATCGTCCTCGTGGACTTCTGCGGCGGCGATCATTTCCATGACCATCGAGAAGTTTTGTTCTTCGGGCGGGGCCTCGTGCAGCAGGTACAACATAAGGGCTTGCAGCAGGGCGGTTTCGGATTTTTCCCAGAATGGGTCGCTGCTTTTTGAATGTGATGGCGTGGTATTTTGAATCAGATTTTCTATTAAGGTCAAGACTTCACGGTCATCATGCACATACACAAACGGGTTGTAACAGAACGATGCGGCAGGGTTTATGAGGTCAAAAACGATGACCTCATACCCCTTTTGCTTCAACAAATTCCCGGTCTTACGCAAAATTTCAGCCTTGGGATCTGTAATTACCATAGAGCAGGCACATTCCAGTACATTCGGCACACCATAGGTGCGCGTTTTGCCTGCGCCGGAGCCGCCGACGATGAGGATGTTGGTGTTGTGCTTATGCTTATAGCCGTCGATTCCAATGTAAAAATGCTGCGTCAGCAGCAGATTCGGTCCTCGCTTGTCCATGTAGAACTTGTTCAAGCGGAACACATCGCCCCAAGCCGCCGAGCCATGCTCCGCACCGGGGCGGGTGTTCTTCTGGTTGGTAACTGCCACGATAACAACCACCGCATAAACCGCCGTGAACACAAGCAAAAAGTGCGGGCTGTCTCTGCTCCATGCCAACGCAAACGCTCTGCCAGTGCGCTGTTCAGCGCATCCAGCAGAGCCGTTATTTTCATACCCGGCTGCCAGCGGCAAGCCACCGCCAGCGCCGCCCACCACACAAGTGGCAGGGGCAGCAGCCAGACCCACCAAGCTTCTTCCTTCCCGGCGTGGTAGGCTACCTTTCTTCGCCGCGATAGGGCGGACGTTTTGTACGCTCGGCATTCCATGCCTGACGTTTTCTCCACAACTTCGGCAAAACTACGGAAAAGTCCTGCGGCATACGTTCCGCCTTGATTTGCGGCAGATTTGCAAACAAATCGCTTTGCAGCGTTTTCCATGCAACCTTATCCGGCATATTTTGAGTATAGAATTCGTTGTAGCTGTACGCTAGCCCACTGGTATCTATGTAGTGCTTGACTTCCGTTCGCAGCATTTGTCGTTCCCATTCGGTTTCCGGCGCACGACACGGCGCAAGCTGCTCCTGCATGATTGCCTGATGTAAATCGGCAGACGATTTCAGCAGAGCCGGATACTTTCGGAATAACTTGGCGGCAATTCCTTCCTTTTCAAAATAGGTGTGCAGCTTCTGCCCTGCATAAGCATACCACGCCACATTCCCGCATCCCATCCACTCAGTATCTCGGAACGGAATGTTGAGTGCCGCGAGGTTATCGGGGCCAATCAGCGCCTGCCGATAAGCATCGTACCCCTGCATAATCAGCCAATTACGGAAATCGGTAAATCTGTCATCCGAACTGCCGTCATTGATGATGCAGCCGCCGCGACCATTTTGGGAAAGTTGGCTTTATTGCGATAACTTTGCCATGCGCAATCAAAGCCGAGCAGTTCATCCTGCGGCAATTTGATGAGTTCCGTGTAAAGGAACTGGTTCACGGACGCTTCATCCTGCATATCCGCTTGGGCGCGGACCCGGTCAATGATCGACCAGAATTTTTCCCATGTCATAGCCGGATTCACCAGATAAACAGCGGCGTGTGGGCGTGCAGCAGTCGGATCAGCGCGTCATCCACGGCATCGGTGTACCCGCCCTCTGCCAAGCGCTGGGTGCGCAGTTGGTTGAGAGCTGTTTTCGCCAGCCGATACTCTGCCGCCGACATCGTCAGCTTGCCGCCTGCGGGCAGATTGTTCACCCGAAGGATGAGCCGTCCGGTCACTTCGGTGCTGCCGCCGTGGGCGCGCTGGCCGTAGTAGACATCACCCAGCGCCCGGAGCAGGATGCTTTTGTTGGCGCGGTCAAGTTTAACTTTACGTTCTGTCATAGCTTTTGCACCTCCTGTTGCCTACAACATATCCCAAAGGCGCTGTCAAAGCTAGTCTGCACTTGAAAACAAACAGAAAACATTTACAGCACCTTTTCTTTGCGCGGATTTTTACCGGCAGCTTGGGCATATGGTCTTTGGGCGCCTCTGCCGGTTTCGCAGGTAGGCGGTAATATCTCGCAATTCCATGCGCACACTGGGGCGCTCACCCTTGGTGCGCGCTATATCGGCGCGCGGCGACGGCGAGTTTGCAAAAGATTTGCTGCTGTCGGAGAAAGGCTCGGACGGACTGGCGTTCTCCGAGCCCCGCGGAAAAACCATGTTGAACTGTTCCTCGTCTGCGCCGACCTCAAAATCTACCGCACCGTCCTCGGTCTGGACGCGCTCGGTTTCCGGAGCGGTTTCACCACGCTCCTGCTGCACAGTGTCGATAAGTTCTGCCGTGCCGGTGTCCACAATAGCCAGTTGCAGCTTATCGATGATGCGGTTGGCTTTGGAGGCATCATCCTGTAAAATGGCGATCTCAATGTGGTCGGGGTCCATCTTGTCACGGATGGGACAGAACAGCAGACCATGCGCTTGGCGGCGCGGGCAAAATCGTGCATACGGTCTTTGTCTACCGTGAAAAATTTCAGCGGTTTCTGTTCTTTCAAAAGGCGGATTAGGTGCGTTTTGCCGTGGGTCTTTTTGCTGTCGTGCAGCACCGCCTGTGCGAAAATAAAGAAGTTTTTCGCAGCGGTGCCGGAGATACGCAGAGCAAACTCTGCACCCTCCAGCGAGTAGCGGACGACCTGGTCTGCGGGTTCAGAGCCGTAATTCATCTGGCGTCACCATCCTTTTCCTTGGGTGCGGGCAAGCGGCTGAACGAGTCCACGCCGGGGATGAGGGCAAGACTGCGCCCGCAGTCCCAATTCATGTGGATTTGTCCGGCATCGTCGATGAAATCAACGGTTCCCATAGAGCCGGGAGGCACGGCCATCTCATCTTCCATACAGCTGAGTTGCAGCCGCGTACCGGGCGGGTACTTGCGGCGCAGGTGTTCGATGTAGTCTTTGTTGGGGTATTTCATAGGCATCCTTCCTTTCAAGATTTTAGTGTCAAATCAATGTTAGGGCAGCGGTCACGCTCGTGTTCCTGTTCGCGCTGTTGTTGTTCGGCGCGGTCACGGCGGGCTTCGGTGAGGTGTTGCTGCACTTCTAGGGAGTGTTCTGCGATTTTGCGGCAGAGCCGTTCCTCTTGGCGAAGCTGTTTTAGGGCGGTGTTGACCGATTCACGTTGCGATTGTACATCATCGGTTTTGGGCAGTTGCTTACGCTTTGTCAGCAACTGCCTAATTTCTGTTTGCAGGGTTTGTCGGTGAGTTTCCAGCTGTGTCAGCGTATCAATATTGTTTCTGGACAGGAACTCCATCTGTCGGATGCGCTGGTCTAACTTGTAAGCATCCTGCCGCACGGCATAGCTGGAGCGGCTCGGCTTGCGGGGCGGCGCGCCCAATTCGTACAGGTAACGATAATACAGCGCCCGCAGCCCGGTCAGCTTGCGATGGGGCTTCTTCCCGCTGTGCAGACGGCCATGTTGGATTGTTGGTGGATTTTCAACATAAGGGCGGTAGCTTCGTGGATACAGGATGCGCGTCTGGATTGCTTCTGGCGTATACCGCTTGCCCAGCGTTTTGAATCGAACAAAGCGCTCTTTTCCGGGCGGACGCAGGACGGGATACTTGCGCCCCATGCGCACCTCATACCCTTTGCGTTCCATTGCACTAAGAAACTGCCGCCATGTAAGGCTTTGCTGAATCGCTTCATCCACATCCTGCCGAATAGCCGTGCGCCATGTTGGCTGACCGTTTTTCTCCGCCAACCATTCGGCGTAGGGCTTTGCCACATGATTAGAGTTTTCGGTGTCGATGACGGACAGCTTATATTTCCGGCAAAGTTCATCTGATACCGCGCGGATTTCCGTCACATAGCTTTTGCCGTTGCTGTGGTATTTTTTGCCGTCTATCCGGCTGACCGAGTTCCAGACAATATGCGAATGGATATGCCCGGTGTTCAGGTGTGTGCCGATGACATATTCATACCGTCCGCCCAGCACACGGTCTGCAAGTTCTTTTGCAATCCGGTGCGCAAGTTCCGGTGTGACCTCGCCTGCAGCAAAACTCTGTACAAGGTGATACCCCTGCACACCGCCCGACTTGTGCCAGCGTTCCTTGGTTTGGCGCATATCGGCAAAGGCGGTTTCCAGCGTGCAGGCATACGAGCTTTCAAAGAAGGATTGCTCTGTTTTATCGCGGTTGGCGGCATAGTCGAGGGCGTCCTGCAAGGATACCGCCGTCGTCTTTTCTTTGTTCATCACATACTTCACCGCCCGATCCAGACGGCGGACAGGGATCACGGATGTGTAAGCCATTTTTCATGCTATCTCCTAATAATTCTCTTTTATCTCGCGCCAGACTTCCTTGGCGACGCGCGTCATCTCGTCCACGCTTTGCTGCCCCGCCACGCCCGTGCTGTTGGCGCGGTGCGCAAGCTGGTTTGCGTTGTTGCACAAACCGGAAATTTGCCGCACAAGTTCCGCATGGTGTGTGCAGAGGCGCGGATGGATTTCCTTGCCTAAGATAAGGGAGCGCAGGTATTCCTCGCGGGATAATCCACTTGTTTCGACCTGTTCACAAAGATGGCGGTACTCGCGCTCGTTCAGCCGCAGCGGAATAACACGACCGCGTCTGCGCATGGGCGGGGGTTTGGGGATCACCAAGTGCGTTTGGATATCCACGCTATGCTTGCGTTACAGCCCCCGCAGCACGGTTCATGACACAAGGTCATCGCCCTCTGCAACGGCTTTCTTCAAGCCGTCCAGCGTGGTTACAATGCGGTTGTACTTCTGCGCCAAACCGATCTGCGCGTTCGTGGTAGCATCCTGATTGCGGCTGCAGACCACCAGCATCGGGCAACGCAGCAGCTTATCCCGCACAATGGCGGTGTATTCGCTGCGCTCCACGGCATCTTCCAGCACCAAATACTGGCTGTCCTGCAATTTAGGGCATACCGGCAGGTAGCCCAGCAGGTAGACTTCACGGCAATAATTGCGGAGATGTTTGGATGTCGCGCCCTCGCTGGCGCAGATAAAAGCCCAAGGTCGTTTCATTTTCGTGTTTCCTTTCTGAATTTCGGGAGTGAATCAAATTTGATTCACTATTTTCAAGTTGGCGGTCAAAAGTGAATCAGTTCTGATTCACTTCGGATTCAAGGGCAGTTTTCAGCCGTTCAGTGCTGCGTTGGAAGTAGGCGTCCGACATTTCAATGCCGACAGCTCATAGCCTTCCTGCACAGCGGCCAGCACGGTGGTGCCCGCCCCGGCAAAGGGGTCAAGGATGCGCCCGCCCGGTTCGCAGATCTGCACCACATCCCGCATAAGCTGCAAGGGCTTTTCGGTGACATGGATGCGGTTCTGGGGATTCGGGTAACGGAACACGCCCGGCAGACACCCAACATTTCTCTCAAGCGGCATTTTGCCGTTGGACCCCCACACAATGTACTCGGACTGCTGGCGAAAGCGTCCTTTCTGCGGGCGGCTGGCAACTTTATCCCACACGGCTACACCGCGCCAGGTCCAGCCCGCCCACTGCAGGGCCAGCGTCATGGCGGGAAGCTGCCGCCAATCGATGAACAGGCAAACGGGCGCACCGGGCTTTGCAATGCGGCGGGCATCCTGCAGCCATGCCGCCGTCCAGAACATCCAACTCAGCTGATCCATCTGGTCAGAGTCGAAGTCGGGCAGCGCCTTTTCCTTGCTCATGCTGCTGTACTTTTCGTTGGTGCTGCGGTTCTTGGTGGTCTGGCTGCTGCCGCCGCTGGCATAGGGCGGGTCGGTGATGATGGCATCGAAGCTGTTCGGCTCAAACTGGCGGAGGATCTGCAGGGAATCCCCGTGCAAAATCGACCAGCGGTCACCGCCGCAGTGTTCGGGCATCCGGAAATCAGGGTTGAGAATGTTGAGCGTTTCGGGAGTGTTCGTCAAAGGCATCTTCCTTTCGTTTTAGCGTTCATTTTCGTGGTGTTTTGTTTCTTTTGATGTGGTGACTTCCGGCCTTTGGGCAGGCACAACACTGACAGTATCATCTTTCAGGACAAAGCAATCCGCCGTGGTATTGTAAAGTTTTACACCCGGCAGCACCACGGCACCGCCCTGACATACTACATTGCCGGTGAGTTCTCCATAGACACGGGCGTTGCCGCCAATCATGGGCGCACAGCGCGTTTGTTCATCGCTGTTTAAGATTGCGCTGCCACAAATGCAGCTATTGCCGGAAATATATCCGCCGCAAACAATGGCATTGTCCTGCACTACGGCATGGTCAGCGATAACCGCGTTGTTTCCGACATAGGCGGAGTCCCTTGCCACGGCGGAATCCGCAAGTATTGCATCTCCGCCGATGTACGAATCCTCGCAGGCAATGGCATCTTTGCCAATCCATGCAAAGCCCTCTTGGTCGAGATTATCCTCGGTTTCGACAAAGCCGCCCAAATCACCTTTGTGAACATCTGTACCCACATCGGTCAGCGCCCGGATGCGGTGCAGTTTCGGGTTGTCCGGGTGGCAATGTCGGTGATTTCGTATTTTTTCATCCTCATCGGGCGTCACCTCGGTTCGGCTTGTTTCTGGTTTTGGGCGTCAGTTCGGTTTCGACATACTCGGAGATAACGTTGAGCGCTTTGTGGTAGCTGTCGCAGGACATAACGCGGTTACACATTTCCTTGGCCTTATCTCTCTGCCCGGCATTTTTCAGCAGCCGGGAGGCTCGACCCATGATGGCAAAAATGTTGCCGTCCTCGCCAAGCAATTTCATCTTGGGGCGCTGGGTCATCTGCACCTGCTCTTGAGTTTTCTCAAAAGTTGCGTCATCTTGAATCCATCTTCCTGCCAGAAATGAACAGCCAACGTGCCGTCATCCACACGAATATTCCTCTGTTCAAAGCCCTCGCCCCAGCCGTCACTGTACTGGCCGGAAATGTAGTTGCACAGGACGGTCTGCTCATCATCGAGCAGAGCTTCTTTCAGTTCCACATTCAGACAGCCGCACAGCTTGTTACCGTGAATTTCCACAGACGGTACTGCACTTACCACCTTGCTGCGGACAGAATCGTCCTCGTGGTAATACTGCATCAGGTCGCCGTTGAAATCTGCAATGTCCTTTTTCACAGCCTCATCAACAGCGTCTGCGTATTGCAGCAGATCATGGCCGTCCATTGGATAGCTTCGTACTCGTTGTAAGATTCGTCCTCCCCAGTCCGGTTCATCTGGGGGAAAAATTCCGCAGTCAGCGGAGAATAAAACTTCATTTCCAATTCACATCACCTCGGTTTCTGCCGTACAAATCATGGTTGATCTGCGCGGCGTAGTAGTTTTCAATCGTCAGCGGCGCATTGTAAAGCGCCGCCAGTAAGTATTTCTTGATATTGTGGATATGCGGCGGGTTGTCTTTCAGGCTGTCCAGCACATACTGGATATGCTGAGCTTCAAGTTTCAGGAATCTGACTTCACTACCTCTGTCGGAAACTCGTCCCCCGCAATACGGATACTGCTGCGTTTGGAACAGACCGTGTCCAGCATGAGTTCCACCAGCTCATCCAATCGAATCCTATCTGCCGGATTGTTCTTTGCCAGAATGTCGTACTCAATGTTTTCCCGAATCAAATCCCGATACTGCTCCCGCTCATCTGCCGTGCGGATAGGATTAGATACGTTTTTAGTTATTTCTTTCTTTTGTTCTTTAGTATTTAATTGTGCAGGATTTTCCTGTACAGGTTTTTCCCGTTTAGGCTCTGCCTGTTTTGGTTGGGCACACTTAGGCGCAGCTTCTGCGGGACCCTGTTCCGAGGGCTGCGGCTGCTCTAAAACCGTGTACTCCATACCGCGCATCTGACCGTTCTTGTTGCGGATGCGGCGGCGGATAATATACCCCGCCGCTTCTAACTCGCGCACGGTGGCACACACGCTGTCCACGCCCTCTTTACAGATGGACGCCAACCCTCGCGTGGTATAATCCCAATCTTCGGGAAGGGACAGCATCAAAGATAAAAGCCCCTTCGCCTTGAGCGAAAGAGCCTTGTTGCGCAGATGATGGTTGGACATAATGGTATAATTTTGCGTCTTTTGTACACGGAACACAGCCATAACGATTTACCTCCTGTTTATGCCCTATAAGTGGGCGAACGATTTCTAACTTTCATGTTGATCTCTCTCTATCGGCAAGGCGCCGCGCGGTGGGCGGCAGTTCTTGCCATCCGGTTGTTTTTTGCCATATCAGCGTAATCTCCATTCTCGATGTTGGGCGGCAGGTCATACACGGCGTAGCGGTCACCGTAGATTTTCCGGATGCCTACACTCGCCATGCGCCCTTTGGCATCGTTGTCCAGCCGCAGTTCTATCGTGGTAATTTCCGGGTGCTGGCGCAGGAACTCCTGTAACGCCAGCGGCTCTTTGCCGGAGGACGAGACCCCGCCCAGCGACAAACGGTATTTGTCCGCAGCATCGCCGCAGAGCGTCATCTCGGCCATGGCATCTATGGCGGCTTCAAACACCGCCACGGTAGTGCCGGGCTGCATCGGCGGGATGCAGAATCCGTACTGTTTCTGACTGCCCGGTGCTTCGCGCTTGAATGGTTTCCCGTAGTCATAAATACCGCGCAGAGCAGCATATTTCGGCACACCCTGCGGGTCTTTGCCCAAGAAAACACAGTTGTGATATTCTGCACTTTCGTATAGAATTTTTCTCTCAATACAGTACCGGATGGTGGGCAGTGAGATGCCGCGCCCCAGCAGATACCGCGTTACGCGGTCATTGGTGGGTGCTTTTCGGGGGAGTTTAAACTGTGGGCGCTCGCGCTCCACCGCTTCATGCTGTACTGGGATGTACATCGGGCTTTCCTCACATAACAGCTGCACCGCCTCTACAAACGGTACACCTTCCACATAAATCAAATATTTCAGCGCCGACTTGCCGCCGATGTCGCGGCTTTTCCAGTGCCACACACTGGATTCGCCGTTTATCTTGAAGCTGTCATGCTCCGCAAGCTGGTACTCGCCCCGCGCGCTGCTTTTCACCAGCGAACCGGGTCTATACCGCCGCAGGAACTCGATTGCCGTCATCTGATTGGCGGCACGGATTTGTTCTTTACTGACGCGCGGCAATTACACAATGTAAGCGGCGAGGTCACTCATATGTTCAACATTTTCCCACGGAAAATCCTCGCGCCCGAAGTGACCGCCCGCCGCCGTGCGGCTGTAAATGGGGTTCAGCAGGTTCAACTGCTTGATGATGCCCGCAGGGGTCAGGTCATACGCCTTGCGCACAGCGGCCGACAGGCAATCGTCCTCGCAGATGCCGGTGCCAAAGGTGTTTACCTCCACCATAACAGGGTCTTTCTGCCCGATGCATACGCCAGCGTGACCTGACAGCGCCGGGCAAAGCCCGCTGCTACAATGTTTTTGGCAATAAAACGCGCCATATACGCGCCGCTGCGGTCTACCTTGGTGGCATCCTTGCCGCTGAACGCACCGCCGCCGTGGGGTGCAAAGGTGCCGTAGCTGTCCACCATGAGCTTGCGCCCGGTCAAACCGGTATCGGCATCCGGACCGCCCTGCACAAATTTGCCGCTGGGATTTAGGATGATTTCCGCGTCCTCGGCGGGCATACCGTCAAAGGCCAGCGGGAACACATACTTGTCCAGCAGATCCGCCAGCTTATTGATGTCGGTATCCTCTTTGTGCTGAACTGACACGACCACCGTGGTGATGCGCACGGGCGTATCGCCGTTGTATTCCATCGTGACCTGCACCTTGCCGTCCGGGCCGATGTCGGGGATAACGCCGGTCATGCGGGAGATTTCCAACAGCGTTACAAGGCGCTGCGCCGCCACCACAGGCATGGGCAGATATTCGGGCGTTTCGTTGCAGGCGTAGCCAACCATAACCCCCTGATCGC
>ENA-OQCN01001155-OQCN01001155.1-human-gut-metagenome-genome-assembly--contig:-NODE-1155-length-13421-cov-2.802016_pt1 | contig 13421 bp, 18 predicted proteins | sample MGYA00242497_ERZ504576 | MGnify/ENA primary metagenome ERZ504576 (study PRJEB26092, sample SAMD00036296) | human gut metagenome | host: Homo sapiens | study: EMG produced TPA metagenomics assembly of...
TTTTTTTCTTTTCTGTATGCTGTAAATATGCGAAAAAAACTAACACCAGACTGATGCAAAATTGCATTTTCAGATAACGGTATTTTTGTCAGATTCCCTTGTATGTCCATACTCATTCAAAACCTTTCTTTTTTTTGTAAGCTATACTGACTTACCCCAGTGGCAAGCCACTGGGGTAAGTCAGTTCGAGTACATCGCATCATTTTTAGAAAGAAGATATACACAATACTGGTTCATGCTGATTCCCTCTCTCTGAGAATGTTCTGCCAGTGATCGGTGCAGACTTCGTGGAATCCTCAATTTGAACTGCCCGGAATAATCTTCCAGACTGTCTGGCTCATGAATCTGTACACCTTCTTCCAATGCTGCTTCTAACCACGCTTTTTTTGCATCCAGTGCGTTTGTCACCGCACTTCCACAGTCTCTCCACAGGTAATACAGCCAGGCAAATCCGGATAAGAAACCACAAATCCGCCTTCATCTTTGTCTTCTACAATTTCCATGCGATAGGACATTGCCATGTAATCATTCAGCGTTTTCATCATTCTTCGCCTCGCTTTCTACAATCTGCCTTACCATTTCCACATATACTTTCTTAATCGGTTCGTGCTTCGGTATAGTAATCGGCATACAGCCCTGCTTTCTGAATGTATAATGACTACTTCCGCTTCTCGGAGCATTCATTTCATACCCGCAACTTTCCAATACTTTCCGCAGTTCATCAAACCGGAGGTCTTTCGATAAATTGCATATACGTGTTATCAGTTATCCCATTTTGACATCCGTTATACCTCCTACTTATAGTATATGTGGTGTCGTATATGGTGTCAATCATTTTCTTTAACAATTGATAGTTTATTTTTAAAGGCCGTCGTTCCTGTCCCGGTGGTTTTTAAGAAATAACTGCTTCAAGTGTCCGTCTCGTGAAATCCATTCACCTTCGGGCTTGACCGCAATATTGACTTATCATGAACTGTAACATATTTACATCAGAGCCCTTCTCCCCTTGACCACACGTGCAAAACAGAGTATAGTTAGGAGCAGCATATTATGAAGGGAATTAAAGACATGGCTAAAAATCAAAACGATATGCTGGTGCGGCAAAAAGGCAACCTGCAATGCCCGCTATGACGACCACGGTATCATTAAAGAAGGCGCCCAGGTGTACTAGGCGCCAATGATAAATATATTGCTCTATGCAGAAAGCACTTCAAGGAGGGAAATTTAGGAAAATGATCTACCATCAGGCAAAGGATCCAGATTCGTATCAAACCATTTTCTACAAACAGATTGGTCTAAAGCGCCGGTCTGCTTCTTTGCCTGAAAATGATTGGGCAAACGATCAGATTGGCTCTATCTATACCTATGGTCGCATGGATTCCATTCAGTTTGGAATCGGTGATTACACCATCCCAGATGATTTTCTTGTTGAATTTCAATACGATACCGAATATCTGCATGCCGGTATCATCTACGAGGGCATCACCTACTCTCTCGTTGAAAATCGTATGGAAAAATCCGCGATACCATCGCCGTTTCTCGCGATTGAGCAGGCGAGCGGCGGTATCAACTGTTGGAAGCATGGTCAACATTTTAAAGGCGTCGAAATTTCGATTGAGATGAACTATTTAAAAAAGAAGATTCTTCCATATTTAGGCGCATCTGATGATTCGCTCGATTTTCTAGTTAAAAATGTCCGCCACATCCATCTTCCAAAGGAACTAATTGATCTGATTGTACAGGTTCAAGGCTTACTAGAATCACGTTCCATGACACCGGAGCTGTTGCTCGCCCTTGGCACTGCCTTTACTGCCCTTTTGATTCGTCAAGCTAATCGTCAATTTTTCTTTTCCGGTGCCGATTTGATGTCGGAACGCATTTTTGTCGGAAACAGACCCATTCGAATCCGCCCTGATGAGTATAAAAAAATCATTGCTGCCCACGATCTGCTTCGTGATCAAGCCGATTCCTTTGTCACAATCTATGCACTCAGCCAGACACTTGGCATTGGTGAGCAAAAGCTAAAGGCTGGCTTTCAGGAGCTTTATCAGCAAACCATCTGGGACTATGCCAATCAGGTTCGCATGACAAAGGCTGCCGCTTTATTAAAGAACACCGATAAGACAGTTGACGAGATTGCTAGACTAACCGGCTATCAGAGTCCTGCCGCCTTTCGCACAATGTTCAAAAAATGGAGCCAAACCACCCCTCGGAAGTTTCGCTCCTATTTTTCAGGCACAGATTGATTCTGTCTTGATGGATGCTTCAATCTGCTCTTTTTCTGTTTTCTCTTCAACTGTATCTTTCTTCGCTGAAGTATTTTCTTGTCTATGATGACGACTCTCAGGCACAATAAGTGGTGTGCCTGATACCGGATCTTCAATAATTTGACAATCGAGTCCATAAATCTGCTTCATTAACTCTCTTGAAATAACCTCGGACGGACTTCCCTGTGCAACCAGTTTTCCTTTGCTCATTGCAAAGATGTGATCAGCATAGCGAGCTGAGAGATTGATATCGTGAAGAACCATCAAAATTGTGGTTCCTCTCTTCTTATTTAATTCCATTAAAAGATCCAATATTTCCACCTGATAAGCGATATCCAGATAGGTGGTTGGCTCATCTAACAATAAAATGTCCGTCTGCTGTGCCAGTGCAAGCGCAATCCAGACTCTCTGGCGCTGTCCTCCCGACAATTCATCCACACAACGGTCGGCAAGCTTTGTGATACCCATCATCTCAAGTGCCTCCTCGACAGCTGCAAAATCCTCTTTTTGAAGTCCACCAAGCAGCTTTCGGTATGGGAATCGTCCTCTTGCAACTAAATCTGTTACCTTTATTCCCTCTGGAACAATAGGTGACTGTGGAAGAAGTCCAAGCGTCTGTGCCATCTGTTTCGACGGCATTGTAAAAATACTTTTTCCATCCAGAAGAATGCTTCCCTTTTCTGGCTTTAGCAATTTAGCAAAGGTCTTTAACAGAGTGGATTTTCCACAGCCATTTGCGCCGAGGATTACGCTGATCTTATTTTTCGGAATTGTAATACTGACATCAGAAACAATTGTTTTTCCATCATAGCCTGCCGACAAGTCCTGTGTCATCAGTTCTAGTTTCTTATTCTCCATAAGTGCCTGCCTTTTCTTAATTCTTAATGTTTCACTAGATACGGTCTATCCCAATTAATCGTTACACATGCTCACTCTTTTTATTCATCCGCAGAAGCAGAAAAATCAGATACGGTGCGCCCAAAATTCCGGTTACGACACCAACTGGATAGCGTGATGGAAGTGCAAACTGACCGATCAAATCCGATGCCAATACCAAAACACTTCCGACAAGTGCAGAAGAAAGCATATTGGTTCTTCCACCACCACACAGGCGTGCTGCAATCGGTCCTGCCAAAAAGGCAACTGATGCAATCGGTCCTGTCACGGATGTTGCAAAGGCAACCAATAGAAGGGATAGTAAAATCAGTATAAGACGAATCCTTTTTGACTTTACACCGAGCGTAATTGCGTGGCTTTCTCCCATCTGAAGCATTGTTAATTGCCGATTCAACAGAAGGATTCCACAGCCTGCCGCGCCGACAACAATTGCAAGCGGCAAAACTTCAGAAAGCTTCACTCCATTTAAACTTCCAGAAAGCCAGCGAAGTGCATTCGCCACATCATACTCGGATGCCTTTAATAAGAGCCATGAAATAATCGCATTTAAAAATGCCTGCATACCAATTCCAGTTAAGATCAGTCTCGCGTTGGAAAATCCACCTCCCTGAGACAAAACATAAATCAGACAGGATACCAAAAGACCTGATATCACTGCAAGAAGTGATACAATACCAGTTGGCAGTTTTAACACAAGAATGCCAAACACGGCAGCAACACTTGCTCCTGAAGTCACACCGATAATATCCGGGCTTGCCAATGGATTTCCAAGAAGCTGTTGGAATGTATTTCCAGCCATACCAAATGCAAAGCCTGCCAAAATTGCAGTGAGCATTCTTGGAAGGCGAAGTGTCTTTACCGTGAAGACTGCACTGCCCTCCACTTCTTTTAAGGCATCCCATACCTCACTTGGCGTATAAATTGTATTTCCGTAAAGCATCATAACTACTGCTAGCACGAGCGCGATTGCCAAAAGCACAAGCGAAACCACGATGCTTTTTCTCTGTCGTCTGTGATATCCTGCCTCTACATTAGAGATTCCATCAAAAGACACATTTTTAGATGTTCGCAATGTCGTTTCTTTCACAGTGACTTTACCTTTGCCTTTCTGATGATGAGAATAAATACCGGTGCACCGATCAGTGCTGTGACAATACCTGATTCCAATTCGCCAGGACTTCCCAAAATTCGTCCCATTGTATCTGCAAATAGAAGTAAGCTGCGCCACCAACTGCAGACAGCGGAAGAATCTTTTTCATATCTGGACCAATTACCAGACGAAACAGATGCGGAACCATCAGACCCACAAAGCTGATCGGTCCGGCAAGTGCTGTCGTTGATGCACACAAAAGTACGCCTGCAAGAGAAGCAAATGCTCTTGTAAGCGGCACATTCAAGCCAAGTCCAGTTGCCGCCTCATCCCCAAGTGCCAATGTGTTTAGCGGAGCTGCCATGCAAATGCTGACGACAAATCCAATCACAAAATATGGAGCAAGCAAGCGGATATCTGTCCAACTTGCTCCGCCAATATTTCCTGTCTGCCAAAAGCGAAACTGATCCATTACCTGATTGTTTGGAAGCATGACTGTGTTGACAAGAGATTGGAGTGCCGTTCCTGCTGCCGCACCGGCAAGTGCCAATTTAATTGGTGTTGCACCATTTCCTCCAATCGATGCCAAGCCATATACGAGTACTGCTGTCGCAGCTGCTCCGGCAAATGCCAACCAAATATACTGACTTCCCTTGCTGATATGGAAAAAAGCGATTCCACACACAACAAAAAGAGAAGCGCCAGTGTTGACACCTAAGATACTCGGGTCGCAATCGGATTTCTTGTCACTGCCTGCATCAATGCTCCTGATACGCTAAGCGATGCGCCTGCCAAAATACCAAACACAGTTCTTGGGATTCTAGCCTGTACAACATTGTTTTCAAACGTGTCCTCTCCCAGATGAAAAAGGCTTCGAATGACAGTGGGAAAGCCCACGGATTTTGATCCGCAGGCTATCGATGCCAGTACACAAAACAGCAAAAGTAAAATAGAGCTACTGCTGTTAATAGGAACCGTCTGTCTCTCATTTGATATTCTCCGCTGCATCAGAAAGCAACTGTAAATACTCGTCAATCTCATACGGAATGGAAAGAATTGACGGAGTGGAAGCGCCTGCTAGTGCAGAGGTACTATCAACTAACGCAACTGCACCGTTTTTGATTGCTGGAATCTGGCTCATCAGCTTATCCTCCTGTAAAGACTTCAACAGATCCTCATCTCCGTAAACAACCATAAGCTGAATATCATCAAGCTGATCCGCATTCTCGCGGCTCACTGTGATATTAAAATCATCTGTCTCGCCAGCAAGCTTCTGTACACTCTCTGGAAGTGTAAAGCCAAGATCTAACAGATATGCTGCTCTCGGATCGGTTGGAAGGTATACATAAAATGTGCTGAAATCATCTGCACTGATCCAACAGAATGCAGTTGGGATTCCTTCAAGCTGTGGATATTCCTCAAGCTTTTCTGCAATCAGATCTTCCACTTCCTTTACCTTCTTCTCGCCCTCTGGCTTCATGCCCATACCCTCGGCATTCTCGATGGTCTGCTCTCTCCAGCTTGTCTGCCAAGCCTTCTCCTTATACGGAATAACTGGTGCGATCTGGCTTAACGTATCATAGTCTTCCTGAGTCATACCAGAATATGCTGCCAAAATGACATCTGGATTGCAATCACTGATCTGCTCGAAATCTAGTCCATCTACATCATCAAAAACAACCGGCTTCTCTACGCCAAGATCTGCAAATGCCTCATCAGTCCACAGATGCAAATTATTATCAGTTACCAGTCCATAGTTTGCTGCTGAAACACCAACCGGTGCAACACCAAGTGCAAGTGGGGTATCCTGATTTTCCCAACCGATTGTTGCAATACGCTCTGGCTTGCTCTCAATTACTGTCTCGCCAAATGCATGCTCAATGGTAATCGGATAGGTGACCTCCTCACTGGTCTCCTCCTCAGATTCTACCTCAGTCGCTTCCTCGCTGCTTATCTCCTCGGTTGCTTCTTTCGCGCTCTTTGCATAGGAAACGCCTGCCTGCGCAAACAAACTCATACCGGAAACTGCTGTACAAAGTGTGCCAAGAAAAAGTGCTTTTTGATTCTCATAATTTCCTCCATATGTCAAACTTTAATTAGTGTTTTCTAACTTTCGGTAGGAGTATAGCACGAGATCAAAAATCCGTCAATGATGACACCCTAAAAAAAAAGCTTTTCACCTAATTCAGTCGTTTCGGGCTACTTCGTCAACAACTTCTTATAGGTTCCATCAATTAAAAAAAGCCCCTAGCGGTGCAGTAATCAAGATTGATAGCACAGCCACTGTCAAAACAATATTTCCGCAGGAAAGTCCCATTGCAAGCGGCATTCCGCCTATAGCTGCCTGCACTGTTGCCTTTGGCATATAGGCAAACATGCAAAACAGTCGCTCTTTTTTCGTGAGGGCTGTGCCAAGCATACAACACCAGACACCAACCATTCGAAAAAGAAGAACACCGAAAATAAGAACCACTGCTGCAGCCCCTGCAGATGCAGCATAATGAAGATCAACAGTTGCTCCGACAAGAACAAACAGCATGATCTCTGCCATGACCCACAGCTTATTAAACTTTGATGACAAACGTACTGCTACAACAGCACGCTTTCTTTTTAATGCGATTCCCATACCCATGACAGCTAACAATCCAGAAAATGGAACAGTCTCGCCAAAGCGATCCTCTGCTGTTACAAGCAAGAATGAAATACTAAGCAAAATCATGACCTTTGCAGTATCGCGAATATGAATTCGCTCAAAATACAGCGAAAGTACGTAACCTACTGCAAATCCTGCCACTCCTCCAAACAGTACTGAAAATGGCACTTTTAAAAAGCTTGCCGCTGATACACCATCACCAAGCGCAATTCCTGTAAACGCTGAGAACAGCACAATGACAAACACATCATCAACCGATGCTCCAGCTAGAATCAGCTGCGGAATAGACTTTTTCGTGCCCCATCCTTCTTCTGTCAGCTTAATCATGCGCGGTACAATGACAGCTGGTGACACAGCTCCCACGACAGCACCCATGATTGCAGCGTCCAGACGTGATACACCAAGAAGAATCGGTGCGAGAATAATCATTCCTGTCACCTCAAAGCAAGCTGGAACAAAACACATCAAAATGGCTGGGCGTCCTGCCTTTTTTAGGTCTTCCAGATTTAGTGATAGCCCTGCCCTCATCAAAATGATAATCAATGCAATCCGACGCAGCTGTGATGAAATATCAAGAATAGATGAATCCAGCCAGCCCAGTCCATATGGACCAGAATCATACCTGTGGCAATCATACCTACCAGTCCAGGCAGCTTTACTTTTTTGCACAGCCACCCGAGTGCCATTCCGAGCAGCAGCATTAATGCGATACTTTGTAACATCTTTTTTCTCCTTTTTCTTGCATAAGTTTTGACCGTTCAAGGGACGCACATCAATTCATCAAATCTTCATGCAAGCATGAGATTTATCTGAATTCAACGTAACGCTTGAACTGTTGAACAAAAAAGGCTGACAATCCCTGCGAAATTCGCAGAAGTCATCAGCCTTAACCAGCGGTTTGTGATACAAGGAATGTATCAATGGGAGAACTTCATTCCCAAAACATATTTATTATACTGTGTTGCCTTCGGTCTGTCAAAGGGATTTTTGTTTTGTCAGGCGAACTACGGTTCACAGGACGTGTGAACTGTTGTAGCAATGTTGTCTCTTGCATTCTTAATGTGCTCTGCCGTAAGCTTTTCTGCAAGCTCCCCATCATGCTTTGTGATCGCCTCTAATATCGCGCGATGCTCAGAAACAGATTCCTCGGCACGTCCCGTCACACAGACAGAGACGGCACGAGCACGCCTGATATAGTTATGAAAGCTTGTCAGCACATTTTGGAGCGGACGGCTCTTTGATGCAGCGAAGATAATTCGATGAAACTCACCGTCTAACTCGCCCATTTCTTTTGCACTGTCTTGTTTTTTTAAATAATATTCCTGAAGTGCCATACACTGCTCAAGCTCTTCGAGTTCTTCATCTGTGATCTTTTCGGCGCAAAGACGTGCGGCCAATCCCTCAGTCTAATACGAATCTCATAAATGTCCTCTACATCCTGCTCTGAAACACCAACTACGACTGCCCCTTTATTTGGGATGTTTTTGACAAGTCCCTCAAGCTCAAGCTGCATCAGAGCTTCCCGCACAGGAGTACGGCTCACACCCAGACTCTTTGAAAGCCTCAGCTCATTTAAGCTATCTCCTTCCTTGTAGCTTCCGTTTAAAATCGCATCCTCCAGCGTATTAAATACTTGAATGCGAAGCGGATCTCCACTCTGCTGCATACCCTTTTGTCTCCTTCTTATTTATCTTCATAATCCACGTCTCTGTGGAATACATACTGTTCTGCATAACGAATCATCTCTGTCTCACTGATAACAGTAATACGTCCATTTGCATATTCCTGATCAATTAGCTCCTTGATCGTTACAACGCCTTCGTTCTTCTTATCAATTGCCTCTGCACCCTTTAAACCATAATACTGGTTGATCCATACAGCGATACCAGCAAGACCAGAGGTGTTGCTGATAGCAACCATCGGCGGACGATTCAAGATCAGCTCGGTATCAAAGATGTTATAAATTTCTGGATCCTTCATGATACCATCGGCATGAATACCTGCTCTTGTCAGGTTGAAGTTTCTTCCAACAAATGGTGTCATCGGCGGTGTTTCATAACCGGTCTCTTTCTCAAGATATTCCGCAATCTCTGTGATTACAGTCGGATTCATTCCATCAAAATCACCGCGTAATGATGCATATTCAAATACCATTGCTTCAAGCGGCACATTTCCAGTACGCTCACCGATTCCAAGCAAAGAACAGTTTACTGCGCCGGCGCCATACAGCCATGCGGTAGATGCATTGACAACACCCTTGTAAAAATCATTATGTCCATGCCACTCCAACATATCACTTGGCACACCGGCATAATGCTTTAAGCCATAGATGATTCCCGGCACGCTTCGCGGAAGTGAAACACCTGGATAGGAAATTCCATAACCCATGGTATCGCAGGCACGAATTTTAATCGGAACACCACTGTCCTTTGACAATTTCATCAGCTCAGTAGCAAACGGAACAACAAATCCATAATAATCTGCTCTCGTGATATCCTCAAAGTGGCATCTTGGATGAAGACCGGCCTCAATCGCGTCTGAAATAACGCCAGATACTTTTCCATTGCCTGCTTTCTTGTCAAATTCATTTTCTTAAAAATATGATAATCAGAGCAGCTAACAAGGATACCTGTCTCACGAATACCAATATTTTTTACCAGTTCAAAATCACTCTTTGTTGCTCGAATCCACGTTGTGATCTCCGGGAACTCATATCCAAGCTCCATACAGCGCTCTAACGCATCACGGTCCTTCTTTGAATAAACAAAAAACTCAGTCTGACGCACAATACCATTTGGACCACCAAGACGATGAAGCATTTTATACAAATCTACCATCTGCTGTGTGGTATATGGCTCGCGTGACTGCTGACCGTCACGAAAAGAGGTGTCAGTGATGTAAATGTGTTCCGGCATATCCATCGGTACATGGCGATAGTTGTAGGATACCTTTGGAACCTCGTTATATGGGAAAATCTCCCTAAACAGCTCCGGCTGGCTGACATCCTGCAGCTTGTACTCATACAGATCCTGTTCTAGCAGGTTGGTTTTGGTGCTCAGATTAATTGTCTTATTTGCCTTCATAGTGTCGTCCTCCTCTGTTGCTCCTCATTTGCAGTGCATCTGTTACAGCACTTTTTCTGTATACCATTCTGCCACGTTACCGTGATGAATTTGTATCATTGTATACAATTATACAATTCAATTTAAATCTGTCAAGTACATTTTTTATCTCTGACCAAAATTGAGCCACTGGGGACAGTCAACCCAATCTTCCCATTCACCTGTTTCCTCATTTAATTTTCTTATTTTTCCATCTGATGTGTAATCTACATACTGTCCATCCACTCGATTTAAACTCTTGCATTCTCCATCATATGGATATTGTACGCCATCATAGGTTATAATGTATGTATTTTCTTGAAGATCATTTCCCCAAAAACATCCATTCTGTTCATACCATTCTCCTGCTAATTCAATACTCCAGTCTTCTTTTTCTTTCTCTAAATCATAGCAGACAAGATAATATATCTGATCTTCCCCGTTTCTTTTTTCCAAATAATAAACATCCGTTCCTTTTATATAATCCCCACTGGTTGACCGACATTTTTCGCTAATTGTTTCAATTTCTCCTGTTTTCATATCAATTGTATAAAGATCTGAATATCCGCCATCAGAAGTTGATGTAATCAATTTATCGCAAACTGCCTGAATATATGCTCCTTCCATATAATAAGAACTTCTTACTCTTATTTCTTCTTTGTCTTTGAGATTCAAAATCACAAGGAATCCACTTTCTTCTTGCAAATTCTGCTCATATGATTGATCCATAAACACTAAATAATCACTATATTTTCCAAGCAGATACAAATAATTCGGTGTGACAAGATCTTCAGCAGCAGAATCTTTATATGGTTCAGAATAAATCTCTTTTATCATTCCGGTTTTTTCATCATATGCCATAATCTTATGCATTCCATCTGCTTCTACTGAATAATACAAAACCTTATCATCATAAATTAAATAATATCTGCCATTCATATATTCGCACATTAAATCTGTTGCAATCAGATTTTTTCTTCATCAGACATTTCAAAATTAAATTCGTTTCATATGCATAATACGTTCCAAACTCAGTATTGATTCCTTGATAAACTGCCGGAATCCAAAGTACATCCTGTTCCTCATCATTTTCACTTGATGTTTCTTGCTCTTTTGTTGTCTTCTTATTTTCTGTTCGAATTGCTGAAGTTGCTTCTGCCGTCACGTACAAACTATTTTGGCACAAAAATAGCATTACACAAATTAATGTTGCAAGTCTTTTTTTCATATAAATTATCCTCCATTTCGAATTAGTTAACTACTCATAACCACATTGTTTACTTATAGTATACCAATCTTTTTAATTCCCGTAAATAGACAAATCATTTCCCATAATCGTAGAAATTAATTTATCTAATTTTTATTAAAACTCTAAAAAACTATAGAAGAAACAGAGGAAAACACATCTGCTATCGAAACAGGAGAAAGCAGTAATAGTGGATCTGTACCACTTCCGATATCCGATCTTGATCCTAGTCATCAAAAATAAAACTCACTTATTTAAATATTTTTTTGAGTTTTGTTTACAAAATTCAATAAGTGTCTCATTATTACAAAACTCTGCAAACCGCTGGGCACAAATGAATTCCCGGCGGTATGCGTCTTTATATTCTTCTTTATCTAACTCATAATAGTCCCCTGCCTTACTATACAATAATTCTCCTGATAAAACTATATAATATGTTGCCAGTTCATGTTCAAGATTATTTTGGTCAAGTTCCAATGCCTTTTGATATCGGGCGATGTCTCCTGCAAACTGTGAATATCCGCCCAATATCACAGAACATGCTGGCGTATTTACTTTCAAAAATTGCTGCTGTGGTCGATAAACCTCATATAGTTTCTGAAATAAGTTCTCCGCGCATTCAATATTTCCCATCTTTCCATACATGTCTGCTATATCGCTAATTATCATTCCTTCCTCTCGTTGGAGAAATGGAAGTTTCCTATGTGATAGCCATTCCAGAGGAAACGTACATGCTAACGCTTTCTTGCAGTATTCTTGTGCCTCTTTCGGCTGAATCATTTTCGTTTGAAACAATTTTGTTGCTCTAATAGATTGAATTTCCTGCTGAATCCTCGGCTTTTGGCATGCTTCTGTTCCCATTTTTTTGCATAGCACATCCAATATTTTTTGCACTTCATCCCATTTGCGCATATTTGTCAAATATATCATATCCTGCCGCATGGATAATGTTTCGATAGAATCGGTTTCCAGTATCGGCATAATCCAGTCTAAGGTTCGTCCCATCTTTTTTGTTAAGAGCTGAAAATTTTCTTTTGACGGGCGATTTTCTCCTTTTTCAATCCTAGAAAGATGACGCGCCTGCAAAAATTCATTTCCATTCTCATCGATGCAGATTTCTTCCTGTGACTTTTCTAAAGATAATCGCATTCTCTTTAACACCAGACTGACGTCATAGCAATTTTCTACACTGCCCCTCTGCCATACACGCATACACGGAAGATGATTTTCCTGATATACAACTTGAAATGCATCTCGAAAATCCTTAAGTTGCTGTATATTCTCTGGTGCTCTGTTTGTTTTCTTTAATTTTTCTCCTACATCAATCAATGACAAAAAAAAGTGGATACGCATAGCGCTGGCTATTTTGCGCACGAAGCAGTTCTAACGCAGAATTGCCGATATCAAATGCTTTTTGAAATTCGCTCAACTTCTGATATAGCTGCATTCCAACCAGAGCGGCCTGCGGACAAAGTAATTGCGTCATCCGATCTTCCCAGCCTTTTTTCTTAGGATAGTTCCAGACTTGATGAAATAGAAACAATGCTTTTTCTGTTTCTCCCAGAAGTCCAAGTGACCAGCTTACAAGCAAAATAGCTTCTAGCTCAGCTGGTGCCAGCCAAGTCCTGAGAGTTGTTCCTGCCACTCTTCTTTTACCGTGCAACAAACTGCTTCGCATGCCAGCTCATAAAGCACTTGTGGACTGGCTGTATCCTTTTTTAATAACCACTCTATTTTTAGGCAGAATAATTTTGCCATTGAGGTCATTTTTGGATGTGCCTTTTCATAAGCTTCCAGCTTCGTCCTTGCCTCTTTGGGACTTTCGCAGACCAACAAACAAATGTCCTCCCGCTCTCTCCAGTCTTCCAGTTCTTTTCTCGACACAATTGCTTCAAAATAATCAGTCAATGCACCCATTCGGTGCATAAGAAATTCCCAGCTTTCTCTGGAAAAATAGCCGTCTCCTTTGATTATAGTTGAAAGCATTCGTCTCGTCATTACACCGTTTACCAGCTGCTCTAGTTTAATTCCACGCTGTTTGCGAAGATTATTAAAAAGTCGAAAAAAGCCCATACAGCTGGACTGGCACAGTACTTCCTCCTCTGTGGGATGACCATTTTTCCACACATACTCGTTTTCTTGTGCGTCCGCTCTGCTTTCTGTTTTG